>Ga0302326_10023830_pt1 | contig 12457 bp, 13 predicted proteins | sample Palsa_T0_3_FD_202264 | JGI IMG/M metagenome (GOLD analysis project Ga0302326, IMG submission 202264) | Peat permafrost microbial communities from Stordalen Mire near Abisko, Sweden - Palsa_T0_3 | ecosystem: Environmental > Terrestrial > Soil > Palsa > Peat permafrost | place: Sweden: Abisko...
CTCCGCCGCCGGCGTCGATAACGGATCGAAAGATTCGAGCGTGTTCGATAGATTGCCCAGTGCGTAACCCAGTGGCTCGAAGATGAATGACGCCGCGTCATGTTGCGCACCGTAAAAATCCTGGCCAGCAAACTGCCCGACGCGTACGGCCATCCGCTCATCCAGCCATCGCTTTTCAATCCACCAGGAGTCGAGCCGGAAGGTATTGGCACCGGCAAGCTCGCTCGGGGTGGTAATCAATCCTAGGTAGGTCCCCATATTGCCGCCGCCCTGCCACAGCGCGGTCGCATGGAAGTACCACCCCTCGTGATGAGTCGGCCGGCCGAGATCGATGTCAACGGTTCCGCGAACGCGGTTGAAGACCGTGGCGCGGCCGGGCTGTTCGCTCTTGAGGTTCCAGAGCGAGTCACTGATGTAATGTAGATCGAAATCCACCCCCAGTTCCTCCAGCCGGCTGCGCTCGCCGCCTCAGTCACCGAAAAGATAACGGGAGTCGGGACGGCTGATCTCGTGACTATCGCCACCGCTGAACGGTTCCTGCCAGTCGGTCTGGGAACAGACGGGCAGCGCGATGCCGCACAACCAGAAAAGAACTTTGAGCAGCCGCCTACTCTCAGCCATTGCAATGCACCATTTGCTTTCGGGTCCATCACCCGATCGAAGGTTTTTGGCGATCAATGAGACCAGTTCCAGCTAGTGCTTTGCCGCAATGGCTGAAATCTCTATCCTCGCGCCGCCGATCAAACCCGCAACCTGAACAGCGACTCGCGCTGGTTTGGGGTCCGGCATCAGCTTGTTGTAGACCTCATTCATTGTGGGGACGTCATTCATGTCCGTGATATAGATCGTGACCGAGACGATGTCAGACATCCGGAAGCCCGCTTCTTCAACGACTTGTCTTACCGCAGCGATGGCATTCGTTGTTTGCCGCCTGATATCTGTGCCAGTCACCTTGCCGTTGGAATCAGGGCCTTGCTGGCCTGCGATGTAGAGCGTATCGCCCGAGACGTAGCCGTTACTGAACGGCGCGCCCTTGGTGAAGCCGATGGCGTGCTCTTGGGAATTCATTGATGGTCTCCTTTTCTTTCCTGCCTGGTCTATTTTCCCGTGACTTCGCGAATCACTCGCAGATAATTCTCACCGAGGATCTTCTTCACATCGCGCTCGGTGTAACCGCGTTCCAGCAGCACTTCGATCAGCGCCGGCATCTTTGAAACATCGTCCAATCCGTTCGGCGGCCCCGAGACCCCGTCGAAATCGCTCCCGATTCCCACGTGATCGATACCGGCAACCTTCACGGCGTGGTCGATGTGATTGGCTACGTCCTCAACTGTGGCCGCGACTTTCACCCGGTGCCCGAACAGCGTCCGGACGTCCTCCGCTGCGTAGTCGTCTAGCGCCCTCCCGGTCAGCAGCGGGGCGGTGGTCTCCGTTTTGATCGCCGATTCCAGCGCCTCCGCGTCCTTCGGATTGACAAAACCCTCGCCGAAACTGATGCCGACCACGCCGCCGTTCTTGGCGAGCGCCCGCATCATCTCGTCCGTCACATTCCGTGGAACAGGCGAAAGTGCGCGCATCGACGAATGCGAACAGATCACCGGCTTGGACGTGACCTCGATCGCGTCGTAGAACGTCTTGTCTGCCACGTGCGAGACATCCACCAGCATTCCAAGCCGGTTCATCTCCCGGACCACTTCTTTGCCGAAATCGGTCAGCCCGTTGTGCACCGGCTGGTCCGTCGCCGAATCCGCCCAGTTGTTATTGCGGGAATGCGTTAGCGTCATGGAACGCACGCCCAGTTGGTAATACATCCGAAGCACTCGCAGATCGTCGTCGATTGTGTGGCCGCCCTCGACCGTCAGAAACACCGCGATCTTGTGCGCCTTCACGATCCGCCTGATATCGGCCGCCGTGGTCGCCAACTCCATTTCGTCCTGATGTGCGTCCAGCATCGATTGCATCGCATCCCGCAGGTCCAGCGTCCGGCGTACCGCCTCTGCCCCAGGAAAATAGACGGGAACCCACAGTGCGAAAAACGGCGCGTGCGTTCCGCCCTCACGCAGCCGCGGAATGTCCACGTGACCTACGTCCCAACGTTTGCCCAGGTCCTCCCCCATCACCAGCACACGTTGGACCGTGTCGATGTGGCTATCGATCCCAATTGCCTCCGCGGCCAGTTGGCGCGCTTGCGCGGGGATCTTCTTGGGCGTCGATTGTTCGGGGTTACCGGTGGTTTCGAGTGTCATCGTTTTCATGCTGTTCTCCTCTTCTGTTGTCAATGTCATAAATCGCCAAATCACACAATGCTGCCTGCGTGCGCATCTTCGAATAGCTTCACACTGTCCCGATAGTCGACGTGCACGCCGATGAGCACAGGACCTGGCGTGTCGAAAGCCTTGTGCAACGTCGGTGCTATTTCATCCGGGCGTTGAATTTGGAAGCCGGTCGCGCCGAAGGCGTCGGCGTACTTCACGTAATCGACCGGGCCAAGCGTAATGCCCGAGGTGCGGTGATACTTAAGTTTCTCCTGCGCGGCGACCATGTCATAGCTCCCATCGATCCAGATCATATGAACAATGTGAGAGCGCAAGCGGACCGCGGTTTCCAGCTCATTCGCCGAAAAGAGGAAACCGCCGTCCCCCGATATGGAGAGCACCTTTTCGTGCGGGCGGACGAGGGACGCAGCGATGGCCCAGGGCAACGCTGTTCCGAGCGTCTGCTGGCCATTGCTGATGAGGAACTGTCGCGCACGAAAGCTGAACAGGTAGCGGCACAGATACATGCTGACCGTTCCCATGTCCGAACAGACCGTGACATCAGGCGTCAATATCTTCTGAAGCTCGCTAATAAGACGCATGGGATGAACGGGAACGCCCGACTTTGCGGCCGCCTCCGCCATCAACCGCTTTCTGTCATGCGCAATCAACTGCAGCAAATCAGCTGACACCGATGCAAGCGTGGGGCGTTCGACGAGCGGCGACAACGCAGCGAGCGTCTCTTCAATGCTTCCAATCAGCTCAACGGCGGGAGAATAGTCATTTTCGATATTCGCCGGAGTTACGTCGATATGGACGATCGGCCGCTTCCTGCCTTTGTTCCAAAGGGACGGCCAGTATTCAACTGCGTCATATCCAATCGTGATGACGACGTCGCCTGAATCGAGCAAAGCATCCGCGGGTTGGTTGGCTAGTTGTCCCACGCGGCCGCCGTAATAGGGAAACATCTCTCGCGAAATGGCGCCGGCTGCCTGGAATGTTCCGACCACTGGCAACGTCATAGTGTTCAGCAAAGTGCGAATTGCATCGGCACATTTTGGTTTACTTGCCATTAATCCCAGGAAGATCACGGGAGACTTTGCGGAGTTAATGAGACGAGCAGCCTCCTGGAGAGACCGCTCGGCTGCGCGGCCCTGCTCGGCGAAGGCAGAAAGCCGAATGGGGCTGCACTTTGCGTCCCCGGTCACTACGTCGATAGGAAGACTGACGAAGGCCGCGCCGGGACGGTCGGACTCAGCCGCGCGAAATGCTGCCGAAAGTACTTCCGCGGTAGCCGCGGGAGAATCGATCTCCGCGGAATACTTCGTGACCGGTCTGCACAAGCCCACCGAATCCAAAGTCTGATGCAGTGACTTGAGGCGATCGGCAACAGCCACAGCGCCTCCTAAAGCGACGATCGGGTCGCCCTCTGAATTCGCCGTGGCAAGCCCTGTGACCAGATTCGAGACGCCCGGACCCGAGGTTACCAGCGCGACGCCGGCCTTTCCGGTCAAGCGTCCTATGCCGCCAGCAATAAAAGCTGCGTTCTGCTCATGACGGCAGACCACGGTCTGAATGCTGGAATTAAGCAGCCGGTCATAGATCTTATCGATCTTCGCTCCGGAGACGCCGAATACATGTTTAGTGCCTCGCGCTTCCAGCGTTTCCACAACTACGTCGGCCCCAGTCATGGCTCTTTGCGCTTCTCGTATCTCGACGGCCACCGCAGCGCCATTCGTAGCTTCAGTTTCGTACTTCATCTTGTTGATCCTTTCGGCTTGATTTATTCGACCTTTTGAAGAGCGGCAGCCGGATCGTTATTAAGGTCAGTGGTTAAAAACGATCCTTGATCAGGCAAGCGCACATCGTATTCGCAAAGCATCTGCAGCCCGACGCGCAAGGTTTTGGCGCTGCAATCCAATACGTGACCACCTTTGGTGCGATCTTTCGAGATGAAGTGGAAGTGATATCCCGGCACATTGAATGCGCTCGAATAGCTCGGAGACCAGAGGCATACGAGGGTACCTTCGATATTGCTGAAGTGAAATTCCTTTTGCTCCTTCGCAGCGTCCACCAGCCTAGTCCCTAACGCAACCCCGCTCACCGCACGGGCATGCACTGTTTCGAAGGTGCCATCGATTCTCAAGGCGTAGAAGAGATTATCCGACTCACGACGGGGATCGCACGCCAGTTCAAGGCCCTTCAAACATCGGATAGCTTGTAATTCAAAGCTGGCCTCTTCCTGGAATCGAGTCACCACTGCAAAGGGGAGTTGAAAATCGTCTTCGCGATGTTTGACACTTCCTTCGCTCCGGACCTGGTAGATTGCCCCGTCTAGAATGACCATCTCGCCGTCCAAGTTCTCAAAGGTTCCGAGACCGAAGTCGCCGTGTTCGAGCAGGGTACGGGAATAGACGGCGCCCGTGTCGGCACCTTCGACCAGGGCGGCCGAAGTGGAGATTTGGTACATGCGATGGCGCTGCGAGTTGAGATATTCGCCCAGCGCCGCGCTGACAATAGTGTCCAGTGAAGTCCCGCGCTGTCCCGCCGTATCTCGGGCTGCTGCATCGAGCGACGAAGGTATTACAACTGTGAGCTTCGGCATGTTGTCTTTCCCGTGAACAAGAAAGGCAATCCCGATGCCAACCCGCCCAGGCGCGTTTTCTTCGCAGCGTGTTGATTTTGAGGGAGCCCTTCCAGATGTAAGTGTTCATGATTCGACTCCAGTGTCACGGTGCGCTATACAAACCTAAGTCCTTCACCACAATTGGAGCTGAGACTGCACGGTCGAGGATGCATTCTTTTGAGAACGGCGAGAGCGAAAGAAATATCAGATGTAGGAGAGCAGCGGGCTCTGGGGTATCACGTTCGACTGAAAGAGTCTTGACGGCGCCAAATGCGTGATTGCTGGTTGCTCCCCCATCGCGCGAAATGAGAGTGCGATATAGCGAGAGGGATGACTCGAGCGTTCTGCCAACGCGGTTGGCCACGTCAACCAGACGTACGGAATGCAGCGTCTGGCGATCGTCGAAGATGAGGTCCCGCTTCGCCACGTTGAGCCACAATTCCGAGCGTGGCTATCTGCCGCCCACTTAGTGCGTCCTCCCGAACTGCCGGTTCTCCTGATTCTGCATGCGCCGGTGATTTGGCATGCAATTTGCAGTTCAGGAGCGCGCGTCGACCTCTTCCGGGTCGTTTTTTGGACGAAAAGGAAACCGTCATGCAGAGCAATGAATTATTTCGACAAGTCGTGAAATCAAAACTTAACGAGGCTGTCGCAGCCACGGGATCGCGTGACTCGATTCGAATCCAGCAAGTCGCAGATCCCATTGATATGACCCAGGAAGCCGCGGAGCGAGAACTGGCGATGCAGAATCTCCATCGTGGAGCCGCTCTGGTTCGTCAACTTCGCTCGGCTATGGAGCGCTTAGATGATAGTTCGTACGGTATCTGTCTGCACTGCGAAGAGCTCATCTCTCCAAAGCGTTTGAAGGCAATCCCTTGGACCGAATTCTGTATCAGTTGTCAGGAAACGGCTGATCACTCGAACTCAAAAAGAGAGTTCAATACTAGCGCTCGCGAGCTACCTGAGGCAGCGTGAAAAGATACTACGGCAAGCGCTGCCGGGCGTGAGCCTACATCAACTGCTCCCCGGAGGTTCCACATTGGCACACGTTCTCATAGCGATCTTAGGAGTGTGGCTTCTTTTTGTGATTCTGCGATCCATGATTCGAACCGCGCTGATGAATCGCCACTCTCGGGACTTCTTTGCCCAGGCCACTTGTCGTGCAGTATACACAGCGGTGCACCTGCGACTTGGAGCCAACCGTGACACTCGAACCACGCATCCGATTCTCCTTTGGTTTTTTCCCGTTTACATGCTCTCGCTCACTGTTGTGTATTTCCTAGGAGCGATGGCGGCCTTCACTCTCTTGTACTGGGGCACTCGGGCCGTGGGCACTTGGCACCAGGGATTGCTCGCCTCTGGATCGGCATTAAACACTCTTGGCTTTGCGACCCCAACCACCATCGCCGGGCAATGGCTTGCTATTCCAGAAGGCGCTCTAGGACTCGGCATCGTGGTGTTTCTTTTTACTTTCATTCCCGGCTACCAGGCGGTGATTCGGGCGCGGGAGGATAAGACGAGTTGGCTGTATGTTCGCGTTGGCGATCAGCCAAGCGGTGCGAGAATGCTCGAATGGTGCCAACAAACGGGCCTCGCAGCCAATATGAGAGATGTATGGGAAGCCTGGGAAAATTGGTTCCGTATGCTCGGCGACACGCACTCGGTATTACCGATGCTAAGCATGTCGCCTTCGGTGCAGAGTAGCCAGTCGTGGGTCGTAGCTGCGGCCGCAGTGCTTGATGCCGGTGCTCTTGCGGCTTCGTCAATCGAGACTCAAGATGCGGAAGCTGCTAGGATTTGCGTTCGGACGGGTACACGTGCGCTCTTGGCGATCGCCGACGCGCTCGGGCGAACCAACCCGACTACTGAGGAGAGAACAACACGTCCATCGAGGGAAAAGTACGAAGCCGTGCGGGCTCACTTCTCATTGGCAGGAATGCCGTTGAAGTCGGGATCCACCAAAGAGGCCCAATGGCAAGAGGTTTTGTGTTTGCGCGGCCAGTATGAGGCAGCCCTGCTCTTCGTCGCGTGTCACACATTCACGCCGCTTGACGGCATTCTTCTTGATGTATGCGGTTCTGGAGCCGACGCTTCTCGCTGCGATTCGCTATATACCCAGGAGCGCGACGTTCGCTTTGCTTGGAGGCGAGGCTAACGACTAAGCTGGCGGCTCGTATCGCGCTCGGGTTGTTTTGTTCGCTACCGTTCGAGACCGATCTCTGTTGCGTGAAGCGCTCCTTGGTAGTGACCGAGCCATCCATTCCAGTGTCATCCTGAGGAATAGCTCCGCGCCGCTTCATCAACCCGCCGTGCCGCGAAGGTGGCTCTGGTTGCGAAAGATGGCCTCCGAATGGCGCATGTCCTGGATCTCTACAACGGAACCACGGACTGTCGAGTCGCGCTGTATCCGGATCCGCTGCTGGGGGAAGTGCCTGCTGCTTCTACTTATCCGTTTGAGATCGCGGAGGTAAAGCAGAGGGTCCACGACCATTTGGAATGGAAGCCGCCCAAACTGATGAATGAAGGGAAAAAGCAAAGTTGGGATCCCAGTATCTAGGGACAGGTTGCCTTCCCGCAGGTACGCGCGCCTAAGCTAGGATACGTCACCCCGGGGTCGCTTAGCGGCACAGATACCATGAACCGCCGGATAAGCTATTTCGCATCACGACCGCAGCTTCTTCCGCGGGGTTCAGGCAACCCGGCATCTCCCTTGTGATAAGCAGGTGCGGATCACCGGCGACACCCAGTTGAAGGTAATAGGCAAGCGCCGCTCTACCACAAACGGGACAACGGCACGATGCACCAGAGTTGTTCGAACCGCCAATTCAACAGAATGTCGCACCCCGGACCAACTCAGCTGGTCAGGTGGTGTAGCGTCGTTGGACTTCGTGTTCGACAGTTACGCATCACTTCGTCGCACTTAAATGCCGTGGCGGCAACCTATTTGCCGGAGAAGTCTTGTTGTACCACCGCGGGAACGCAAACTTCCGGACTCTGGAAGAGTGGAACCGTTCATGCTCACTGAATGGCACGCAACGCAGCTGTGTTGCGAAGACATTCAAGGAAGGACAACATCGTGACTATAATCACCGCCGAGGAAATCGGAGTGCAAAGTTTTCGAAAGGAATCAGACCGCTTTGGTGTCGTTGAAGTGCCTACAGATAAGCTCTGGGGTGCGCAGACCCAACGTTCCCTCCAGCATTTCAGCATTGGCAAGGACCTGATTCCCCGTGAGATGATCGCGTCGTATGCAGTCTTGAAAAAGGCCGCCGCGATTGCCAACCACAACGGTGGGCGACTGGGCGACCAGCAGTACAAACTGATCGTTGAGACCTGCGACGAAATTCTCTCCGGCCAGCATTACGACATGTTCCCGCTGCATGTTTGGATGACAGGCAGTGGTACCCAGTTCAACATGAACGTGAACGAGGTCATCTCGAATCGCTGCAGCCAGCTCGCCGGCACGCCGCTAGGCAGCAAAACGCCAGTGCATCCGAACGATCACGTGAACATGGCCCAGTCTTCGAATGATACGTTTCCGTCGGCCATGTATATCGCAGCCGCGGTGAATGTTAAGCAGCGCCTCATTCCCGCCGTGACAGCCCTGCGCAACGCAGTCAACAACAAGGCGCAGGAGTGGAACGGCATTGTAAAGATCGGCCGTACCCACATGCAGGATGCGACGCCGCTGACGTTGGGCCAGGAATGGTCGGGTTACGTCGGCATGTTGGTGGACAATCTGGAAAGGATCGAGTCGGCACTTCCCGGAGTGTACCGCTTAGCGTTGGGTGGCACGGCGGTCGGAACGGGTCTCAACTCAGCGCCAGGCTTTGCCGAAGCGGCGGCGGCGGAGATCGCGAAGCTTACGGGTCTGCCATTTGTAACTGCGCCCAACAAATTCACCGTGCAAGGCGCACACGATGCTCTGGTTCATCTTTCCGGCACTCTTCGAACTCTGGCGGTTTCTTTATACAAGATCGCCAATGACATCCGCCTGATGTCGTGCGGCCCTCGCGCTGGCTTCGCCGAGTTGGCAATACCGGAGAACGAGCCCGGTTCCTCGATCATGCCGGGCAAGGTCAATCCGACTCAGTGCGAAGCGCTGACTATGATCGCTGTGCAAATAATGGCCAACGACGTAGCGGTGGGCTTTGGCGGTGCAGGCGGGTATCTGGAGATGAACGTTTACAAGCCCCTGATCATCTTTAATATCACCCATGCCATTGCGATCTTGACCGATGGAGTCACAAACTTCCGAAAATTCCTGATCGAGGGTACCAAGCCCAATCTGAAGAAGATCAATGAGTATGTGGAGCGTTCGTTGATGTTGGTGACGGCGCTCTCACCGGTTATCGGTTATGACAAGGCATCGAAGATCGCTCACTACGCTCTGGACAACGACTTGACGCTCAAAGCCGCGGCCCTAACACTCGGCTTTGTCACGGAACAGGAATTTGACCGTGTTGTCGACCCCAGCAAAATGGTGGAGCCGTATGTGGCAAAAGCAGAGTAACAGCTCGGCCAGACCACACCGTTGCCGCGCCTTGTCATCAGAAACCCCCATGCTGAAAGTTGTCTCCGTCCTCATGGCCGGCCTTTTCGTGATCGCGGGACCAGCATGCTCTCAGACCGCCGAGCAAGAAACTCTTGGCGGCGCTGATCGTCACGAAACGACCGAACAGGATCGAGGTTATCTCTTAGGGGATTGGGGCGGACTCCGAGGCCAGTTGGGCGAGATAGGCGTTAACTTCGATGTCCAATACATCAGCGACTCTTTGTGGGGATCTAAGAGCGGTCCGCCTTCGCAGTTCGAGATTTGGAACCGTGTCCGCGCTACGGTGGACATTGACCTCGGCACGCTGCTGCATTGGGATGGCATGTACTTCCATGCCACCGGCCTGTGGCAAGGCGGGGGAAATCTGGGCGAACGTCTTGGCTTGATCGCCAGCCCCAGCGGCATGTCCAGCCAGAAGACGTTTCGTCTGGATTCCTGGTGGCTTGAGAAACGCTGGCGTCACGACCAAATTGTGGTGCGTGCCGGCCAATTTGCGGGTCAGGATTTCTACGGAGCCCAGCATTATGCGGCGTCCTTTATCTTCGAGCCGATGGGATACGCATTGGACAACCTGTTCAATACCTCCGAATCGTTCGATCCTCCATCCACGCCGGCGGCCGAGATTCGAGTTTTTCCGCTGCGCCATATGTACGTAAAGTCGATGGTCCTCGCGGCCGAGCACGCTCCGTTTTCCCACAACCCCACGGGCTTTGTTCCGCAGTTTCGAGGAACTGCGATGAATGTCTCTGAGATCGGCTTCAGCCCCGGCAAGAACGCTTCCTCCGTGAGGGCGTTCGACAACGTGGACACCAGAAAAGGCTACTCCGGTCTCTATCAGTTCGGAGCAGCCTACAACCCGGAGACGTTCAATAACCCCGTTAACGGCCGGTCACGGTCCGGAAATTACCTGTTGTATTGGATGGCCAGCCAAGCTCTCTGGCGCACCGATCCCCGAGAGGCAAAGGGACTGGATGCGACCTTCGCCCTGGATTGGGGTCCGTCGGATATCAATCGTAACAACCGGCTTGTGACCGCCGGTCTTCGATTCAACGAGCCCCTGCCCCTGCCGATTCACAACACCATATCGATCGGCTATGTCCAAAACGGCCTTAGCTCGCAGTTTTTGTCGCCAGGCGCTCCTCCCTGGAAGGACGAACGGGGGATTGAGATCAACTCACTCTTTCTAATTCGTTCACTGCTCATACAGCCGGTAGTCCAGTTCTACGACAACGTCGGAGGCCGGGAGGGACGCGCTGTCGTCGTCGGATTCAGAACCAAGTTGGAACTCTAAGGAGAAGAAGTTATGCAACCCGCAGGATTGGTGAACTGCCTCCTTCTGTTTATTCTTACCGGACCTGGACCTTGGTCTACCGTTCGCTGGGGCTAATGGAGACCTCCGGACGAGACCACTAAAGAGTCGACATTCGAACACGAAGTCTAAAGGCACTACACGACGTCTACGTAGGTTTAGCGCCGGGGGCTGGGGCATCCAATTGTTTTCGCAGGCCTAGCGAGATTGGCGCGTCGCGTGCCTTCCCGATGTCGCGAGAGAGCTGCCCATGCCTATGAGTGTGAACTGGCTATTGCCGGCGGTTCGCGTCACCAAGCCGATGTTCATTGAGTCCGCACAGGCAGTCGCCGATCAGGTGCCATCCGAAACGCTCAAACAGGGTCTGCTCTTTCCTCTACAGTCGAGCATTCTCGCATCTGAGATTCAAACCGCCGCTCGCAAGCATGTCCACAAGCCTGAATACGCCTCTGTCACGGCCCGCATTTAAGGCGGCTTGAGGCTCACGAGACGAAAGGATACGAAAGGTGCATAAAATGTTTCCTGGCTGGCGTCATACGAAGATCGCGATTATCCACGGTGTCACACTCGCTGCGTCGTGCTGGATCAGCTACTGGCTGATCACGCACATCCTCGGTCACTCAATCGCCGTTTCCCGGGACGACGATTTTCTGGGAGGCATGTGGGCGACAATCGCAACGCTGTTTGTGTATCGGTTCAGCTACGAGCAAAGCATCGGTGCAGCGTTGTCGCGTATGACCTCGACAGCAGTTAGTTTCGTCCTCTGTCTAGTCTATCTGCTGATGTTTCCATTCCATTTGTGGGGTCTAGCCGCGCTGATCGGGATCGGGACCGTCATGATGTCGCTGATCGGCCGGCCCGACGACATCGTTACGACTGGAATCACGACGGCCGTAGTCATGGTCGTCGCCGCCATCAGTCCTCGGAACGCCTGGATACAGCCTGTCCTGCGCATGGTCGATACCATCGTAGGGGTTGGCGTCGGCGTTGTGGCCGCATGGTTGAGTCTACGCTTGGTCGCGCCGTGGTCGTTGGCGAAGCCGCGCACTGATCCAGCTGCCTTGGTGGGAGATCAAGCGTGATGGCCCCGGCTATGAGGGACTATGCGTTATCAGTCGGGGCAGCCAGAGGGAGTTCTTAGGCTTAGGCAGACGTCTATTTGCCTGGAAACTGCCCACCACCCAATTTCCATCAGGATCAGACAGGAGGTCATGGCGTATCTGGAGCAGGATCGTCGAGGTGCAGTGGTGTCTTGTTTGCAAACCAGGCCACCTGGACTCCGTGCGCTTCGTCTTTTGGAATCAACAAGCGGGTACGTGCGGCGGTAGAATGTGGGCGTCTCAGGCCGTAAAATTTAGACTAGCACGCAAGCCTCTATCCTTGTTATATTTATGGTGCTGGCTGAGCGGGAGTAATTCAGTTGGCAGAATGCCAGCTTCTACCCACCCTCTTTATTTTCTGTCATTTAGACCATGTGCTTCTCCCATGCTGTCCGCAAAGATGCGGCTCGCAGGAGAGACATTTTGTCGCGAGTCAACATCGTCAAACGCATCAAAATTGGCGGCCGCTGGAAGATGTTTTCCATCCCCGCAATGCCAAAGGCAACTACGACTGGAACGCCATCGCCGACGGCCGCTACTATGTCGAGTGGTACGTGGGCGGCACTCGCCGTCGTGTAAGCGCTGGCGTCACCGCCGCTCAGGCACTTGAGG
>Ga0302326_10023831_pt1 | contig 12457 bp, 7 predicted proteins | sample Palsa_T0_3_FD_202264 | JGI IMG/M metagenome (GOLD analysis project Ga0302326, IMG submission 202264) | Peat permafrost microbial communities from Stordalen Mire near Abisko, Sweden - Palsa_T0_3 | ecosystem: Environmental > Terrestrial > Soil > Palsa > Peat permafrost | place: Sweden: Abisko...
ATTACCGGTCGTCGGGTTTCGCCGGGTTGGCCGCACCGTCCGAAATGGTTGGAGACTGGACCATCGGCTTGCTCGCCATGAAGTTAAGCGTCTCCTCCCACCAGGTGGATTTGTCTTTCCAATGCGCTTTGGGGTTTCCCCAGATGATCAGGCCGTCGGCGCCGCACTCGTGCGCCGTGTCGAGCTCGAATTTCCAGTGTTCGCCGGTGAGCAGGTGCATCGATTTGCCGGTTCCGACATGGTATCCCGGCCACATGTACGGATAGACCGGTTTCCCCGGTGCGATTCGGTGGGCCTGTTGAACCAGCCCCTGTAGCTTGTGCTTCCACCCCTTCTGATTGTCGTCGAAGTTATACATGGAGGGGCAAAACGCATCGACAGCGGCGATCAACTCCTGCGTTTCGGCGGCGTATTCCTTGCCCGGCTGTTCCGGGAACAATCCATGCCCGTAGTATCCGACGGGATGCCCCGGAGCCGCTTCATGAGCCCATTTGACGAGATTGATAAACAGGCGGAAATGCGAGTCCACCTCGGTCCGGTTTGAGCCGGATAGGGGGACATACTCAATGTCCAGGATGAGCAGCCTGGGATGGGCGGCCAGCTTATGGACGGCTTCCTTAAATGCCTCTTCGTCGGGAACCAGTTTATCTTTCCATGGAATCGGAATGATGGTGCAAGGGATCATCCCGGTGGAGGAAGTGTCGACGCCGGCTTCCTTGGGCATGTTATCGAAGACAACAAATGGCCTGGGCTTGTCCATGACCGGGCCTGCGGAAGCGGTGGCCGCATTTTCCGCCGCGCACAGACCATGCCAATGGGCAAGAACACATGCCAGTGCCAGGATCAGCAAATTTTGACGGTACTTGATCAGGTCGCCCTCGGAACGCTTCATCATGCCGGCCTCGCCATCATTATTACTCAGACAGATGACCACGGGTGATATCCCGGTTGTTGGAACAAGGGGATCGCCCAGTCAATAAACCTTCACCCATTCAACCCGGCATGGGTCTGAGGAGCCGGGGTCCGGATGATTCCGCGGTTTCCATTCCGCGCCGATCTTGCCGAACCGGATCGTTTGCGGAACGCCGCTGAATTGATCGCGCGGGAAAGTCGAGATCAAACGCCAGTCATCTTCCGCGTCTTCCTTGACCAGGATTTGCACCGCGCTATCCGTTAGCTTGATCGCCGTCAGGGCCGGCTTGCCCGCGGGATGAGCGGCGCTCAAGTTTTCATTTCCGTTGAAACGCACACCCCACCGGCCGTCAACGCGGGCATTGACCTGCACATATTTTCCGTCAGCCCATCCAACAGCCAATCCGATCCCCCAACTGTTGCCGGCGTCGGTCATGGGATCGATTCGCGCCACGGCGACGCTGGCTCCCGCCGGCCAGGCCATCTCTTCTGTCTTGACCGTGTTCGCCGGCACATCGATATCGAAAGCCGGTTCTTCAGCCTTGAGGGTGAGACCGGTCAACGGATCCGGCGCATCCATCAGCGACCTGCACCCCTGCACCGGCCGGGGCTCGGTCAGGTCCGAGTCCAAAACAACGATGGTATTCCCCCCTGCGTTCAACCACGGCGCCGGGCAATATAAGCGGCGCTGGGGGCCGATCGACCAATAGCGCCCGAGATTGTGCCCGTTCATCCAGACAACGCCCTTCTTATATGCGGACATATCGAGGTACGTGTCGGCGACGCTCTGGAGAATGAAATGCCCTTTGAATACTCCACCGACCCGGCCGGGGATCGACGCTGTTTTCGGAATCGACATGGCCCAATCGCTCTTCAGCGGTAAACGCAACATTTCCCAGTTCTTGAGTATTGCGCCATTCAGTTTCACGCCACCTCGAATGCCCTTGCGGTCGGATTCCATCTCTCCCTGGAAATTAATGTGGCCCATCGCCTCGACCAGAATTTCCAGCGTGGACTCCTTTTCGCGCGCAGGCAGTTCAAGTCCCTTCATCAAATCGCCATTTAGATAGACCTGAGGATAGCCATCCACGGACATCGAGAGCGATCCCGCATCCCCGGCGGGAAGGCGGGTGCGGTAGACGACGAAGCCCTGATTCTGTCCGAGAAGCTCAAAGCACTCGGGCTTCTCCGAACTGACCGGCACAGGCAACTGTTCCCACATCGACGACCATCGCGTGAGCGTGATCGGGGGAATCGTCATGGTCGGGATCGATTCCGGCACATCCGGCAGCGACTGGCCCGCGGGCAGGTACGAGGCCAACTGCTTCCGATAGGCAAAATACGCCGGTGTCGGACGTCCCTGCTCGTTGAGCGGCGCGCCGTAGTCATAACTGGTGATCGAAGGGTTCGCGCCGTTTGCTCCGGCGGTAAAGCCAAAATTGGTGCCGCCGTGAAAGACATACAGGCTGAAGGACTTACGGGTGTCCATGTAAAACTTGATCAACCCCGAGACGTCGGTGGGCGACCAGTCCCCTTCGCCCCAGTGGCGCAGCCAGCCGGGATATACTTCCGTCGACATGATCGGCACGCCGGGATTGATCCTGCGCGCCAATGCGAAGTCGGCCTCATTCGTGCCGGTATCCAGGCCAACACTCAGGCCGGGAATAGTCAGCCCATGGAGGTAGTTCTCACCGGCTCCGTCGGCGGTGATGAACGGCCCGTTGACGCCTTCCTTGATCCATTGATCCCGCAGCCAAACCAGATAGGCATGATCGCGGCGAGGATAGCTGCCGTATTCGTTCTCGACCTGAATCATCAGAATCGGGCCGCCGTTCGCGACCAGGCGGGGACGAACGACCTTCGCCAATTCGTGCAGATATCGCGCAACAGGGCCTGTGAAACGCGGATCTGAACATCGCAGTTTGATATCCGGCGTGCGCAGCAGCCACCAAGGCAGTCCGCCAAAATCCCACTCGCCGCACACATACGGTCCTCCGCGCAGGATGATCCACTCACCTTCTTCCCTGGCTATGTCGATAAATTCTCCGATGTTGCGCTCGCCGGTCGTGAAATCGAACTTGCCCTCCTGCTCTTCGTGCTGATTCCAGAACACGTAGATCGGAATCGTATTGATCCCCATCGCCTTGGCCATGCGGATGCGATGACGCCAATATTCGCGCGGAATCCGGGCCGGGTGCATTTCCCCGCCGATGATCTGGAACGGCTTGCCGTCCAGAAGATAGTCGTTGGTGCCCAGTGCGAAGGTATGCTGCGCCCGCGGTTGCCCGTCATCGGCGTTCGCTGATCCGGCCAACGCCAGGAAAGCTAGAACGATTACCAAAAAACCCGTCGGCCAGTTCGCTTTCGTCATATAACACGTCGCCTTTTCTATGTTGAAAATCTAACGCCGCCGGATATAACTATCAACTTAAATAGAAAGTGTTGGGCCGAAAATGAAACTTATCGATGTTCCATCTATCACAGTCCCTCTCCGCGCTCTCAGGCTGGCGCGGGATCGCCGGCCTTCTGACCACCCATGAAAAACCCTAATTCCTTCATCGTTGCCCTGACTTCCATCTTGGTGCTGCCGGTCATTGCCGCCGCCGCCCAACTGCCGGGAACGCCTGTTGCGGCCCTGAAACTTGCGGACCCGTTTGGCGACGAAATGGTCCTCCAGCAAGGCATGCGGATGCCCATTTGGGGAACCGCTGAGCCGGGCGCCCGTGTGCAAGTATCCTTTGCCGGCCAGATCAAGACTGCGACGGGCGACTCAAGCGGCCAATGGAAAGTGGACTTGGCTCCTCTTCCGCCATCTTCTGAAAACCGCGTGCTTTCGGTCGCCAGCGATGGGAACAAGGTCGAAATAAAGGATGTGCTGGTGGGGGAGGTGTGGATCTGCTCGGGCCAATCCAACATGGAAATGGGCGTACCACAGGACGCCAGCGCCCCGGCGGAAATCGCCGCCGCCAACTTTCCCGCCATTCGCTTGCGGGTGGTCAACAGGACCTTGTCAGCGACGCCGCGATTGCAACTTGACGCAAGCCCCTGGCGCGTCTGCTCGCCTGTTACCATTACGCAGGGGACTTGGAACGGCTTCTCCGCCGCCGCGTATTACTTCGGCCGTGACTTGCACCGCCAACTCGGGGTGCCGGTGGGCTTGATCCAGTCCGCCTGGGGCGGCACGTTGATCGAACCATGGATCACGACCGAGGGGTATCGCCGTGCTCCGCAATTGAAGGTACAAATTCCCCCGGTAGACAAGGTGACCGGCAACACTCAGCCCACCGTGCTCTATAACGCGATGATAGCGCCGTGGACCGGCTTCCCGGTCCGTGGGGCCATTTGGTATCAGGGAGAAAGCAACTGCATCCAGCACGACGGCGCGGTGTACTTCGACAAAATGAGGGCGCTGATTGACGGCTGGCGCCAGGCCTGGGGCAGAACTGATGCCGATTTTCCCTTCTACTTCGCGCAAATTGCGCCCTTCCGTTACGCCCAGTGTCAGCCGCAGGAGCTGGCGGAGTTGTGGGCTGCACAAAATAAAGCCGCCGCGCAAATTCCCAACACCGGGATGGCCCAAACGCAGGATATTGGTGACATCCACGATATTCATCCGCACGACAAGCAAGAGGTCGGCCGTCGCCTCGCGCGTCTGGCGCTTGCCCGCACCTACGGAGTGAAGACGCAGAATGGCGCCGCGATCATCGATGACTCTGGTCCGCGATTTCAATCACTCGAAGCAAAGGGCGATCGTCTGATCGTGAAGTTCGACGATGCGAAGAGCGGGCTGGCCGCGCGCGACGGGAAGCCGCTCAGCGGTTTTGAGATCGCCGGGGATGACGACCAATTCGCGGCGGCCGAGGCGCAAATCGGCAGGGATTCGATCATCCTGCGATCCAAGACCGTGACCGCGCCGACCCAGGTGCGTTTTGCCTGGAGCGATGCCGCCGAACCGAATTTGATGAATGGAAACAAGCTCCCGGCTGCCGCGTTCTGCGCGCCTGAGCCGGTGAATCTGGCTTTGCATGCGCCCTATACATGCACCAATCCAAACACTCACGGCTATGGCGCCAGCGGTCAGCTCACAGACGGCTCGTGGATCGCCGACGGAGACCATTGTTTCGCCTCCAACGAGGACGACAAGTTTCCCAAGGATGTTGTGGTGGATTTGCAAGAGGCCAGGGAAGTGCGCCGATTGAAATTCGGCGTGCCGCCGTTCGGTTCGACTAAAACCGTGCTCGCTGCGATCAGCACGGACGGCAGCACCTTCACCGATGTGGGCAAGCATGTTTTTAGCCAGGAAAAGGCGGAAATTGCCATTCTCAACTTCGCGCCGGCCAAGGCGCGCTTCATCAGACTGACCTACACAGACCGCTACGACAAACAAGTGATCTATCCGATCGGGTTTGTGTTCACTACCGAGTTGGAGGCGAGGTGATCAACCCAGCTTTCCGTTTCATAGCGGCGCTCTTCTTCGTCGCGTTTTGCGGACGGCTTGTCTGGGGCGCCGATTCCGCGCTTCCGACCGAAACGCTTTCTCCCGAAGTTGCCAGTGGGCAGGCGACTGCTGCTCCGGAACCGCACAGCATCGTGTTGGCGGAATCCATAAAGATGAATCCCTGTGACATCCAACATGGATTTCGCCGTCACAGATTCTGGAGAGGGCAGGCTCCAGATACGATCTATTGACGATTGCCGTTTTCAGATTTATTATCTCTCCGGCTAATTAGACGCTTGTGGCCGTGCAATTACCTTGACGTGGAATTTTCGGGCGGAGGCCGATCCACTTTACCCTAACTGCCGGTGGTTAAAGTCTCGCGCGGCCGTTGCGTGCGTCCTCGGGTCGGGCTCTTCGTTGTCGAGACTTGCCCGTATTTAGCTGCAATGCTGCTGCGTCTCGACGCCTGATACCGGCCCGATGCCGCGGCGCACCGACGTGCGGGACTTTAACCACGGGCTGCTAGCGATGGCCCACCAATCACCGACCCCCATTCCCGGCCATTTGCCAAAACGATGACGACGGACCCGTCGAAACCAGGGATTCGCGCCATGAAGCGATTCGTTACATTCTGGCTGATGTTCGCATTGGGCTGGATTTTCTATGCGCCTGCCGCCAGCGCCCATTCTATCTCAATGATAGAGGGCGAAGCATTGGTTCACCGCGATGGCGTTGAGATTAAACTCACGGTGCGGCCGGAGGATATCCTTCTGTCTGCCGGCCTAACGCTGATTGTCAGCGATCGGATTGAAAAAGCCGTGATTATGAAAGGGGTCGAGGCGCACAGGAAATATCTGCTCGACGGGTTGGTCATCAAGGATGCTGAAGGCCACCGATTGACCGGCAAGATCACCAAGGTCGAATTGCCGGAAATTCCGGATGAGGGCATGTCCCTTGATGACATCATGTCGAAAACTGCCATCTATCATTTGCAATATCCGCTAAACCACCCCCCGGTCAGCCTCTCGTTCCAGCAGGTCTTCAATTCAGGTGTCAACTTTATCCCGGTCATGATGTCGTTGAATGTAGTCCAGGGCGGTCAATCGTCAGGTTCCGCAATTCCGGTTCCCGACAACGGCGATGAAGTTCAACGGCTCAGCTTCAACTGGACTAAAAGCCCCGGGCCAACGACGACTCTGGCGGCCGCACCAGCTCCCGCGACGAGCCCTTCTGTATTCGATACTGCCGTAACATTCGTCTACATCCAGAACGATCAGGTTCGAATTGAAATCCTCATGCCGCTGGCGGCCTTGGAAACATGGGAGGCCATCCCGCGATCGAAGCAGGATGTCCTTGAAATCGAAGAGCAAACCGCTGCCCGACCGATCATCGAACAATTCTTCACCCAACATAATGAATTGAAAATCGATGGCGTGATTGTGAAACCGACCCTGGACCGTGTCGATTTCTATGCTCTCGATTCCAGAAATTTAGCGATGGTGCCAGACCCCAGAGAGCAGATCGCCGCAACCACTCGCGTAGGTGCGATGCTGACGTATTCAACCAAGGGCGCGCCGAGCCACGTCGAACTGAACTGGACTTTGTTCAACGACAAGGTAGTCAGCGCCCGCGCGGTTGTTTTCGCCTATGACAAAGGATCGCGGGCATCCTTGTCGACGGACAAGCCGACGTTTATCTGGGACAGCCCCGGGGCGCCGGCGCTGCCGAAAATCGATTCAATTCCCGGCGACCAAAGCGCCGCGGATAATGCGGCTCGTTCCGCGCTTTCCGAAGCGCTTTTGCGGAACATCTATCGCGGATTTGACTACCACAGCGAATCGGACATCTACGATGCGCTGGCCCGCAGCACGCAGGGTGATCTGCTCACCGACCTTTATTTGAAGATCAAGCATGGGCTGATCATGCAGGAACAAGGCGGCGCAGTCGCAAGGGTGAAGGAAGTGAAAATCATCAAGTCCGAACCTGCGCCGGGCCATGCAGACGGCGGGTTTGTCGAGCGCGTCACCTGGAAGGTGGAGGGCACGATCGAACATTGGGGCCATATTCACACGCGGATCAACGAATACACCGCCGATCTGGGCATCGCGCCCCGGGACGGCTCATGGAAAATCGTTTCAATGGACGTGGTGAAGCTCAGCCAGGTTCAAAACGCGGTCTCGTTAAGAAAGCTTTGAAACCATGGTTGCGATCAATAATCTGGACTTTCAGTTTCGGCAGTCGGATTTCCGGCTGAAGATCACCTCATTGGATGTAGCCGACGGCGAGCGTGTCGCCATCGTAGGGCCGAGCGGTTCAGGCAAGACGACACTGCTGCATTTGATTGCCGGCATCTTGATGCCGGATCGCGGTACGATTCTCATGCACGATCATCTGATCAGTTCCCCCGCGGATTCGTTCCGCCGCGCGTTTCGCATCACGAAGATCGGTCTGGTGTTCCAGAGCTTCGAATTGGTCAGTTATCTCACCGTGTATGAGAATATTCTGTTGCCTTATCGATTGAATTCCGTCCTGCGCCTGACGCCAGAGATTGAAAGCCGCGCTGAACAACTCGCAAGCGAAACCGGAATCGCCCATCGACTCCAATATTTCCCGCACAGATTGTCCCAGGGCGAAAAGCAGCGCGTGGCCATCTGCCGGGCAATGCTGCCTGAGCCGCCACTGTTGCTGGCCGATGAACCAACGGGGAATCTCGATCCGGCCGCCAAGCAGGTTGTTGTCGATCTGCTGCTCAAGCAGCTCGACCGCACCCGCGCGACGCTGCTATTGGTCACGCACGACAGCGAGATCGCCGCGCGGTTCCCACGCACCATCGATTGCCGCAACTTTGCGGCAGGAGCCGCGAATTGAAATCCCCCCTGCCCCTGGCACTGCGCTATCTGCGGTTCAACAAGATCAAAACCATCATTCTGGTTTTCTCCATTGCCATTGCGGTCTTTCTGCCGATGGCGGTGAACTTGCTCGTGCACGACTATCAGCACGACCTGCTGGCGCGGGCAAAATCCACACCCTTGGTCGCCGGGGCGCCAGGCAGCCGATTCGATCTGGTGATGGACGCCCTCTATTTTCAGAGCCAGCCTTCACATGACCTGACCTTCGGCGACGTCGCGGAGATCAACAAAAGCGGCCTGGCGATGGGCCTGCCGATCCTCAACAAATTTACCGCGCGCGGGGTTCCCATCGTCGGCACAGCCCTTGAGTATTTCGACTTTCGCGATCTGCGCGTCGCCACCGGCGAGCAGATCGCCCGCCTGGGAGATTGCGTGCTGGGTGCCGCGGCCGCCAAAAAGCTCGGACTTAAGCCAGGCGACAAACTGATGAGCGATCCCGACAACGTGCTCGATCTGGCCGGATCATATCCGATTGTAATGCACGTCACCGGCATCCTCGCGCCCTCGGGCACGGCGGACGACAATGCGGTGTTTGTCGATGTGAAAACCGTCTGGCTCATCATGGGCATCATGCACGGGCACGCGGATGTGACGGCGTCCACCAATCCAAGCGTCGTGATCGGACGCCAGGGGAACAACGTCACGGTCAGTGAAGCGGTCGAGCCGTATCAGGAGGTGACGCCCGAGAACATCGGATTGTTCCACGTTCACGGCGACCCGGCGACGTTCCCCATCAGCGCCATCATCGTCGAGCCGCACGATGACAAATCCTCCGCCATCCTGCGCGGCCGGTATCTCGATCCCAAATCCACGGTGCAATTGCTGGTACCGACGCAGATAGTCAGCGAAACGCTCGATCTGATCTTTCGCATCAAGCGTTTTTTCGACGGACAGGCATTGCTGGTCGGCGTTGCGATGGCGATGCTGCTTGCCCTGGTCATCCTGCTGTCGACGCGATTGCGCCGCGGAGAAATGCAGACCATGTTCAAGATCGGTTGCAGCCGGGGAATGATCTTCTGTTTGCAGGCCACCGAGATCCTCATCGTGCTCGTGGTGGGCGTGGGCATCGCCATCGGCGCGTCGTGGATGGTCGTTGGGACGCTCAGTCCGTCAGGCGCCCATGCCGGAGTTGTCGCGGCACCGGCGGACGTGTCAGCGGAGCCCGGCGGAAAGAAACGCGTGGCTGTGGTCAACTACCCCCTGGAATATTTCACGCATCGGATTGCCGGGGACCGGGTGGATATCATTTTTCCCGTCCCGCGCGAAGACGATCCCGCCTTCTGGAAGCCGGGCGTAAATGACATCCGCCAGTATCAACAGGCGGACCTTATTTTGCTCAACGGCGCCGATTACGAAAAGTGGCTGCCGGCAACGGTGCTCCCCCTGCTCAAGCAGGTGGTGACTTCCGAATCGTTCGCCGATCGGTACATGAAAAATGGCGAAGTCATCACCCACAGCCACGGCCCCCAGGGAATGCACAGCCATGGCCTGATCGACTTCAACACTTGGATGGATCCGCGGCAGGCGGAGGTGCAGGCGCAATCGATTCACGATGAGCTTTGCCGGCTGGTTCCCAGCGGCGCGAAGGATTTCGATGCGAATCTGGAATCGTTGAGAAAAGATCTTGCGGACCTTGATGCGCGGTTCGTCGATGCGTCCGCCGGGCTCGCGAATAATCCACTGCTGGCATCGCATCCGGTTTATCACTACGCGGCGCGTCGTTTTGGCTGGAACATGAAGGAAGTACATTGGGAGCCGGATGAAATGCCCTCCGACGCGGAGTGGCAAAAGTTCATGGCCCTTTATGCAACCCATCCGGCCAAGCTAATGATCTGGGAGGAAGACCCGTTGCCCGCCGTAGCCCTGCGCCTGCGCGGCATGGGCATCGAACCCATCGCGTTTGAAACCTGCGCCAGCGCCCCGGCAACCGGCGACTACCTGAGCGCTATGCAAGCCAACGCGGCGCGCCTGAAAGCGATGATCGCTCGAATTCAATCGGAAAGTAAATAGCATGCTCACTTTCACGTGGAAATTGCTCACCTGCCTGGACTGAGCGAAGTCGAAGTCCCTGCACCCCGCACTGGGCCGCGTCGAATTGCCCAGACTGAGCGAGGTCACGGTAGCGTCTTAATTACCGCAGGATCGCTGGCAGACGAGAGATTGCCGGCGAGGTCATAGGCTTTTACGCTGTAGCTATACGCGGTGGCAGGCTGCACGCTGGTATCCAGCCAACTGCCGTACAGCTCCGGGACGTCGGCGATCTGCTTGTCATCGCGGTAGACCTTGTAGCCTTTGACGGCCATGTTGTCGGTGGAAGGCAGCCAGGAGAGCGTGACTTTGGTGGAATGCAGGGCCTGGCCCCAGAGCACGGGAGCCGAAGGGGGAACCGTGTCGGCCGGCAGGCCGCCGGCAGCTGGCGCAATGGCGGAGAAAGGGCCTTTCTTTCCGGCCTGCACGCCGCGGACGGCGTAATAATAGGTTCTGGTCAGTCCGGTTTTTACCGTGGGATCGTAGTAATGGTTGGCGCTTACGGTGGCCACGTAGAAACCGGTGCCCGGTGTGAAGGTGCTGCTGGTGCCGCGAAATACTTCATAGCATGCGGCAGCGGGCTGGTCGGTCCAGGTTACTAGGCAGCCGGCGGCATCGAAGGCGGCAGCCACGTCGGTGACAACTTGCGGCGCGCGGCCGCGAAGCAGGCGAATGGTTTTGAAGCCGAAGGCGGGGATATCCAAGGGGATGGTGTTGTCCTTCACCGTCAGCGGCGCCTGGTCGTTTTCGATCGGATCGGTTTGGATCACTTCGGCCGGGGCGAACCAACTGAGATCGACGTGGACCGTAGTGGGCTGCCCCTTGATCTCGTTGAAGCGGAGAATGAGGCCTTCGCCGTTGGCTTCGGCCAGCTTGGCCGTGGTGAGCACAACGTTGGGCTTGTCGATGCGGATGAACTGGGCGCTGGCGGCATTCAGGCCGTGACCGCTTTGTGCGTCGGCGACAATGGCGGTCTTAAAGGGGCTGGCGACCTGGGCGCCGAAGGTCTGGGCATCGCCGGCCTGCCAGGTTCCGCCGGCGTGGGCACATAATGAGTATTGGAAAATCGCGCGCCCCGGCTGAGTTTTTTGGAAATTGCAGTGCCACTCGTTGTTGAATGTCATGCTGTAAATCCACGGCTTGGACGTGTTGTAGTTAACATCCCAGCCGCCTCTAGACGCCCCGATGTCCGGCTTGCCGTAGGAAACAAGCGGGGCTTGGAGCGATGCAAAGGTGATGCCCCAATCTTTCTGATTGGAGGCATCGATCCATCTGTTGACCGTATAGAAGGCGGTCGCGGATGAGTAATATTGTTCGTTGGCCGGGTCGTCAACGTTGGGATTTACGCCGGGACGCATATCGCCAGTGGGCATTTCATGGCGCAACATGAAGTTGCTGACGTTCAGCGGGAAGGCGAAGTATCCGATCTCCACGTTGGAAAGGTATTGGCCTTTGACGACGTCATTGATGAAATCGATGCGCGGCAGGGTATCGTAAAGAATGACGTGGCGGCGCAGGCTGTCCAAGCCGGTGGTGGCGCCATCGGCGGTAACAGAGCCCAAGACCGGGCCGGTTTGCGCGGCCATGTTGGCGCTGGTCACCTGCCCGGCCAGAATGCCTTCCTTGTAAAGCAGGTATTGGTTGAGCGGATATGGCGCAGTGTGGTCGACCATTTCGGCGTTGCCGTTTTGCTTGTCGAGAATACTTGTGATGTTGCCGGCCGTATCGAGAGTGATCTTGAAGAAGGTGTTTTCGAGCGTTGTGGCGGTGGCTTTGACGCTTGTGGAGAACGTTGGATCATCGGATCGCGCATTCACCCGGAAAGTTTTGTAGCCAAGTCCCGGCACACCGGCCGCCACGAACACGACGGTAGAGTCCCTGGTCTTCTGGTACGGGACGGCCTTGCTGGTAGCCGCATCTATAATGTCAAAATGCAGCGGCAAAGCATTCTGGCTGACGGTGACGAGGTCACTGCGCGTCCAAGTGAGGGTGTTGTAAGCGACAATGGTCTTGCCGGTGGTTGGGATCTGCGCGCTGATCGTCGCCAAGGCATCGTTGAGAACTTTGGTGGAAGCATTATCGCTGGAGATGGCCGTGTTGCGCTTCCAACGCCATTGAAGATCGACGGCGGGGAGGGGCGTGCCCCAGGTGTGTTCATCGTAAAGCACCA
>Ga0302326_10023833_pt1 | contig 12455 bp, 7 predicted proteins | sample Palsa_T0_3_FD_202264 | JGI IMG/M metagenome (GOLD analysis project Ga0302326, IMG submission 202264) | Peat permafrost microbial communities from Stordalen Mire near Abisko, Sweden - Palsa_T0_3 | ecosystem: Environmental > Terrestrial > Soil > Palsa > Peat permafrost | place: Sweden: Abisko...
CGTCTCGTCGACAGTTACGCGATGGCTGCCAGCCTCTTGGCTTCATCGGTCAGAAACCGAACGGTATGAGACAATCTCGCGAGGCAATCTCGAACCAGGATGGTCCCACTTCGATCAGCAGGATGGAACAGATGACGAGGACCAAGATCTTGGCTATGGTGCTGCTGTGCGCCTGCTCGGCTCCCGCGATTGAGAAGTCGAACTTCACATTCTCGGTGGCCTATGGGTCGCATCCTGTGGGCTTTCGGGTGGTCGAGCAGTACGACTACACACGCTCCTACCAGCGCGTCGACGCAGAAGGCAATCTGCTCACAGGAGAGCGGGCCCGCCCCGTCCAGACATTGATCTGGTATCCGGCGCAAGCGGTCCCCGGTGCCAAGCCGATGCTCCTCGGCCGCTATCTCGACCTCATGGCGACAGAGGACGAATTCGCGCCCCTGAGCGCACAACAGCACGCCGACAAGCTGAAGGCCCTCCTTCAGGCCAACGACATTAGCAAGAACTACCAACGCGAGCGCGTTCAGGTGACCAAAGCCGTCGAAGGTGCTGGCCCCGAGCCCGGTCCTTTTCCGGTGGTCATTTATGCACCTAGCCTAAGCGGATCGGCCTTCGAGAACTCGGACCTCTGCGAATACTTGGCCAGCTACGGCTTCATCGTGCTCTCCAGCCCCAGCCTGGGCATGCATTCGCGCGGCATGACCCTGGGATCTGGCGGGTATCGAGGCTCAGGTCGGCGACATCGAGTTTCTGATTGGCTACCTGCGGACCATCCCGCAGGCCGACCCGACGCGCATCGCGGTCGCAGGCTGGAGCTGGGGTGGTATGACCAATATCTTCGCGGCGTTCGAGGACTCTCGCATCCAGGCGCTGGTGAGCCTGGATGGGGGCTTTCGTTATCAGCCGGCCCGGATGAAGCAAGGCGAAACCGTCGGCCTGATCGATGCCAACAAGCTTACCGTACCCCTGCTCTATATCTCCTCCCAGCCCTACACTCTCGAAGAGCTGAACCAGCTGAACAACCAGCTGAAGATCGACAACGCCTACAACTTTCTCAACGAGTTGAAATACAACGATACGTACCTGGTTGAGACCTCGGAGATGATCCACCCTGGCTTTTCCTCACTCTTCATCCGCTTTCGCGAGGACCAGTACTTTACCGACTATTCTGCGGCGGAGTTCAGCGAGAATTACAGCTGGGTGGCCCGGTATGTGCTCCAATTCCTCGAGGCGTACCTGAACAACGACGCAGCCGCCCGCCAGTTCCTGCACAATGAGCCCAGCAAGAATGCGGTTCCACCCCACCTGTTCAAGATGGATGTCAGGGAGGCGCTGCACCCAGCCGCCAACATCCCCGATTTCGCGCGCGACCTGGCAACTGAGGGCTTTGACAAGGCGATAGAGATCTACCAGAGGGCGAGGAAGAACGATCCAGGCTTCAAGCTCCCGGAAGGCGAAGTGAACCACTGGGGCTACGCGCTCCTGGAGTCGGGCAAGGTGACCAAAGCGGTCGCCATCTTCCAGCTGAATGCGGCCATGTATCCCGAAAGTTCGAACGCCTACGACAGCCTGGCTGAGGCGCAGGAGGCCGCGGGGGACAAGCAAGCGGCAATCGTCAACTATCACAAGTCGCTGTCGCTGAGCGGTCAAAACCAGCATGCGCTTGCGCGCTTGAAAGAGCTCGAGGCGGGCGGCAAACAATGAAAGAAGCGGAACGCAACGGATTTATTGTGGTTAGTTATGGAGCTGGGCGCTTAGCTCTGCCGAACTGAAAACGACAGGCCATTTCCCTCACAACTGCTTCAGAAATGCGTTCGCCTGCTCTAGCTGCGGGAACAGCTTCTCCTCGGCCTGGAACTCCGCCGAGTGCACGCACCGGCGGCTGCCGCGCAGCCTGACCGGATGCTTGAGGTGCAGCATCTCGTGGTAAACGATGTATTCCACGGCGTAGCGCGGAACCGAGAAATGATCAAAGATGCGGCTGATGACAATGGCATTATGTGCCGGATCATAGTGGCCGAGGATGCGCCTCGTCTTGGTCGGGCTCCAACTCATGCGCGGCCGGCCAAGTAGTCCATGAAAGAAGCGACGGTTCAGGTCCTCAAAGACAGCTTCGAGGTCGTAGATGCGGCCTTGAGGGGAATGGAGGCGCTTGCGGCCGCGAATCTGCCGCACCAGGTGTGCTTTGCTCACCACTTCATGGCTGGCTACATATTTTCGGTAACGCGCCCTGTGACCGCGATCGATGGGCTTACGGTACATCTTGGCCAGCAGGATGTGGGCGATGGCGCGTACCACGTATTCTGGCGCGCCTTCGAGCAGATCGGAAAGCCGTACCAGAAGCCTCCCCTCGCGCATGCGGATGGTGTTGTTGACGTTCGCGAAGGCAAAAAACTCGATCTTCAGCTCAGGCGGCACAGCGCCGGGACGCAATTGCCGGTGTTCATCGTGGAAAAGTTCGACGAGTCCCTCACGCACAGTGAGCCTAGATTAGCACGGACGGATTAACAAATTGGATCCGGGAAAGGGATCATCCCGAACCACTTACTCGGACCTGCCGGATGGCTTCGCGTCGGACTTCTTCCTATGTTTGGCAGCCTCTTCCTGCTCAGCCAGGAGTTTGCGGTGGTCTTCCCCCGAAGAATCCAGCGTTTCGAGAGCGCTGGTCAGAATGAATTCGTATTGCGTCGCTTCATCCTTGGACACGTCGGCTGCGTCCTTCAAAGCACGCAGCTTGGCCTGAAATTCTGTATCGGCGCCGATGATCAGCTTTAGCGGCTTGCGAATATCGTCTTTGCGATCGACGTAAGTATCGATGTTGTCGTTCAATTCGTCGTAGATCAGCAGGAAGTCATCCAGCTTGTCATGGGTTTGATGCGGCCGGTTCTTGGTTTTGGGATCACCGCGCATCTGCTCGAGCGCAACCAGACGCGCCCGGGCAAAGTTTACATAAAGAGAGAGCCGCTGCTGGGGTTCCCAACTGGCGTCGCGGATCTGATCGATCTCGGGCTGAGTGAAGGGTTCCCGGTGACGCTGGGCCGAGGCTGCCACGCTTATCAGCAATAGAGGGCCGAGACAAATGCATGTCCGAAACCAGGGAGTAGTCATTTCTTAACGCCTTTTGGAAACATGGCAGCCAGCAGATCGTCGCGAATACGCTGCAAGCGGTCAATCGTGTTCTGTACCTGCGCTTGGTCCTCATGTGAGACCGTGTGCTTTATGTCGGCGAGCTTGTGGGCCATCTTACGGATGGCAATCTCGCTTTGTTTCTCGTGCTTGTGCGATCGGATGGAATAGTCGCGGGCCAACTCAGAAAAGGCGACCACGTCGGCCAGAGCAGCCTGCGCTTTCTCGCTATCGCCGGCAACGTAGAGCCTGTCAGCGGCATCCGTTTGCAGTTCGGAGATGTGAACGCACAAACCAGGACGGTCGGCGATGCTGGCATTGGGGACTCGCGCTTTCAGTTCTTCGATTGTAGGTGGCTCACTGCCCATTAAGGACAACGGGACGACCAGCCTGGATAACACCAGGCCTAACGCCGCAATCCGCCAGAATCGTAAGTGTTCCATCTCGAACGTCATCGGGTTCCATCGCGGCTACTTCTTCGGCTCGATGGCAATAAGCCGATGTTTCGCCTGCCACTCCTGATCAGGATACTTCCCACTGGCTGTGTTGAGGAAGAGGTGATAATTGGCGGCGGCTTGCTTGAAATCGCGCAGGTGGTCGTAAGCCGAGGCCCGCATAAAATATGTAATGGGAATTTCCGGCAGCAGTTTGGCTCGGTCATCCAGCGCACGAATCACCAGCGGGTATTGCTTGTTCTCGCCTGCGGCGAATGCCAGGTCGCCGTATGCTTCTCCCAGGCCGGGTCTGATGGTCACCGCGCTGATGAATTCTTGTTGGGCCTCCGTAGGTTTCTTCTCGAGCAGCAGAGCTTTGCCAAGCAGGCGATGAAGTTCGGCCTCGTTGGGATGAGCCACCAGCAACCCCCGGTAGGCGGCCTCCGCCAAATCATTCTTGCCGGCGGTGGTATAGAGGTCCGCGAGGTCGCGCTGCGCGGCATCGTCACCGGGAGAAAGTTTGATCCCCGCCTGCAGTTCGGCTATGGCGACATCAGTCTTGCCTTCGGCAGCGAGAACTCGCCCCAACTGAATGTGAACCGGCGCAGACTCCGCATGCACCGCAAGCAACTTCCGCAGAGAATCTTCCGCCTCGGGAAAACGGCGGCCGCGCATGTAGAGATTGGCCAGTCCGATGACCGCGTCGGTCGACCGTGAATCGAGCGCCAGCGCCTGCTTATATTCCTGCTCGGCTTCGGCGAATTTATTTTCCCGTTCGAAGAGCTGGCCGGCAGAAAGATGTGGCTCGACCTCTTTCGGTTGAAGAGTCGCCGCCTGCTCGTAAGCAGCAAGGGCTTCTTCCGGCTTCGACTTTTCAATCGTCTCGCCCAGTGACAGCCAGGCCCGATACTCACCCTCGGCAGCGTGACTAGTGGGCGTCAGATGAGTCGCAGCCCGCAGATACTCTGCCGCATCGGGCTGGCCGGTCTGGGCCAGTTGCAGTCCCAGATTCAGGTTTGATTCGAAAACATCGGGCTTTGCGGCAACTGACTTGCGATAGGCCGCAATCGAATCGGCCACCTTGCCCACAGCATTTTCGACGAAACCCAGATCGAACCACGCCACATAGCTCGCCGGATCGTGCTCAACCAACCTGCGGAGTAGCGACTCTGCCGCAGAGTAGTTCTTTGCCTCAATCGCCGTTTCCGCCGCTGTAAGTTCAGTTGGTTGGGCTGGGGAATCGTCATCCGGAACTCTGATGTGGTGCACTGACCGGCGAGAGCTGGATTGGTTTTTCCCTGAGACGGACTGATTGGATGAGGGTTCTTTCTCGACCGGCTGCCCCGCCTGGGGCGACGTTTGTTCCGACGACTGTGCGGAGGATTGTGGCGACGTTGGGCTGGCATCCTGCGCGATTGAGCCCAAGCCCATTGCCAGAGCCAGCATTATACCAGCGAGAGGTTTACTTGTTCCCATCGGAATGCAATGCTCCGTTTGCATTTCCCGTGTCATTGCCATTCAGCAGGCGGGCCAGATACTGGCCCGTGTAAGAGCCGGGGACCCTGGCGATCGCTTCCGGTGGACCCACTCCCACAATTCTGCCGCCACGCGCTCCGCCTTCCGGCCCCAGGTCGATCACCCAGTCGGCGGTCTTGATCACTTCCAAATTGTGTTCGATCACCAGGATGGAGCCGCCCGCATCAATAAGACGGCGAAAGGCGGCTAATAGTTTGCTGACATCGTCGAAATGCAGTCCGGTCGTCGGCTCGTCAAAGATGTAGAGCCTACGTCGGCGGCGGCTTTCATCCGGCTGCGCCGCGCTCGGCCGCCCAAACTCACGAGCCGCGGGCTGCAAATGCGCTGCCAGCTTCATGCGCTGCGCCTCTCCTCCGGACAAAGTTGTCGCCGATTGCCCCAGCCGCAGATATCCCAGCCCGACCTCCTCGAGCACGCGCACCTTTTCGGTGATCTTGGGAACCTCGGCAAAAAACCTGAGCGCCTCTTTCACCGTGAGGTTCAACACTTCATGAATATTCTTGCCGTGGTAGCGAACCTCGAGCACCTGCGCCTTGTAACGTGTCCCTTTGCACTCTTCGCAGATCAGCTCAACGTCGGCCAGGAACTGCATCTCCACCGTGACGGTGCCATCGCCCTGGCAAGTCTCGCACCGCCCTACCGGAATGTTGAAAGAAAAGTGTCCCGAAGTGAAACCGCGCTTCTTGGCCTCAGGCAGCCCGGCAAAAAGATCGCGGATGGCGTCAAACGCCTTGATGTATGTCACCGGATTCGACCGCGGCGTCCGCCCGATGGGGGATTGATCGACCAGCACAACTTCATCAATGAACTGGTCGCCCTCCAGGCTTTCCCAAGTAGCCGCACCTCGCGCCGGGCCCAGGCCTTGCTGTTTCTTGGCTTCTCCCAGCGCTTGATAAAGGACCTGATGCAACAAGGTAGATTTTCCTGAGCCCGAAACTCCCGTAATTGCGACCAACATACGCAAGGGAATGCAAATGTCGATGCCTTTGAGATTGTTGGCCCGCACGTCCTTGATCTTGATCTGCTGCACTCCCGGCTGGCGCCGCGCAGCCGGTATTTGAATGCGCAGATCTTCGGCAAGATATCGGCCCGTGAGAGAGGCAGGATTGCGCAGAATCTCTTCGTAGGTTCCCGCCGCCACGAGCTTGCCGCCGTTTTCTCCCGCTCCAGGCCCGAGGTCAAGAATCCGGTCCGCCGTACGCATAATATCGGGATCGTGCTCCACGACCAGGATCGTGTTCCCCAAATCGCGCAGATCATGCAGGATCTTGATTAACCGGTGTGTGTCGCGGCTGTGCAGTCCGATCGAGGGCTCGTCCAGCACGTAGAGCGTGCCCACCAGCCGCGACCCCAGCGAAGTAGCGAGTTGAATGCGCTGCGCTTCGCCGCCCGAAAGCGTGGACGACAACCGCTCGAGTGTCAGATACTCCAGGCCGACGTCATTGAGAAACCGCAACCGCTCGCGGATTTCTTGAAGCAACCGGTCTGCAATGTCGGCTTCCTCCGGGCTCAACTGCACGCTGGCGAAAAATTGGGCCGCGTCCTCCACAGTCATGGCGCAGACTTCGCAAATATTTTTCCCATGGATCTTCACTTGACGGGCTTCCAGACGCAGGCGCGCGCCCCGGCACTCGGGACAAGTCGAATAGCCACGATAGCGGCTCAAAAACACGCGGATGTGCAACTTATACTTCTTTCGCTCGAGATACTGGAAGAATCCGCGCACTCCCAGGAATTTTCCATCCCCATCCAGAATGAGTTCCTGCTGGGCCGCGTCGAGTTCCGCCCAAGCTACGTCAAGCGGAATGTCAGACTGCTTGGCAAAGCGTTTCATGTCCGTGAACACTGGCCGGTACTTGGGCTTGTTCCACGGATCAATGGCGCCTTCACCCAGAGATTTCATGGGGTCCGGAATGACGCGCTCGAGGTCAAAGTCGATCGTGTTGCCAAATCCCTGGCACCGCGGACATGCCCCATAAGGATTATTGAAAGAGAACAGGCGCGGCTCCGGCTCTTCATAACGCAGATTGCAGTTCTTGCACTCGAAACGCTCGGCAAAACGCAAAACCCTGGCCGGCTGATTATTATGCGGCGGCAGATCGAAAATGACTTCGCCGGATTCGCGATATGCCGTCTCCACCGCATCCACGATACGCGTGCGCGACTCCGCGGAAACCGTAAGGCGGTCCACCAGCATAAACACCGGCTGGTCGAAGCGAATATCCAGAAGCGATTCCGGCGTGGAAAATTCAAACACCTGGCCCGCTTGATACAGCCGATTGAACCCAGCCTTGCGCAAGTCGAAAAGGCGAGCCTTGAGCTGGTCGGTTAATCCTGAGTCCGGCGCAGACGTTTTCTTGCTCGATTTGCGCGCGCGCGAAGCCTTCTTCTCCGTCTCCCGCAGCGCGGCAACGGCCGGCTGCAAAGGAAAAACAACTTGCACCCGCGTCTCCGGATCCAGCGCTAACACCGCGTCCGCAATTTCGTCCACAGTGTCTTTCTTCACTTCGCGGCCGCAGTTCACGCAATAAGTGCGGCCGATGCGGGCAAACAACAGCCGCAGGTAGTCATAAATCTCGGTCGCCGTCGCTACTGTCGACCTCGGATTGCGCGTCGTATTCTTCTGCCGGATCGCCACCGCGGGAGCGATGCCATCGATAGCATCCACATCAGGCTTCTCAATGCGCTCCAGAAATTGCCGGGCATACGCCGAGAGCGATTCCACATACCGCCGCTGACCCTCCGCATAGATCGTGTCGAAGGCAAGCGAAGACTTGCCTGAACCCGAGACCCCGGTCACCACCGTAAGAGTGTTGTGCGGAACTTCAAAATCGATGTTCTTGAGGTTATGAACGCGAGCCCCGCGAACAATAATGCTTTCCGTGATCGTCGAGCGGGATGTCGAATAAGAGATTGAGTCAGACATCGGGTACGTAAGCCATCGGCAACTCACCGCTGAGTGCTCTCAGGGGCCTCAGAGCGAGCTGCCGAATCTCTTATTATAAAGCAGAGCTTTGCTCAGGATGATGGAGGATGGAAAAGGGAAGGGAATAACTGCGCGTATGCGCAGTAACCAGTGTAGTGTCCGCGAAATAACTAGACAAATATTGCCCCGTATTTTGCTTCTTCTTTCTGCTGCGTAGCCAGGTAGAGCCGGGCCAAACCTTCTCCAGCGTCTGTCGGCAGCGAGGCAGCTTTGCCAGGATCGATTCTGCGGCACCTGTCCAGACAAAGGGTTTGGGGGGTTCGTCCCAGTCCTCGAGAAACTCCTGCCTCTTGAGCAACCAGCATCTCCCGCATCTCCGCACTTTCATTGACTTGCCCGTTTCAGAGACGTAGGATTCTGCTCCAGTGATCGGCCAAACCATCTCGCACTACCGCATCGTCGAGAAGCTGGGCGGCGGCGGAATGGGTGTGGTTTACAAGGCTGAGGATGTGAAGCTCGGTCGCTTCGTTGCTCTCAAGTTTTTGCCCGACGACGTAGCCAAAGACCCGCAGGCACTCAGCCGCTTTCAGCGCGAGGCTAAGGCGACTTCTGCACTGAGTCATCCCAACATCTGCACCATCCACGAGATTGACGACCAGCACGGGCAAAGCTTCATCGCCATGGAGTTTCTGGACGGTATGACGCTGAAGCATCGCATTGGCGGTCGTCCGATGGAAACCGAGTTGATTCTGTCACTGGCTATCGAGATTGCGGATGCACTGGATGCTGCGCACTCCGAGGGCATTGTCCACCGAGACATCAAACCCGCCAACATCTTCATCACCAAGCGCGGACACGCCAAGATTCTTGACTTCGGCCTCGCGAAGGTGGAGTTCGCCGCGTCTTCGTCGAGCAGCATCGCAGCGGCCAGCACGCTTGGCGCGACGGTGGAGGAATCGCATCTCACCAGTCCCGGCTCGACTTTAGGCACCGTGGCCTACATGTCGCCGGAGCAGGCGCGTGCGCGAGAACTGGATGCGCGCAGTGATTTGTTCTCCTTCGGAGTTGTGCTCTACGAGATGGCGACCGGCACGCTGCCGTTTCGCGGGGAAAGTTCCGCGGTGATTTTCAAAGCAATTCTGGACGCGACGCCAACCGCAGCCGTCCGCCTGAATCCGGATGTGCCGGCGGATTTAGAGAGAATCATCAATAAGGCCCTCGAGAAAGACCGGAACCTGCGTTATCAGAGCGCTGCGGAGATACGCGCGGATCTGCAGCGTTTGAAGCGCGACTCGGAGTCGCACGTCTCCGGGGCTGCCTACTCCTCGGATTCTGGCCGGACAGCTGTGCCCGCGAGCGGCCAGCGGGCCAGGGTCAGCCGGTATGCGGCGGCGGCGCTGTTGCTTGTGTTAGTCGCGGCGCTGGTTGCAGGCGACCTCCACTATCGCACGCGTTCCAGCAAGCGCCTGACTAACAAAGACACAGTTGTGCTCGCCGACTTTTCCAACAGTACAGGCGATTCTATTTTCGACGACACGCTCAAGACGGCGCTCAGCGTTGCGCTTAACCAGTCGCCGTTCGTAAATATCCTCCCCGAAAATAAAGTGGCAGAGACATTGCAACTGATGACCCGCCCACCCGGAACGAAGCTGACGCCGGAATTAGCGCGTGAACTGTGCCTGCGTGCGGGCAGCAAGGCATACATCCCCGGCTCGATTGGCAGCCTGGGCAGCGAGTATGTGCTGGGTTTAAAAGCGGTAAACTGCCAGGACGGAAACACCCTCGCACAGGAGCAGGTGACGGCGCCATCGAAGGAAAAGGTATTGGACGTTCTGGGCGGCGCGGTCTCTAAACTTCGCGGTGAATTAGGCGAATCGCTGGCTACCGTGCAAAGGTTCGATGTTCCTCTCGAGCAGGCGACAACCTCGTCGCTGGAAGCGCTGAAGGTGTTCAGCCTTGGGCAGAAAGCGGATCGTGAAAAAGGTCCGGGCGCAGCTCTGTCGTATAACCTGCGAGCCCTCCAACTCGATCCCAATTTTGCCATGGGCTACCTGGCCGTGGGCGGCGAATATTTCAGTCTTGCCGAGCCGGGGCGCGCCAGCGAATACCTCACCAAAGCGTTCCAGTTGCGCGACCACGCCAGCGAGAAAGAGAAGCTGGCGATCACCGCCCACTACTACCTCAACGTTACCGGAGAGCTGGCTAAGGCGGCCCAGGCCTATCAGGAGGAGATTGAGAGCTATCCGCAAAACACCACCGCCTACCTCAATCTCGGTGTCGTCTACGCCGAACTGGGCCAGCACGAGAAGTCGGCCGAGCTTACCCGCCAGGAAATTCGGCTCAACGCCGACAACGTAGCCCCGTACGACAACCTCGCTAACTCCTACCTTGCCTTGCAGCGATTCGACGATTCGCGGCAAACTCTCCGCGAAGCCCAGGCGAAGAAATTGGATGACTACATTACGCGCATGGCTTTATACGCCCTGGGCTTTCTCGCCGCGGATTCCGCTACCATGGCCGAACAGCAACAATGGTTCGCCGGCAAGCCGGAAGAAAATTACGGACTTGCACTGGCCTCCGATACCGAAGGCTATGCCGGACACGTGGCCAAGGCGCGCGAACAGGTCGAACGAGCAACAGCCTCTGCCATTCAGGCCGATAGCAAAGAAAACGGGGCCATTTGGAAGGAGAACACCGCACTGCGGGAGGCTGCGTACGGCAACGTCGCACAAGCCCGTCAGGCAGCGGCGGATGGCTTGAAGCTGGCTCCCGCGAGCCAGGGCGTCCAGAGTGAAGCGGCGCTTGCCTTTGCCATGGCGGGCGAAACGGCACGCGCCGAATCGCTATTGAAGGATCTGAACACGCGCTATCCGCTGGACACGCAGATGCAGTCGCTATGGCTCCCGGCTATCCAGGCGCAACTCGCTTTGGACAGGAAAAATCCAACCGCCGCACTGAACGCTCTGCAGGCTGCCTCCGCGAACGAGTTAGGCCAAATTACTTTCATCAACAATCTATCCTGCCTCTATGACGTTTACGTACGAGGCGAGGCATACCTGGCCGCGGGCGAGGACAACGCTGCGGCTGCTGAGTTCCAGAAAGTAATCGACCACAACGGACTCGTGTGGAATTGCTGGACTGGAGCGCTGGCACATCTGGGGATAGCCCGAGCGAACGCGCAGCAGGCAAAATCTTCGCAGGGCGCCGACTCCGATGCGGCCCGGGCTCGGGCTCTGGCCGCATATAAAGACTTCCTCACACTCTGGAAAGACGCTGACTCCGATATCCGCATCCTCAAGGAAGCCAAGGTCGAGTACGCAAAGCTGCAGTGAAGGCGCTCCTAGGCGGAGCGTAAGATACCGTCGCCCAGAGAGAAAGGGGGAGGGATAAATCTCTTCGACGAAATATCATCATGGCCGCTACGAGAATCCTGTCCGTCACCTGCTGCGATTGCGGGTGACACCATGTCTGCTGATCAGACGACTTAGAACCGAGACTCATTGCGGCTACCTGTCTACGCACCCAGATCCGGAGTTTCCTACAAACTCACGGGATCGGCAGCGCTAAAGAGCTCCTTTTAAAAATCGTTCGCCAGTTCTTCAGGAGTTTGGAGCAATAATCCGATCAGCACCCTCGGGAATGATGCGGTCCATCCTGTGCTAACTGCTAAACTTTCGGCTTCGATTTTGAAGACGAAGTCCAAATTCTTGGTTTCGCTGGCGCCGATGGTGATCTTCTGGTTCGCTGTGCCCAGTTTTTCGTGCATCAGTCACCGCCAGACACTCCGGAAACCCATTTGCGCCAGCGTTCATCTATGCGACTTCCGACCACACGCTCGTTCCGGTGCGCGCAAGTGTGGCGTTCTACGACGCGATGATTGCGGCAGGAGCCTCAGCAGAGATGCATTTCTTCCGCGATACAGAGCGGTAGCCGCGGAGCGCGGCAGAGTGCAGCCGACAGCTTGCCCTGAGCCTGCCGAAGAGGCATAAGCCGTGGGTAAGAAAGTGAAAAATAACGGAGTCCCGGAGGAGCGAAAGATAGGTTGCTCGTCGAACCCTAGTCCGGATCCTGATCGCGCTGCTTTCCGTACCGAAAAGCCAATCCAACCCCAAACACCATAATTCCAATCGGGGGAAGCAATAGCACCAGAACCGCCCGGTTCAGCGCTTGCTGGCCCTCTTTGGGTGTGCTTCTTGCATTCGCATTGCACATCGCGCAGCCCTGCCCTAAGGCGGGCATCATGGAAGCCCAGAGCACCAGCAGCAGCGCAAGCGCACGACCTGTATTCGAAAAAAACCTCATAACTTTACTTCACGCCCAGGCGCAGGATGCGGCCTGCGTCCGGAAAGAAGAAGAAGTACATAATCACGAAACAGCCCGTCACTGCGATCACCAGCATCCAGCGCATCAGCGCCTTCTCAAACTTCAGGTGCATG
>Ga0302326_10023838_pt1 | contig 12454 bp, 19 predicted proteins | sample Palsa_T0_3_FD_202264 | JGI IMG/M metagenome (GOLD analysis project Ga0302326, IMG submission 202264) | Peat permafrost microbial communities from Stordalen Mire near Abisko, Sweden - Palsa_T0_3 | ecosystem: Environmental > Terrestrial > Soil > Palsa > Peat permafrost | place: Sweden: Abisko...
ATTTTCGGGCTGGCCGGCACCAACGATATCAGCCGGCCGCCGTCGAAAGTCCAGCCGATGAGTGAAAAACGCGTCGCGGTCGTGACGGGAGCGTCGTCGGGGATCGGAGCGGCCACCGCCCGCGAGCTCGCGGGTCAGGGATTCGGGGTCGTGCTGACCGCGCGCCGCCGCGATCGCCTCGACGCGCTGGCGGCCGAGCTCGGCGGAACGGCCTTTCCCCTCGACGTCCGCGACCGCGCGGCGATCGAGGCTTTCAGCGACAACCTCCGCACGCAGTTCGGCCGAGTCGACCTGCTGGTCAACAACGCCGGACTGGCGTTGGGCCGCGAGCCGCTGGAGGACACCCTTGACGACGACTGGGTGCGCATGCTGGAGACCAACGTGCTGGGCGTCGCGCGTATCACGCGGGCGCTCTTGCCGCTGCTGCGGGTGCCGCCTCACGCTCACATCGTCAATATCGGTTCGACCGCTGGTTTCGAGGTCTACTCCGGCGGCTCGGGCTACACGTCCTCGAAGCACGCCCTGCGCGCGATTTCCCAAACGCTGCGGCTCGAACTCAACGGCGAACCGATTCGGGTCACCGAGGTTGCGCCGGGCATGACGGAAACCGAGTTTTCGATCACCCGCTTCAAGGGCGACGCCGCGAAGGCGGGCGGCGTCTACGCCGGCGTGACGCCGCTGTCGGCCGACGATATCGCCGGCTGTGTCGGGTTCGCCGTTTCGCGGCCGCCGCACGTCAACGTCGACTATCTGGTGGTTCGTCCGATCGCTCAGGCGTCTGCCTACCAAGTTGCCCGCAAACCGCCGCCGCCCGATCTATAATCACTAGGCCGATCGGGCGGCATGCCGGATTGCCTTCGACCGGGCGAACGCCGGCCACATTGTTTAGATATTACAGATAGGTCTGAACTATCTTGACGAAGTCACCCGCCGGCGGTAGCCTTAGGGAGCTCATGGCAATCGAAATGAACGTCGCCGCCCCACCAGTCCCCGCGGACCTCATCGAGGATTACCGCCACGGACAGCACGATTCCGAGGCGAATTACAAGTTCAAATCGGCCAAGGGTCTCACGCGCGAGATCGTTGAGCGGATCTCGGAGATGAAGGGCGAGCCCGAATGGATGCGCACGTTCCGGCTCAAGGCGTTCGATATCTTCAAGAGCAAGCCGATGCCGACGTGGGGCGATACCGCGCTGCTCGAAGAGATCGACTTCGACAACATTCACTACTTCGTGAAGTCGACCGAGGGCACCGAGCGTTCGTGGGACGACGTCCCGGATGATATCAAGAAAACGTTCGATCGCTTGGGCATCCCAGAAGCCGAACGCAAATTTCTCAGCGGCGTTTCCGCGCAGTATGAGTCGGAGGTCGTGTATCACTCCGTAGTCGAGGCGCTCGAAAAAGACGGTGTTCTCTTCTGCGACATGGATACGGCGCTCAAGCAGTATCCCGAGATTCTCAAGAAGTACTTCGCGACGATCATCCCGCCGGGCGACAACAAATTCGCCGCGCTCAACAGCGCCGTCTGGTCCGGCGGTTCGTTCGTCTACGTGCCGAAGGGCATCGAAGTCGCGATGCCCCTGCAGGCCTACTTCCGGATCAACACCGAGAACATGGGCCAGTTCGAGCGCACCCTCATCATCGCCGACGAAGGCGCAAAGGTCCACTATATCGAGGGCTGTACGGCCCCGAAGTTCTCGACATCGTCGCTGCACAGCGCGGTCGTCGAGATCATCGCGATGGAAGGCGCGTCGGTTCGCTACACCACGATCCAGAACTGGTATCGCAACATTTTCAATCTCGTCACCAAACGCGCCGTCGCTTACAAGAACGCGACCGTCGAGTGGGTCGACGGAAATATCGGTTCGCGTCTGACGATGAAGTATCCAGCGATTTACTTGATGGGTGAAGGCGCTCGCGGTGAAGTGCTCTCGGCAGCGTTCGCCGGCGAGGGTCAGCATCAAGATGCCGGTGCGAAAGTCATTCACGCGGCACCGAACACGACGTCGGTCGTGACGAACAAATCGGTCTCGGCCCACGGCGGCAAGACGACCTATCGCGGTTTGGTCGAGATTTTCCCGGGCGCCGTCGGTGCCAAGACCCGCGTGAAGTGCGACGCGCTCATCATGGACGAGTTGTCATCGAGCGATACGAAGCCGACGATGAAAGTGAACGAGCAGCGCTCGACGGTCGAACACGAAGCGTCGGTGTCGAAGATCGGCGAAGAGCAGCTGTTTTACGCGATGAGCCGGGGCTTGAGCGAAGCCGATGCGACGGCGATGATCGTCAATGGTTTCTTCGATTTCTTCGTCAAGGAACTGCCGATGGAATATGCCGTCGAACTCAACCGGCTCATCAAGATGGAGATGGAAGGCTCGGTCGGGTAACGCCGAACTCGGCCTTCGAAACCCGGTGAGCCGTGGACTCGCGCGGCGGATTGCGTTCGTGATCGGGATCGGTGTCATTCTCGGTGTCGCGCTGGGCGGCACGATCTTGCAGCGCCGTTCGCTGGCCGACTACTCGAGTGCGCGCAATGCCGTGCGCAGCGACATTCGCCGGTATGCCAGCTTGCTCGTCAACGGTGAACCGCGGACCCGCGCGGTCGCGGCCCTGCGCGCTGCCGGAGCACAGGTCGAATCGCCGCGAGGCGACATTGTCGTTACCGTGCTGCGCGAACTGGCTTCGTCGGCCCAATGCCGCTCGGTGGTCGGACAATTACACGTCGGTATCGATGCGCACGATCGCGTCGACGGTTGGGAATTGCCTCCGCTCAACGCGGAATGCGATTGACGGCAGCGAACCACGACGCTATGAAAGCGAACGCGCGATGAGCACGACGTCTCCTGTCGCCAAGATCTCCGCGATCCCAGCCGGCGCTACCCAGCGGATCTCCCTCGACGGTCACGACGTGCTGCTCTGCAATGTCGATGGTACCGTCTACGCCGTCGAGGACGTCTGTACGCACGACGGCGGCGCGCTCGATGCCGGTGAACTCGAGGGCTGCCGTATCATGTGTCCGCGTCACGGCGCGTATTTCGACGTGACGACCGGCACGGCACTCACGCTGCCGGCAATTCTGCCGCTGACCACGTACACCGTACGCATCGACGGCGACGACATCTTCGTCGACGCCTAGGGAGGAACGCGGCGGCGCTTACTTTACGGCGAGGAGTTCGACGTCGAAGATCAGCGTTGAGTTCGCCGGGATCGGCCCTTCGGCGGCCGCGCCATAGCCCAGCTTGGGCGGGATCGTCAGCCGGCGTTTTCCGCCGACGCGCATGCTTAGCATGCCCTCGTCCCAGCCCTTGATCACCTGACCGACGCCAATCGGGGTTTCGAACGGTTCGTTGTTGCGCGTGCTGGTGGAATCGAACACTGTGCCGTTCGTCAATTTCCCGGTGTAGAGCACGCTGATTGTCTGTCCGACCTTCGGCATCGGTCCCTTACCGACGACGAGATCGATGTACGACAGGCCACTCTTCGTCGTGACGCGCTTGCCGGCGGTCGCACTCGCCATTTTGGACGTTGCCTTCGGAGCCGGCGTCGATGCCGCGCGAGCGGCGAACGGGATGGCCGCCGCAAGGGCCGCGCAGAGAAAGAGCAGGCGTTTCATGCCGACCGCATTCGCTCTCGGCGGAGCGATGGCTTTCTATTTGCTTGGGATGCCGTTCTCACGTCCAACCGGTCGCTTTCGGACGCCTCCCGGCGTCGTTCGGCTCTCGCGGGCAGCGCCCGACAGGCGCTAGAGACTCGAATCCGTCGAATCGGCCGCATCGCTGCCGCGGTGCGCATCGATCTGATCGTCGCGGTTGGGATCCTCGTCGCTCTCGCCGTAAACGACCTCCGGATGCATGGTCATTCCGGCAACCGCGGCTTCGGCGCGCGTCAGCGGCCGGTCGTTATCGGCCTGCGTCCGGAGCTGCCGCGGCTGGTCGGATGGGGCATGGTCGTCGACCTCGCCCGGCAGGGTATTCTTGTAGTCAGCGTCAGCGTTCATGCCCAACCTCCTACCCGCAGCACGCGGGTTACGAACCCAAAGTGCGCTTTACCGTTTGTCGAATGCCGGCCCCAAGCCGGCCGGTTAGAATGAATGCATGGCGACGCGCATGATGGTCTGCCCACCGACCCATTTTTCAGTGAACTACGACATCAACCCGTGGATGACGCGGAACGTGGGCTATTCGGCGCCCGATGCACAACGTCAATGGGATCGTTTGATGGAGACGCTCACGGTCGCCGCCAACGTTCAGCTCGTCACAATGGAAGCCGGCGAATACGTCCCCGACCTGGTCTTTACGTCGAACGCCGCGTTGATCTGCGGAAATTTGGCCGTACTCTCGAGCTTTCGTCATCCCGAGCGCCGGCGCGAGCAAGGCCATCACCGCATTCAGCTCGCCAAAGCGGGCTTCGCGACCACCTATCTGCAGCAGGCGTATTTCGAGGGTGCCGGCGACGCGATTTTCGACCGCGTCCGGCCGATCCTTTATGCCGGCTACGGCTGGCGCTCCGAACGCAACGCGACGCTCCAGCTCCAGGAGCTCGTCGGCTGCCGAGTGATGCCGCTGCTGTTGGTCGACGAACGTTTCTTCCACCTCGACATGGCGCTGTGCTCGCTGGCATCCGGGCACGTTATGGTCTACATGGACGCGCTCAGCCCGCACGCCCAAACACAGCTGCGCCGGACGATCGACCCGGGCTACCTCATCGAAATCGGCATCGACGACGCTCTATCGTTCGCCTGCAACAGCGTCGAACTCGACGACGCGATCGTTATGCATTCATGCACCCGCCGGCTGCGCGAGCGCCTCAATCACGCCGGCTATCGTGTTTTCCAGACGGAGCTCACCGAGTTTCACAAAGCCGGCGGCAGTGCGAAGTGCCTGACGCTGAAGCTTGACGATGGTCCGGCGATTGGAATCGCCGCCGCGACGGCCTAAACCGCTCTTTTTCGCAGCGTACGCCGCCACCAGAAATCGGCCATGCCGAGTTCCCCCGGGAACTCGCACGGCCGTTTCTCTTGGTGGGGCCGGCTAGCCCTCGGTAGGGCTGGCCGGCCCCCTCGACCCCAAGCCTCGCCGCCCGCCGGAATCGGTTGACGCCGAACACGCCGCTCTGCTATCCTTCCAAAGTTATGTACGCGATCATTGAGACGGGCGGCAAGCAATTGCGCGTCACCGAGGGTGACATCATCCGCACCGACCTGCTCGAGGCCGAGGTCGGGGAAACAGTGACATTCGATCGGGTGATCCTCGGCTCCAACGGCGCCGGCGTCGTGGCCGTCGGCCGGCCGGCAGTGGCTGGCGCCAGCGTCTCGGGAAAAGTGCTGCGCCAAGCGAAAGACAAGAAGATCCTGGTGTTCAAATACAAGCCGAAGAAACGCGTCCGGAAGCTCGTCGGCCATCGTCAGCGCTTTGCGGAGATCCGCATCGAAAAGATCGAGCTTCCTTAAAAAAAGCCGCAAGACCGCGTGCTTGAAGTTCGTTTTCGCAGAGACAGCCGGCAACGGCTGTCTTCTGTTTTGGCAGCGGGTCACGCCGAAGCCGGCATCGCCGGCGACGACGTCGTCTGCGCCGCCGCGTCGGCAATCCTGCAGGCGGCCGAGCTTGGATTGACGTCGTATGCGGGGCTGACGAACGTCGCAACGCGTGCGGACGGACAGATGTCTTTGGTCATTCCTGAACCGGCGCGCGAGCGCGAAGATGTGAAGGCTATCGTTGCGACAGCTGAGCTGGCAATCGCACAGCTTGCTTGGCAATTCCCGGTCAACGTCCGGATCGTGCGCGAAGACGAAGCGGGTCAGCGCTCCGCGGCTGTGGAGTTTTTGGGTAACCGATAGTCGAACGGAGGCCGCAAGATGACCGACATCAATAACTCTCTACCACAATCAAAGTCCGGCAGTCCCGCGCAACAAGGTGACGCCGGACGCACCGTGCTCGTCGGTGTGCTTGGCGGGATCATCTCCGCGGCGGGATATCTCGTCTATCAGCGCCTCCCCGACGAGCAGCGCGATCGTCTGCATCGTCAGGTCCGCGGGTTGCTCGAAACGCGGCTCAACGAGATCCGTCAGAACCTCAATATCTAGGAGCGTGCCGGGCTTACCGGACGGCTGACGACGGGCGGTTTGCGGCGAAGCACAGCCGCCGCGTAACTCGGCGGCCCGTATCTCGGGCACTAGCGCGCGCGTGCGCTGGTGCTCCTGTTTTTTTCTTTCGCTCGTCTTGCTGCTCACTGCGACGAACCAGGCGCAGGCTGACGCGCTTGCGATGGTGCGCCGGTATGCCGTTACGCTCGAGCAGTTCGGACCGCATCTCGGTGATTCACGCGCGCTGCGCCTGGCGTTGCGCACCGTCGCGCAAGCGTCGGCGTATGGCCTCGATGCACGCCTGGTGGTGGCGCTCGTCGCCGTTGAATCCAGCTGGAATCCGGCAGCGCGGTCAGCGGCCGGGGCGCAGGGGCTCGGTCAGCTCATGCCAGCGACGGCCGCCGGCTTAGGGGTCGATCCGGCCGACGCCGATGCCAACCTCGACGGAACGATCTGCCATCTGAGCGGGCTGCTGCGCCGCTACCGGAACTTGCCGCCCCAAGCGCGATTCGAACACGCGATCGCGGCCTACAACGCCGGCGCCGGTGCCGTCGATCGTTACGGGGGCATCCCGCCGTATCCCGAGACCCAGGCGTACGTCCGGCGCGTGATCGGGCTATGGCGCCGGCTCGCCGGAAGGTGATTGAGCCTCGTGCGCGGCCGGCTCGGGCGTCTCGTGATAGGCTGGGGCCGCCGGCAGCGTGCTCGACGGCGGCGGCTCCTTTGCCGCAATCGCGCCGGCGTCGGACGCGTCGGCGGCGCGCTCCATCTCGCGGATGAATGATTGCGAGGTGTTCTGGACGTCGCGAACGATCTGCCCGGCACGGCGGGCAACCTTCGGAAGCTGTTCGGGCCCGAACAGCAGCAAGGCGACGGCGCCGGCGACGGCCATATCGGCGATGGAGAACATGCGGAGGGTTTCTTCCCGAAACTCCTTAACGGTACCCGTCCCGGAAATACGACGAAAGCATCGGTCGACCGTCACTATTGAAGATCATCTACACCCGCGGGAACCGCACGGAAACTCTGGCGTCGATTGCCACGCTCCGCAAGATTCTCAATCGGTTCGTCGCGCACCGCGTCTTTTACGAGGTGAGTTCGCGCAATAAGCGCGGGCATGAATTTTTTTCAGCCAAAAACACGTTCGTCGTCGGCTCGATCGAGATCGTCAACCGGGATTACCTCACGATCACCATTTTCGATGCCAACAGTCCAACGCATTCGATCGAGATCCTCAACCCCGCGGCGATGCGCATTTACGACGATACGATGGGCAAGGGGTTCGCGGTCTCGTTTCTGAGCGAGGGTGCCGGCGGCGTCGAGTCGCGCTGCTATTTGCGCGACGAGGGCGAAGACGGCGACACGATCGGCCAGCGCAGCGCGCTCGAAAAGATCACACTGCCGCAGCTGTTCGAGTATCTCGAAGACATCACGCTCGTCGGCACGAAGTTGCACTGACGGAGCCGGCTCCGGTCAACGCCGTCGTGCGCCCAACCGGCCTTCGATCCGATGCGCCCGCCGGAACGCGCGCACCGCGGCGGCATGCCGTCCTAGGCGCTTATAGGCAATCCCCAGATTGAGATGCGCGGCGGAATACTCGGCATCGATGCGCAGCGCCGCCTCATAATGGGCGACGGCATCGTCGAAGATTCCGTCCTCGAGCAGCAAGTTGCCGACGTTTACGATCGCGGGAACGCAGCTGCTGTCCGCCTCGAGTGCGGCAGCGAACGCGGCGATCGCGGCGGCTCGGTCGCCGCCGTGAAGCTGAGCGAGAGCACGCTTGTTTTCCGCCAGCGCGCGTTCGGCGCTCGTCGCACCACTGCTGACGCCGGCCGCCGGCGGCGATTTCGGCGCTCGCGTCCAAGCCATTCCGAAGATGCGCTCGAAGAAAGACACCCCTTCATGTTGCACGTCGATGTCGTAACGCTCTTCCCTGAAATGTTCGCTCCCGTCATCGGTCTCTCGATCGTCGGCCGCGCCGTCGAACGCGGTCTCGTCGCCGTGCGTGTGCACGATATCGTCGCGGCCTGCGAACCGGGTGCGCGGGCCGACGAGCGCCCGTTCGGCGGCGGACCGGGCATGGTGCTGCGCATCGAACCGCTCGTCCGGATCCTCGACGAGATTCTGGCCGGCGCCCCTGCCGGCGAGCACCGCCGGATCGTGCTGACGTCGGCCTCGGGGCCGCGGTTCGAGCAGGCCGACGCCCAAGCGTTCGCGGCCGCCGACCGGCTCATTCTCATCTGCGGGCACTATGAGGGGATCGATGAGCGGCTCGGCCGGATCTATCCGGTCGAGGAGCGGTCGCTCGGCGATTTTGTCCTCACCGGCGGCGAAATCCCGGCGCTGGCTTTTCTCGATGCGGCGGTCCGGCTCGTCGACGGCGTGATCTCGGCCGAATCGCGGGCCGCCGAGTCGTTCGTGGGCGGCGAACTCGACTATCCAACATATACGCGGCCGCCGGTTTTTCGCGGCGTCGACGTTCCGGCGGTGCTGCTCTCAGGCGATCACGCCGCAATCGCCGAATGGCGCCGGCACCGGTCGCGCGAGCGGGCCATCGCGCGAACAGGCGGCAGCAACTCGCCAAGTCAGCCGGATTAAGCGATTGAAACCGACCCCGATTGCGCGAGTATGCGTCCCATGATAAACTCGGTGGGTTGTCCGGCCCTTGCGGGCAGGATCCCCGTGCGTGGTTAGAAACCGGGCAACGGTCCACGCAGCATTGCCGTAGCGAGAGATTCCATGAACGTCATCGACCTGATCCAGAAGGAACAGGAGAAGCCTTCCGTCCCCGTATTCCGCCCTGGCGACACGGTCAAGGTGTACTCCAAGGTCGTCGAGGGCGGCAAAGAACGCATTCAAATGTTCGAGGGCGTGGTGACCGTTCGGCGCGGCGGCGGTTCGGCGGAAACGATCACGGTGCGCCGCATGTCGCACGGTGTCGGGGTCGAAAAGTCGTTCTTGCTGCACAGCCCGCGCGTCGAGCGGGTCGAGGTTTCCAAGCGTGGTATCGTGCGCCGCAGCCGCCTCTATTACTTGTCGGACAAAGTCGGTAAGGCCGCTCGTATCAAGGAGAAGAAAGCCGTCCGCTAACGCGGGTTCCGCTTCTTCACTGTGACCCCGCTCGAACTTCTCGCGCTGATCTGCTTCTTTGCAATTGTGCGCGTCGCCATAAGCCTCCGCCCGCAAACCGTTCCGCCGTCTGGCGGGATGACGGCGGGCGATGCATCGGCTGCGCCGTCGACGCGGACGGTCATCCGCGAGTATCTCGACGCGTTCATCGTGGCCGGGCTCGTTGCGCTCTTCCTCATCACCTTTGTGGTGCGGACGTTCTATATACCGAGCGGTTCGATGGAGCCGACGCTGCAGATCCACGACGTGCTGCTCGTCAACGAGTTCGAGTATCGCTTCTCGAAACCGCACCGCGGCGACATCGTCGTCTTTCCGCCGCCCGTCGTCACGCCCAACGATTTCATCAAACGCGTCATCGGAGCGCCGGGCGATCAATTGCGGATCCACCAGGGGACGGTCTATCGCAACGGCGTCGCACTCGTCGAGCCGTATATCGCGCAAAGTCCGAACTACGAACTCGAGATCAAGAACTACGGCGTTTACGTGGATGGAACGCCGCTCGATCCGCAGAGCGCGAATATCCCACCCAAAGAGAAGTGGCAAGCGCCGGATCGTATCCCCGACGGATGCTACTTCATGATGGGCGACAATCGGAATAACTCCGAGGACTCACACATCTGGGGCTTCGCGCAACCGAACGGCAGATTCATCGCCGGTCCCAACGCGGGACAAAAGGCGGGTTTCACCGGCCATGCATTCCTGTTGTTCTGGCCCTTCAATCGGATCCGCATCCTCAAATAGCCGCCGGCGCGCACGGCGCGATCGCGGCATGGGCGGGTAATCACCGCGCCGAACAGCCGCGCTGTGACGATGCGCGTCCGCACGATCGCAAGCGTAGGCACACAACTGCTCGTACTCGGGCTCATCGGCGCGGCTTTCTTCATTCGAGCGCCGCACGTGTTAGGACTATCGATGGAGCCGCGCATCCATTCGGGCGAATTCGTCCTCATCAATACGCTCGCGTATCGCGTCGGCGGCATCCGGCGCGGTGATATCGTCGCATTTCGTCACGATGTGCCGACACCGACGACGTATCTCAAGCGCGTGGTCGGGTTGCCGGGTGAACGGATCTCGATCGACCGCGGCAGCGTTCGGATCGACGGCAAGCCGCTCGACGAGCGCTACGTTCGTTATCGGGACGCACGGAGTCACCGGGCAGTCGTCGTTCCGTCCGATGGACTGTACGTGCTCGGCGATAATCGCGCGAACAGCGATGATTCGCGCAACTGGGGCATCCTGCCGGAGCGCGACGTGATCGGCAAGGCGATCGTGACACTGTGGCCGTTGCGCGAGTTGGGCGCTCCGTGAGCTTGGTGAACAATATCGGCTGGTTTCCGGGTCACATGGCCCAGTCGATCCGGCTCATGCGCGACCGCCTCGAGCTGGTGGACGTGATCATCGAAGTCGTCGACGCCCGGCTGCCGACGATCTCAGCCAATCCGCTGCTCGACGAACTCATCGGCGGCAGACCGCGGATTGTGCTCCTGGGTCGCGAGGATCTTGCCGACCCGCAGTTGACCGGGAAGTGGATCGCATACGAGCAAGAGCTGGGCCGGCGGGCTCTGGCTATCAACGGCAAGCAACAAGGCAGTGTCCGCAATGCGCTTCCAATCTTGAACGAATTGGCCGCCGGGCGCAAGACGACGCGCGCGATGGTCGTCGGCATCCCGAATACTGGGAAATCGACGGTCATCAATGGGCTGGCAAAGCGCATCGCGGCGAAGGCCGAAGATAAGGCCGGCGTCACGCGTTCGCTGAACTGGTTTCGAGTCTCGCCGACGCTCGAGATCATGGACACGCCCGGCATCCTCGTCCCCAAGATCGAGACCGCGGATGCGCAGTGGCAGCTCGCCTTGTGCAACGCGCTTCCGCGCGAACGCTACGATGCTCAAGAAGTCGTCGCGAAATTCACCGTTTGGGCAGCCGAGCACCGGCGCGACGTCCCCGATCTCGAGACGTTCGCACGCAAACGCGGTTTCCGGCGCCGCGGAAACGACATCGACTATCACAACGCGGCAGGCGCTTACGTCAAAGATTTCAACCTCGCAAAGTTCGGCCGGATTACGTTCGAGACACCCCCGGCGGCGGCGACGTGACGGACGCCGCACGCAAGCGCCGGAACGCCGCCCAAGCGGAACGTCGCCGCCTGCTCCGGCTCCACCGCTATGAAGACGACGCGCGCGGGCAAGGCTTTCTGCTCGTCGGCGGAATCGATGAGGTCGGCCGCGGCCCGCTGGCTGGCCCAGTCGTCGCGGCCTGCGTGGTAACCGACGGCCCGCTCATGCTGCGCGGGCTCAACGACTCCAAGCAAGTTCATCCCGAGCTGCGCACCGCGCTCGCGCTGGAAATCCGCGCGCACGCGGTGGCGTGGGCGATCGGCGAAGCGTCGGTCGCCGAGATCGAGCGGCTCAACATCTATTGGGCCTCCGTGCTGGCGATGGAACGCGCGCTCGCGGCGCTGCCGCGCGAGCCGCAGTATCTGCTCACGGACGCCGTACGCATCAAGTCGTACAGCGGGCCGCAACTGCCCGTCATCAAAGGCGACGCCAAATGCGCCACCGTCGCGGCGGCCTCGATCATCGCCAAAGTCTATCGCGACGGCCTGCTCGTCGAGCTCGATCGCCGCTTTCCGCAGTATGGATTTGCCGATCATAAGGGGTATGCCACTCAGCGCCACATCGATGCGCTCGCCCAGCATGGGCCGTGCGAACACCACCGGCGCGGGTTTTGGCGCGTCAAGGACGCGCTGCTGCGTCTCCCAGGATTCGAACCGGCGTCGTGAATCGGCATGGCGCGCTGGGCCGGAGCGGCGAAGACGCCGCCGTGCGGCTGTTGGAAGAACGCGGTTACATCGTGCTGGCCCGTAACGTCCGGCTGCCCGGCGGCGAGATCGACGTGATCGGAAAAGACGGCGACGTGATCGCGTTCATCGAGGTGAAGACGCGCGCGAGCCGGCGTTTCGGCACGGCGCTCGCGGCGGTCGACGCGCGGAAACGCCGCACACTCCGCGCGCTCGCGGCCGACTGGCTGCAGATCGCCGCCCCGCGGGCGCGGGCCCGGTTCGATATCGTCACAATCGACGGCGAGCGAGCCGAACTCCATCGCGGTGCGTTCGGGTGACCGACCACACGGGACAAACCCTCGCCGGGCGCTACCGGATCGAATCGCTCATCGGGCGCGGCGGGATGGCCGATGTGTACCGCGGCACCGACACGATGCTCGAACGGCCGGTCGCGATCAAAC
>Ga0302326_10023839_pt1 | contig 12453 bp, 10 predicted proteins | sample Palsa_T0_3_FD_202264 | JGI IMG/M metagenome (GOLD analysis project Ga0302326, IMG submission 202264) | Peat permafrost microbial communities from Stordalen Mire near Abisko, Sweden - Palsa_T0_3 | ecosystem: Environmental > Terrestrial > Soil > Palsa > Peat permafrost | place: Sweden: Abisko...
GCCTCGTCGGCACGGCTGAAGCCGTGCCCTTTCAAAGCACCGAAAAGCTCCCGTGTGGGTGCTTCTCATCAACCTCGGGTGCTGAGCGGCGGATCAAAACCTCATTCGCACCCCGATCTGGATCTGCCGCTCGCGGTAGAAATTGGTCGCGTTGATGTTGAGCGGCTGGCCAAACTCCGGGCTGGCCAGGCCGGTGGTCGGGCTCACTCTCTTGCCGGTAAGAAACGTCAGCGACGGCGGCGTTCCTGGCGTACCCGAAGCGCTCGGCGGGCTGCCGGCCTGGATCGTGTAGCCGGTCGTCTCCAGCTCTGTCACATTCTGGTGGTTGAAGAGGTTGAAACTCTCAGCCAGCAGTTCCAACCGCCTCATCTGTCCCAGGTCGAAGCTCTTGCCCAGGCGCAGGTCCGCCTTCCAGGTGGCCGGGTAGCGAAAGGTGTTGCGCCCGATGTTGTAGACCACATGGTCGTTGCCCAGGCCGTAGACGCGGTTGTCTCCACCGGAGCCGTTGATGCCGGGCGCGAGTCCCACGATGGCCGCGCTCGTGTCGGTAAACTGCTCCGCCAGCGAGCCCGCCGTTCGCATGGTGTAGGGCAGGCCGCTGCGGAACTGCCCGATGCCTGACAGCATCCAGCCGTTGGCCAGCTTTCCCGGCAGATTGTGCAGCTTCCACGGCGCCTCGTACACCACCATCGCGGCAGCCGCATGGCGCGTGTCCAGGTCGCTGGTGCCGTACTCCTGGCTGAATGCGGCAGGGGATGGGTCGAGGGGGCTCGCATTGGGGTTCCAGTCCATGGCGTGCGAGTAAGTGTAGTGGGCATAAACGCTCAGGCCGCGGCGGCCGTAGCGCTCCACGCGGAGAACGGCGGCTTCATATGTTGAGTTGACCCTGCTCATGTACTGAGCTATGTCTTGATAGTTCGGGTTGATCCATCCGCACTGGCCGGCTAGGTCCAGCGGAGCGCCCGCGGGGCACTCCGCAGCCGGCCAGGACGCGTAGAGCGGCACCGTGATCTGCGTGGCCTTGATAGGACCCAGGCCGGTGTGGCCGCACGCCGTGTTGTCGATGCCGACGGGGGTCTGGTCGCACACGTTGTAGGTGATGGTCGCGTCCTTCACCGGACTCGCGAGATTTCCTTCGGCGGTGTCCAGCAGCCTGCGACCCAGGCTTACCAGCGCGCTGCCCGTGACCTCGATGTGGCCGGGCAATGTCTCCTCGAGCGCAGCGACGGCTTGATGCACCTCGGGATTGTGAAAGCCCGGCGCAAACTCCGTCGCGCCCGGAGTCACCACGCTGAGAGGTTCGCCCTGGAACACGTACGGAAACGGCGGCGCGCCTCCGCCATTGTTGAGCAGATCGTCGGTGGGCCGCATGAAAAAGCGCAGATCGCCGTTGGGCGAGCCGGTCTGGGTCAGCGCCGTCTCCACGGTATCGTTTGCGGTGCGGCCAAAATACATGCCGTAGCCGAGCCGCAGCACTGGCCAGTGGCCGTCCCCCGAGCCCAGCGCAAGGCTCGCTCGCGGACCCCATTCGTTGCCCAGGCTGGGCAGCGTGTCGGCCATCGGCAATTGCGGATTCAGCGTGAGGGCAATCGGCGGCGGCAGCTGCTCCCGCTCCCAGCGCAGTCCGGCCGAAAACACCAGCAGCTTGGCCGGCTGCCATTGCGCAGTTACGAATCCCGCCCAATCGTTGGTCGCCAACTGCCAGTCCGTAGGCCCCATCGTCTGCGAATAGGACGAGTAGCAGGGGATGTTGCCAAAGCCCTTGTCCGTCGTGTAGCAGTGGTGCTGGTCGTCGGGGTTGAGCGCGTTTTGAATGCCATATTTTTCAAACACCAGCGCATCGGACGCGAAATTCACAACCGACGCGTAGTTGTAGGTCCCCGTCTGGTTGCGCAGCAGGCTGGTGGCGTCGGAATTATGGCTCAGCTCGAAGCCCGCCTTTACCAGCAACCCGCCGCGAATCCAGTCCACCGTCTCCTGGCCCTCAAACAGCCGCTCGTCCGGATAGCTGCCCGTGCCAAAGCGCGATGGATTGCCGATGGTGAAGCCATAGCTCGAATCCACCACGATCTGCGGCAACTGCCCCCACACGTTGGGGCCGAGAAACGTCTGCTCAAAGGGCGACGGAGTCTCGGCGTGCGCGCTCACCACGTCGCGCCCCCATGAACCCTGCGTCACGGCCAGCAGGTTAGGCGTGAGAAATGCTTCCCATCGGCCCAGCAACCACTCTTCGCTGGCGCGGCTGGAGCCAAAACTGCTGTTCCCGAACGTCTCCGACACCCGTGTCAACCCCCCTCCGGGCGAGTTCCACAGCGCGCCGGTGCCTTCGAGCGTAAAGCGGTGCCGCTCCGTCGCCTCCCAGTCGAGCCGCCCAAAGCCCACCCACTGCAATGCCGTGCGCGGCGCGGGACCGAGCAGGCCAGCCAGCGTTTGCAACATGCCGGAGTAGGCCGTCAAACCCGCGACCAAACCACTGACGCAGTTGTTTGGGGGTCCTTGCGCGGCCAAATCCAGCCGCACGGCCAGCACCTGCATCTGGCAATTGCTGGGCTGCGCAAAGAACAAGTCAGGATGCTTGACCATGGCCAGCCCCGGATCGTTGCGCTCATACCCGTCCAGCGCGCCAAACCAGAAGAGCTTGTCGCGCCGGATGCGGCCGCCCAGACCCGCGCCCCAGGTGAACTCGCGGTCCGGCGGCGTATACGGTTCCGGAGTGAACACCGGGACGGAAAGCGGAGGTCCGACGGGATTGTAGATAAGATTGGCCGGCGCAGTCTCCTTGACCCATTGCGTGAATGGATTCTGCGCGCCCCACTGATTCTGGCGATCAAACGCAAAGGCCTGGCCATGCAGTGCGTTCGAGCCTCGCAGGGTTTCGGTATTCATGGCGCCGCCTGCGCCATGGCTGGACTCGGCCTCCACGTTGCCCGCCGCTGTCTGCACTTCGCGGATGGCCGTCTGGCTCTGCGCCGGTCCGGCCAGGCCCGCACCACGCCCCTGCGCCCACGCCGCGCCCACTTCGCGCTGGCCAGAGGCGCCGTCCGGCTCGCCCGCGGTTGCTCCGAACGCCAAAGTCCTGCTCGCGCCATCCACCGTCATGGCGGCCGGCTGCTGGCCCGCTCCACGCAGCGCCGTCTGCCCCTGACCGCCTGCCGATGTGCTGGCCGTCGGCGTATCCAGCACAAAGTCCTGCCAGCGCCGGCCGGTGAGGGGAAGCTGCTGCAGTTGCTCGGCCGGCAGCGTGGTGGTCACCGCCTGCGTGGCCGGGCTCATCTCATGAAACGCCGCCAGGATCGCCGCCGGCCGCGGCAACTCCATCTGGATGGCTGCCTGCACATGCGCCTCGTGCCCCGCCGACACCACAATTCCGTCCACCACGCCGCGCCCAAGCTGCGGGCTGTCGGCCTCCAGCGTGTAATTGCCCGGCTCAAGGCCCGTGAACTTGTAGGCGCCGTTCTTGCCCACAATTACCCGCGCCTGCTGGCCAGTGGCGCCGTTGCGCACCGTCACCGTGGCGCCGTCGAGCGGCGTCGAATACCAGTCGGTCAGCTTGCCAGCCAGCGAGCCGGACGCATTTTTCTGCGCGTTGCCGAGCGCGGCGCTCAATACAAGCACTGCCGCCAGCGGCCCAATCCGGATCCAGCTCCGTCCGCGCTCTGCCATCGAGAACCCTTCTCGCGGCAGATCAAGGGAGAATGCAAAGGGAGATTCACTGCCTCCGGTCCGCTCTCATCGGCAGGCGCGGGAGGTTTCGCGGACAATTCAGCGGACCGCTTTCCACAAATTGGAAGTTGCAAGCGATTGTAAGCCTACTCCGGTAAACTGGAAAGACGGCATTTTCGCGCCGGCATCGTTTATGCTCTTGTCCCAGCGGAAATCCGTGGCTGATCTCTGACAACTGACAACTGGTTCCCCATGTTCATCGATGAAGCAAGAATTCGCATCAAGGCCGGCGACGGCGGCAACGGCTGCATGGCCTTCCGGCGGGAGAAGTTTGTGCCCCGCGGCGGACCCTCGGGCGGCGACGGCGGCCGCGGCGGCGACGTCGTCATGGAGTCCAGCCAGCGCCACAACACGCTCATCCATTTCCGCTACAATCCCGAGCACAAGGCGCAGCGCGGAGAGCACGGCATGGGCTCCAACTGCACCGGCCTCGACGGCCATTCCATTGTGCTCCAGGTGCCTGTGGGCACAGCGCTTTACGATCAGATCACAGGCGAGTTGATCCACGACTTCCAGGAGCCGGACGAGCGCGTTGTCATCGCCAAAGGCGGGCGCGGCGGGCGCGGCAACCAGCACTTCGCCACCAGCACCCACCAGGCGCCCCGCGAGCATGAGCTGGGCCGCCCCGGCGAGGAGCGGGCTTATCGTCTGGAACTCAAGCTGCTGGCCGATGTGGGCCTGGTCGGCTACCCCAACGCCGGCAAGTCCACGCTCATCTCGCGCATCTCCGCGGCCAAGCCCAAGATCGCCGACTACCCCTTCACCACGCTTGAGCCCAACCTGGGCGTGGTGACCGTGGGCGAAGAGCCGAATCTCGAATCGTTCGTGGTGGCTGACATGCCCGGCCTCATTGAGGGCGCGCATCTCGGCTCCGGCCTCGGAATCCAGTTCCTGCGCCACATCGAGCGCACCCGCCTGCTGCTCCATCTGGTCGACGCGTCGGACGCCTCAGGCCGCCCCGATCCGGTCGAAGACTTCAAGGTCATCAACAAGGAGCTGGCCAGCTTTACCAGCAACGCCGTGAAAAAGGAGCACGACCCGTTTTCAAGCGACGAAGCCGAAGAGGGCGAGCCCGAACCCAACCACCCGCTGGCCGGCAAGACCATGATCGTAGCCGCCACCAAGATCGACTCCGCCAATCCCGAGAAGCTCAAAAAGCTGGCCGCCCACGTCAAGCGCCGCAAGCTGGAGTTCCACGCCATCTCGGCCGTCACCGGCGAGGGCATCGAGGAGCTGAAATGGTCGCTGGCCAAACACCTGCGGAATACAGTCGACTAGGCTGCTTTCCCGGAGTCGGATTTCGGCCTGGGCGAGTTCAGCAAGAGCACAACTCCGCGCCCGGCAAACTCAAACAGATCTGGATGCCGCTCAATCGTCTTCCTCACGCGCGCGTTGATTTGCTTCGCAGGCGGCTCCCTGCCGTCCTTGCGAAAGTAAAGGCCTCTTCGCCCGACTTCATCGCTAATCTCTCGCGTCGTTGCTCGGTGCGACTCTCGACCGAGCAGGACAAGCCGGATGGCTTCGCGAAGAGTTATCGCCTTGCTAAAGAAAACTGCTGGCGAAACCCCGAATCGTTCACTCAGCCGCTCAATGTGATCGCGATTCAACTTTCTCTTGCCGGAGAGAACCAGCGAAACGGTGCTTTCGCTCCCCAACTCCGGCGCGATGTCGCGCTGCGACAGCGAGTTATGTTCGAGCAGGAACCGGAGCACATCGGCGGGCTCAGCCTCCGGAATCGGATAGCGTTCTGATTCGTAGCGATCGATCAAAAGAGATATCAGATCGATTGCTTCTTCCTCGTCCGCCGTGGGATCGGACTTTTCCGTCAGGTTGAAGAGCGCTTCGGTATATTCCTCGAGTTCCGCATCCGAGCGGATGATTCGAGGCGCGCCCCGCCGGATCATCTCGGTTGGATTCGCAAGCGTTGTGCTCATCGTTTCGCCCCTTTGTTCCAGTTGGCCCTGATCATATTCTATCCATCTGGCTTGTTGGCTCAGGTACAATTCCACTCACTCGCCACGGAAGAGAAGATTCAGCTTTCGAGGAGGTCCCCATCGTGCGAATTCCCCTGCTACTCGGCATCTCGGGCCTGCTGCTTGTCCCCACGGCCCGCGCGCTCACCTATGCCGAGTTCGTCGAATGCGTGAGCGCCGGCGGCCAGGGCACGGAGTGTCAACTCAACGCGGGCACTTACCCGGTGAGCAAGACCATCTCTGTCGGGAGATCCAACTTCGCGATTGAAGGCACAATCGTGAACGGGGCGCGCGCCACCACGCTTGAGCGCGCACCCGGCTTCAAAGGCCCACTGATCCAGGATGCCGCGAAAGCGGGCTCGACATTGAAGTCCATCACCATCCGCGATCTGACCATCAACGGCAATCGCGCGCAGAACGGCCTCGCTTACAGCAACTACAGCCCCGAGGTCAGCATCTTCGCAGTCGACGGCCTGCTGATTGTCAATTCGGCGTTTAACAATTCGCCCAGCATCGGTCTCGCTCTCTACGGCGCGGGAACCGCCAACGTCGTGGTGAACAGTTGCACCTTCACCGACCCGGTCATCTATGGGCTCTGGTCCGACGCCACGGGAGACAACAGCAACATCACGTATCTCGATTGCGCCAAAGAGAGGTTCGTCAACAATGTCATCGTTTCCAACTCGCAGTTTCAGAATGCGGGCGAGCCGGCGATCCTGGGCGAGATGACCAATGTGCAGATCATGGACAACGTGTTCACCAACAACCACTCGAGATCGATTCCATTCGACGACGATGGCGGGCAGATCGATCTGACCGTTTGCACGCAAAATGCGGTAATCTTCAACAACACGTTTCAGAATGGCTCGGCCAGTCCCAATGGCCACGTCGCCGACGGCATCGAACTGCACGGCACCAACATCGCGCTCATCAACAACACGGTCAAGAACAATACAGGCGGCGGCATCAATATGGACGGCGTTCAGAATATCTTCATTGCCAACTGGAATCCCGATACAGGCAACTTTGCCAACGCGCATTCAGGGATTGAGATCGCTCACTCCAGCACAACGTTCAGGCCGACCGAGTGGCTCACTGTCGACGATGCCTACGCGACCGGCAACGATCAGTGGGGCATCTGGAGCGATACCAGCAATACAACTCCGACGCAGCCGGTGAACCATCTGACGGTTGAGAATACGTGCCTGAGCAGCGACGAACTCGGGCCAACGTATCTGAAAAACCTGGGCTCCGATGTCACGCTGAAGAGCAACCAGACGTCGGGCTGCGCGCCGAAGTGACTTCGAGTCAGGGCTGGCGTTCTCGGTAACATCGAAAGCATATGTCACGTGGGGTTCAGGCTTCTATTACGTGAAATCCCAATTGTCCGGCTGCAGCCAGCAGTTGAGTATCGCCCGATAGGAACGGACGATTTCTCGGCCGGCCCAGGCACCATGTCCATGCAGCAGCGAGTTGGAAGGCATCTGCAGCATTCAATGGAAATCGTTCGACGATCGACCCAGCCCGCTCGCGCAGTTTTTCGCTCGGCTCGACTTCCTGCCAGCCACGCCGCAGTTGGTCAAGGCGGACCAGAGCTTGCACCTGGCCGTTAGAGGTCAACCGGCCTATTCGCACCAAGCGCGAGAATGCGCTTCTCATCTCGACGGGCGCGCTCCACCACACTGCTTTCAGGTACTGCGCGTCCAGCGCCCGAACTCGCGGGGTGGTTAGTTGCCGAATGCAGAGCGGGATCAATGAACTTGAATCCCAGAACGCAGGCTCCATTTAGCGGTCACCCTTCGCCCACTCGATTGCTTCTCGAACATCTTCGTCGGATACAGCAGGCATGGGCAGTTTCCAGAACGCCTCACGGTCCATTTTCTCCTTAGGCATTGTCATCTGTCCGGTCGCCACCAGATACGCCTCCTCGGCGGCGTAATCGCCTTCCGGCGGCAACGGCGGGAGAAAGGGCAGAATGCGCGCGAAAGGTCGATTCCGATCGTGAACCACTACCTCTTCGCCGTTTCGAACATATCTCAAATAGGCGCTGAGTTCGTTTCTCAAGGTCCCGATGTTCACGGTTCTCATGCAGACAGCCTATGCCAACTTGGCTAAGTTAGCCAAGTTGCTCTACACCATCGCCCGCTCCTTCACCGTCAGGTACTGATTCAGCACCGTGGACGTCAGCGCCTCCGGATTGAGGTCGAGCGTGAGCGCGCCCTGCTCGTGCAGCCGCGCCAGCAGCAGCTCGCGGCGGCCGGCCATCTCCTGTGCGGCGGCGGCCAGGAACATCTGGTCGATATTTTTCGGCCGGGCCTGGGCGATTGATTCCACCTCAGGCTGGGCCATGGCGACAAAGAGCAGCACGTGGCGCCGCAGCAGCTGCATGGCGCCGTCGATCACCTCGGGGCGCATGGCGGTCTCGGCCAGGTCGGTCACCCACAGGATCAGCGAGCGCCGCGGCTGCAGGCGGTTGAGCGTGGCCGTGGCGCGCAGGTGGTCGGCCTCCGCGCCCTCGGCGCGCACCACGGCCAGCGCCTCAATGATCTGGCGCAGATGCGCCGCGCCGCGGCCGGGCAGCAGGCGTTGCTGGATGCCCTGGCCATAGGCCAGCAGCCCCACGCGGTCGCCGGAGTAGAGCGCCAGCTGCGCCAGCGCCACGGCGGTGGAGCAGGCGTGATCGAGCTTGGAGTGCACCCTCCTGATTCCCTCAGAGGCTAAAGCCCCCGCCGACTGCTGCGACTGATCGTACGGGCTAAAGCCCGTACCCTTCATGCTCGGTGCAATCGCCACGCGTGAGCGCATCAGCCGCCCGCAATCCAGCACCAGCCACACGGCCTGGCTGCGCTCGGTCTGGTACTGGCGCGTGATCAGGCCGCCGCGCCGCGCCGACGCCGTCCAGCAGATGTCGCGCAGGTCGTCGCCCTGGCGGTAGTCGCGCAGGCTTTCGAAGTCGCGCCCCAGGCCGCGTTGCCGAGCCTGGCGCAGTTGCAGGTCGATCTGCCGGCTGCGCGCCAGGAAGATCTGCTGCTCCTCGCCCGCACGCAGAGCCGGGTAAACGCGCACCGTCTGCGTAAGCGGCGCGCGAGCCCACCGGTCCACAAGGCCCCACGAGGAGCGATAGCGCACGTGGAGCCAGCCTGTCTCCCAATCGCCGCGCTCGCGCGGTTCCACGCGGTAGCGAATGCGCGCCGGCACGCGCGGAAACGCGAGCACTTTATGCGTGGCCGGCGTGACCACGAGAGCAGCGGGGAGATCGTCTACCAGGCGGCACTCCACAATGGCCGCGCCGTTGTTTTCGATCACCAGCTCGATCTCGGTTTCTGAGTCGAGACACGGCGCGTTGGACCAGGATCGCTCGGCGGTGAGCTTTGCCGCGGCGGGCAGACGCAAGCCGTCCAGCAGAGCCAGCAGCAGCACCAGCGCATCCCAGGCCAGCATGGTGTAAGCCCAGCGTCCATTCCAGAAGCCGGGAACCAGCAGCGCAAAGCCCACAAGCAAGAGTCCGATAGCGCGCGGCGTCAGGCCAAAGCTCCAACGGCTGCGGCGCTCGCAGGCGGCGCGTATGGGTGCGGGATGGAGGGAGGGCGAGATCATAGGTCAGGACCAAAGGTCGAGGGCAACGGACAGCGCACGGGAAAGAGCATCGAGCTTCGCATGAGAAAGTGAGCCGACATACAGGGTCAGCTGGGCCTTGGGAATCCTGGTCAGATCGTCACAGTGTATCCAGCTTTCATGTTTCAACCCTTCATTGATGCCGACACTCACCTGAGTCGAAAGGCCAGCTCCGTTTTTATAGACGGGAGCGCAGATCACAGTGGAAAATCGTGTGTCGATCAATGCTTGCCGGCTAACGACCACAAAAGTGCGGTGGCGCTTCGGATCGCCCGGCGGCTCGTGCACGCGATAGAGTTCGCCTCTGCGCATTGATCCCTATTGGTCTTCCGTGGTCCATTCAATCGGAGCCTGATAACGAAGCGAATCCAGCGATTCTCGATTCAGGTAGTCGATATTGGCCTCGATCAGTTCCGCATCCCGCTTGTTGATGGCTTCGCGGACCATTTGTTTCAGAAATTGGCGCATCCCCGCCTCAATGAACGCCGACCGCGAGGCCATCGAGCCGGCATTGCGGTCGATCTCTTCGAGCAGGTCGGATGAAAGTGTGATAGAAGTCTTCGTTTTCATACTACCTTTATCCTACTCCGTTTTCTGCGCCTACGCGACGACGGCTTTACTGCCGCGGCACCGGCACCGCCGCCACCACGTCCGCCAGCGCGCGGTCGGCGTCGAAGCCCTCCAACTCGGCCTCCGGCTTCAGCATCACGCGATGCCGCAACACCGGCTGCACCGCACGCTTCACGTCGTCGGGCACCAAATAATCGCGGCCGTCGAAAGCAGCCGTGGCCTGGGCCACAATCATCAGGCTCAGCGCGGCGCGGGGGCTCGCGCCCAGCAGCAGCGTAGGCCACTCGCGGGTGCGCCGCGCCAGCGCCAGGATGTAGCCATACAGCTCCGGCTCGATGCGGATCGCTCGCACCTCGGCGCGTGCTGCGGCCAGCAATCCCGGAGGAATGGGCGCGATAGCGGCGTCTTCAAGCAGCCCCGCGCCTGAGCCGGCGTGGTGCCGCTCCAGAATCTGCCGCTCGTCGGCTTCTGAGGGGTAGGCCACGCGAATCTTCAGGAGAAACCGGTCAAGCTGCGCCTCGGGCAGCGGATAGGTGCCCTCGAAATCGACTGGGTTCTGCGTGGCAAATACCGTGAACCAGGATGGCAGCGGACGGCGCGTACCGTCGCTCGTCACCTGCCGCTCCTCCATGCACTCGAGCAGCGCGGCCTGCGTGCGCGGAGGCATGCGGTTGATCTCGTCCACCAGCAGCAGATCGGTAAACACCGGCCCGGCGTGAAACGTGAAGCTGTCAGTACCCGGCCGCAGGATGGTGGTGCCGAGAATGTCAGCCGGCATCAGGTCGGGCGTGGCCTGCACGCGTTGAAAGCCAAGGCCCAGCAGCCGCCCCAGCGCCTTCACGATCAGCGTCTTGGCAATGCCCGGCACGCCCTCAAGCAGCGCATGGCCCTGGCAGAGCACGGCGATCAGGACCTCCTCGATCACCGCCGACTGGCCGGAGATCACGCGGCCCAGCTCGCCGCGCGCGTGCGCGATGAGCTGGTCGGTGGCCTGAAGCCGCGGCTCCGGTGAGACGGCACCCGCGCCTGGGTTTGAATCCTGTGTTGGTCCGACGTTCAATTCCTCACTCATGAAGCCCTTTCCTGCTCGTTGGTATGAATGATTGCAGATGCCTGCGCGCCCGGTTTGGCCTGGGCTGCAAATTTCTCGCGGTACCCGTGCAAAACCTGGATCAGCCGTAGCGCCTCGCGCGGATGCGCCGTCTCTCCCCAGGCCGTCTCTTCGCAGGCTTTCAAGTCGGCCTCCAGGCTTGCGTCCGCCGCCGGAAACCGCCGCCGGATCACGCCTGCCAGCTCGGCCGCATCCATCTTCTGCCCGCGCTGTCCGCACAGCCGCAGCATGTGCCGCCTGAACCGCTCAAACGCAATGGCCAAAGCCGTCGAAGCCGCCCCGGCATTGCGATAAAGCGAACCCAGCGCCTCAAGAAACTCAATGGGCGTAGCGCGCGCCGGCGGCGGCAACTCGCGCAGGGGCCCGCTGCGCCTGCTAAAGCTGAACACCACCAGCCCCGCCAGCCCCACCAGGCCCATCCACAGCAGCGTCAATGCCGTGCCCGCCGCGTAGCTGAGCGTGCCGCGAATCTCCCCGTGCATCGATTCGTCCCAATAAAAGTGGTGCCCCTCGCGCGGCCCCAGCGAATCGAGAAACAGGTCGAGATTGTGACCGCGCGTGATGGATCCGTTCTCAAGCGGCGTGGAGCTGGCCCACCACACGATGCGCCCCTTCTGCCACGCATACTCCACCACCGCCGGCTGCCCATCGCAACTGTACTGTACGCGATACGCGGGATTGCCCGCCTTCCAGCTCGCCGCCGGAGACATCCACACCTCGCCCGCGCCCGAGAGCGGATCGAGCCCCTCGGGGCTGAGCTTGCAGGCGCCCAGCGTCACCTGGTCTGAAAGCGCGCTGGCCTCGCCGGGCAGGATGAAGCCGCCCCAGTAGCCGGTCGACAGCACCCGTCCCCCGCGCTCCACAATCTCGCGTATCGCCTTGATGTCGGAGACCTCGCGCGACAGCGGCTCGGCAAAGATGACGACGGTATCAGGGCCGGCCGTTGCGGCCAGTTCGCCGAGCGGCCGCTCCCACCGCTCCACGGGATAGTTGGAGCGCAGAAGCATCTCGTAGGCGGCGCGCGCGCCATGGCGTCCGGAAAGGTAGGTCGAGGGCATCGGATTGTCGTTGTTGTTGGCGCTGGGCAGGAACACCGCGCCCAGAATAGCCAGCACCACCACCGTGCCCACGCAACCCAGCACCAGCCTGCGGTCTTTGGCGTCGAGCGAGGAGAGGAATTTCACCGCGCCCCCCCGCCCGATCCCGACGTGCCGGCAATCAGTCCATTCGCGACCTGCTCGGCAGCTTGATAATCAGCCTCGGCAGCCGTGCGCCCGCCATACCAGATGCGCTCAAAGCTCCCCGTCAGGCTGGTCAGCCCCGGCCTGCGCGGATCTTCCGTGGCCAGCAGCGACAGGTACTCGCGTGGCGTGCGCGCCCGGTCGGCCGGCCACAAACGCCGCGACTCCAGCCGCGAGATCGACGCCCAGTAGACAAAATGCACCGCCTCGCGCCATTTGC
>Ga0302326_10023840_pt1 | contig 12453 bp, 9 predicted proteins | sample Palsa_T0_3_FD_202264 | JGI IMG/M metagenome (GOLD analysis project Ga0302326, IMG submission 202264) | Peat permafrost microbial communities from Stordalen Mire near Abisko, Sweden - Palsa_T0_3 | ecosystem: Environmental > Terrestrial > Soil > Palsa > Peat permafrost | place: Sweden: Abisko...
CACAGGCTCAGCGTGACACGAGTCGGCGCTTCGACAAACTCAGCGTGACAAGGGTTAAACGGATTGGTCCATGCGGCGCAGGCGGTCGGCCATGACGTTCATCACCTCGATCGCGAAGAACGGCGTATTTTGGACGAGGTAGAGAAAACGCTTCTGATCGACCGGAACGATCTTCGCTTCGGTTTTCGCGCGCGCGGTGGCGCTGCGCTCGCGATGATCGATGAGCGCCATCTCCCCAAAGATCCCGCCGGATTCGACGGTTTCGAGAACGTGGCCGTGCAGCTCGAGCTCGACGTTTCCTTCGGTGACGACGTACGCGAACTGACCCGCGTCGCCCACCGAGAATATCGTCTCCCCGGCGGCGACGCTCTGGGCCTTCGGGTCGTTGCGCAACAGCTCGATGGTCGCCATCGAAGAATCCTTTCCGGTTCGCTTTCTTAAGATTCTCTTAAGTCAGTGCGACGGTATTGCGTAATACGCCGATCTTCGCGATCTCTACTTCCATCCGTGCACCGTCGTATAAAAATTCAGGCGGCGTGCGCGCGAAGCCGACGCCGTCGGGCGTACCGGTCGCGATGACATCGCCCGGCTCGAGCGTCATCCCGCGCGAAAGCGACGCAATGATCTGCGCGACGTTGAAAATCATCTGACTCGTGTTCGAAGCTTGCTTCGTTTCGCCGTCGAGGCGGAGTCCGATGTCAAGTGCCTGCGGATCGCCGAGTTCATCCGCCGACACGATCCACGGACCGATCGGACAGCTGTCGTCGAGACTCTTGCCCTTGAACCACTGGCCGTGGTCCCGCTGCAGGTCGCGCGCGGTGACGTCGTTGAGGCACGTATAGCCGAAGACGACGCCGAGCGCCGCGCTTTCGGGGACGTCGCGGCAACGCTGCGCGATCACGACGGCAAGTTCGGCTTCCCAATCATAGCTCTGCGAAACGGCCGAGGAGAGCCGCAGCGTCGCGCCGGGTGCCGCGATCGCCGTCGGCGCCTTGGTGAAGAAGGTCGGAACCTTCGGTAAGCTGAGCGCGGTGCCGCGCGCGCGCGCAATCTCCTCAGCGTGTCCGAGATAATTACGCCCGACGCAAAAGACATTCTTGTGCGGGTGTACCGGGGCGGCGAGCTGGATGCTTTCGAGCGGTCGCCCGGCCTCGGTCGCAAGCGCGCTCCGTTCCGCAGGCGGCAGCTCGAGATACGCTTCGAGCGTCGAGATCCGCGCCGGGAAGGGGCGCACGTCCGTTCCGTCCACGAGGCCGCAGCGCGACGAGCCGTCGAGGGTAAATCGTGCGAAGCGCACCTTAGGGCTTGCGCCGCGTAAGATGCCAGTACTCGCAGTACGAGCAGCGGTACGTGAAGAGGGCGCCCGCCATCCCGTTCATCGCGGCGTGCGCGCGGGCCTCAGCCTCGCTGCGATAGCCGTCCTTCGTACCGCAGCTGCGCGCAAGGTCGCGGTCCTGCACTTCGTCGATTCCCTCGCGGCTGCGCAGCCACCACTTCATCACATCGAACCCGCCGCTATCCTTGGGCATCAGCGCTCGCCGTTTGCGTCACTGTGAATGATCGTGACCTCCTGCGCCTCCGGCGCGCGAGCAAGCAGCCGCATCCATGCGGCTAGTGCCGGTGGCCGGTGATTGCTTTGATGTCCGGGAGCGGGCTGCCGGCCGGGGCGGGCGAGGCGGCCGGGGGCCGATGGCGCGCGCTGACCAGCGCCATCTCGTCGACGGCGCCTAGCCGATTGGGATCCACGCCGCCTTTTTGAATGATCGCGACGGTGCGCGCGACCTTTTTGGTTTTCGGATCGAAATCATAGGAAAGCCGGTACAGCCCGGAGATCGAGCGGCCGTCGGCCGTCCGGATGAATGCTTGCAACGCATTTCCGTAAGTAATCGCGTTGAACGCAAGATCGGGGCATGACTTTCCGGAGCGCACGCGCGTGACTTGGCCCTTGCGATTGACTTCGACGACGAACTCCGTGTGGACGGCGGTCGTCGGCGTGTGCGGCATGAAGGGCCGCGCCGGCGGCTTCCCTGCGACGGCGGCGCGCGCGTCGCTTCGCGGCACGGCGGTTGCACCCGCCAGCCAGATAGCTGCCGCGACGAGGCACGCCGCGCGACGAGCCTTCATTTAATTCCGCGAGAGGGCGACGAATGACGTTCCGCAAGACGAGCAGGCGACAATCACCTGGTAGGTCTTCCCGAGGCGCTCGGTGCGGCGGCGCGCGGAGTCATCGAATGTCCGGGCGGCGTACTCCCCAAAGGCCCCCACGCCGCAATAACGGCAGCGGACCGACGTTGGGTTCCCAGAATCGCGCTTCACCCCGCGCCGCTTATTCGCGCGCGCGGGGGATGCCTGCGTGCACCGCCGAAAGGCCAGCCGCGTGAACCGCTACCGTCCTTTTCTCGCCCCGATCTTCGCCGTTTGCGTCGTGGCGCTGCTCGCCGGCTGCAAGGAACCGCAGAGCGCGTCGGAAACCGGCGCCGGCTCGGCCGCGGGCTTCGTCAAGCCCGGCACCGACATCGTGATCAAGCAGGTGCGCACCTTCGTGCCGAGCGACGCGATTGCCGGTTCGAACGACGAATACTACGTCGTGACCTTTACCTTTACGAACAATCAGGGCGCATCGCTCGCCCCGCGCATCGACCATTTCGTGATTCAGGATTTGGACAACCGGCGCTACTTCGGGGCCGATTCGGGCAACGTGAGCTTGGTCGGCATCAGCAACTACACGGGCGTGCTGAAGGTCGGCGATTCGCACGACTACACGGTCGGATTCCGCGTCCCGTCCAACGCAAGCGGTACGCTCTTCTACGACAATACGTTTTAGCGAGCAGGATGCGAAGCATGCCGCCCGCACATGGATGTGCGTTTATGGCGGCTAGCGAGCTGTTCCACGCGGCGAGCTTGCTCGTGCTCGCGATGCTCGTCTCGAGCGTGCCGGCGCTGGCGGCGCGGCCGCTTCTGGACAAGCACCAGTGGGATGCGTATTTCGCCCTGTTCGCGCGCGACGTGAACGTGCCGTGGAAACCGGCGACCGTGCGGCTCGATACGTACTCGGGCGCGCCCGTCGATTTTGCGGCATACAATCTCGATCCGGCCGAGGTCATCGTCGCGGGGCAAAACGGGATGGCGCGAGCGATCGACACGTCCCGGCTGCGGCCGCTTGTGCGCTGGCATTTCTCGCCGCCGCCGGGATATCGCTTCGGATCGAGCGACGTGCCCGTGCCGCTCGGGTCGCAGGAGGGCTTTTACGTCATCGAAGCGCGCCGCGGCGACGCCGTGCAGCAGGTTTGGCTCAATCGCACGCACGTCGGGCTCGTGACGAAAGAAGGCCCGGACGGCTTGGTCGTGTGGGGCGTGGATTTGCGCAGCGGCCGCGCGCTTGCGAACATGAACGTGTCGCTCCTCGTCGGCATGCGTCTGATCGACAAGCGCACCGATCAGAACGGCCTGATCGTTTGGCACGATCCCGCGCGCCCGTCGTTCGCGCTCGCCGAAGACGGCGCGGGACGTGCGTTCGTTTCGATCCTCCCGCAGGCTCCGCTGCCGCCGGCGATCGTTGGGCTGCGGGTGGAATCGGCCGTTGCCCGCGCCGGCGGACCGATCCGCTTCGTCGGCTTCGCGCGCAAACGCGGAGCTGCGGGCTATCGCCGCACGACCGGAGATGCGCGGGTTACGTTGTTCGGGCACGGCACGACGCTCGCGAACGCGTTCGTGCATCTCGATGAGTCGGGCGCGTTCGCCGGGGAGATCGAGATTCCGGCGGGAGTCGATGCCGGCGATTATGCGATGCTCGCAAGCGCGGCCGGCGGCGTGGGTGGAACGACGGTTCACATCGACGCGGCCGGCGACGTCTCGCTCTCGATCCGTTCGACGTGTCCGTGCAATCCCGACGCCGACGTGCCGTTCTCCGTCGTCGCCGTGCGCGGCGCGGCGGCGGCGGACGGCGTCGTCGTCCGGGTCGAAATCGTGCGCACGCCGCACGTCGTTCCGCCGGGCGGCGCCGAGGACGCGGTCCGCTGGGGTACGACCGTCGTTTACGATCGCACCCTGCGAACCGACACCGAAGGCCGCGCGCGCGTCGTGATCCCGTCGCCGAGCGACGGTTTGGATTCGACCTACGGCGTTCGCGCGACGACCCGCGGCGCGACGGCGACGTCGCGCATCGTCGTCCCGTACGGGAAAGTGTCGCTCGGGCTCGAGCCCGACGAACCGAGCGTCGACGTCGGCGCGCCTGCCGCATTCGACGTGCGCGCATTCGATCCGACCGATGGAACGCCGGTCCCGAATCTTGCCGTGAAGCTGCGGCTTTCGCACGGCGCGTCGGCCCAAGAACAGACCGTGATGCTCGACGCGCACGGTACCGCGCATGCCGTCTTTCGCAATACCAGCCTCGGCTCGAATCTTGCGCTTGCCGAAGCCACGGCCGACGGCCGCCGCGTGCAGGACGCGGCGGCCGTGCTCGTCGAGCCGAGCGCGCTTGCCGGCACGACCGCCTCGGCGCAAGCCGAGGTCGCCGTCACGACCGATAAGACGCGCTATGCTCCCGGAGATCGCGTCGGCGTGCGGGCGACCGCGCCGGGGGCGAGCGGCGTCGCGCTGTTCACCCTCGACGGCGTGCGAACGTATCAAACCCGGCTCGCGAGCGTCGCGGGCGGCGCCGCTTCGGCATCGCTCGACCTCGGCGATCCGCAAGGAGCGGTACGGGTCTGGGTTGCGTTCGTACGCGACGGCGCGATTGCGACGGGCAACGCGAGCCTGAACGTCGACGGTCCGGGGCACGAGCGCGCGACCGAGATCACGCTCGACAAGCAAACCTACGCGGCCGGTGATTCGGCTCAGGTCACGATTCACGACGCCCAGCTCGGTGCGGGCGCGACGATTGCCGTCCGCATCGCGGACGGCCGCGAAAGCGGACCCGCACTTTTCGACGACGCGCCGGGCGTGCTCGCGATCGGCGCGACCAGCGCCCAAGCGCCCGCGTCGGACGATCCGGAGTGGCACGCTTACGTCGCACCGGCTCATTCCAAAGCCAGCGACATTTTCGCGGCGGAGCGGCCGCGCAAGACGGCGCCGGAATTGCCCACGATCGGTGCGGCCGCGCCGCGAACGCTGTTTTGGCGCGTCGCGCGCGCGCCGGGTGAGGCCTTCAGCATCCCCGTCCCCAAGGAACGCGGCCACTTCGTCGTCTCGATCCTCAAGATCGCCGACGACGGCGACGTCGGGGCCGCCTCCGCCGGCTTCAACGTTCAGTGAGCCCGGCGGTCGCGGGCGCGCGGCTTATGCTGCTCGACACGTACGGGCTCGTGTACGCGGCGTTCTTCGCGATGAAGGACCGGCCGCTGACGACGACCCGCGGCGTGCGCATCGAAGCGGCCTACGTCTTCACGACGACCTTGACCAAGCTGATCGCCGACGAAAAACCGACCCACGTCATCGCCACCTTCGATGCGGGTTTGCCGGCGGCGCGCGTCGCGATCTTCGAAGCGTATAAGGCGCAACGCGAATCGATGCCGGACGATCTGCGCGGGCAGTTCGGGCTCGTGCGGCGGATCCTCGATGTCTACGACATCCCGGCGCTCGAGATGGAAGGCGAGGAGGCCGATGACGTGATCGCAACGCTCGCCGCCCAAGCCGAACGCGAAGGGAACCAAACCGTCGTCGTGACCGGCGACAACGATCTCCTGCAAATTGTCGACGAGCGAACGACGGTTCTCGTGCGAACCCGCATGGGAGGCCTGATCCGCTACGATCCTGCGGCCGTCTACGCACGCTTCGAACTCGAGCCGCGGCAGCTTCCGGACTACCGCGGGCTTAAGGGCGATCCGTCCGATAATTTGCCCGGCATCCCGGGCGTCGGCGAGAAGACCGCGATCAAGCTCATCAAGAATGCGGGCTCGCTCGACGCGCTGCTCGCGAACCCCGCGCTTGCCGGTTCGCCGAAACTCGAAGCGCTCGTGCGCGAGCACGGCGAGATCGCGCGACGCTGTCGCGACGTGTCGCTGATCGGGCGCGATCTTCCGATCGAAATTCCTTGGGATGCCGCCCGCTACCGGCCGCCGCCGGCCAACCAGCTCTTCGTCTTGTACCGCGACCTCGAATTCAAATCGCTGCTGGCGCGGTTGCCGGTGCCCTCGAACGATGCGGTGCTCTTTCCAATCGACGACGCCGAGGTGCTGCGCGGGACGTATCGCAGCTTCGTGGCGCCGGCCGAGCCACCGGAGTTCGAAGAGCTCGCGACGGCGCTCGAGCAGGCGGCGCGCGCGCCCGCCGCGGCGATCGCGCTGCACGGCGACGACCAGATCGGTATCTCCGTCGCGCCCGAAAGCGGCTTTGCGTTCCGCTTTGCCGCACTGACGGAGGAGCGTGTCGGGCGCGCGTTCGCGAAGCTGACCGGCGGCGAGGTGGGACTCACCGTTCACGATTGGAAAGCGCTGCAGGCCGCGCTGCGCTCGCGCGCCCTGCCCGAAGCCGCGGACTCGGCGCTCGCCGACGACACGATGATCGCAGCGCATCTGCTCAATCCGTCGCGCAGCTATCCAAACGCGGAGGATACGGCGAGCGAATACCTCGCGCAACGCGTTTCGCCCGACGCCGCGGCCTGCGCCGACGCGACGATACGTCTCGGGCCCGTGCTCGCCGATCGGCTGGCGCACCGCACGCAGACCGCGCTCTACCGCGACGTCGAGCTGCCGCTGGCGCCGATTCTCGCGCGGATGGAAGCGCGCGGCATCGCGATCGATACGGCCGCACTCGACGAACTCGCGCGCGAGGTCGATGCCGCCGTCGTGCGACTGCAGGAAGAGATCTACGCGCTGGCCGGCGAGACGTTCAACATCGGCTCCCCGCAGCAGCTCGGCGCGGTGCTCTTCGAACGGCTCGCTCTGCCGAACGGGGGACGCACGAAGACCGGTTGGGCTACCGGGGTCGAAGTCTTGCAGCCGCTCGCGCGCGAGCACGCGATCGTCGCCAAGATCCTCGAATACCGCGAAGTGTCCAAGCTCAAGAACACCTATATCGACGTCATTCCGAAACTCGTCGGCCCGGACGGGCGTTTGCGAACGGTCTTCAATCAGACCTCGACCGCGACCGGGCGCCTCTCGTCGACCAACCCGAATTTGCAGAACATCCCCGTGCGCACCGAACTCGGCCGGCTCATCCGCCGCGCGTTCGTCGCGCCGTCGCCGTCGCAGCTCCTGCTCGCGGCGGATTATTCGCAGATCGAGTTGCGGATCATGGCGCACCTCAGCGGCGACGAGGCGATGCGCGACGCGTTCCGGCGCGGCGCCGACATTCACGACGTCACCGCTCGCGGCATCTTCGGGATCGGTGCGGCAGAGACGGTGACGCCCAATCAACGCCGGATCGCGAAGTCGGTCAACTTCGGGCTGCTCTACGGGATGTCGGATTTTGGTCTCGCGCAGCGCCTGGAGATCGAGCGCGGCGAAGCGCGCGCGATGACCGAGGCGTATTTCGCGCGCTTCCCGCGCGTGCGCGATTGGATCGAGCGCAATTTGGAATTCGGCCGCGAGCACGGTTACGTCGAGACGATGCTCGGACGACGGCGCTACATGCCCGACCTGCGCGCGCGCAACTACGCGCTGCGCAGCGCGGCCGAACGTGAAGCGACCAACGCCCCGATGCAAGGCAGCGCCGCCGATCTCATGAAGCTCGCGATGGTGCGCGTCGACCGCGCGCTTATGGCCGAGCGCCTCGATGCCGCGATGCTCCTGCAGATCCACGACGAGTTGATTCTCGAGGTTGCGGCGGACAGCATCGAAAGGGTGGCGGCGCTGGTGAAGCGGGAGATGGAGACGGCACTCGCGCTCGACGTGCCGCTCGAGGTCAGTTTGAAGACCGGCCGCACGTGGTACGACGTGGAGCCGCTGGATGCGTAGCCGGCTGCGGTTGTGGGGCGGTCTTGCCGTCTTGCTGCTCTCGGTCGCGTGCGGGGCCGGCGCTCAATCTGCGGACGGTCCGACGGTCAAGGATTGCGCGAACCCGCAGCTGCCGCCGGAGCTGCTCGACGGAGCGGTGGCGGCGGTCCGAAGCCCGCTCCCGGTCGTAACCGCGTCGGCTCCAGCCGTCACCTTACGGCTTGCGGTCGCAAACGACGAGGCGAGCCGCGAGCTTGGCTTGATGTGTGTCACCCGGCTGCGGCCGCAGCACGGCATGATCTTCGTATTCGCCGAGAACCGCGACTGGGAATTCTGGATGAAGAACACGCTCGTGCCGCTCGACATGCTCTGGGTCGACGACAACGGCGAGATCACGACCGTCGCCGCGCGGGTCCCGGCCTCGACCCGTGACACCCCGGACGACGCGGTCGCCCGGCGACGGGGCCGTGGCCGGTACGTCATCGAGCTCGCATCCGGGGAAGCTTCGACCGACAACCTTAAGGTCGGGACTCGCCTGAAGCTTCCACCCCTTCACGCACAATCACCGTAGGGCTGACGCCGGGTTAAGGGGCCGCACGAAGGGCCCGACAGGGGAATTTGGAGCACGGAATGGCTCGCGACGAGGACCTCCAAAGCGAGGCGCAGCGTGTCGCAACGCTGCGACGCTTTGCCGTGCTCGACACGCCGCCGGAGAACGTCTTTGACCGGGTCACGGCCTTGGTCGCCAAGCTGTTCGACGTTCCAATGGCCTTCATCGCGCTCGTCGACGAACGCCGCCAGTGGCTTAAATCGAAGGTCGGCGTCGAGGGATCCGAGACCGATCGCGCCCTCGCGTTCTGCAATCACGCGATCCGCTCGGACGAGGTCACGGTCGTGCCGGACACGGCGCTCGATCCGCGCTTCCACGACAACCCGCTCGTCCTCGGCGGTCCGAAGATTCGCTTCTACGCGGGCGCGCCGCTGATCGCCTCGGACGGCATGAGGATCGGAACCGTCTGCGTTCTGGATCGCATTCCGCGAACGCTCGACCGCACGCAACTCGGCATCCTCCAAGAGATCTCGTCGTTCGTCATGGCGCATCTCGAGCTTCGACTCGAAATGCTTGCGACCGCTGCGGCGAAGAACGAGCTTGCTGCGGTCATCGACGCGTCGCCGAACGCGATCATAACGGGTCTCGTCGACGGGACGATCACCGGCTGGAACCGTGCCGCGACGAACGTCTTCGGTTGGACGGCAGGCGAAGTCATCGGGCGCGTCCATTCCTTCGTTCCGCCCGAATTCAACGACGAGGCGCAGCGCCTGCGCACGCGAATCATCGACGACGGCGAAATCGTCACGAACATGCGCGCGATCGGCCTCCACAAGAGCGGCCGCCGGCTGGAACTCGCGTTTTCGGCGAAGCCGATCCACGCTCTGTCGGGGCATGCGATCTCCGCCGCCTACGTCGTCGAGGACGTTACCGAAAGCAAGCGCCAAAAAGAGATCGAGCGCCGGCGCTACGAAATTCTCGAACTGGCGGCGAACGACGGGCCGCTGCAAGAGATCCTGGATCGCCTCGTGCAGAGCATCGAGTACAGCATCCCGGAGTCGATCGGATCGATCTTGCGCCTGCGCGGCGATCGGCTGTTCCATGCGGCCTCCGGCAACGCGATCGGGCCGCGATATATCAATGCGATCGACGGCCTGCGGGTCGGCCCAAATGAAGGCTCGTGCGGCACGGCGGCGTTCCGCGGCGAGACGGTGATCGTCGCGGACATCGCGCGCGATCCGCTCTGGGAGAAGTACCGGGCCATTGGGCTCGCGCACGGTCTGCGGTCCTGCTGGTCGGCGCCGATCCGCAACGGCCAAAATCAGGTCTTGGGCACCCTCGCGATCTATGCGCGGGAAGCGCGCGAACCGACGGCCGCGGACTTGCGCTTCCTGCACGAAGCCGCGCACGTCGCTTCGATCGCGATCGAAAGCAACGACGCGCGCGCCAGGCTCGAAGACCTGACGCTGCACGACGCGCTGACCGAACTGCCGAACCGCACCTATTTCGAGCAACGATTGAAGCAGGCGATCGAATCGGCACGAAGCCGACACAAGAAGGTCGCGCTCGGCATGCTGGACCTCAACCGTTTCAAGCACGTGAACGACAGTCTCGGACACGCCGCGGGCGATCAACTCCTGCGGGAGATTGCGGGCCGCCTCAATCGCTCGGTTCGTCCCCAGGACACCTTTGCCCGGATGGGCGGCGACGAGTTCTTGTTCCTCATTACGGACATCGACGATCGTGAGATGGCCGAAACGATCGCGCGCCGCTTCACGACGGCGCTCGAGGAGAGTTTCATGCCGGCCGGGCATGAGATTTTCGTGCGCGCGTCGATCGGCGTGAGCATGTTCCCCGACGACGCGCGCGAGCCCTCACAACTTCTGCGCCTCGCCGACGCCGCGATGTATGCCGCCAAGTCCCGCGGCGACACGATCGGATTCCACGCCGGACCGCAGCGCCACGACGGGTTAACGCGGCTCGCTCTCGAGGCGCACCTCAACCGCGCGCTCGAGAACGGAGAACTCGAGCTGCATTATCAACCCCAACTCGTCGCGAAGACGGGTGAGCTGTTCGGCGCCGAGGCGCTGCTGCGCTGGAATCACCCGCAGCTCGGGCTTGTTATGCCGGAGAGTTTCATCCGCATCGCCGAGGAGACCGGGCTCATCGTTTCGATCGGCGCTTGGGCGCTCGAGGAGGCGTGCCGCTTCGGGCGTCGCTGGATGGGCCGGGGCGGCCCCGGGGTCGTCACCGTCAACGTCTCCCCGCGCCAATTCGAAAGCGGCGATTTTGTCGGAACCGTCGAGTCGGCGCTCGAGCGCAGCGGTCTTCCGGCGAACAATCTGTGGCTCGAGATCACCGAGAATCTCATCATGCGCTCGCCCGAGACTGCCGCCGCGATGATTGCCGAGCTGCGCGCGATCGGCGTGCGCAGCTTCATCGACGATTTCGGTACGGGCTATTCGAGCCTCAACCACCTCAGGCGCTTCCCGGTTGAGGGCCTGAAGATCGATCAGACGTTCCTGCGCGACATCGGCGGCCCGCTCGAGGCCGGCAACGACGCCGTGCTGCTCCGCGCGATCCTCGGCGTCGGGCGCGCGATGAACCTCACGATCGTGGCCGAGGGCGTCGAGAATCAAGCGCAGTACGATTTTCTCGTCGCCCACCGCTGCGACGTCGTGCAGGGCTTTCTGTTCTCGAAGCCCTTGCCGGAGGCCGAGCTGCTGGCCTGGCGGGTTCCGATCCCGGCGTAGCCCGCCGCTGAAAACGAGGAGAGGCCCGGACGCTATGTCCGGGCCTCTTTCACGAGCGGGGGTTGGTCGGTCCGGGATACTACGGCATGTATCTCAGCGTGTGGTTTTGGATTTGCTTACTCGGCCCGAACTTCGAAGCGCGCGAGCGCAGCAGCGTTCCCGAGGCGACGTAGGGGAGGTCGTAGATCCCGGAGTTTAACACGTTGCCGTCGCCGCCGGTGAACGTGACCGCGAGCGGACCGGGCGGATTCGAAATCGGCACGGTCAGCGCTTGAACGTCGAGGCTCGACTGTCCTAAGTTCGAGAACAGGCGGGCATACGAGGCGACGACGTCATACGGCCCAACGGTGTTGTTCGCGCCTGCACCGATGATAATTTTATCCTGCGGGCTCGTCGGCGTGACCGTTCCGGTCGTCGAACCGGCCTCTGTGTGGTCGGAGTATCCGCCGTTGGCGTTGAAGATCGAATACGACTCGGTATTCCCGAACTCGCCGCACCAGTACGTTAACGGCCCTTGGGCATCGTAGAAGTTGAGGACCTGCCCCGGTGCGGTCACATCGACCGAGCCGCCATAGAGCTGGGTTTCCGAGGTGCTGGTTTCATCAAAGAGACTGTAGAAATTGTTGCTGAAATTCGTATCGATGTTCGCGTTGTAGTAGAACGATACGAGACAAAACAGCGTGTCCCCGGCCTGCTGAGCCGTGATCCCGTATTCGCCCGGCGTATTCTGATCGGCGACTCCGCTCGTCTGTTGCACGATCGAGACCGGCTTTGCCGGGATCACAATCGTACCGCTAGCGATCGTCGGTACGAGGGCGGTGACGTCGGTTGACGAGATGCCGTCGGTGATTGCGTAGGTGCACGACGTGCCGGGCGTGCCGCTGGTCGGAACGGTGACCGTCCACATCGCCTGCTGACTGCCGGTCAGGCCGGTCGTCGTCGGCGCGCTCGCGCTGAAGCCGTCGCTGGCACAAGCGTTATTGGCGACGTTTGGATCGGGCGCGATCGCGTAGCTGGCCGCGGTTTGGCCCGTCGGAATCGCGACTTGAAGCGCGTAGACTTGGACGGTGTTTGCGCTGTCGTCGGGACTCGGATTGGCGGCCGCAACGCTGAACGCGAAGAGCGGGGCGATCGTTACCGGAGCGGTCATCGGAGCGAAGGTTTCCGTGCCTTCGAACCCGCCGCCCGTGAGCGAGGCGGTTGCGGTGAGCGTTCCGGAATAAGCCGTGCTCGTTGCGGATGCCGGCTGGTTGGTCGCTGCCGAACCGGCAGGCCA
>Ga0302326_10023841_pt1 | contig 12453 bp, 8 predicted proteins | sample Palsa_T0_3_FD_202264 | JGI IMG/M metagenome (GOLD analysis project Ga0302326, IMG submission 202264) | Peat permafrost microbial communities from Stordalen Mire near Abisko, Sweden - Palsa_T0_3 | ecosystem: Environmental > Terrestrial > Soil > Palsa > Peat permafrost | place: Sweden: Abisko...
GTCCGGGATCGACGCGCAGTTCCAGGATCAGGTCCGGGGCATGCTCACGCCGGGGACCTCGGCGCTGTTCTTGATGGTGGAGAAGGTCACCCCGGACAAGGCCGTCGAGGCGATGAGCAAGTACGGCGGGACGGTGCTGAAGACCTCCCTGTCCAAGGAAGGCGAGCAGGAGCTCCAGGACGCCCTGCACGGCACCAACCCGGCATAACCCAGCAGGCTAGCGCAGGGCAGGTGGCCGTCCGGCCACCTGCCCTGCCGCATTTGCTTCGCGTAGTGAGCCCGGGCGGGATATCTGCGGCAAGGCAGCTGACGCCTCCACGGTCGCGGCCGCACATGCGGTAACCCGAGCAGCGCCGACCATGGGAAGCAGGGCGACCAGCACGCCTACGATCTCATCGAGAGTGACGCCGCAGTCAAGCGCCGTGGCAACATGCTCGATGTACGCTGACCCGGGCTCACCACCCGCCACGAGCGCGGCCAGACGGGCGATGGCGTGGGCTCTCATATCCAGTCCCGACTGCTCGAGGTTGTCGGTCGCCGGGTCGACGGCGGTCTCCACCATGGCCGGATCACCAGCCGCGGCGCCCTTCAGCCATTCTTCGGAGGTGGCTCTGCGGGGCCTAACGCTCTCGACTGGCCGCCCGGAGGCCCGAGAGCGCAGGACGTCACCGCCGAGTTCGTTGAGGCTGACAACATGGAGCGCGAAATCCTGGAACCGGTCTAGCAGGCCGTACAATTCCGGTTCGTCGCGGACCAAGGCCATGACAGATGTCCAGCCCTGGCAAGACTCGATCAGAAGGCCGTCGAGGACTGCTGCCATCAACTGCCCGCACTCACCGCGCAGGATGATCCGATATAGGCGAGGGCGCCCGAACGCGTTCATCGTCAGCCTCCTCTGGTCAGCAGGGCGTGTCACGTGCAACCGTCTGCACTTCCCTCGGCCGACAGTGTTACACCGTTTATACGTGGAAATGGGGGAGAAGTTCTCACCTGCGGCCGCCGGTTCACGTGGGCGCCCGCAAACGATTGTCGTGACGGATCACATGGTCCCATTTGCGTGCCCGCTCCGCCGGGTTTCATCCGAACCGGATGAGGGCGTCCCGGACCAGCGCCAGGCACCCTGGGATAGACGCAGCCTGACCGGGTTGAGCCAAGCGAGCCGGCCGGAGACGTAAGCGCCATTCTGCAGCTTCCCGGAGGTGCCCTTGTCTGGTATCGGTAGTACATCGAGATCGGCCGTCAGCTCTGCCGCGAGCACGGAGTCCGGGCTCGATTCGCAGCTGGACACCTTCCGCCAGGTACGCAGGAGCCTCGAAACGTCAATCCTTCCGCTCGCGACCTCGGTTGACGGGCGCAGGTTCTCTTTTCAGGCCTCGCTCCACGGCCTGGAACTGCAGGTGGGCAGCTATGTCGTGCTGGAAAGTGACGGCACCCGGCGTCTCGGGCAGGTCCTTACCGTGGAACTCGGTCGGCAGCCGGTTACGGAACTGACGCTGCCGGGCCAGGCGGCGGGCACTCCGGAGGCCCGGACAGAAGTCCAGATCCGGTACGCGTACGGCGAGGGCGCCGTCCTGGAAGGCGACTGGGCTCCGTTCCATGATGTGCTGGTTCGTGTCGCCGCGGGGGCGGAGGTACGGGCGTGGCTGGAGCGCAGCGAGCGTGGCTACGCGAAGCTGCAGCTGGGCGAGTTGGCCTTGGTCCCCGACGTGCCCTGCACGGCAGACGCCAGCGGTTTCAACCGACACACATTTCTGTGCGGTCAGTCGGGATCAGGAAAGACCTATTCGCTCGGGGTGATACTTGAGCAACTGCTGATCGAGACGGACCTGCGCATGGTGGTGCTCGATCCGAACTCAGACTTCGTGCGCCTGGGGCAGATCCGCACCGGCGCTGACCCCGCACTGGCCGAACGTTACCAGGAGGCGGCACGCGGAGTCGCCGTCTACTCCGCAGATGCCCCGGGGGGCCGAAGGCTGCGGCTGCACGCGGCCGAGATCGATCCGGCGATGCAGGCTGCCCTGCTCCGCCTGGACCCGGTTAATGACCGCGAGGAGTACGCGGCGCTGGCCGACTTGCTCGCCAGCGACAAGCCGCCCACACTCCAGGCCCTGACCCAAAGCGACGATCCCGAGGGGCGTCGTCTTGGCCTGCGCCTCCGTAGCCTGGGCGTCGACCGCTTTTCGGTCTGGGCGCCCGGCGAGTCGGGCTCGGTCCTGGACGCGGTGAAAGATCAGGGGACTCGCTGTGTCGTCGTTGACCTGGGCTCGCTGCCAACACGCGAGGAGCAAGCACTCATCGCCGGAGCGGTGCTGGCTGACCTGTGGCGACGGCGCCAAGAGCGCAACCCGATACTGATCGTGATCGATGAGGCGCATAATGTATCCCCCGCCGAGCCTTCGGACCAGCTCGTCGCGATGGCAGCGGAGTACACCACGCGGATCGCCGCCGAGGGCCGCAAGTTCGGGCTCTACCTGCTGGTGTCGACGCAGCGCCCGCAGAAGATCCCCGGGAACGTCCTCTCTCAGGCCGACAATCTCGTGCTCATGCGACTGAACTCGCTCGCGGACGCGGCCTTCGCCCAGGCCGCATTCTCGTTCGTCCCGCCGAGCTTGATCGAGCGGTCGGTCACCTTTCGCCAGGGAGAGGCTCTGATCGCAGGAAAGATCTCGCCCCAGCCCGCGTTGCTTCGCTTCGGCGCACGGATCAGCCAGGAAGGCGGCGCCGATGTGCCGGCGACGTGGGCTACCGCCCGAACATGACCGTTGATCCTTTGCAGAAGCTGCCGCCGGCCAGGCGGCGGCGGCTCATCGTCCGGGAGGTGCTGCGCGGTCTGCTGACCACGACCGTGCTGGTGGTTCTCTATTACGTGCTGCCCTACCAGTCGTTGAATGGCGATACGGCGCTGCGCCTCCTGGCCGGCCTGCTGGTCTTCGCTGGCATCACCGTGTGGCAGGTCAGGAGCGGTAAGAGCCCGCAAATCCAGGTGACCCGGAAGGAGCACCACGCCGGACAGTCACCCGCTCCAGGTGAGGTTTCGCGGCGGTCTCCGGAGGACCATCGTAACCATGACCATGCCGTCCGATCCTCTTGCTCTCCTGCGGTCCCGGAGCTATCTAGCGCTGCTGGTGCTGGCCGCGATAATCGGCGTGCTCGTCTCGGCTGTGGCCTACTTCTTCCTCGCCCTCGTGAGCAAGATGCAGGGATGGATCTTCACCGATCTGCCCAAGGGCCTGGGCTTCCACGGCGAACCGCTGTGGTGGCCGATCCCGCCGCTGGTGCTGGCCGGCGTGCTGGTCGCTCTCACCATCCGGTATCTGCCCGGCACAGGGGGCCACTCGCCCGCCGACGGGTTTAAGGTGGGCGCGGGCCCGCCCTCGCCGATCGAGCTTCCGGGAGTCGTGCTGGCGGCATTGGCCACCTTGTGCCTGGGCGTAGTGCTCGGACCCGAGGCACCCTTGATCGCCATCGGCGGCGGGCTCGGCGTCATCGCCGTCCGTCTCGTCAAGAAGGACGCTCCGCCCAGGACCGCCACCGTGGTGGCCGCGGCGGGGAGTTTCGCCGCGATCAGCGCGCTGTTCGGCTCGCCGCTGCTCGGGGCATTCCTGCTGATGGAGGCCTCTGGGCTGAGCGGTGCCATGCTGGAGCTCGTGCTGGTGCCTGGCCTGCTGGCGGCTGGCGTCGGTTCGCTGATCTTCATCGGCCTTGACGCCTGGACGGGGCTCGGCACGTTCTCGCTGGCGATTCCCGGCCTCCCCCATGTCGGGTCGCCGACAGGTGCTGAATTCTTGTGGGCGCTGGCGATCGGGGCGATGGCCGTCCTGCTCGGCTCCGCGATCCGATGGCTCGGGCTCTATGTGCGGCCCCATGTCGAGCGGTGGATGCTGCTAGCCACACCAGTGATCGGCCTGGCCATCGCCGGCCTGGCGATCGCGTTCGCCGAGGGAACCGGAAAGGGCTCCTCCGAGGTGCTGTTCTCGGGGCAATCGGCGCTGCCCGCGTTCCTCAGCCACAGCGCCAGCTATACCGTGGGCGCGCTGCTGCTGCTCATCGCCTGCAAGGGACTCGCCTACGGTCTTTCGCTGAGCAGCTTCCGTGGCGGTCCTACGTTCCCTGCCATGTTCATCGGGGCGGTGGGCGGCGTGGCGCTGTCGCACCTGCCCGGGCTGCCGCTTGTCTACGGCGTCGCCATGGGCATCGGCGCGATGACCGTGGTGATGCTCAGGCTTCCGCTGACCTCCGTCCTGCTGGCCGTCGTGCTGCTGTCGTCAGACGGCCTGCAAGTGACGCCGGTGGTCATCGTGGCGGTTGTGGTGGCGTACGTGCTCTCCGCGAGGCTGGCGCCAACCCCGGCGCCTGCCCAGGGAAAGCCGTCGGCCGGCGAGGACGCCACGCCCCCGGCCGTCGTCCAGTCCGGATGACGGCAGGACGGCCGGGCTCATCGCCGCGATGCGGTATCGGCGTTCGCGGGAGCACCCGCCTCCAACCTCGTTGACGCTAGTTCCAGAACTGAGCCTGTCTCGTCAACGGCAACAGCGTTGACGGCTGCCAGGGCGGCCCTGGACGCCAGGTAATGGTGACCGCACAGCAGTAGATCAACAGAGTGCGGGGGCGCGCAGGTGGACGGAATAAGTACCACAACCACGGGTCTGGCCGGGCAGCAGCAGCTGCGGTCAGCCAGGCGAGGCGGCCCGGGCCAGGCTGCCTGGTCATCGGCGGTCCTCCCGGCAGCCTTGGCCCTACGGTGCGGAAACCTCATCCTCTTAACCGACTGAGGCGGAGCCTTTCCCTGACTCGGAGTCGATGAGTAGTGATACGGCTTCGATCAGGGCGAGGTGGGTGAATGCTTGCGGGAAGTTCCCGAGGTGCTGTCCTGTGGTGACGTCGATTTCCTCGGCGTAGAGCTGCAGCGGTCCGGCGAAGGACAGCAGTTTCTGGCACAGGGCGTGTGCGCGTTCGGTTTCGCCGATCATGGCCAGGGCGGTCACCAGCCAGAACGAGCAGATGGTGAAGGTTCCCTCTTTGCCTTCGAACCCGGTGTCGGTGCCCTCGACCTGGTAGCGCAGGACCAGGCCGTCCTGGGTCAGCTCGTCGGCGATGGCCAGCACGGTGGCCTGGACGCGCTTGTCGCCGGGGGGCAGGAATCCCATGATGGGCAGCAGCAGCAGCGAGGCGTCCAGGTCGTCGGTCTCGTAGTGCTGCCGGAACACGCCCCGTTCGGAGACGCCCTTGTCCAGTACTTCGGCCTTGATCTCATCCGCGCCTGCCCGCCACCGCTTGGCGCGTTCGTCGTCGCCGCGCTGGGCCGCGAGATCAGCGCCCCGCGAGGCCGCGACCCAGCACATGACCTTGGATGCGGTGAAGTGCTTGGGGTCGCCGCGGACTTCCCAGATGCCCTGGTCGGGTTCATGCCAGTGCGCCAGGGCGGCGTCCACGAACCCGGCCACACCTTCCCACACCGGCACCGTGATGGTAGCGGCTCCGCGGCGGAACTGCACATCCAGGGCGTCGAGGATCATCCCCCACACGTCGTGCTGCTGCTGGTTCCAGGCCCCGTTGCCGACCCGGACCGGGCGCGCCCCGCGCCACCCGGACAGGTGGTCCAGGGTCCGTTCGGTCAGGTCGCGTTCCCCGCCGATCCCGTACATGATCTGCAGCTCGAATTTGCGGTTGAGGTCACCGCCGCTGACCGCGTCGATGACGAAGCCCCAGTACTCGATCGCCTCCCAGTCAAAACCCAGCCGGTACAGCGAGCGGAGCATGAACGCGGAGTCCCTGATCCAGGTGAACCGGTAGTCCCAGTTGCGGGCCCCGCCCGGCGTTTCCGGCAGCGAGGTCGTCGACGCCGCCATGATGGCGCCGGTGGGGGCGTAGCTGAGCCCCTTCAGCGTCAGGGCGCTGCGGTCCAGGTAGGGCTTCCACGGATGGTCCGGGACCTTGGCCGAGCTCAGCCAGTTGCGCCAGAAATCGACGGTGGTGTTCAGGGCGCTCAATGCCTCGTCCAGGTTGCCCGGGACGCCGCCGCCTCCCCAGGACAGCACGACGAACGCCGACTGGCCCTGGCTGAGCGTGGTGCGGCCGTAACTGCGGGCGCCCAGCACGCCGAGCGGGATGTTGCCCGCCAGATCAAGCTGCAGGTCCCCCTCATGAGGGGCGATCGTCATCGAGTCGTACCCGTCACCCTGGTAATTCCACGTGCCGCCGGCCGTCCCGTAATTAAATTGCGGGCCGCAGTTCACGACCGCCTCGACCCGGCCGCTGATGCACGTCGCGATCCGGACCAGCGCGCCGACCGCACCGAAATCAGCCGGAGCCCGGTGATAATCCGGCCGCCGCCCCTCGTGCTGGACCGGGCCGATGGCCAGGAAGTCCTGCACGATCATCCACCCCGTCGGGGTCTGCCAGGTCGTCTCTAGCACCATCGTCCCCGGCACGTACCTGCGGTGCTGGGGCACATTTGTATTACCGGGACCGAACCGGAACAGGCCCGCGGCGCGGTCCAGCAGGGCGCCGAAGACGCTCGGGGAATCGGGGCGCGGCAGGCACAGCCACTCGACCGACCCGTCCGGCGCCACCAGGCAACTCTGCTCGCAGTTCGACAAGAAGCCGTAATCCGCAATCGGCGGGAACAGGCTCACCGATGCTGAATTTTCGTTGGCCACGACAACCACCCCTCGACTTTGACAGGTAGCGCGAGCATAAGACCCGGTCTAGCGCGGAATCATCACCCCGGACGGATGAGCCTGGGCACATCCCTGCTGCAGCCGGTCCTTAGATGCCGGGCGCGAGCAGGCCGGCCAGGGACCGGAGGTTGCCTTCAGCGGTGTCCAGCGCTTCGTGCCCGGTTTCCGCGGCGACGGCGGCGCACGCCTCCGCCAGGCCAGTAAGCCGTTCGTGCAGGACAACCCACGCGGCGTGGCGGTGCGGGAGAAGGTATCCGGTGCGATAGAAGTCGAAGGTCGGTCCCGCGACCTTACCCGGGTCTCCGGGTCCGACGGGCAGGCTGGTTAGCAGGTACCCGATGGGTTTGAGGACGCCGAACATGGCGTTCTTGGCGGCGTCGGCCAGCATGGTGAGTTCCTCGGCCGTCTCATCACTGTGGACGAAGAAGCGGAGCAGCAGTTGCAGCAGCACCTCATAGGTGCCGTTGAACAGGTCCGCGACGCGGGCGGTGGTCGGGTCGCTGATGAGTACCGGGTCGGCGACGTCGGCTGGCGGCCGGACGTAAGCGGGAACGACCGGCCGGGCCGGCTCGAACGCCGGATCTTTACCCTTTAGCTCGAGGAACTCTTCGAGGATGCGATGGAACCGGCCGAAGTGGGCGTTGCGCCAGTCCCCCCGGGCGCCCTCGCCCTGCTCCACGATCGTCTCGATCGCTTGCTTGGCCGAGGCCAGGTCGGTGACGGGGATCAGCTCATTCCAGCGGAAGAACGTGCCGGTGATCTGGGCGTCGGGAGGCCCGACGAAGACGCGCTGCTCGCCGTGACGCTGAACGAGCCGTTCCAGACCCTGCTCGATGCCGCGGTACAGGTGGCCGACGGTGGCGTAATCCTCCTCGAAGGGCACCACGGCGTAGTCGCCGGTGATCGGCGCGGCGACCTGGACGACGCGGAAGCCGTCGGCGTCGGCCAGCTCGAAGCCCTCGGGTCGCTCCAGGTACATAAAGTGGCGTAGCGCTCGCTCGCCGAATGGCACCAGGGCGAGCTGAACCCCTGGCGGATAGTACTTGGCTTGCTGCGGAAAGTTCGGGCGCTCAAAGTGGGGAACCGCGCCGACCGCTGTCAGCAGGTTCGAGACGAGCGCAAGGTGCAGCATCTCCTGGGCGGCGACCCCGGAGATCATCCGGTCCCACCGTCCGGCGGCTTCGAGCTGATCGGTCGTGGGGCCTTCTTTGGCCTGTCGTTTGAGGCTGAACATGGCGAACAGGTATTCGCACATCAGGCCGTGCTCGAGCTCGGATGCCTGGGACAGCAAGTAGACAAGTTCCTCCCGGCTTTCGGCGCGGATCGGGGCTTCTGCAGACATCGGACCTCCCATTTCCAAGCTCACCACCGCGAACCTGACCGCCGCTGCTGCGCGCAGCACTAGCCGCTGCTCCGCGCGGCACTAAAGGCAACGACAACCGCGCTCAGCCGAGTCGTTGGAGCAGGTGGTCGCCGACCCGGATGGCGTTGGCCATCGCGGTGAGGGCCGGGTTGACCGCGCTGATGCTCGGGAAGAAGCTGGTGTCGACGACGTAGAGGTTGTCGAGTTCGTGGGCCCGGCAGTCGGGGTTGAGCACTGATGTGGCCGGGTCCGAGCCGAACCGGACGGTGCCGGCCTGGTGCGCGCAGCCGGCCACCGGGATGTCGGTCTTGAGGTACGCGAACCGGTGCGCCAGGTGGCCGGGCTGCATGCGGAGCGAGGCGAGCATCGAGTGAAGCTGCCCGAACAGCTGCTTGGCGGCGGTGGGGTTGCTCGGCGTATACGCCAGGTGGACGCCGCCGTCCGGTCCGAGGGTGACCCGGTTATCGGGCAGCGGCAGGTCCTCGGTGGACAGCCAGAAGTCCACGGCGTGCTCGGCGACGTCGCGCAGCGCCCAGTTCGGCGCGAACTTGGTCTCCAGGGGCTTCTCGCCGCGGAACATCGCCGCCTGGGATTTGCCGATCATCTGGATGTTGCCCATCGGGTAGTCGAAGTCCGGGCCGTGGAAGTAGAAGTCATTGAAGGCCAGGGTCTTCTGGAACACGGTCGGGTTCGGTTCTTTGGACAGGGCGAGCACGGCCTGGCTGTCGTGGTACATGAAGTTGCGGCCAACCTGATCGGAGCTGTTGGCCAGCCCCTTCGGGTGCTTGTCGCTGGCGGAGGCCAGCAGCAGCTTGGCGGAGTTGGCCGCGCCGCAGGAGACGACCACGATGTCGCCCTGGTACCGCACGGTTTCGCCGTCATGCTCGGCCACTACCTGGGTGACCGCGGTGCCGGCCGGGTTGGTCTCCAGCTTCACTACTCGTGCGTTCCGGACCAGGGTGACGTTGGCGTGCTCCAGGGCGGGGCGGACGCCGGACACCTCAGCGTCGGACTTGGCGTGCAGTGGGCATGGGAAGCCGTCGCACGCCCCGCACTTCACGCAGATGCTGTACGGGAGGTCCGCCTCGTTGACCCTGATGCCGCACGGCGCGTGGAACGGGTGAAAGCCTTCCGCGGCCAGGTCGTCGGAGAGCTGCTGGATCCGCGGCTCGTGGGCGACCGCCGGGTACGGGTAGGGCGCGCTGGCTGGCGCTTCGGTCGGATCCTCGCCTCGCGCGCCGTGCACCTCGTACATCGTCTCGGCTGCGGTGTAGCCCGGCTCCATGTCCGCATACGAGATGGGCCAGGCCGGCGAGAGGCCGTCATGGTGGCGCAGTTCGCCGAAGTCCTCGGCGCGCATCCGGTACAGCGCGGCTCCGTACAGCTTGGTCGCGCCGCCGACAAAGTAATGCACCTGCGGCTGGAAGAACGACTTGGCCTTCGGGTCGTACCAGCTGTCCGGCGAGACGTAGCGGCCGTCGACGAACACGTCCACGGTCGACCAGTTCTCCGGCTCGCGGGGAAGCCAGTCGCCGCGCTCGAGCAGCAGGATGCGCTTGCCCGAGGGGGCGAGGTGGCGGGCCAGCGTGCCGCCGCCCGCTCCGGTCCCGATGATGATCACGTCGTACTGTCCGTCCATGCTGTGCTCCTTCCGAGGCCGGAGAGCCGGCCTGCCGGTTCAGAAAATGGCGATCGGGTTGACGGGCGAGCCGGTCGCGGCGCGAAGCCGGAGGGGCGCGATGACGCAGAGGAACGACCAGCGGTTCAGCTCCTCGCACACCGCGACGAGGTCGTCGAATTGCAGCCAGTCCATGAGGTGCAGGCCCATCGCGTTGACGGCGAGCACGTGCACCGGAAAGTCGACATCCTCGACCGCGCTGGGGGCCGTGTCGTTGTTGCCGTCGCTGCCCAGGGCCGCGATCCGCCGTTCCGCGAGGAGTTCCAGGGCCGCCGGATGCAACCCGGCGCGCGCATTCTCGGCATCCCACGGCCCGAGCGCTCGGCGCCGGCTGCGGTGGCCGACCCGGACGAAGAGCACGTCGCCCGGCTCGATGCGGACCTCCTGCGCCGCCTGCGCCGCGATCAGGTCATCGGCGGTCACGTGGTCACCCGGCTCCAGCCACGGCACCCCCCGCACCCGCGGAATGTCGAGCAGCAGACCACGGCTGACGATCCCGCCGCCGGCCACCTCTATGGAGAGCTCGGTTGCCCCCGCCGCCGTGACGGCGCCTGGGCTCAGGCCGTTGTAGAGGGTCCCGTCGAAGATCACGTGGCTCAGGGCGTCGATATGGCTGTCGGCGTTGCCGTGGATGTTCAGGGCCAGCCGGTCCAGGGCGAATGAGAGCCCGGAAGCGGGATCAGGACTGATCCCCGTGTGAGTCATCTGGTGCACGGCGGGATCGGGGTTGTCGGCCGCCACCTCGCTCTCGACCGGCGCCGCCAGCGACACAGCACGCCCCCGCCAGACATCACTGGCCGCTGCTATCACATGCGTGGGCGAGATGTTGTTCAGAGCCCCCAGCCGGTCAGCTGGTCCCTGCCAGGACATGTGTTTGACCCGATCGTAAAGGGCCCGGAACTCGGTCGCGCTCAGCTCAAAGTCGCTCATCTCGCCCGGACTTATCCCGTTCGGCCGGAGGGCTCAGTGCTGGCACTGGGGAGTTCTGCACCGGTCGTGCTACCAGGGAGTGCCGTGCCAGCGATAGAGGGAGGCAGCACGTCGTACGCATCGCGTATCACTCCCACCCGCTCGGTGGTGTACGTTCGCTCCCGGCGTATGTCAAAAACAAAGGCGGGCCACCAGCTCAGCAGGGCGCCGAGGCGGTTGCGGTACCCGGTCAGGAAGCCGATGTGGATGAACAGCCAGACGAGCCAGCCGAGGAAGCCGGCGAACTGCAGGCGTCCCACCGAAATGACCGCGCGGCCGCGGGAAAGGTAAGCAGCCGACCCCAGGTCGCGGTAGCGGAACGGCTTAGTGGGCATCTTTCCGGCGACGTCGTGTTTGATGCGTTCCCCGACGTACAGGCCGGTCTGCATGGCTACCTCGGCCACACCGGGGAGCTTGTTCAGGCTCATCATGTCCCCGGTCACGAAGATCTCGGGATGATCGGGGATGGTGCAATCGTCGCCGACCATAATCCGCCCGGCCCGGTCCTGCTTTGCGCCGGTGGCCGCCGCGATCGCCGCCGCGATCGAGGGTGCTTCCACCCCTGCGGTCCACAGCACGGTGCCCGCTTCATGGTGGGTCACCGTGCCGTCCTGAGCGCGGACGTCAAGCCCGGTGGCGTCTATGTTGGTCACGATCGAGTGCATGTGCTGCTCGACGCCGAGCTTGTCCAGGGCGTGTGCCGCCTTGGCCGACAGGGCGGGGCCGAACGGGGCGAGCGGGGCGTCCCCGCCATCGAAAAGCAGCACCCGGGCGTCCTCGGGCTTGATGTGACGGTATTCGTCGCGCAGCGTCTTGGTGGCCACCTCGCGGATCTGCCCGGCCAGTTCGACGCCAGTGGGTCCGGCGCCGACCAGGGCGAAGGTGAGCCAGCGGCTGCGTTCCGCCGGGTCTACCGCGGTATCGGCCATCTCGAACGAGCCGAAGACGCGGCGCCGGATGACCAGGGCATCCTCGATGGTCTTCATGCCGGGCGCCCACGTGGCGTACTCGTTGTGCCCGAAATACGATTGCTGCACCCCGGCCGCCACGATCAGGTAGTCGTAGCCGAACTCCAGCTGGTCCCCGAGCGGCCGGGTCGCGAATACCCGGCGTCCTTCGGCGTCGATGCCGGTCACCTTGCCCAGCACGAAATCCGCGTTCTTGTGCTTACGGAGCAGATCCCGCAGCGGGACGGTGATCTTCCCCTCGGACAAGATCCCGGTCGAGCACTGGTAGAGCAGGGGCTGGAACAGGTGGTGCGGGCGGCTGTCGATGAGGGTCACCCGGACCGCGGCGCGCCCCAGCGCCCTGGCGGCGAACAGCCCGGCGAATCCGCCGCCGATGATCACCACGCGGCGCTGGGTCTCCTGGTCGTTCATGGCGCGTCCCCGATCCGGTCGTCGTTTATTGCTCCGTGCGGCTCAGCCTGCCGGGTCGTACCACGTGTCCTGGCCGGTCAGTAGCCGGTCCGCTTCCTTGGGACCCCAGCTGCCCCTGGCGTAGGAGTGCACGGGGACGACATCGCCGAGCACCGGGTCGACGATCTCCCACGCGGCTTCCACGGTGTCCTGCCGCGCGAACAGCCAGCGGTCCCCGTCGAGCGCCGCGCCGATGAGCCGGTCATACGGGCGGATGTCCGACCCGGGCTGCTGCGCGAACCCGAGCTCTTCGGCCTGCGGCTCCCAGCCGGCACCGGGCTTCTTCCCGTGCAGGGTGAGGCCGACCGCCGCCTCCGGCCAGATCCGGAACCTGAGCATGTCCGC
>Ga0302326_10023845_pt1 | contig 12452 bp, 13 predicted proteins | sample Palsa_T0_3_FD_202264 | JGI IMG/M metagenome (GOLD analysis project Ga0302326, IMG submission 202264) | Peat permafrost microbial communities from Stordalen Mire near Abisko, Sweden - Palsa_T0_3 | ecosystem: Environmental > Terrestrial > Soil > Palsa > Peat permafrost | place: Sweden: Abisko...
GCACAATGGATGGGGCACGGTGGATTCTGTTAACACTTGAGTTGAAGATGCTCTAAAGGCTAAGGAAGACTTTGAATTCGCTCTTGAGCAAGGCCAAACTCGGCACCCAGCCCGCCGGCCGTCCTCCCGCCGCGGTAGAGGTCACGCCCGAAGGCGTGCTGGCCGCCGCCATCCCGGCTCCGGGCCAACCGCCGGTCTACGCCTTCCAGCCGCTGCCTCCCGGCGCTCTCCTTCCCGGCATCGGCGAGCCGAACATACGCATCCCTGACGTCGTTGCCGCAGCGATACGCACGGCGCTCGACGAGGTTTCTCCGCGCACTCGCGCCGTCACCCTGATCATTCCCGACACCGTCGTTCGCGTCTTCGTGCTGGATTTCGATTCCCTGCCCGCCAAGCCCGCTGAGGCCTTCCCGGTGCTGCGCTTCCGCCTGCGCAAAATGGTCCCATTTGACGTGGAACACGCCGGCGTGAGCTACCAGGTGCTAGTCGAGAAAAAAGACGAAGTCAAAGTGCTGACCGCCGTCCTGCCCGGTCCCGTGCTGGCAGAGTACGAGAATGCTGTCCGAGCCGCCGGATACGAGCCAGGCGCTGTGCTGCCCTCCAGCCTCGCGGCTCTCGCGGCCGTCGATTCCCTTGAGGCAGTACTGGTCGCCAATCTCAGCCCGCTGGCCATTACAACCTTGATCTCGAACGGCCAGGACCTGCTGCTCTATCGCACCCTCGACCTGCCCGACGATCCCGCCCTGAGCCTGGAGGAAGTGCGGCGCGGCGTGGCCGTGGCTGCTGCCTATTACGAAGACAAGCTGGGCGCGCGTCCCCTGCAAATCCATTTTGCCGGCAGCACCGGGCCCAATGGGGATGGAGCGCAAAGCTTCGCCCTCTGGCTTGACGACCCCGAACTGGATGTTGTCGATCTCGCCGGGCGCCCGGCTACCGGAGCGGTGACGGCCATGGGATCAGCTAGTGTTGCCGGCGTCGCCGGCGCCCTGGCGGGGGTTCGCTAGCCATGCGGATTACGCTCAATCTCGCCACCCGCCCCTTCGCCGATCTTGGACCAGCCATCAAGCGGCTGCGCATTGGCATGGGCGTCCTGGCGCTGCTGTCCATCCTGCTCGGCCTTGGTCTGCACGCCATTCACCAGAAAGCCGAGGCCGCCCGCGCCCGCGACCACTCGCTCGACGGCCAGATTGCCCGCATCACCCACGAACGGCAGAACTACCAGGATCTGATGCGCCAGCCCGACAACGCCCAGGTACTCAAGCAGGCCGCGGTGCTCAACAAGCTCTTCGATGAGAAGGCCTTTTCCTGGACGTTGGCTATGGAAGACCTGGAAACCGTGTTGCCCGGCGGCGTGCAAGTCACCAATCTTGAGCCGGCGCGCACCAAGGACGGCCACATCATCTTGCGCCTTCGCGTGCTCGGCCCCCGCGACCGCGCCGTTGATCTGGTGCGCAACCTGGAGCACTCGCGGCGCTTTCTGCTTCCCCGCATCGTGGGCGAAAACGCCGAGGGCTCCGACCGTCCCGGCGGCCAGCGCCTGGAGCCTGTGAGCGCCGCCGACCGCGTGGAGTTCGAGCTGCTGGCCGAGTACAATCCCGCCACTCCCGAAGAGCGCAAGGCCACGCGCAGGCCAAACCCGAAATCAGCTGCTTCCCGTGAAGAATCGGAAGCACCGCGGCCCAGGGTGCGCGCTCTCCGTCCACTCGCCTTGCCCAACGCCGGCCAAGGCCGTCCGCCTTATGCCGGCCCCGTGCAGCCCGCACCCACCACGCAGGGGTCCGCGCCTCCCGGTACGGGTTTCGTGCCGCTGCCCCCAAAACCCAACCCAGGGAGCCCGCAATGACCAACCAGACTCCATCTCCCTGGCGCGAGCGCCTCACCTCCCCGCTCACCTGGCACTATGCCGGGTTTGCCGTGCTGTTGGTGGTCTCCATCGGTCTCGCCGTCCGCCTTGGCCTGGACTGGGCGGCAACAAACGGCCGCTCCGCAGACGCCCTGGCCGGCAAGCAAGTGGAGTTGAAGGCGATGGACTTGCAAACCGCCCCGCTGCGCGGACTGGACCAGCGCGTGGCCGTCTCCCGCGAGCAAATTCAAGCCTTCTATGAGAAGCGCATCCCCTCCAACTACTCCTCGTTCGCCGCGCGCGTCGGCGATTTGCAGGTGAAGTCGGGCGTGCGCCTTTCCAGAGTCCAGTACACGCAAGGCCCTCCAGGGGACGACCTGACCGAAGTCTCGCTCGACGCCGGCATCAGCGGAGCCTATCCCGACATCATGCGCTTTGTGAACAGCCTGGAGCGCGATCCGATGTTCTTCGTGATCCGCGGCATGCAATTGACAGGCCAGCAGGGCGGGCTGGTCAACCTGCGCCTGCGCGTCTCCACCTGGATGCGGGCCGCCGATGTGCCCAGCGAACTGCCCCTGACTCCGAAGCTCGGCGAAGAAGAATCCGTCCCAGCCAATAACGCCACACCCGCTGGCCCCATCCCCGCCGGAAAGGAGGGCGAGTAGCATGGCCATCCCGCTGGGCACGGAAAACAAGCGCCAGGTGTACATCGTGATCGCCCTCTTCGCGATCATCCTCGCCGGCGGAATCTACGAGCTGCACGACTACTTTGGAGGCCCTCCCACGCCAGCCCCGCTGGTGGGCGCGCCCAAACCGGCCGCGTCTTTGAGCCCCCACCCGGCGGCTACGGCCAAATCCGCGTCCGGCAGCCAGAACTCCCAGGGCGCGGAAGCGGAAAAACTGGACAACGAGAATCTCGACCCCACCGTCCACTTTGAAAAGCTGGCTCAGAGCGAGGACGTGGAATATGCGGGCACAGGCAGGAACATCTTCTCCGCCGAATCGGTGCAGGTCAACATCCCCGCTCCGGTCGCGCCCCCACGGCCCAACCAGCAAGCCGACCTTACCTTGCCGCCGCCGGGGCCAGTCGTGCCTCAGCCGCCTGCCATCGATCTGAAGTACTTCGGCTACACCATGGCCAGGGACAAGAGTCTCAAAGCCTTCTTTACCCACGGCGACGACGTATTCATGGCCCGGACCGGCGAAATTGTCGATCACCGCTACAAGGTTGGAACCATTCAACCCGGCAGCGTGCAAATCACCGACCTGAGCTATAACAACACCCAGACGCTGGCGCTGACGTCCAACTAAGATGCCAGCTTTTAGCCTTTAGCTGTTAGCTCTTAGCTTTCTTGTTGGGATGTGATGGGTGGGAAGATTCGAAGCAGTTACCGATGCGAGGAAGAAGCGAGGAGCTGAAAGCTGACAGCTAAAGGCTGAAAGCCAATCCATGAACATAGTCACCCCAACCTGCCGCCCCAAACCCTCCGAGCAGGGCTACATCCTGGTTGCGGTCATGTTCATGCTTGTCCTCCTCATGATCGCCCTGGCCGTCGCCGCGCCCAGAATCGCCAAATCGATCCAGCGCGACCGGGAACTGGAAACCATGCACCGCGGCAAGCAGTACGCCCGCGCTATCAAGCTCTACTACAAGAAGTTCAACGCCTATCCAACCAGCGTGGACGCCCTCGTCAATACCAACCAGATCCGCTTCCTGCGCAAGAAGTACATTGACCCCACCACCGGCAAAGACGAATGGAAAGTCATCCACCTCGGGCAGAACAAGGCGCCCACCGCGTTCGGCTTCTTCGGCGTGCCGCTCGGTGGCGCCGGGGCGAGCGGCGGCCTGTGCGGCAACGCGCTGCCCAGCTCCACCGGCTCAAGCTCGTCCTCAATTGGCGGCTCCACGGGAAGCTCCGGGAGCAGTTTCGGCTCAAGCAGCAGTTTTGGTTCCAGCAGCAGCTTTGGTTCGAGCAGCAGTTTTGGGTCCAGCAATAGCTTCGGTTCGGGAGTCAGCTCTCCCGCCGCCGGCTGTCCTCCCACCGGGTCAAGCCCCAGTTCCCCCGCTGCAACGGGCACTTCCACAGATCCCAATGCGGCGAACGGCACGACAGACCCCAACGCCGCCAACGGCGGTTCGACCTCCGGCTCTCAATCCGCCAACGGCGGGTCTGGCACCGGTACAGGAACCGGGACGGATGCCGGCAGCGCGACCGGCCTGACCGGGCAGACCTTCGGCGGCGGCGGCATCATGGGCGTTTCCCCCGGAAGTCCCAAGCCGTCCATCCTGGTCTACAAGAAAAAGAACCATTACAACGAGTGGGAGTTCGTCTACGATCCTCTTGCCGACCAGATGATGCAGGGCGGCGTGGCCGGTGGCGGAAGCAACGGCCTCACGCCAGGCGGAACGCCCGGCAGCACGCCCGTCGGTGGAGGCTCAACCTTCGGTGGCGGATCGACTTTCGGCGGCGGCTCGTCCAGCGGCGGCGCTGGCTTTGGAAATCCGGGCAGCGCAACACCCGCACCCCAGCCGCAACCGCCTCAGCAGTAGTCAGCGGGCTGTCTTATCCAGCCCCGGAAACGTTGCACCCAAAAACAACAAAGCCCGTCTCTTGTCCCAAGAGACGGGCTTTGTTATGAAAGCGGAAACTGCCTGAACCGGCGTTAGACGCTGAAAGACGAACCGCAGCCGCAGGTCGACTTCACCTGGGGGTTCTCAAACTTGAAGCCGGCCGCTTCCAGGGTCTCCACGTAATCCACAATGCAGCCGTTCAGGTACATGAGCGAGGTGGCGTCCACAAAGACTTTCAAGTCGTCGAACTTGAACACCTTGTCCATCATCCCGCTCTGGTTCTCGAAGGCCATGGAGTACTGGAATCCTGAGCATCCGCCGCCCACCACGCCAACGCGTAATCCCGCCGGCAAGGGGTCCTGGGTAGCCATGATCTCGCGCACCTTGGCGATAGCCTGAGGAGTCAGATGAAGCGGCGCCTTCTTTTCGGTTTCCTGTGCGGGTGCAACGGTCTGTCCTGGTTCTACGGTTGTGGTGGCCATGGGTTTCCTCTCCAACTGCGAAATTCTTGCCTTACCGTAACTCTATCTGCTCCGGAGGCAGGGTACAAGCCCCTTTTGGGTCATTATCCCATTGGATGCAACCGAGTGTACCAAAGTCGCAGAGACCCGCCCGCGCGTCCAGTCGCTTAAAACCATTTTTCTCTCGCCAAAATGCCTGTGATCCCGATCACCTCAGCCCACCCCGTTCGGCGCTATGATTGTCAACCGTAAGGCCCCTCTACTCACGAGACCGCGATTCCTTCACGGACCCGCCGGTATCTGGGACCAGATAGCAAAATGGAGGTGGAATTATGACAGGAATCGTACCGGTAATGTGGGCAGTGTGGGGCGTTTTGATCCTCATCATGCTCGCTCTCAAAATCTACAACGGCAGACTGACCCGCGATGAGGACGACCAACTGGTTCTCGACTCGGCATTCGATCACGTGAAGGCCCAGCAGGCCGCCATCATGGAGAAAGTGCACAAGATCGAGCCTTTGCGGAGAGCATCGCTGTGGCTGGCCATCGCCGCGACCGTCTTCGTCGTCGGCTACTACGCGATGGACGTTCTCAACCAGTTCAAGTAGGTCCCGGGAAGCGTCCAAGACGGCAGAAGGCTGCCTCTCCGGCAGCCTTTCGCTTAAGCTATTTCCCTGCGTGAACTGCGGCTTCGGCTACTCAACTTCCTGCTTCGCCCGATACCCATCGCGCGCAATCACGTCGTATTTCAGCGGCTTGTGCTTCTCATCCTGAATGTGCAGCGGCTGGCCCTCGTCGTCCACTAACTCCACGCGCAGCTTGCGGTACGTCCCGTCCTGCTTGGCGTTGCTGGGCCGATACACAAGTTCGTACTTGGCGCGGATGTTCTGGTTGATTTCATTGAAGTCGTCAGGGAATTCTGCGGTGAAGCGCGGGAAGTAGCTGGCCCCGCCGGTCAGGCTGGAGAAGGTCTTCATCTCGTTGTCCGCCTGCAGCATGGTAATGCTGTCGCCGCGCACCGCGCGCATGAAGCCGCCCGTGGAAATGGTGTAGATGGTGATGTCCTGCGCCGCCTTCACCTTCTTGAGGATCTTGTCCAGGGTCAGCTTGGAGAACGTGTCCCGACCCGAGGCGATGAGGATAATGTACTTGCGGCCCTCGATGCGTTCCAGCCGATCCAGCCCCTCATAGAGCGCGTCAAACACATTGGTCTCGTTGAACCCTGGCATGCGCAGCGAATCGATGGCCTGCATCAGCTCGCGTTTATCCTGCGTGAAATCAAGCTGAATCTGGTTGCGCATGTCGAAGGTCATCAGGGCCACGTAGTCCTGCGGACGCAAGCTTTGCGCAAACGAGAAAGCCGCGTTGCGCATGTCATAGATATAGTTATAGTTGTTGGCTGCAAATTCGCAGATCATCAACGCCGTGATGGGTGCCTCCACGCGTTTGAAGCCGGACACCTTCTGCTCTATGCCGTCCTCATACACGCGGAAGTTGGTCGGCTTCAAGCCAGGCACAAACCCATGCGTCTTCTCCAGAAGCACGCCCACGTCCACGGTAACTTCGGGCACGTCGATCTTCAGGGAATAGTTGGGCATCCCCTCCGGATTCTTGACCTTGCGCTCAGCCGGCGCGGGAGGCGGAACATCGGCCGGAGCCGCATCCTTCTTCTTGGGCAACGCGATCACGCCGTTGTCGCCGCCCGGACCGCCCGCGTCGGGCGCAGTCTGGTCGGGCTGAGCCGGCGGCGGAGTCACCGGAGCCTGCGATAGGGCGAAGGGCGCCGCTGCAAGGACCATCGACGCGGCCAACAACGCAGCAATCGAAGAAAGGCGAATACGGGGGAAGTGCGGGCGCAAGATAAACATGACGACCTCTGTGCTGATCAGCATACGGGATTCGAGCTTCCACCTTCCAGCCGCCCCGCTGGCTGTACTCTTATAGACGTGGAAACTCGGTTGATGGAAATCCGCACCGGCCTGGCTGCATTGGCCCTGGCTCTTGGGACCGTGGCCCTGAGCCTTGCGCCCGCAATTCTGCTCCCGCCTCAACTGCGCGCGCAAAGCTCCGCGGCCGCCGCCGGCCCTCCGCCCTCAACCGGCGGAGTCTTCCCCCTTGCCGAGGTGCGCAAGGGAATGACCGCAACCGCGTGGACGGTCTTCGAAGGCGACAAGCCGGAGCCCATGGAAGTTGAAATCCTGGGCGTGCTGCGCGGCGCGCGCGGGCCTGGCCACGACATGATCCTGGTCCGCCTGCACGGCGCCAAGCCCGAGTACACCGGCGTCGTGGCCGGCATGAGCGGCAGCCCGGTCTATATTGGCAACCGCCTGCTGGGGTCGCTGTCCTACCGCATCGGCCAGTTCAGCAAGGAGCCTATCGCCGGAATTACCCCCATCGAGCAGATGCTCGAAGTCCGCGACCTGCCGATTCAGGGGTCAGGGGTCAGGGATCAGGGATCGGAACAGGGAACAGGGAACAGGGATCAGGGATCAGGCACCGCCGATGGCATGAACTTCCAGGCCATGGAAACACCCCTGGTGATGAGCGGATTCCAGCCCGAAGCGATTCGGCTATGGCAGAAGCAGATGGCCGGCACCGGCCTGGAGACCATTGCCGCCGGCGGCGTGGGCGGCTCGTCGGCATCATCCATGAACGATGAACCCTCCGCAAAGGCTCTCGCCTCCGTGGTCCCCGGATCGGCGGTCAGCGCTCAACTGGTGCGCGGCGACGTGGAAATCTCCGCCACCTGCACCGTCACCTACATCGACCCCAAGCAACTTCTGGCCTGCGGCCATCCCATCCTCCAGGCCGGAACCGTTTCCATGCCCATGACGACCGCCGAAGTGGTGGCCACCCTGGCCTCGCCGCTCAACGCCTTCAAGATCATCAACACCGGCGAGCTGATCGGCTCGTTTACCGAAGACCGCGACTCCGCCATCCGCGGCGTGTTCGGGTTGAATCCGCGCATGATTCCCGTGCATATCCTGGTCCATGCCCCCACCGGCGACCGCAAGCTCAACCTGGAGGTCCTCGACCTGCCTTCGCTCACCTCCCAGGCCATGCTCGTTTCCCTCTATGAGGCGCTGCTTGAGACCAACGGAAGCAGCGAGGAGACCAGCTACCACTTGACCGGGGTCGTCGATCTCGACGGCCACGGCCCTGCGCCTCTCAATGAGTGGGCATCGGCCGGCGAGGGTGGGTCAGCCTCATTGGAGCTTGCCTTGAAGGCGGGCACCCGCTTTGATCGCATCTACTCCAACACGGCGCGCATGGGTGCGGTGCGTTCCATCAGTCTCCAAATAGAAGCCATTCCCCGGCACGTGCAGGTGGAGCTCGAAACCGCCCGCCTGGTCTCCGGCGATATTGTCCACGCCGGAGACACCGTAATGGTCGAAGCCACCATCCGCCCCTGGCAGCAGGCGGCGCGCAATGTCCGCATTCCTTTCCAGCTTCCCGCCCGGCTTGGCGAAGGAAATCTGCGGGTCCTGGTGTCGGATGCCGTTACGCTGGACCGGACTCTGGATCAGCCTCGCTTTAACACCCGCCCCGTCGACCTGGAGACAGTGCTCGCCCAGGACCGCAACCGCCACGCCGCCGACCGCATCTACGTGAGCCTGCTGGTGCCTGAAGCACAGGCCGGCGTGGGCGGGCAGACGCTGGCCAGCCTGCCTCTCTCCGTGGCCAACGCCATGGAGCCGCTGCGGTCGACCAAGGATGTAAATCTCAATGGCGAATCGGCGCAAGTTGCCGGCGACGCCTCAGCCGGCGGAGTCTTGAGCGGATTCCAGGTGTTGAATCTGCGCATTGAGCCCGGCGGCGGTTTAAACTAGGATGAAAGCAACACATCGTAGGCCCCTTTTGCGGGCCGGCAGAATTTCGTAACCTGCCGGTCTGTCTCCCATCCCAACGAGGAACCCGGAACGGCTATGGCCCAAATTCAAGGACTTGCAGCGCACGCGGCGGGAGCAGAACTGCTCCCTTATCGCTATGACCCCGGAAAGCTCGGTCCGCAGGAAGTGGAGATTGCCATTACCCACTGCGGCATCTGCCATAGCGATATTCACCTCATCTCCAACGACTGGGGCATCAGCCAGTTTCCCTTCATTCCCGGCCATGAGATTGTGGGCACGGTCTCGGCGGTTGGCTCTGAAGTCAAGTCGCACCAGGTGGGCCAGCGCGTCGGCCTCGGCTGGCAGTCGAACTCCTGCGGCGAGTGCGAGTGGTGCACGCGCGGCATGGAAAACCTCTGCCCCGCATCGCAAGGCACCTGCGTTCATCGCAACGGCGGCTACGCGGAGCGCGTCCGCGCCAACGCCCGCTTTGTCATTCCCATCCCTGAAGCCCTCAAGAGCGAGCACGCCGCCCCGCTGCTCTGCGGAGGCATCACCGTCTATAACCCGCTGCGCACGCATGGAGTGAATCCGTCCTCGCGCGTCGGCGTAATCGGCATCGGCGGCCTCGGCCACCTGGCCATTCAATTCGCCAAAACGTTTGGTGCGGAAGTCACGGCATTTTCGACCTCCGCCGGCAAGGAAGAAGAAGCGCGCGCGCTGGGAGCTCACCGCTTCGTCAACAGTCGCGAATCGAAGGCACTCAAGGAAGTCGCCGGCACCCAGGACTTCATCATCAGCACCATCAACGCGGATCAGGACTGGGGCGTCTACATCCAGGCCCTGCGCCCCACCGGGACGCTTTGTTTCGTCGGCGTTCCGCCGTCGGTGGTTTCGGTGCACGCCTTTCCGCTCATCGCCGGCATGCGCTCTATCAGCGGCAATCCCACGGGCAGCCCCTACCGCCTGAAAGAAATGCTCGACGTAGCCGCGCGTCACGGCGTGAAGGCACAGATCGAAGCCTTCCCCATGGCCAAAGCCAACGAAGCCATCGAAAAGGTAAAGAAGAACAAGGTCCGCTACCGCGCCGTGCTGGCAAACTGATCGCCCAAGCGCATGAATAGCGTACGCATCGACAAATGGCTGTGGGCCGCGCGCTTCTTCAAGACGCGCGCGCTGGCGCAGAAAGCCTGCGACCTGGGCCGCATCCACTCCAACAGCATCCAGGCCAAACCGGCGCGCGAAGTGCGCGTGGGCGACATGCTGCTGATCAGGAACGAAGGCGGCGAGTTCAAAGTCGAAGTCCTGCTGCTGAGCGAGATGCGCGGCCCCGCGGCTCAAGCGCAAACGCTCTACCGCGAGACCGAAGCCAGCAAGGAAGCGCGCCTGAAGCTGGCCGCCGAGCGCAAGGCCATGCAGGAGTTCGCCCCGCTGCCCGAGCGCCGTCCCTCCAAGCGCGACCGCCGCAGAATCATCCAGTTCCGCGGCGAGAGATGACTCCAGGAATCTTCCTTAAAAATCGGTTGGACTCGGGGCAGCGGTAGGTCAGGGCTTTAGCCCTGACATTAAGGTCAAAACAAATGCCGGCCTTCCGGCCCTGAGGTACACGCAATATTTACGCCCTCAAGGCAGGTTCAGGCCTGCCCCATCCGCATCCGCCCAATACCCGCTCCGCGCCGTTAAATGCAGCCCGGGATGGCCGACCAGCTTCAACTCCACCGCATGATACCCCGCATGAGGCGACTGCGGCTGAAAGCTGAGCACATACCGATTCGGCACATGATTTGAAATGGTGAGCAGGTCCCGCACCAGGCTCCTGCTGTTCTCAAACTTGAAGTATTCTCCGCCCGTAACCTGCGCCACCGTCTCCGGCACATTGCGCTGCAACCCATCCGCCGCGCGAATGGCGGCCAATTTCGCCAGCGCCAGCGGCGGAGCCAGCAGTCCCAGGCAATCGAACGCCTGCACGGCCTTGTTCTGCGTGGCGTCCGGGTCGGGGTCCTTGCCCATGCATCCATGCGGGGGGCCGGGGTGCGCGTTCTCACCCCCATGAATCGGCAGTTCTCTGTCCGCGTAGTGCGCAGCATCAGCCTTCCCGCTCGAAAATCCAAGACTGTAAATCGCCGTGTTGGTGTCGCTGAGGTCGCGCAGCGCATCCTCCATCTTCGTCTGGCTGCCGCGGTCGATGGTCTCGGAAATCAGCAAGATTGCACGCCGATAATTCACCGGCTGGCTACGCAGCAGGTCCACGGAAAACTTGAGCCCGTCCAGAATCGCCGCGCCCTTATCTCCTTCATCCAGATCGTGCAACGCAGCGCCCACCTCATCCACATTCGGCGTGAAGTCCTGCGCCACCCGCGCCGCGCTGTCAAAGGCCACCACCGCCACGCGATGCGGAACCCCGCCCACCACCGCGTCGATCACCGCCGTCAGATTGCGATAGTTGTCGAGCTTCGTCCTGCCTCCGCCGCCGGTCTCGACGGCAACCACCAGCGCCAGCGGCTCGCTCCCGGTATCCTCATCCAGCGTGAGCGGCTGCGCGACGCCGTCGTCGGTCACGCGAAAATCGCCGGCTTTGAGCGTGAAGACCAGTTCTCCCTTCGCATTCCTCACCAGCGCCGGAACCAGCACCACTGTGGTTTGCGTGCGCAGGGACGGCGGTGCGGACGTGGGCAAAACCTGCGCCAGGGCAAACGGACACGCCAGTAACGCAACGGCGGCGCAGGACTTCATGGACAGACTCCTTGTGGGCTGCGTGGCCCCGTGTGTGGCCACGGAGCCTATGGGGAAGCGTCATTCTGAATGCGGCCGGAACCCTGCTTTAGTAGACTCCACCGCAGTATCTTTGTCTTATTTACTGTCTTGAAAAGAGTATCTTTGCTGTTGCAATGAGTATTCCAAGAGGGGTTGGGGTTCCCAATGAACACGGAAGTGGAAAGATTCTACGAAACGCTAGCCGATTTCTATCACCTGATCTTTGAAGATTGGGACAGTTCCATAAAGCGCCAGGCTGGAGTGCTGAACGAACTGTTGATCCCGGAGGCGACCGGCAAACCGCTTCGGATTCTCGATTGCGCATGCGGCATCGGCACGCAGGCCATCGGTCTCGCCATGTCAGGCCATCAGGTCGTTGGATCGGATCTCTGCGCGACGGCAGTTCTTCGCGCGCAGTCCGAAGCTCGGCGTCGCGGACTCGCGATTCCCTTCTTCGTCTCCGACATGACCTCGCTTCATGAAGTTACCGAAAGCCGCTTCGATGTGGTGGCGGCCTTGGACAATGCGCTGCCCCACCTGAGTTCCGATCAGCTTAAGCAGGCCGCCAGGGCGATCGCGTCAAAACTCCGGCCCGGTGGTCTCTTCATGGCCAACATACGTGATTACGACGCTCTTGTCCTCGAAAAGCCTCGCGTGCAGGCGCCCGCGTTTTACGGAGCGCCCGGCAGCCGGCGGATTGTGCACCAGATTTGGGACTGGGACGCGTATGCAGGTGAGGGATCCGGGCACGTGCTGCACGTATACATCACGGTTGAATCCGAAGAAGGCTGGCAAAGCCATCACTTTGTCTCCACCTATCGATGCCTGCTTCGACAGGAACTCACAGAGGCGCTGCGGGGCGCAGGATTTGAAGATATACGCTGGCTGATGCCGCCGCAAACCGGATTTCCACTGCCCTTCGTCCTTGCGAGAATTTCATCGTAGCCAAGCCCGGAAAAAAAGAGTCGAAGGGAATGGAACATTCACGTCCG
>Ga0302326_10023846_pt1 | contig 12452 bp, 12 predicted proteins | sample Palsa_T0_3_FD_202264 | JGI IMG/M metagenome (GOLD analysis project Ga0302326, IMG submission 202264) | Peat permafrost microbial communities from Stordalen Mire near Abisko, Sweden - Palsa_T0_3 | ecosystem: Environmental > Terrestrial > Soil > Palsa > Peat permafrost | place: Sweden: Abisko...
GGGGAGAAGTAGAAGAAGCACGCCTGGTGCAGGAGGAGCTGAAAGAGCCGCAATCAGGTCACAAGAAGGTGGGTGCTCTTCTCGCGCGACATACATGGTGGTGGTTGCCGCCAACGTTTCAGAAGCAATCCATAGCGCCTGCATCAAAGGCAGGTCCTGCTTCGGCGCGCATCCAAACGGGGGCAGAACCATGAGTATGTCGGTGCCGGCCGTGATCGAGCGCAATTTTTCCGGATCGAAGAGCCAGGGCTGTGGGTGGTACAGTGTGGCATGATTGGCCGCGCGTAAGATTCCGCCGTCCAGAAACTGCAGCAACGCCGCCGTCGGCAGTAATGCAAACGCAAGTCGGGGCCGCGCCGCAGCCACCGCGGCCACACCGCCGATCAGGAGGACGTAGGTTACGGGCCAGAAGAGTCGGCTGCTGGCACGAACCATTTGCAGCTGACCCACCCCCGTGTGCACCTTAAAAAGGAGCAAAGGGCCAGCGTGGACGCGGTTGGATACCGCCAACAAAAATAGCGCGGCGCAGACGACCGCGAGGCCGCGATGTTTGCCAATTCCACGCCGAATCCTCGACATCGCGATGAAGCAGGCGATGACCAGAAGCATGATCATCCCTGCCCCGAGATAGGTGTAGGTGGATTTCTGGCCTCCAATGGCGCCGATGTTTGCGTTAACGAAACCGGGGAACAGCGCGGAGCCAAATGGGTAAAAGGGCGAGGCAAGATTTAGGCCATAAAGGCCGTACCCGCCGGGACTTTGACCGCGCGTGTAGCCGAGCGCTACCGCAAGTAACGCGGCGACGGCAAGGCCGGCCGCCATCCACGCGGTGGCGCGCCGCCAAGCGGGATCACGCCGCCACAACAACGTCAATGGGGCACCGGAAAGAATCGCCGCATTCATTACGAGCAAGTAGGGATGGACAAGCAACATTACTGGAAGTAGGAGTGCTGCAATCTTGGGTGCCCAAGTAGATCCTCTTACAATACGGAAATACAGGCCGATCGCACCGAGAATCGTGAAATGACTGTTGAGCGCGGAATGCCAAAGTCCCCCCAGAAAGGCTGGTTGGAAAGCCGCCATAACAGCCGCCGCGCATGCGGGTAACGCGCGGCGCTCACCTGCACTACGGACCGCAAACACCGCCGAAACCGGTTGCAGCAGCCAGCATACCGCCTGCCAAACCGTTACCACTTGATCAAAAGGCGGCAACATAGGCCGCAGCAGTTTTGCGGCCAGCACGGCCAGGGGATTGCTATCGGTAAATGCTATATTGACGCCCCATGGCGCGATGAGGCGGGACGCTGTCAGCAGCGGCCAGTGCCATGGTGTCGCTAGGAAATAGCGCTGCCCAACGACGTGAGTGGCGAAGTCTGCGGTGGGCGGCGCACCCGGTGGCAGTCCACCGGTCAACGCCCACAGTGGAAAGGTCAATAAGACCAGTACCGCACCGAACACGAGTGAAGCCGCATAGATCAGAGGCCCTGAATCGTGACCCAACGGCAGTGCCGCCGCATGGTTATGCCACCATCCCGGCGGGTGCGACTTGGCGGAGTCGGGACTTCGTGGCATCGGCGGCGTATGACACATCCTGGGCCGCGCCGCACAGACCTCGACCCCGCCGACTGGCGCGAGACCCGCGCGCTCGGGCACCGCATGCTGGACGACATGCTGGACTGGCTCGAAGGCGCGCGGGGTCGTCCGGTGTGGGAGCAGATGCCGGCGGAAAAACGCGCGGAAATGCGGCTGAAGCTGCCGGTTCAGGGCGTGCCGGTCGAGCATATTTATGAGGATTTCCGGCGCCTAGTGCTACCGTACGGCGCGGGCAACGAGCACCCGCGCTTTTTCGGGTGGGTCAATGGCGGTGGCACCGCGGCCGGCATTCTCGCCGAGTTGCTGGTCGCGGTGTTCAACCCGAATTGCGGCGGCCGCGACCATGCCGCGATAGAGCTGGAGCGGCAGGTGATCGCGTGGGCCGCGGAGGCGGTAGGGTTTCCGCGCGATGCCGGTGGCGTGCTGATGACCGGCAGCTCGATGGCCAATATGGTGGCGTTGCTGGTGGCGCGCCGCGCGGCGCTCGGCGAGGCGGTACGGGCGCGCGGTGTCGGCGGGAGCGGGCTCACGGCCTATTGCTCGGTGGCGGCGCATGGCTGCATTCCGCGGGCCATGGACATGGCGGGCCTCGGCACCGACGCGTTGCGCGCGATCCCGGTGGGCGCCGACCATCGCATGGATATCGCGGCGCTGGCTGCCTCGATCGGCGCCGACCAGGCGGCGGGCCGGCATCCATTCCTGGTGGTTGGCACAGCCGGCACGGTGGATACCGGTGCGTTCGACGATCTTGAAGCTGCGGGCGAGGTGGCGCGCGTCGCCGGCGCGTGGTTTCACGTGGATGGCGCGTTTGGCGCGACCGCCGCGTTTTCGTCCAGGTTCAAACCGTTGCTGCACGGCATCGAGCTGGCCGACAGCCTGGCGTTCGATTTTCATAAATGGGCGCAGGTGCCGTACGATGCGGGCTGTGTGCTGGTGCGGGACCGCGCGCACCAGCTCGATACATTCGCGCAGAACCTGGCCTATCTGGAGGGTGCCGAGCGCGGTATCGCAGGCAATCCGCCGTGGCCGCGGGACCTGGGTCCCGATCTGTCACGCGAATTCAGGGCTTTGAAAATCTGGTTCACACTGCGCGCGTACGGGGCCGCCGGCATCGGCCGAGTCGTGGATCATTGTTGCGATGTTGCGCAACATCTGGCCGCGCGCGTCACGGCCGAGCCGACGCTGGAATTGCTCGCGCCGGTGCCGCTCAATATCGTCTGTTTCCGCGTCGCCGCCGGTGCGGCTGATCTTAACCAGCATAATAAGGAATTGGTGGCGGACCTGCAGGAGTCTGGCATTGCGGCGCCCTCCACGACAACGATCGGCGGTAGGCTCGCGATCCGCGCGGGGGTGTTCAATCATCGCAGCACGCGGGACGATGTGGATGCGCTGGTGGATGGGGTGCTGGAGATGGCAAGGCGCCGAGGCCAGTCCCGAAACAAATGAAATTGGGGCCTGGGGCTTACGGCCCCAGCGGGGGTGCAGGGGGCAGCGCCCCCTGGCCTTAATGCCTCAAGAAATGTGCAACCCGCTCCAGCGCATTCGCACGGATATTCATGTAGAACAAATTATAATCGTAAATGTGAAAACTGCCGAGCCCGGTCAGGGGGCCGTTGAATCCGCTCGACTTATCCTCAGGGATCGCGACCTCCAGCAAGCCGTTCAAGCAGCGCGCGCCGGTGATGCCCGCGATTGGGGCCGGAATGTCCTCGCCGCGCGTGCCCGGCACGGCGCCCAGATTTGCGGCCGCATCGGCCGTTCCATCCAATGTCCAGTTCAGCGGATTGACGCAGACGATGGGCCGGCCGGCGATCTTTGCGTAGTCGCCATTTTGCCAAGCCAGCGCGCTGGTGAGCCAGGTAGCGCCGCCGGCCTGATCGCGGACAGTGTTCCAGGCAACGAGGCAGCCGGTTTGCGACCCGCTGCGGCATAGCGGCACGCCGGATGTCTCGATCGATACCGGCACCGCCTCGCCGACGATGTAGGCGGCGACGAGCTGTTGCTGCAGCTTGGTGCCGATGATCCGCTCCTGCAACAGCCGTAGCGCGTGCAGCGATCCCTGGCTGTGGCTGGCCAGAATGAACGGCCTGCCGTGGTTGGCGCGGGCGATGTACCAGTCGAACGCGGCCTGCACGTCGCGGTAGGCCAGTTCGATGGCGGCACGGTGGGCCATGCGGTCGCCGATGAAGGCGGAAATCGACGCCTGGCGGTACTGCGGCGCGTAGATGTCGCAGCACGCGTTGAAGGCGCTGGCCTGAAAACGCAATGTGCCGCGATCGACCGCGGCGCCGCTCAGTCCGCCTTGGTCGTACGCGGCGTTTGGCTGAGTCAGCGCCAGGAATGTCGTCGGGTGGATAAAGAACGCATCGACGCGATGGGGCGTGTTTCCAGGCCGCGGAACGCCGGCGGGCACCGCATCGGCGCCGCTCGGGTGGCCGGGCAGCGCGGCCCAGGCCGCGTTATCCGCGTAATTCGGCGCGGGTGGCACACGCTGCGCCCTGGCACAAAAATGCACGCCGAGCAGCAGCACCGCGAGTGCCGCAATGAATGCCTTTGCGCCTGTTCTGCGCCGCATGCGCGCCCCCACGATGATCGCCGGCGAAAGGAGCCGCCGGCAACACGGAACCCGGCATTTTGTGCCGGGCCGCATGTGACCGTGGCAAGCACTGATCGCCATTGGCGCACAACCGCACTGCGTGGGAAGTGCTCGCGCGCTGCTTTTTCTCTGACAACTGAAAGCTGACAACTGACGACTGAGCGTGGCCCGGTTCTTGCGCTATCGAGGCCATGGACAACACTACCAACATCGCGCTTTCCCGCCTCGTCGCGCAAAGCCGCAACATGGATGTCATTGCCGGCAACCTGGCCAACATGTCGACGCCGGGTTATCGCGCCGAGCGCGTGATCTTCGCCGACTGGCTGTCGCCGCGCACGGCTGCTGGTACTCCGCCTGGCGGCCGTCAGATTGCGTTTACGCAGGATCGCGTCACGTATCGCGACCGTGCCGAAGGTACGCTAACGCACACCGGCAATCCGCTCGATCTCGCGCTTTCCGGCGATGGATATTTTACTGTCGCCACCGCGAACGGCACGCGGCTGACGCGGGCCGGGCGGTTCACGCTGCAGGCCGATGGCACGATCGCCGACGAGGCTGGCAATGCGCTGCTCGACGTCAACAATCAGAAACTTAGCGTGGCGCCGTCAGATACCGTGCTGACCGTGGCGGCCGATGGGGCGATCAGCAGTCAGAACGGTCCGATCGGCAAGATTGCGGTTGTGACACCCAGCGATCCCAACCGGATGACGGCGGAAGGCAGCCGACTGTTCCGCGCGGATGTGCCGACGACGCCGGTGACGGCGCCGAAGCTGGTGCAGGGCGCTGTCGAGGACAGCAACGTGCAGCCGACCGCGGAACTGGTGCGCATGATGTCCACCGAACGCGAATACCAATTCGCCACGCAATTCCTGGAAGCCGAGGGCCAGCGGCAGCAAACCGCCATCGACAAGATCGCCGGACCGGTGAGCTGAGACCGTAAGGCAGAGCCCGTACATATATATAAGGAGAGCACAGGATGCGCGCGCTGGATATTGCCGGCACCGGCATGCAGGCCCAACAGACCAATGTGGAGGTGATTTCCAACAACATCGCCAACATGAGCACCACCGGCTTCAAGCGCAGCCGGGCGGAGTTTCAGGATCTGATCTATCAGAATCTGCGCCGCGTCGGCTCCAACAGTTCGGATAACGGCACCGTAGTGCCGTCCGGCGCGCAGATCGGCCTCGGCGTGAAGACCGCGGCGATCTACCGCATTACCGAACAGGGCAATTTGCAGCAGACCGGCAACAATCTGGATACCGCCATCCAGGGCGGTGGGTATTTCCAGGTGACGCTGCCGAGCGGGGAGACCGCGTACACGCGCGATGGCACTTTTGCGCTTGCGCCGGACGGTACCATTGTCACCGCGGACGGCTATCCGGTGGCGCCCGGGATCGTGGTGCCAACGAACGCGCTCAGCGTCACCATCAATGCGTCGGGCCAGGTACAGGTAACGATTTCCGGCCAGACGACGCCGACTACGCTCGGCCAGTTCCAGCTCGCGACCTTTCCAAACGACACCGGCCTCGATGCGCAGGGAGATAATCTGTTCCTGCAGACGGCGGCATCCGGCAATGCGGTGACCGGCACGCCGGCCTCGCCGGGTTTCGGCAGCGTGATGCAGGGGTTCATCGAGACCTCGAACGTCAACGTGGTGACCGAAATCACTAACCTGATTACCGCGCAGCGTGCTTACGAAATGAACAGCAAGGTGATCACCGCATCCGACGACATGATGCAGACGCTGACCAACCTGCGCTGAAACCCATTCAGACTCCGGAGCAACACGATGACGAGACGCCAACGCTGGATCGCCACACTGTGGCGCGCGACCGCACTCTGCGTGCCGGATATGAGCCCGGCGTGGCGGCGAGCGGCACTTGGCGCGGCTGCTTTTGTGTTTGCCGCCTGCGGACCGGCGCGCGCCGCGACGCTGCGGGTTTTCAACGAGCTCGCCAGCCCGGACATCAGGCTTTCTGATCTTTTCGCGGGGCTCGAGGCGACGCCGGACCGGCTGCTCGGCGCGGCGCCGGACCCGGGCGGCCGCGTGATCGTTGAAGCACCGCAACTCGCTGCCATCGCGCGCGATTTCGGCGTCGCCTGGCGCCCGGAATCGGGCGCCGAACGCGCGGTGCTGGAACGCGCCGGCACGAAGTTGCCGATGGCGATCGTGCTGTCGGCGTTGCGCGACGCCCTGCGAGCGGCCGGTGCACCGGCCAATGCGGAATTGGAATTGCCCGGCTTCACGCCGCCGGTGCTGCCGGCCGGCAGCGCACCAAGCACAAGCGTGGGACAAGTGAGTTACGATAGCGGAACCGGCCGTTTCACGGCGCTGCTCGCGGTCACCGTGCCTGGCATTGCGCCGGTTAATGAACGCCTCGGCGGCCAACTGGTGGCGATGGCGGACACCGTGGTGCTAACGCACCATTTGCGGCCCGGAACCATTTTGACCGGGGACGATGTGCGCACCGCGCGCCTGCACGCGGCATTGCTGCATGGCAACATCGCCCTTACTGAAGAAGATGCCGTGGGCCAGGCGCTGCGCCATGACATGCCCGCAGGCCAGCCGCTCAGCGCGGGAGATGTCATGCGCCCGCGTCTGGTCGAGCGAAACGACGTGGTGCGCATGTCGCTGGAGGCGGGCGGCATCGTTCTCGCAGCTCAGGGTATCGCGATGGAAGAAGGCGGCATGGGGGATCGGATTCGCGTGCAGAATCCCGCGTCGCGCGCCGTAGTGATTGCTGAGATCACCGGCAGCGGCACGGTGCGCGTGACACCCGGGCAGTCGCCGATCGTGGTGGCCGTGCAATGAAGAGGCGTGGCTTCATACCGGGCCAATCGGCCGCCGGGCCGCTCGCAGCGATGCTGGTATTGTGCGGCTGCGGCGCATTTCAGCACCTTGCCGCGATCGGCAAGCCGCCAGCAATGACCGCGACTTCGGATCCGACCGCGGATCCGAAATACCGCCCCGTCTCGATGCCGATGCCGCGCGGCCAGCACATAGACGCCGAGCCCGCCAGCCTGTGGCGCAACGGCAGCCGCGCGTTCTTCAAGGATCAGCGCGCCGCTCAGGTCGGCGACATCGTGACCGTGCTGGTCAACACGACCGACACCGCCGACGTGGAAAATGCCTCCACGGAAACCAAGAACGGCAGCGAAACCATGGGCATGCCGAACATGTTCGGGCTGGAGGCAGCCTTGCCGCGATTGTTCGGCAAGGCGGTCAATGCCAGCAGCCTGGTTTCCGCCAACAGCGCCAGCACGGCCGGTGGCACCGGCGTGATCAAGCGTAACGAAACCGTTACCCTGCGGCTCGCTGGCGTGATTACCCAGATGCTGCCGAACGGCAACCTGGTCGTCGCCGCGCGGCAGGAAATGGAGGTGAATAGCGAATTGCGCGAACTGCGCGTCAGCGGCGTGATCCGCCCACAGGATATCGCGAGCGATAATACCGTCAGCCACGACCGCATGGCCGAAGCCCGCATCAGCTACGGCGGCCGCGGCCAACTCACCGATGTGCAAACCCCACGCTACGGGCAACAAGTGCTGGATATCCTGTTGCCGTTCTGAGAGGGGAAAGAAGGCCAGGGGCTCTGCCCCCAGGACCCCGCTAAGGACAAGTCCTTAGAACCTATTCATTAGGTCGGGGATAAGGAGGGGGGCGACATACACTTCCCCGCTCGCTCGCAGCCCCCTCCTTATCCCTGACCTATTAAATGGGGCCTGGGGCCTCCGGCCCCAGCTTGGTCCAGTGGCAGGGCCCCTGGCCTTCCTTCTCTTTCAGATAGCGTCAGGCTCTCCATCATGTGGCCCGAGCGGGCGGGTTGGGGCGTTGTGCCACCAGTCGGGCCGAAGCGGTTTCATTTCGGGGTTGGCGGGGTATATCACCCGGTTTTCGGGTTTGCCGGGTTCGCCGACGATGAGCAGCATGGCGTTCGTGGCGCCGTTGTTCAGGAAGCTGTGGGCGATACCGGTGCCGGGTGGAAAACCCACCCCATCGCCGGGCGCCAGGCGGTGCAGGTGGCCGTCCAGCCAGAGGTCCGGGGTTCCCTCCACCACGTAGATGAACTCCTCCTCGTCGCTTTCGGCGTGGGGGATGGAGGTGCGGCGGCCGGGCGGTAGGATTTGGTGGCGGATGCCGAGGCGGGTGAGGCCGAGCGCCTTGGAGTAGTGCGCGTCGAGCGCGAGTAGTTCGGTGTTGTGCGCGTAGCGCCGATCGTCCGGCCCCTGGATATCCCGCCAATGGCGCACGCAGTCCGGCCGTTCCATCGAGCCCCCCTGTTGTCTTTTCTGGCGACCGATGACCGACGACCGACAATCAGTCGTCGCGGTGCACGCGTTCCATTTTCTCGTGGCGCTCCTGGGCTTCGAGCGACATCGTCGCGATTGGCCTTGCCTCGAGGCGGCGCAGGCCGATCGGCTCGCCGGTTTCCTCGCAGAAGCCGTAGGTGCCGTTTTCGACGCGCTGCAGGGCCTGATCGATCTTGCTGATCAGTTTGCGCGCGCGGTCCCGGGTGCGCAGTTCCAGCGCGCGGTCGGTTTCAACGCTGGCGCGGTCGGTGATGTCCGCTTCGTGAATGCCGCCCTCGGAGAGGCTGGCGAGGGTTCCGTCGGCATCGCGGAGCAGGTCGGCGCGCCAGCGAAGAAGCTTTTGGCGGAAATACTCCACCTGGCGCGGATTCATGAACTCCTCGCTGTCCGAGGGCGCGTAGTCCGGCGGCAGCGTCAGCATCATAAACGGTCGTTCCCTGTCGGCAGGCGCCTGCTGCATTTGTGGTGCGCGCGGGCTCCTCGCATGTGGCGCGGCTTATAGCGGCGGCCTGGCGCAACGCCAAGCGCTTCGAAACTGGCGCCAACCCGTTGAAACACTGTGACAAGCATGCACTATGGGTCGAGACGGGCCAGCTCGATGGCGGCGCGCACGCCAATTTCGCGCAGGATCAGGGATAGCATTGGGTCGTCCGCCGTCGGTGTGGTTGCCGCCAGCCGCGCCAGTTGCGCGCACGCTTCGCCGCCATCGTTTTCAGCGTGCGGGGCCAGCAACGCGAGCTGGATCGCCCCCAGCGCCCGCAACAGGGCGCGGCCGTGGCGGCGCGCCTCGCGATCCGCGGACACGGCATCGCACGCCGCCTCGTAGGTCATCTTCAGCACGATGGGCGACGCGGGCAGCACGCTCGTCGCCTCGGCCTCGGGCGGCGAAGTCAGCAGTTCCGCGAATTGTCCGGCGGGGCGCGCCGGCCGCGAGGTTGCAGCGGCTTCTGCGGGCCGCAGCCGATCTACCCTCATGTGGCGCTCCGCATGGCGAACCCTTTCCACGCCGGAATGCACTTTCCGGCAACCATTTGCGTGCTGTGTTGGCACGCGATGAGCACAAGGATGACGCCGCGACCAACACATTGCCCCGGCATACCTAGGGGCGCTATTTTTGTTAGTGCCGTTTCCACCGGTGCGGCGCAGAAGCCGGCGGCGCGCGCGGCAACATGCCGCGTAAAGCTTTCCACACTGCAAACGTCGAGATTGGCGATCGCGCTTATGCTGGCGGCTGCGCATACCGAGCCGTCGCATGCAGCGCGCACTGGCGCGGCGCCGATGGCGCCCGTGACGGACAGCGAGGTTCGGGTCAAGGATATCGCTGATCTGGAGGGCGTGCGCGAAAACCAGCTGGTCGGGTATGGCCTCGTGGTCGGGCTGAACGGTACGGGCGACAAGCTGGATAATGCCGTGTTCACCCGGGAATCGCTGGTCGGCATGCTGGAACGGCTCGGCGTCAACACGCGCGATCAAATCGCGAAACTGGAGACCAAGAACGTTGCTGCGGTGATGGTAACCGCCGGGCTGCCGGCGTTTGCGCGCACCGGTAGTCGTATCGATGTGCAGGTTTCCGCGATCGGCGACGCCACGAACCTCTCCGGCGGGACCTTGCTGGTGACGCCGCTGATGGCGGCCGACGGCGAGGTTTATGCCGTGGCGCAAGGTGCGGTCACCACCGGTGCCGTCGCGGCCAAAGGCGCAGGCGGCAGTGTCACGCGCAATGTTCCGACATCGGGCAAGATTGCCAACGGCGCCAATGTCGAGCGGGAGGTGAATTTCGCGCTCGACAGCCGCCACGACGTGAACCTCGCGCTGCGTAATCCCGATCTCACCACCGCGCGGCGTATCGAGGCCGCGATTACCTTGGCACTCGGGCCCGGTATCGCGCGCGCCACCGATCCGCGCACTGTCGCGCTGAAGCTCGAGGGCCGCGATGTCGTGGCATCGTTGGCCGATATAGAGGATTTGCGGGTGCAACCGGATGCGCCGGCGATCGTTGTTATCGATGAGGCCAGCGGCACGATCGTGATGGGCGCCAATGTGCGCATCAGCACTGTGGCGATTGCGCAGGGCAACCTCACGATCCGTGTATCGGAGGCGCCGGAGGTGTCGCAGCCGGGGCCGTTTTCCAACGGCACGACCAAGGTGGTGCCGCGCAGCACAATCTCGGTGGATACGCAGAACGACCATAAGCTCGGCATGCTGAATGGCGCGCCGACATTGCGCGACCTGGTGGCGAGCCTGAATGCGCTCGGTGTCGGACCGCGCGATCTAATCAGCATCCTGCAGGCCATCAAGGCCGCGGGCGCGCTGCAAGCCGATCTGGAGGTCAGATGACCATTGTGCCGTCAATCGTGATGCCGCGCGCGGTCGCCGTGCCGGCGCAAGCACGGAAGGTGGCGCAAGCCGGCAACGATGCCAGGCTGGAAAAGTCCGCGCAGGATTTCACGGCCGTAGCGCTTGGTGAAATGCTCGCGCCAATGTTCGATACGCTGGATCAGACCGGCGGCACATTCGGCGGCGGCGGCGGCGAAGCCGCGTTTCGGCCGATGCTGGTGCAGGAGTTCGCGAAGACGATCGCCCGCCAAGGCGGATTTGGGCTGACCGAACAGGTCGCGAAGGCGATGCTGGCGCTGCAGGAAAAGCGCTCATGAGCGCATCCCTTGACTATGCCGTGAAGACCATGACGAACCTGCTGACAGAGGAAAACGCGGCGCTGAACGCCATGGATTTCGCCCGCGCCGGAGCGTTACTGGCGCCGAAACATGCGGCCGCCGATGCGCTCGCGGCCGCGTGGCGCGCCGAGCCCGACAGCGAAGCGCCGCACAACGAACTGCGGCAGCTGGGCGAACTCGCTGAACAGAACCGCAAGCTGCTGAACCGCGCGATGCGGGTGCAGCGCCGCGTTCTGGAGTTGGTCGCGCGCGCGGCACGAGGTACGCAGGGTGGTTCACGCTATGGCGCCGAAGGGCGCTTTACGACGGCGGGTAATGCGCCCCGCAGTCTGACGACAAGAATTTAAGAAGGTCAGGGGCTCTGCCCGTGGACCCGACGGCATGCCGCTGCTGCCATAAGCGCTGGGCGGCGGAAGTTCCATGCGCCGCCGGTGCAGAACCTTGCATTTGACTTTTCGGCGCAGTGCCGATGCCTGTCCCGGAACAGAAAAAATGAGGTCTGGGGCCATCGTGCGCAGCACGCCAAGGCGTGACAGCCCCAGCGGGTCCAAGGCAGAGCGCTGGACTTACTACGTACAAAAAACGGCCCGAAGTTGCCTTGCGGAAACTTCAGGCCGTCATTTCCGTCGGGCGGCGCGTGTGCCGCCCGGCGCGTATTACCGGCGCGATGAAAGCGCCGGGTCAGCCTCGCTTACATGCCGCCCGAGCTGGAATCGTCGGTTTCGGTATGCATTTCCGGCGCGGCCGCGGCCGCTTCCATGGCCTTTTCGGCATTGGGACGGCGGCCGCGACGCTTCGGTGCCGGTGCCTCAGCGGCAACGACACGTGCCGTGCGCGGCTTACGCGTGGTCGGCGCCTTCACGGCTTTTACCGCGCGCGGCTTGCGGCCGGGCTTGCCTTTGCCGTTCGCCGCGGCGGCGACGGCGGGGCGACGACCGGGTTTCTTCTTTGCCGACGCTGCTTCGACCGCTACCTTGCGCGGACGGCCCGGGCCACGTTTCGCCGGCGTTCCTGCCGCGGCCTTCGCCGTTTTCGGAGCCTTTGCAACTTTCTTGGCTTTGGTCGCCTTGACTGCCTTGACAGCTTTCGCCGCTTTCGGCGGACGACCAACCTTCCTTGCGCCGACCTTTTTCGCGGCCGCCTTCTTCGGTGCGGCAGCTTTCTTAGGTGCGGCCTTCTTCGCGGCTGCTACCTTCTTCGGTGCCGCGGCCTTCTTCGCCGCAGGTTTGCGCCCCGGCTTTTTCGCCGCGGCCTTCTTCGCAGGTGCCTTCACGGCC
>Ga0302326_10023849_pt1 | contig 12451 bp, 11 predicted proteins | sample Palsa_T0_3_FD_202264 | JGI IMG/M metagenome (GOLD analysis project Ga0302326, IMG submission 202264) | Peat permafrost microbial communities from Stordalen Mire near Abisko, Sweden - Palsa_T0_3 | ecosystem: Environmental > Terrestrial > Soil > Palsa > Peat permafrost | place: Sweden: Abisko...
TCGATGCCAGTGATGAATCGACTCGGCCTGCCGAACCGTATCAGGCGTAGCATCTCCCCCGATTTCGGTGAGATCTGTTCGGCGACGCACAATGCAGATTGGACCGCTCCCAGCAGAGTCAATCTTTGCGGGTTCGTTTCAACGAGAACGTCTTGATAGAGTCCCTGCCATGCCGAGGCCTTGGAGAGGTTTGGACCTTCCATACTGACTCACTTCATTCGGAGGAAGGCGGGAATGAGCGCCGGTACGGGTCAAGCGACCCCAACGGTAGACCTTGGTAGGACCTATGTCAACGTAAGCACTCCGAGTCAACTTTGGAAGGACGTCCCGATAACGCAACAGGTGACCGCGAGGTCTAACCCGCTCGCCATTTCTGACTATCGGAATATGAATCTGTCCTGATCGGCTTGGCCCGAGGGGTTTCTCTTATAAAGCACGGTTCGCACACGCGCGTTCCATTCTTCAAAGTGAAATCGACCACTCGATCGCGATCTATCTCGGCTTCGCACTTCCCGCAAAAGTCCTGTCGGGGCAGGTCCATTGTGAGGGTCATTTAGCTCCGGGGCTCGAGGCGATGTCAATGTCACCGCGCCCTGAATCCCGGTGAAACCTGTGGAAATCGTGTGGAACGGAAGCGATTCGGGCCGGCGCGTTGGTGAGATCTTTCGCATGTGTGCGAAACCGCACAGATTTCACCACCCGGCCTCTTCTAGACTCTTTTCTTCTCCCCCCAGCCGTTTGATTCGGAGGTGCCACATGCCAGAGACGCAGCAGTCCCTTCAGCCGGTGCCTTCGCTCGGATTTCCGAAGCAGCCTCCTTGGAAGCGTTGTCTCGATAAAGCCATGCGAGAGTCAAACGACGAAAAGCTATTGAGCCTGGTTCATGCGACGGAGTGGTCCTTGGTTCGTCGGTGGGAAGAACTGCGGGGCGATGGGAAAGCGTTGGCAGAACTCGCAGCGATGGAGAGCGCGTGCAATCGCTTGCTGGATATCAAGGTCTTTAAACTGGGTTGGCCTGACACGCGACGATGACGCGCTCACCTGGAACTCCGGCCGAACGCAGAAGGCATTTTCCCACGGAGGGACCAACCCTTTTCTACCGGAAGTGCACGATCTGCAAATACGATTTTATCGGTAAGAAGCGTCAGGCACAGTGTGCATCATGTCGTGGGCGCAAGACCTAACGCGCTAGCCGTTCACGGTTAGGATCACTTTTTTGCGAAGTACCTCCCGAACGTAAACTTCGTTGGCAGTTTCGCCGGCTTAATTCTTCAAGTGATTCAGCGCACAGCGCCTCTCGCCAAGACCAGCCATTCCAAGGGATTGCGGCCTACAGAGATTTTCCTCGTCAGCATACACGCATACCCCGATGGAGCGCTTTTGGCGGCCTTCCTATAATGCGGGGCGGATTAGGCTTTCTTGATCGGTGAAGAAAGTGTTCGAGTTGCTTCGAGTTGAGCCGCTCGATCCACGCAGCCCGCAGCGGTAGAGCCACACCGGGTACGCCAAAGGATGAGCAGGCGGAAGGAATCACCATGAAAATCAAGTCGTCCGTTCGGAATCTATTGTTGGTGTTGGGGGCGCTGTTGTGCTTTGCGGCTCCTTCGTTCGCGCAGATTGGCATCTCGGTGTCGTTCGGACCACCGGCATTGCCGGTGTACGAGCAACCGGTTTGCCCGGGAGACGGCTATATCTGGACGCCAGGATACTGGGCGTATGCGGATGATGGCGGATATTACTGGGTGCCGGGCACTTGGGTCGAAGCGCCGGAGGTTGGTTATCTGTGGACGCCCGGATATTGGGGTTGGGGCGGAAGCGCGTTCCTCTTCCATGCAGGCTACTGGGGTCCGACCGTGGGTTTCTATGGCGGGATCAGTTACGGGTTTGGATATTACGGCAACGGCTATGAAGGCGGACGCTGGGACAACGGCCACTTTTTCTATAACCGCGCGGTAAGCAACGTAAACGTCGAGAACATTCACAACGTGTACAACACCCGAGTGAACGAGGTTAACAACCGGGTCAGCTACAACGGAGGCAACGGGGGCATAGAAGCTCGCGCGACGGCCGAACAAGAGCGGGCCGCCAACGAGCGGCACATCGGGCCCGTAGCGGCTCAGACGCAGCACGCAGAGGACGCCAGGAATAATCCGGAACTCCGCGCTTCAGCGAACCATGGCAGGCCTCCGATAGCCGCGACGCAACGCCCCGGTGATTTTAAGGGAAATGGCGTGGTGGCCGCGAAAGAAGCCGGCGCGCCCTATAAGGCTCCCGAGGAACGAGCTGAAAACAACAAGGCGGCGGAGAATAATAAAGCGTCGGAAGCCGAGAGAAATGCGGCCGCTTCCAAAGCCACACACGTAAAGGATCTTCCTCCAGCTACGCGGGCGGCTGCACCGAACACCGGGAGCGCAGCGCGCGACAAGAAATATCAGCAGCAACAGACCAAGATGTACGCTAAGCAGGATCAGGAAAGGCAGAAACTCCAGACGCAGCAGGAAAACGATCACCAGCGGCTAGCCAAGCAGAAGGCGACCCCGGAGAAGACCCAACAGGTAGAGCAAAGGCACCAACAGCAGACGCAGCAACTGGTGCAACGCCACGCGCAGCAACAGCAGAAGTTGGCGGCTCGCCAAGCGCCGCCGCAGCACGAAAGTGAGTCCAAGCCACGCAAGTAGCAGACCAGAACTTGAACTAAGGGCCGGACAAGCGCAAGCCAGCGGTTGTCCGGCCCTGGATTTTTGGATCCGGCAGTATCCGCGCGGAAGACTCAGTTAATTGATTCCACGCGATAATAAAAAACCAAAACCGGCGGACGATTCCTTAGGAAGCAACCAGGCCGCGAGAAGGGGTCGTTCCGGAGCCGCGAGCGCGGTTGACGGCGTCTTCGGTCGAGACGACTTTTGCTCCCATCGCGCGCAGTTCGGCAAGCGCGCGCTGGCCTTCCGCGGGATTCAGAGTCGCGATCGCGTCTTCCACCAAGAAGACGCGGCGGCCACGATCCAGCAGGCCTTTGGCCGCCAATCGAACGCAAATCTCCGTAACGACTCCGAAGACAAAAATTTCGGCTTCCGGATTGAGGCGGCGGACCAGTTCGTCCGCGTGGCGGCTTTCAAAAATATCGAATGTTTCCTTTTCGAGGAGGATCTGCTGTTGCGCATGCAGATCCCCCGGAAGCTGGGAATTTTCGTGGTTCGCTACCGTGGCAAGGTTCCCGGCTAAGGCCTGGGGCACAAACCTGGCCCCCGGCGTATCGCGAATGCAGTGCGGCGGAAATTGCGCAAATTCCGGATCATCCTCCGGGTGAATGCAGCCGTGCGAAATGAGCAGAACACGGCCTTGGCGTGCCTCATCGGTGAGGCGGGCGATGTTGGGCAGCAAATGCTCGGCGCCCGGGACGTAGAGCTTGCCGTCCGGCAACATGAAATCCGCTTGTGTGTCCACTGCCCAAAAAATTACGTCGTGCGAGGCCATTCCGTTTCACCTACCGTAGCATTTGAGGCATGCGTTTCATCTTGCTTCAAATATCATACCCTGCGCCGCGTATTGAAACGCTAGCGATTCCTCGTAGCTTCGACGTGTCCTCGTGAACCGGCGGGCCACCGGCACGGCAGCGCAGGCGTGGTGGAGCAGCAGGGCGATCGTGTGGCAAACTAACGCGCGATCTGACGGACCTTGGGTGCGTTAAGCCAGGCGAAGTTCGAAGCGCGAAGTGGGGCCGATGCGGGATGTCGAGGAGAGTGTCCATGTCGAGCGACCAGCCGAGAATTGAAACGCACACGCGGCTCGCCATCCGGAACATCGGCCTGCTGCTGAGCGGCGACATGGATCAGCCGATTCTCGATGCGGACACCGTGGTCAGCGTGGACGGGCGAATTGCGGCGGTGGGCCGCGCGAAAGATGTCGACACAGCCGGCGCGACCACCACGATTGACGCGAAAGGCACAACGCTCGCGCCGGGATTGATCGACAGCCACGTGCATCCGGTGGTGGGGGACTGGACGCCGCGGCAGAATCAATTCGGATGGATCGATAGCTGCATGAACGGCGGGGTGACGACGATGATTTCCGCCGGCGAAGTGCATATGCCCGGGCGACCGAAGGATGTTACGGGCGTGAAAGCCATGGCCATTTTTGTGCAGCGCGCGTTTACGGCGTTCCGGCCGGGCGGCGTGCAGATTCTGGCGGGCGCGCCGGTGATCGAGCAGGGCATGGTCGAAGATGATTTCAAGGAACTCGCGGCAGCAGGAGTAAATCTGCTCGGAGAGGTCGGCCTGGGCAGCGTGAAAGATGGACCGACGGCGCGCGCGATGGTTGGTTGGGCGCGAAAGCACGGGATTCAGAGCACGATTCACACCGGAGGGCCATCGATCCCCGGATCAAGCTTGATCGATAAGGACGTGGTCATGGAGGCCGACGCCGATGTCATCGGGCATATCAACGGAGGGCACACGGCGTTGCCGGACAAGCAGATCACGAGCTTAATTGCGGAGAGCACGCGGTCACTCGAAATCGTTCACAACGGAAACGAACGAGCGGCCCTGCTAACGTTGCGGACGGCGGCGGAGTTGAAGCAATTGCATCGAGTGATTCTGGGTACGGATGCACCGGCCGGTTCGGGAGTGCAGCCGCTGGGAATCTTGCGGGTGATTTCCGCGCTGTCGTCGTTAGGGAATTTGCCCGCGGAAATAGCGATCTGTTTGGCGACGGGGAATACAGCGAAGCAGCGGAAGCTCGATGGTGGGCTGATCGCGGCGGGGCGCGCGGCAAATTTCGTCATCATGGATCGCGCGCAGCACACGGCTGGGAAAAATCTTCTGGAAAGCATTCAACTTGGCGACCTGCCGGGGATCGGCATGGTGATTATTGATGGCGCGGTCACGGCGCAGCGCAGCCGGAATACTCCGCCGGCGACGACACTTCCTGAAATCGTGAAACGCTAAATGGCATTGTGATTTGGTTCGAAGTGCGGTTAGCGCAGGCCGTCTTCACCTTTGATCTGATCCGTGGTCAGACCGCCAACGCGTGCCAGTGGGCGGCCGCTGTCGGTGATGGCAATCGCCACGACGATTTCATTCGCGCGCGGCGCGTCGGGAATACGGATTTCCATGCCATCAAAATGGCTGCGCACGAAGGCGGCGTCTTTGTGGCCCAAAGGAATATCGATGGCGACGCCCATGCCACCGCGCTTTTTGGATGAGGGGATGAGCGCCGCACCTTTTTCCACCGCTTTGCGCACGGGCGTGCCGAGTTTGGGATGCAGAATCGCGGCGGCATGTTCGAGTTCGCCGTTTTCGCCGACTGCCGCGGCCTTGCCGTAGCTTTCGACGGCCCTGCCAGGAATTCCGAGAGCGGCGACAGCGCGTGCGGTGAGTAATCCCCCAAGTTCTTCGCCAATGTCCATCAGGGCGGAAAGATCATCCACATATTTGCCGGCGAAGGGATTTTCGATCACGGCGGCAGCGGCGGCGCGGCGCGTGGGAGGCACGATCGCGCGATCCATCTCCGTGTGCGTTTCTTCGACGAACGTGACGATTTTTCGGATTTTTGCTTTCGCTGATGCTTCCGAGCTTGTGGTCATCGCAAGCCGTCCTGTCCTTTGATCTCCGAGGCCTTCAAACCGCCAACGCGTTCGTGGATGCGTGCTCCGGTGGTCATGACTAGCGCGAGCAGAATCTCGTCCGCACGCGGCGCGTCGGTGATGCCGATCTCCATCGCATCGAAATGGCTGCGAACATAAGAAGCATTGATGTGAGTAATGGGGACATCGAGTCGCGTGCCGGGGGAGCCCACTTTTTTTGTGGAGGCGACGATTGCTTTCGCGCCACCGAGAACCTCGCGCATGGCATAGCCGCCGGGAACGTGCCAGAGGGCGCCGTGCTCCAATTCTCCCGCGGAGCCGACAATCGCGCCTTTGCCGTAGCCCTGAATCAGTTGCGGATCATTGCCGAGAGCGGCGACCAGAGATTTCGCCATGGCCAGGCCCAGTGGCGTGAGGTCATCCATGAACCCGGAAATCTCGGCGACATAGGAACCAGCGAAGGGATTGTGAATGACCGCGAGCACGGCCGCGCGACGCAAGGGAGCCGTCGCGACGGGGCCGCCTTCGTGAAATATTTCCTCGACGATGGTGACCTTCTTGCGAATTTTTACTTCAGGCATGAGCGAGGCCCCGATGGTTCGCCGGACTTTCGGCGCGAGGCGCGATTGCCAGACGCGAAGGCCGGTCGACGACTCGCGTTGCACCTTGAAGGTGAAGCGCAGCGGCGCAAACGAGTCCTTCGCCCAGGAGTCCGCGCGCGACCTGCACGCCGCGAGCAAGCGCATCGGCAATTTCAGCGGGGCGTAACGGCGGGACGACGCGCGTTACGGGAATTTGGCCGAGGTCGTTGTCGGGGGCTAGGTCGCGCGCCGGAATGCGGATGATTCCGGGGTGGCCCGGTAGATTCACCGCGTTGGCGATGACAGTCGCGGCGGCATCAGCCATCGCGGCGCGCGGAGCCAGCACAGTGACGGCATCAGCGATGCCCAGCGAAAAACTGCGGCCGCGCCAGCCGCTGGTGGCGATGCCGCGAGTGCTATCTTCGAAATTGATATTCGCGGAACCAAACAGACAAGGGGACTCGGGCCTGCGGCTCGCTTCGGGATTGTTCACCATGCCCACGGAGAAATGCTCGCTGCGCGAGAGATGGATGGCGATGTCACCGCCGTCGTTCACATAAGCGCGCGACAGGTTCGCAGCGTGGGTCATCGCCTCGAGGATTTCTTCGGCTACCGCGCCGGCCACAGCCGCCATCGGCGTAATGAACACGCGTGAGGCAAAGGGCAGCACGGCAGCATACATTCGTCGCGCAACAGGGCCATCGGGCCCCGAGTTACCGCGAGATGCGCGGCTGCGCAGGAGCGGCAGTTCGACGCACAGTTCATCGAGAATGGAGCCGAAGCGATTCGCGGCGGCTCGATAGGCTTCCCGGATTTCGGCGGGATCGCCAAAGGCTTCGACGATCAGATCGATGGGGCCATCGTGCAGGTGAACGCGGCGGCCATCGGGCAGCATCTGAATGGTTGGCGGCTGCCTCATTTGGGTGGTTCCGAAATTCGGGCGGTGGATAGCGGCCAGGGATTTTCAGCACGAGCCGAAATGCGTTGGCGATTCTCGTCGCGCAATATCGAATCGAGGGGGCGAACGTGATCCATGTAGCCGCCGAGCGCGGAATAATCCTTGAGCGGCAGCGTGAATTCGATGGGCGCCACAAGCGCGGGAGTGGGGACGTAACCGAAGGCATTTTCGGGCATGCGGGTGACATCGACCATGATCGTTATACCGCCGCCAGGCCAAACGTAGACCGGCGCACCGCCGCAGGTGACGCGAGTAAACGCTTCGCGGACGGAGCGCGTGAGTTTTACAGGATTTTCGGTGACCCCGGCGCGCAACGAGCCGCCCGCGCCACCCATAAACAGCACCGTGGAAAGGGCAGGCTCGCAGTTTTCCTTGATTCGCGAGACGGATTCGGTGAGCGAGGGAGGCAAATTTTGTTCGACAGGCTTTAGATTTTCATCGAGTTCGAAATAGGCGTGCTGCTCGCCGGTCGTGCTGACCATCAACAGGCGGAGGCCTTTCCAGGCAAACTTAGGATTGAAACCGGACACGATCGCGAGCGGATTATCGATATTCGTTCCGCCCCAGGATGTGCCCGGTTCGGCTACTTGAAAATAGCGGCCCGGAGTGGAGCGCCGGCCCTTAATCTTTATTCCGGTTTCTCGGACGCCGAGCAATTTGCCCGCTTGATGTTGGGAGAGCACGCCGGTGATGTGGTCGTCAACGACCACGACCTCGTCGATCTTGCCGAACCATTGCTTGGCGAACATGCCGATGGTGGCGGAGCCGCAGCCCACCCGCATGCGCTCTTCCTGAGCCCCATTGACGATCGGCGATTTACCCGCCTGCACGATGACGGTGGCGCCGTCATCCACGGAAAGTTCGACGGCTTTTCCGTTACACAGATTCAGCAGAGTCTCGCAGGTGACGGCGCCTTCGCTTTTGGTGCCGCCGGTAAGATGGCGGACGCCGCCCAGCGAGAGCATTTGCGAGCCGTATTCGCTGGTCGTGACATGCCCGACGGGTTCGCCTTGCGCGCGGACAATATGCTCTTCCGCGCCAAGGTGCCGGTCGGTGTCGATTTTCACTTTCACGCCGCAATAACTGAAAATTCCTTCGGTCACGACGGTGACCATATCGACGCCCGCGACTTCGGAAGAAATGATGAACGGCGCGGGTTTGTAGTCGGGATAGGTCGTGCCGGCGCCGATGGCGGTGACGAAGGTTTCCGCTCCGGAGATGAGTTGACCATCCCAATCGCGGCTGCGGTCGAGAAAGGGCACGAGCGGTTCGCCGTGCTGCAGCGCGCGGTCGAGAACGACATGAGCATCGAGGCGAACGAGCTGACCACGGCGATTGCCGTAGCGGTCGCACGAGCCGGTCCTGCCGGGTTTAATGTAGCAGAGCACCGGACAGGCGTCGCAACGTATGGCGTCGTCAGCCAAGGTGATCTCCAGAACTTTGCGCGGCGAGAATCGCGGCGCGCACGCGGTCGGGTGTGGCGGGAATTTTTCTGAGGCGGACGCCGGTCGCGTCGTGAATGGCGTTCAGAATCGCAGGCGCGGTGGGTATCACGGATTGCTCGCCAATGCCTTTCGCGCCGTGGGGGCCGACGGGCGAAGGATTTTCGATGAGGATCGATTCGACGGGCGGCATGTCGCCGATGGTTGGAATCAGGTAGTCATGCAAGTTTTCGCCTTTGGCCGGAAAAAATTCTTCCATCAGCGCCATGCCCAATCCCTGCGCGGCCCCGCCCTCGATTTGGCCTTCGACGAGGGTTGGATTAATCGCGCACCCGACATCGTGCGCGGCGATGATTCTGGTCACGCGCACCGTGCCGAGTTCGATATCGACTTCAACTTCGGCCATATGCGCGCCAAATCCATAAACGGCGTAGGGGGAGCCTTGTCCGTGGGCGTCGAGAGGAGTGGTGGGCGGATCGAATTTCGCTTCGCCGGCAGCCACGAAGCCGAATCGGTCGATGGGCAGGTCCGCTAAATTCACGGCCCGCTGTTTCTGGTTTCCGTTCGAGTCGATTCGCACGCATCCTTCGCCGAAGAATATGTCGGCAGGTTCGGTCGCGCCGGCAAGTTTCAGGATAGCGGTTCGCAGTGCCGCGCCGGCCAGGCTGGCGGCTTTCCCGGTCACAAAGGTTTGCCGAGATGCCGACGTTTTTCCCGCATCCGGCGTGATGGAGGTATCAGCGGAAACCAGATCGATCTTTGCAATGGGGGCGCGGATCGCGTCGGCGCAGATTTGCGCGATGATCGTATTCGATCCCTGGCCGATATCCACAGCGCCTTGATGCAACGCGATTCTGCCGTCCGGTTTCAGCCCGACGCGAATCGTGGAGGGATTCGACAGGGAGGTGTTGCCGCAGCCATACCACATCCCGGCGATGCCGACTCCTCGACGAAGCGGCCCAGAGGCGCTCGCGTTGAAGGCTACGGCGCTGGCGCGCGCCGCTTTCCATTTTGGCCGTAGCGCTTCGAAGCACGCGCGAATGCCGGTACCCGGGCCGAGAATCTGCCCGGTGACGGTGGGAGTCTTTTCGTCGAGCGCGTTTAAGATGCGGAACTCGAGGCGGTCCATCGACAACTTATCCGCGAGTTCGTCGTAAAGCTGTTCCTGGGCGATGGCGGTCTGCGGCACGCCAAAACCGCGAAAGGCACCGGCCGGAACGATGTGCGTATGAATCGCACGCGTGACCGCGCGATAGTGCGGAACGCTGTACGGGCCCGAGGCGTGGACCGGCACGCGCGCGGCGACCGTGGGTCCCCACGACGAATATGCACCGGTATTAAAATCCGCCGAAAAATCGAGAGCGAGCAGTTTGCCGTCTCGTGTGGCGCCGGCGCGCGCGCGAATCCGCGAAGGATGGCGCTTGGTGGTCGTCATCACCGATTCATGGCGTGAATAGACCATGCGGACGGGCCGGCGCAGATGCCAAGCGGCGATCGCGATGAACGGCTGGACGGAAAGATCGAGTTTGGAACCGAAACCGCCACCAACCGCGGTGGGAATGATCCGGACATTTTCGGGCGCGATGCCGAGGATCTGGGCCACGTCCGCACGATCCATGTAGGGCGATTGGGTGCAGGCTTGAATTTCGATGCGATCACCGATGCGGCGCGCGAATCCCGCTTCAGGTTCGATGTAGGCGTGCTCGACGAACCCCGTTTCGTAGAACCCTTCGACGACGACCTCGGAATCGGCCAGTCCTTTTTCCACGTCACCGCGAACGACGCGGCCGCCGACGAGGATATTGCGTTCACGACTCGCATGGATACGCGTGGCCTTTTCAGAGAGCGCTTCGTCGATTGTGCTGAGCGGCGGCAACTCTTTCCAGGTGACCGGGAACGCGGAGAGGTCGAGAGATTCGAGCGCATCGGGCTCGCCGGCAATTGCCGCGACGGCTTCGCCACGAAATCTGGTTTCCGTTTCGGCGAAGACGGGCTGGTCCGCGAAGGGAGGGATTACCCCGTAACAGTTTCTGCCCGGGACATCGGCCGCGGTGAAGACGGCAGAGACGCCCGGATGAGCAGCGACAAAAGAATCGAGGTTACCGAACGTAAAACGAGCGCGGTGGAAACGACTGCGAATTGCGCGCACTGACAAGGCGCCCATCGGAGTTTCGTCCGCCCCGAAGATTTCGGAGCCTTCGACCTTGGGGTCTCCATCGAGGCGGACGATACGCTTGCCGACGGCATGGCCGGCTTCGGGCGAAAGCTGCACGATTCGATTCGAATGCGCGTCCAGAACGGCGTTTACAATTTTGCGATAGCCGGTGCAGCGGCAGAGCACGCCACCCAGCGCATCCATAACTTGCGATTCCGTGGGGCTCCCGGAGCGCTCGAGAAGTGCAGTGGCCGCAACCAACATTCCCGGCGTGCAAATTCCGCACTGCGCCGCTCCGTGCGCGAGAAACGATTTTTGCAGGTGGTCGAAGAGCGGCGCACGGGAGGCGAGGCCTTCGACGGTCGTGATTTCACATTTTTCCGCCTGGCCGAGTGAAATGAGGCAGGAGCATACCGGTTCGCCGTCGAGCAGAACCGTGCAGGCGCCACAATCACCCGCATCACACCCCACCTTGGTTCCGGTCAAGCCGAGATTTTCACGCAGGGCGCGTGAGAGGCGCTGAACGCGCGGGGCGTTCACGGAAACCGTGCGTCCGTTGACCGACAACCGAACTGCGACTTGCGTCTCAAGGGGCGTGGTTTGGGTGTCGGCCATAAACGCTATTCCTGGATGCAGATTTCGAGCGCCCGCCGGACCATGGTCAGAGAGGCATCGAGCCGGTAGCTTCCGGTGGCGCGAATGTCGTCGATCGGCGAAAGCTCGGTGAGATGTTCCGGCGAAACGACCTCGCCGAGACCGCTGCATGCGGGCGCACCGATGAGTGCGCGTTCAAGCTCGTGGAGCCGCTGGGCCGTCGCTGAGCACGAACCGACAGCAACACGCGCGTCCGAGACGCGGCCTTGTGCGTCTTTTTTCACAATAGCGGCAACCATCGAAATTGAGATGACGAGATAACGGCGAGAGCCAAGTTTGAGAAACACGGAAGGCGCATCGTCCACGGCGTGGGGGACGTAAATATTCGTAAGAATTTCATCGCCGCGGCGTTGGGTTTTACGGTTGCCGACCAAAAATTCCGACAGTGGCAGGCGGCGTTGGCCGGCGCGCGATGCGAGCTCGATTTCCGCATCCAGCGCAAGGAGAGGCGGAACGCCGTCCGCGGCTGGTGAGGCGTTGCACAGGTTCCCGGCGACAGTGCCACGATTTTGGATTTGGATCGAGCCGACCTCGCGCGCGGCCATTTTCAGCGCGTCGAAGCAGCGGGGCACGGGGGTTGCGATCACGTCGGTCCAGGTGGTGAGGCCGCCGATGCGAATAAAATCCGGCTCGATAACGATTCCGCGAAGTTCGCGGACGCCCGAGATGTCCAGAACAGGTTGCGTGACCGGGCGGTCGCCCAAGGCGGGGTAAAAATCAGTGCCGCCCGACAGGATTTGCACGGAACGATCGGACAGAGCGTGGATCGCTTCGTTCAGTGTAGCGGGCCTGAAGTACAAGCAGTGCTCCGGCGGCTGGCGCGAAGGAGATTGCGCGACCGCAGAGGGATTCGCCATTTTGTATCTGAACGGGCGCAATTGTACAGCAACAAAGGCGGGCAAACCGAGCAACACTGAATTCGACGGTCACACCGATTCCGAAAACCGGGCATCTCGGACGGCGGCTCTTACGCGCGTAGAGCCTCGGCGCGGCAAAGACCTACGCGCAAGGGTTTCCGGCTCGGCAGGGCGAATGGCTCTATGCAGTTTTGCGACCGCTCGCCGGACGCGCAACTCTGCT
>Ga0302326_10023850_pt1 | contig 12451 bp, 11 predicted proteins | sample Palsa_T0_3_FD_202264 | JGI IMG/M metagenome (GOLD analysis project Ga0302326, IMG submission 202264) | Peat permafrost microbial communities from Stordalen Mire near Abisko, Sweden - Palsa_T0_3 | ecosystem: Environmental > Terrestrial > Soil > Palsa > Peat permafrost | place: Sweden: Abisko...
CCGAATCCAGTGCCACGCTCAAAACGGCGGGGCGACCTCTTCTGTCGACCCTCGGGTCTGACTTCACACTGCCGCACGACGGCTCGAGGCGCCCCGCCCCAAACCCACTAATTCAGCAGGCTCCTAGACGTCCAGTCCGATGTCGAGCACCCGCACCGAATGCGTGAGCGCCCCGACGGCGAGGTAGTCCACTCCCGTCCCGGCGTAGTCCGCAGCGGTGTCGAGTGACAGCCCGCCCGAGGACTCGAGTTTGGTTGCCGGTGCCCGAGTATCGCGGCGCTGCGCCGCAATCTGGGTCTGCCAGACCGGGAAGTTTTCGAGTAACACCAATTCGGCGCCCTCGGCCAGGATCTCGTCGAGCTGCTCGAGCGAGTCAACTTCGACCTCGCACGGCAGCTCGGGGGCCGCGGCCCGCACCGCGCGCAGCGCCGCGACCACCGAGCCGGCGGCCGCGACATGGTTGTCCTTGATCAGCGCCGCGTCACCCAGGCCGAGCCGATGGTTGACGCCACCACCGACCCGAACCGCGTACTTCTGCAGGGCGCGTAGACCGGGCAACGTTTTGCGGGTGTCGCGAATCTTGGTTTTGGTGCCGTTCACCGCGTCCACCCAGGCCGCGGTGGCGGTGGCGATCCCGGACAGGTGACAGACCAGGTTGAGCAGTGTGCGCTCGGCGGTCAACAGGCCGTGCATCCGCGCCTCGACGGTCAACGCCGGCGCACCCGGCTGCAGTCGGGCCCCGTCCTCGACGCGATTGACGATCCGGTAGCCATCGCGGCCGAGCACCTCGTCGAGCACCAGGATTGCGATGTCGACCCCGGCGATCACGCCGGGCTCGCGGGTGATCAGCGACGCCGTAGTCACTGCGCCTTCGGGCACAGTCGCGGCAGTCGTGACGTCCGGGCCGTAGCGCAGGTCCTCGTCGAGCGCACGGGCGATCGTGGCGCGAGCCTCGACGAGCTCGTCGTCCGACAACATGGCGCCGCTCCTCCTGCGCTGTTCTGATCGCACTGCACTGTTCATCGTCGCCGGCGGGAGGCCCATCAGCAGACCGCCGCCAGCTCCTCGACCTGCGCGCTGTAATCGGCGCCGAGCCGGACGACAAGACTGCGAGCCGGCGCGGCAGCCGCATCGGCATATTCGGCCCGGTGGTGACACCCGCGGCTCTCCTCGCGGGCCAGCGCGGCGGTCGCCACCGCGCGAGCCGCGACGGTCAGCGCAGCGTCTTCGAGGCCCGCCCGGGTGGTGATCGCGCTCAGCGGGGCTTTCGACAGCGTTGCGATCAATCGGCGCAGGCCGTTGGCGTCGCGGACCACCGAGGCATCGCGGGTCATCGCCCGCTGCAGGTCACCGCGGGCCAGCGCCGCGCAGCCGGCCGGCTCCCCTGCCGTCGCGCGGACGCGTCCGAGCAGCGCTGCGTGCTCGGCGGCGGCCCGGCCCGCCCGGCCTCCGACCACCAGCCCCTCCAGCAGGCTGTTGGACGCCAAGCGGTTGGCGCCGTGCATCCCGGTGCGGCCGACTTCGCCCGCGGCGAACAGCCCCGGCAGCTCGGTGCGACCGTGGACATCGGTCACCACGCCGCCGCAGCTGTAATGCGCACCCGGGGCCACCGGGATGGGTTGACGAACCGGGTCGATACCGGCCGCCCGGCAGGCCGCGGCGACGGTCGGGAAGCGGCGCCCGAAATCCTCGATACCGCGGGCGTCGAGGTACACGCACTCGTCGCCGATCGCGCGCAGCCGGGCATCGATAGCGCCGGCCACCACATCGCGTGGCGCCAGATCCCCCATCGGATGCACACCGGCGGTCACCGAATTGCCTTGGCTGTCAACCAAAGCCGCACCCTCGCCGCGAATCGCTTCGGTGACGAGCGGTCGACGACCGCCTTCAGGGCCGTCGTACAGCATCGTCGGGTGGAACTGGATGAACTCGATGTCGCTCACCGCGACTCCGGCCCACAGCGCCAGCGCGATGCCGTCGCCGGTTGAGCCGGTGGGGTTGGTGGTCGCGCCGTAGAGCTGCCCAAGTCCGCCGGTGGCCAGGATCACCGACGGCGCGTGAATGATGCCGATGCTCCGCCGATCGGCCACCAGCACACCGGTCACCGCATCGGTTCCCGAAGCTGTCTCGTGCAGCAACTGCAGCGCGGCGTGCTTGGTCCGGATATCCAGCATCGTCGCCGCATGGTCGAGCGCCCGCTGCACCTCGGCTCCGGTGGCGTCGCCGCCGGCGTGCACGATGCGTCGCCGGGAGTGTCCGCCTTCGCGGCTGAGCGCCCAACCGCCAGCCGCCTGATCGAATTGCGCTCCGTCACTGACCAATTCGGTAACGGCCCGGAAGCCGTCAGCAACGATGGACGTCACCGCATCGGGATCGCATAACCCGGCACCGGCCGCCAGGGTGTCAGAGACGTGCGCGTCGACCGAGTCGTCGGTGTCCGGCAGCACTACCGCAATCCCACCCTGTGCGTAGTGGGTGGCCGTCGCACCGGGCTTGCGGCCGGCCTTGCTGAGCACGACCACCCGTCGGCCGGCGCGGTGCGCGGCCAGCGCCGCGGCCAGACCGCCGACGCCGGTGCCGATGACAACGACGTCGGCACTCTCCTGCCAGGCCGGGTGAATGCTCATTCGCCGCCGCCCGGTTGGCCGATCGCGATCATCCGCTGCACGCTTTGGCGCGCCCGCTGCGCGGTCTGGGCATCGACGTGAACTTCGTCGGCGCCCTCGACCAGGCAACGGAGCAGCGCGGCGGGGGTAATCATCTTCATGTACTTGCATGACGCGCGATCGTTGACCGCGCGGAAGTCGACGTCAGGGGCGGCGTTGCGCAGCTGATACAGCATCCCGACCTCGGTGGCGACCAAGACCTGGCGGGCCTTGGTGGCACGTGCGGCGTCCAGCATGCCGCCGGTCGACAGGATCTTGACCCGGTCGTCCGGAAACGCGCCCTCGCCGGCCAGGTACAGCGCGGAGGTCGCACAACCGCATTCCGGGTGGACGAACAACTCAGCGTCGGGGTACCTGCGGGCCTGATCGGTGAGCTCGTCACCGTTGATCCCGGCGTGCACGTGGCATTCGCCGGCCCACACGTGGACGTTGTCTCGGCCCGTCATCCGGCGTACGTGCGCTCCGAGGAACTGATCGGGGCAGAACAGCACCTCGCGGTCGGCGTCGATGGAAGCGACGACGTCGACGGCGTTGGATGAAGTGCAGCAGATGTCGGTGAGCGCCTTCACCGCGGCGGTGGTGTTGACGTAGGAGACGACGACCGCGCCTGGGTGTTCGTCCTTCCAGGCCTGCAGATCTTCGGATGTGATCGAGTCGGCCAGCGAGCATCCGGCGCGCTGATCGGGGATGAGGACGGTCTTGTTCGGGCTGAGGATTTTGGCGGTCTCGGCCATGAAGTGCACGCCGCAGAACACGATGGTGTCTTCGGGCGCCTCGGCCGCGACCCTGGACAGCGCCAGCGAGTCACCCACATAGTCGGCGACATCCTGAATGGCCGGCAGCTGATAGTTGTGCGCCAGGATCGTGGCGTTCCGCAGGTCGGCCAGCCGACGAATCTCGGCCGCCCATTGCTCGTCGCCGTCGATGCCACCGAAACCGTTGGAAGAGTTGGTGATTCCTGCGGCCAGATCGTTTGCCATGTCTTCAATCGGCCCGTTCGACAGCACGTCGGTGCGATTCACGACTGCCATAGTCGATCCTTTCGCCTCCCGGCATCGGTTTTCGACTTATAATCGAAAACATGGCCCATGGTAGCACTGCGCACGAAGTGCTCGCTGTCGTATTCCAGGTTCGCGGGCTCGGACCAGGCCCGATAACGCAGAAGCCCGAGCTCAGCGTCCTGCTCTGGCAACGCGCCCAAAACCCCGAGCGCGGAGCGTGGTCGCTGCCCGGCGGGCAGCTGCGGCACGACGAGGACATGACGACGTCGGTGCGCCGGCAGCTGGCCGAAAAGGTTGACCTGCGGGAAGTCGCGCACCTGGAGCAGCTCGCGGTGTTCTCCGAGCCCGACCGGCTGCCCGGCACCCGCACGATCGCCTCGACGTTCCTGGGCCTGGTTCCCTCCCCCGCCATCCCGGAGCTGCCGTCCGATACCCGCTGGCACCCGGTCACCGCGTTGCCACCGATGGCGTTCGACCACGGCCCGATGGTCGCCCACGCCCGAACCCGCCTGGTCGCGAAGATGTCCTATACCAATATCGGATTCGCCTTGGCTCCAACCGAATTCGCCATGTCGACGCTGCGTGACATCTACAGCGCCACGTTGGGTCATCAGGTGGATACCACCAACCTGCAGCGCGTGCTGGCCCGCCGCGGCGTGATCAGCCCGACCGGCACCGTCGCGCACTCCGGCCGCAGCGGCGGTCGACCGGCGGCGTTGTACCGCTTCACCGATTCACAGTTGCGGGTGACCGACGAGTTCGCCGCGCTGCGCCCGCCCGGCTCAGCGTGACGTGAGCGACTCACCGGCGGGCCGACTGGATTCTTAAAGCCTTCTTAAGCAAGAATGCCCCGATGGACATTGGCAACCTTGCGAGCGCAATCGAAACCGGTGCCGACTGGATCGGTCGGGCACCCCATGAGGAACTGCAGCCCAAGGCCCGCCCGGTACTGCCGACGGAGGACCCGTTCTACGAACCGCCGCCCGGTTACCGGCACGCCACGCCCGGCACGGTGCTGCGTTCGCGCGATGTGGAGCTGGCATTTCTCGGCCTGATCCCGCAGCGGGCGATGGCTACCCAGCTGCTCTACCGGACAACAGACATGAACGGCCGGCCGGAGGCGACGGCAACGACGGTGATCGTGCCCGCCGACGCCACGCCCGACCGGCCCTGCCCGGTGCTCTCGTACCAGTGCGCGATCGACGCGGTGTCGTCCCGCTGTTTTCCGTCGTACGCGTTGCGGCGACGGGCGCAGGCCGTCGGTTCGCTGGCTCAGCTGGAATACCTGCTGATCGCCGCCGCGCTGGCTGAAGGCTGGGCGGTGTCGATACCCGACCACGAGGGCCGCACCGGAATGTGGGGCGCGCCGTTCGAGCCCGGTTACTTCATTCTCGACGGGGTTCGGGCCGCGCTGAATGCCGAGCGACTCGGGTTGTCCTCGTCGGCGCCGGTGGCGCTGTGGGGCTATTCGGGTGGCGGGCTGGCGACGGCATGGGCCGCCGAGCTGTGCGCCGACTACGCGCCCGAGCTGGACATCGTCGGCGCGGTCCTCGGATCACCGGTCGGCGATCTCGGCCACACCTTCCGTCGGCTCAACGGCACCTTCTTGTCCGGCCTTCCGGCCATGGTGATCGCCGCGCTGGTCCACATCTACCCCGACCTGGACCGGGTGATCGACGAGCACGCCAGCGATGAGGGACGCGCGTTACTGCGGCGGCTGGAAAGTATGACCACTGTCGGCGCGGTTCTCCGGATGGTCAAGAAGGACGTCGGCGACTTCCTCGACCGGCCACTGGAAGAAATCCTGACGATGCCCGAGGTTCAGCACGTCTTCGACAGCATCAGGCTGGGCGCCAAGGTGCCCACGCCGCCGGTGCTGATCGTGCAGGCCGTGCACGACTACCTGATCGACGTCGAGGACATCGACCGGTTAGCCGACGCCTACTCGGCGGGCGGTGCCGATGTCACCTATCACCGCGATGCGTTCAACGAGCACCTGCTGCTCCATCCGCTGTCGGCGCCGATGGCGCTGCGCTGGCTGCAGGACAGGTATGCACGCCGGCCGCTGAGCGATCATTTGATCCGAACGAAATGGCCGACGATGTTCAACCCGGCGACCTACGTCGGAATGGCGCGACTGGCCGTGATCGCGGCCAAGGTGATCACCGGAAAGGCGATTCACCACCGCCCGCTATGACGGCGGCGCGCTCTCCGCGTTGTCAGGCCGCGGATACACCGTCTTGACGGCCGGATAGCTGCCGAGATCGTCGCGCGCGGTCGCCGCGACCGGTATCGCGTAGACCAATGCGGCGGTCGCGGCCGGTAGCAGCAGCGTGCAGGCGATCAGCAGCCGGGAAGGGCCGAAGAACACCGACGGCGCCTCAGTGACGTAGTACAGCGGGTGATCGTGGCTCACCGGCGCCGCGGCGAAGTTTGGTGTGCCATAACGCAAGTGCGCCAGCAGCACGCCCACACCGACCGCAGCGCCCGCCGCGATCACCACGCCGGTGCACAGCCCGGCAACCATCCCGGGACCGCGATGTGGCCGCCACTGCCAGGCCAGCACGGCCGCCACCGCGGCAACGACGTTCAGCAGCCCGAGCATCAGGAATGCGGAGACGAAGAAATGATCGGCTTCGCTGCCCAGGTATTCGTGCAGCCGTTCACCGCTGTGGGACAGCGCCACCGCCCCCTTGATCGGCGGGGCCAGCCACGCCCACAGGGCGCCGACGAGCGCGCCGACCGGCAGCAGTCCCGCCGCCACCGTGATGGCCGCCCGCCGTCGAGAAATCCGTGGCGCGCCGCCGGTCTGCACGTCGGTCATCGCTGCGACTCCAGCTCGGCCGAGTCGACCCGTCCGTGCCGCGAGCATTTCGCCCACCAGCCGTCAGGCCGCACCTGAACCACCATGCGGCGTCCGCATTCGGCGCAGAATCGGGGCGGCTCCAAACCCAGCTGGGCCGCCGTCGGCACCGCGCTGCCGGCGGCATCGCCCGTGTAGACGTTATAAAGGCCCGCCCCTACTGGCGCTGGCAGATCGCGGAGCATCAACGTCTCGCTCTACAGGCTGGCGTTGAGGGCCTTGATCGGCATCTGCAGATCGTCGAGCAGCTCCAGATCAGCTTCAGCGGGCCGTCCCAACGTGGTCAGATAGTTGCCGACGATCACGGCGTTGATCCCGCCCAGGATGCCCTGTTTTGCACCCAGGTCGCCGAGCGTGATCTCACGACCACCGGCGAAGCGCAACATGGTCCGGGGCAAGGCCAACCGGAATGCGGCCACCGCTTTGAGCGCCTCGCTGGCCGGCAGTACTTCCAGGTCACCGAACGGCGTGCCCGGTCGCGGGTTGAGGAAGTTCAGCGGAACCTCGTCGGGGTCCAGCTCGGCCAAGTCGGCGGCGAACTCGGCGCGCTGCTCAATGGTCTCGCCCATGCCGAGGATGCCTCCGCAGCAGACCTCCATGCCGGCCTCGCGCACCATCGACAGCGTCTCCCAGCGCTCCTCCCAGCTGTGGGTGGTGACGACATTGGGGAAGAAGGAGCGAGCGGTCTCGAGGTTGTGGTTGTAGCGGTGCACGCCCATCGCCGCGAGCCGGTCCACCTGCTCGGCGCTCAACATGCCCAGCGAGCAGGCGATCTGGATGTCCACGGCGTCGCGGATCGCCTCGATACCGGCGGCCACCTGAGCCAGCAACCGCTCGTCGGGTCCGCGCACCGCCGCGACAATGCAGAACTCGGTGGCACCGGATTTGGCGGTCTGCTTGGCCGCTTCGACCAGGCTGGGGATATCCAGCCAGGCGCTGCGCACCGGCGAGGCGAACAAGCCCGACTGCGAGCAGAAGTGACAGTCTTCCGGGCAGCCACCGGTTTTCAGGCTGATGATGCCCTCGACCTCGACCTCGGGACCGCACCAGGCCATCCGCACCTCGTGCGCCAGCGCCAACAGCTCTTCGAGCCGTTCGTCGGGCAGCTGCAGCACTTCCAGCACCTGCTGCTGGCTCAGCCCCTCGCCACCCTCGAGCACTTGGTGACGGGCCACCGCCAGGATGTCGGTGCCGTGAGTGTCGGATGTTGGCCGAGTCGCCGCCTGAGTCACCAGCTACTCCTTAAGTCTTTGTCTTTGTCCTGTCCACGCATTCGGGACGCAGCGGACCCGGGCTTCTCGCAACCAGCGTCGAACGGTGCCCAGGCTAGGCTAGCGGTGTGCACCTGCACAAACGTCATGTGGTCGGCGCGGCGGCGACTAGGTACCCGATTGGGGTAGGCAACAGAGCCCCGGGGGTGAACGCAATTGGGTAGTGCACACGTCGAATACGTCGCTCACCATTGGCTCCTACTGGCCGGACCGGCGTTCTTGCCGGCTGTGATCGTCGTCGCCGTGGTGTTGTATGTCGCGATGAAAGACCGGCGCACACCAGATGAGGACCAGCAGGCGACGAACCGCGACACAGCCGACGAACGGCGTGACTGAAACGCGCCGGCAGCACATCAGCCGAAGTTTGAACGTAGGCCCCGCAGGCTACCTACTGTGACGGAAGTTACCCGCCCGACGAGTTCGGGCGGGCCACAGCGCGGTGGGAGGTATCACGGTGGACCTGACATTTTTAGCGGAGCCGCCGGCGCGCGGAGCCGGCCTCAACCAAGTGATCGGCCTGTCGGTCGCCGGGATGGTGATCGGCGCGGTGATGCTGTACGTCGGCTGGGCGCATCGCACGCACCGGATCACGTGGGTGACCACCGCTGCGGAATGGCTGGGAGGAAAGTTCGACCGCCCGTCGTGGGTCGCACTGCCCGTCTTGGTGTTCACCACCTCGATAATCTGCGCCCTGTTCGGCTTCATCTGGGATGTCAGCTGGCACATCGGCAATGGGCGCGATCCCGGTCCGCTGGCCAACCCGGCGCATTACTTCATCATCATCGGTCTGTTCGGCGTCTTCGTGGCCGGCATGATCTCGGTGGTATTGCCCTTCGACAAGCCGGGTCCGGCAGCGGTGCGGATCACCCGCAGCTGGTACGCCCCGGTGGGCGGCGTGTTGATGGCCGGCTGCGGCCTCTACGCGATGATCGGTTTCCCGCTCGATGACATCTGGCACCGCATCTTCGGCCAGGACGTGACGCTGTGGGGCCCCACCCATCTGATGATGATCGGCGGTGCCAACTTCTCCCTCTTCGCGGTGCTCATGTTGGAGTACGAGGGCGAGCGATACCTGCAGTCAAGCGCGCCCGCCGATGGTGCATCGGAGCGAAAAGACCGCCCCTTCGTCCGCATCGTGCGCTACCTGTCCTGTGGCGGGCTGCTCATCGGAATGTCGGTCTACCAAATCGAATTCGACTTCGGCGTGCCGCAGTTCCGGCTGGTATTCCAGCCGATGCTGATCGCCGCGGCCGCCGCTATCGGAACGATCGTCGCGCGCATGACCTTGGGCCGAGGTGCGGCGATCATCGCCGCACTCTTCGCGATTGGGCTGCGCGGGCTTGTCGCCCTGATCGTCGGACCCGTTCTGGGCGCCCCGATCAACTGGTTCCCGCTGTATCTGGGACCGGCGTTGGTGGTCGAGGTGCTGGCCTTCACCCCGCTGTTCCGCCGGCCGATCCTGTTCGGTGCCGTCGCCGGTCTGGGCATCGGCACCGTCGGCCTGTGGCTCGAGTCGCTGTGGATCGGGGCGGTGTACCACTACCCGTGGCCGATCACGCTGTGGCGCGAAGCGCTGCCGATGGCCGTCCCGGTGGCGATCTTGGTCGGCATCTGCGCCGCGATGCTCGGGATGGTCCTCACCAGCCAGCGCCTGCCGGGCAGGGGTATCGGAATCATCGCGGTGGCGCTCACGGTGCTCGTCATCGGCGGTACGGTCGCCAACGGCCTGCACATTCACGTGCCGAGCCAGGACACCGCCACCGTCAAGCTGACCGACCTGCCGAGTGCACCGGGACAGCGAATGGTCTCGGCCGATGTGCAGATCAATCCACCCAACGCCATCAGCGACCATCCGGATTGGCTCACGGTGCTGGCCTGGCAGGGTCGGATGAACAACGAACGAGGTCTGGTTATCGACCGGCTCACCAAGGTTGGTCCTGGCCATTACGTGTCGAATCGTCCGCTCCCAGTGTGGGGCTCGTGGAAGACGTTGGTGCGCATCCACGACGGCCGAACGTTGGCTGCGGTGCCGATCTGGGCACCCGCTGACGACGCGATTCCCGTCAAGGAAATCCCGGTGCAGCTCAACAGCACCCGCCCCCTCACCTTCGAGGTGTCGATCCTTCAGCGTGAGCGTGATCCGGGCGTCCCCTTGTGGCTGTTCACTGCCGGCGGAGTGGTCGTGTTGTTCCTGACCCTGTGCGTCATCTCCGCTCTGACGTGGGGTGCCGGCCGGATCAACGAGGACGACATTGCTCCAACGCAACCGGAGGAACCGGCATTGGATCGCGTTCCGCCGAAGGCGGCATGAGGCCGGCGGCAGCGGTCTCGTCAACGCGTGTACTGCTCACGGCATTAGTTGGGGTAATAGCGGTAGCACTGGCCGGGTGCGGTGGTGCGTCGAAACCAGCCAGCGGCGCCGGGCTGACGATCGACATCACCATCGCGCACGGTCAGGTCACGCCGGCCAACGCGACCCTGCAGGCAACTGTCCGCCAACCGATTACGCTGCATGTCACCAGCGACGTCACCGACGAGTTACACGTGCACTCGGTGCCGGATCACAAGTTCGAGGTGGCCGCCACGGCCAATCAGACTTTCCAGTTCAGCGTTGACGTTCCGGGCAGCGTCGACGTCGAGCTACACCACCTCGACCGCACCGTCGCCACCATCCACGTGCATCCGTGACCTCCGCCGACGACGATTCAGTGCGCAGCGATGAGGTGGGGGCACCTCCCGCTTGCGGAGGAGAGCGGCGCCGATGACCCCGGCGGTCATCGTCGCGCACGGCCTTGGTGGGTCGAGCGATCTTCCCGTGCCGTACGCGTTTTCGGTGATCGGCGCGGCTTGGGCGTTGACCTTCACCTTCGCTCTGGTCGCCCTGGCGTGGAAGCGGCCACGGTTTGATCCGGCCAATCCCACTCGCCCGCTGCCGGCGGTGGTGACGACTTTCGTGGACTCGCGTGTCATCCGCGGTATTGCTGCGGTCGCGGCGTTGGCGTTCACCGGGTGGGTGCTGCTGGCCGGGTTGTGCGGACCGCAAACGCAGAGCAACGCGCTGCTCGGTGTCTTCTACGTGCTGCTGTGGGTCGGGCTGGTGGCGATTTCGCTTCTGGTCGGGCCGGTATGGCGCATCATCTCACCGATGCGCACGATATACCTACTGCTGCAACGTATTACCCCGGAACGCCTCGCCAAGCCACGGCTGACCTACCCGGAATCCTGGGGGTATCGGCCTGCCGCGGTGGGGTTGTTCGCATTCGTGTGGATGGAATTGGCCAGTCCCAACCCGGCCGCGCTGCCGTGGGTCAAGACGTGGCTGCTGATCTATGCCGTGGTGATGCTGGGCGGCGCATGGCTATGCGGGCAACGGTGGCTCGCCCGAGCGGACCCATTCGGTGTCTACAACATGGCGGTTTCGCGGCTCTCTCCCTTCCGGCGCGATGCGAACACTCAGAGAATCGCGATCGGCAACCCCTTCGATCATCTGCTGTCGTTGCCGATTCGGCCGGGCATCGTCGCCGTGCTGGCGGTGCTGCTGGGCTCCACCGCATTCGACAGCTTCTCGTCGTCGGTGACATGGCGCAACTTCGCCGACGGCCTCGCCCGGAGTATTCACGCTGTACCGCTGTCGGTTTCGCTGTCCGCGTTGCGCACCATCGGGATGCTGGGTTTTGTCGCTGTGGTGGCGACCACCTTCTCGCTGGCCGCCCGCGCGACGGGCGGACTCGACCGTGAGCAGCGTCGTGCGCTACCCGGCCAACTGGCGCACTCGCTGATTCCCATCGTGGTGGGTTACATCTTCGCGCACTACCTGTCCTATCTGGTCGAGCGCGGGCAGCAGGCGGTGTTCGCCCTCGCTGACCCTCTGGGCAAGGGCTGGAACCTGCTGGGGCTGGGGCATTTACACGTCGCCTATGTGCTCTCGCTGCATCCCACGGTGTTGGCAGTCATCAAGGTGACATCCGTGGTCACCGGACACATCGTGGCCGTGATCGCGGCGCACGACAAAGCGTTGCGGCTGCTGCCGTCAGGCCACCAACTCACCGGCCAGCTGACCATGATGCTGGTCATGGTCAGCTACACCTTCACCGGGTTGTACTTGCTGTTCAGCGCGTAGACGTCATTCCAGGATGCCGTCATGCAACTCGGCGAACAATTCGGCGTTGCGGCTGTAGTCGACAAGCACGTCGATAATGGTCACTCCCGGCTCAGCCAGCGATCGCGTGAACACATCCTCGAACTCGGTCAGGCTGCTCACCCGGACACCCTTGGCGCCGAAGGCCGCCGCGTAGTGAACGATGTCGTAATCGCCCAACTGCACACCTGACGTGCGGCCGTACTTCAGCTCCTCCTGGAACGCGACCATGTTGTAGGCGTTGTCCCGCATGATCACGTGCGTGAAACTCAGGCCCAGTCGCGTCGCGGTTTCCAATTCCTGTGCACTGAACAGGAATCCACCATCCCCGGACACCGACACGACTGGTGTGCCCGGCCGCACCAGGGCGGCGGCCATCGCCCAGGGCAACGCGACACCAAGGGTCTGCTGGCCGTCGGAGAACAGCAGTCGCCGAGGCTGGTACACCCGGAAATGCCTGGCCATGTAGATGTAGTGCGATCCCACGTCGCAGGCCACGGTGGCGGTGTCGT
>Ga0302326_10023851_pt1 | contig 12451 bp, 8 predicted proteins | sample Palsa_T0_3_FD_202264 | JGI IMG/M metagenome (GOLD analysis project Ga0302326, IMG submission 202264) | Peat permafrost microbial communities from Stordalen Mire near Abisko, Sweden - Palsa_T0_3 | ecosystem: Environmental > Terrestrial > Soil > Palsa > Peat permafrost | place: Sweden: Abisko...
CCGTCCGAATCTCCGCCTCGGGGGCGCTGGCGTGGCGAAGCGCGAGCACGCGTTCGACGGACTCCTCGTACGCCGCGTCACGTCTTTTCACCGTCTCGAGGAGCTCTCGGTCCTCCGAGCCGACGGCGGAGGCGCGAAGCTGGGCGTAGTCGGCCTCGAAGGCCGCTCGCTCGCGGGCGCTCGCGGCCAGAGAGGCCTCGCTTCCCGTGAGAAGGTAGGCCCGCGCGCTTGCCGATTCCTCCTCGCGTGCGCTCCGGGCGTGCTCCACGAGTAGCGCCCTGTCCAGGTATGCGGAGGCGACACGCTCGTCGGCCTTGCTGAGCCAGCCGATCACCGCAAACGCCAAGCCGCCGCCGAGCGCGGCGACGCTGACAATCCCGACTAGCGCGAGGGCGCCTCGTGCCTCGATGTCCCGCCACTCCCTGGGCATGATTCGAGTGAAGCATGTGTGAGGCCGAAATCCTTCCCGCATATCGGCTGAGCCGAAGCGGAGCGGTCGCTCTATCTCGTAGAAACGGCCTATGAGCCGTGCGCTTCTTTGGCCAAGCGGGTTCCGGACGGGGGACTCATCCACCCCGCGATCAGTAGCGCAGCGAGCGGGGACAGCTGCATCGCCAGCCGATTGAGCAACGTCCCCTCCGTCGCAAACTCCATGACGCGCCCAGGCGTCGCAAGCAGCGCCGCAAACAGGACCACCCCATCTACGAACAGGAGGATCGCGAACCAGACTGCGTCACGGGACGTCGAACGCGGCTTGATGATCACGGCCGCCATCCCACCGACGCCGAGCACCCCGAGCGCGCCCCACGACCGAAACTCGAACATGTGCGCAAGCACTGCTCCAGCGAGCGCAGGTAGCCGGTTCCACTCGGGAAGCGACAGTGCATGGTCCGCGCTCGCCATCCCGCTCACGCTCAGACGAAGATGCCACGCTGCCACCACCGTCGCGGCGCTCAATCCGCAAGCAATCGACCGCCGCACGACTGCATCGTCCCGGTCTCGGATCTGCCCGTAAATTGCACCGACGAGCGTGATCGCCGCCACGTGAACCATTCCCTCGTCCTTCAGCGCCACCGCCGCGATGGCGACTACGGCAGACGCGACGCCTGCATTGGGTCGTCGAAGCAGAACGGCCAACGCACCCACGAGCAGGCCGAGCGGTAAGTCGACGTAGGAGGATCGAAGGTGGATGAAGACGAGAGGCGAAGCCAAGAGGACCACGGCGACCGTCGCAAGCCTTGTCGCACGACACTCCGGTGAGAGTCGTTCATCTTCCGCGATCGCGCACAAGAACAGCATGGTCGCGAGAATCTCGAGTCCGATAGCTCCGGCAACGACGGATTCGGGGCGGGGCGAGAAGCCGGCGAGCAGACTGACGCTCAGTGGCTCGAGAAGCGGGTACCCGCTCGGAATGAAGGGTGGGAGCGTCGTGTGCAGCCCTCCCTTGACGAGTGCCCCGAGCCCTCCCGCTGCGTACCGCGCTTTCGCGAGCCAAACGAATGCGTCCCAGAAGCAGGGCGTGGAGGGGCGATCGATGAGCATTGCGGCCAGAAAAGCCGAGATGGTCGCGGCGAGTGCCGCCACGGGTGTGCGCGAGCGCGGGGGTTCCTCATCGGAGAACGACCGTCTCCGTTGGAACTCCAGCCCCACCAGGCCGGCCGCCACGACCGCCGCAAGCGTGGGGATTGCGAACACCAAGTAAGAGCCAACGAAGGTCGCGAGGGCAAGCAGTGGCCAGCGGACGACGCTCTGTCGCGGTAGCAGGCGGAAGTGGTGGTCAACCGGGAGTGCCACGACGACGGCGGCCGTCGCACAAAGGATCGGGCGCCACAGCGGAATCATGGGCTCGCGCCGTTGCCACACATAAGCGTTCCGCGAGCGTCCGTGCAGCCCGCCGTGAGTGCATCCGGCCCCAGGATGATGGCGGCCGGTGAGCCGCACGTGTGAGACGTCGCAAGCGCGAAATCCACGATCGGGTCGCATGCGGAGCACGTGCTCTTGACCACCACCGCGCACCCATGTGCGTCCGAGAAGCCTTCGACCTCGCTCCGGAATCGTTCGATGACGGCAGCGGCGAGCGCCGCACGAGTGGGGGAATCGGCCCGCCGTCCCTCGATTATGGAGAGGCCCGGGATGGCGCAGGCGAGGACGGCGACGACCGCAACCCCCACACGGATACGACTTCGTCGCGCACGGAGCGCCACGACCGTAAGGATCACTGCGGAAACAAAGCCGATGGCGGCCGTCGGCGTGGCCTCGCCTCGCTGCCCGACGCGGTTGGCGCCCTGGGTCACCATTTCGGAGAGCGACGGATCCATGCACGAACGTAGCGGCGATATAGTTGCACCTCCAACTAGTCAAGCGTGAACGATGTCGATAGGGTGCGCCCGTGCGAGCCTGCGCCCATGCCTCCTCCTCCGACTCTCCCCGATCCGACGCTTCGCTTTTTGCGGACCGTCTGGGCGCTCGACCACGGCCTGCAGTCGCACTCGAAGCGGATGAGAGCACAGAAGGGAGTGACCGGCCCCCAGCGGCTCGTCCTTCGGATCCTCGAGCTTGCCCCCGGGACCCCTCCGAGCGAGCTCGCGCGAGCGCTCTGCTTCCACAAGAGCACCGTCAGCGTCATCTTGCGAAGCCTCGAGCACGCATGCCTGGTCCGTCGCTCGCCCAACGCGATGGACGGTCGCGCGGTGGTCCTCACGCTGACGACGAAAGGGCGGCGCGTCGTCCAGATGCGAACCGGCACGGTGGAGGCGGCGTTCCGCGAGACGCTCGAGAACCTCCCGCCTCGCGACGTGAAGATGGCGCAACACGTGCTCGAGGCACTCTCGGCCGCTCTCGCCTGACGATCCGCGACCGTGGGTGGGCGCTCGCCAGGTGTCTGAACGGTAGCCCGCGTTGCCATGCCCGGTAACGCACAACAGGGAGCGGGCGCAATGAGCGCCTCCGCCATGCTCGAATTGGGCGGGACCGCGAACGAAGACCGTCTCCCGCGAGCTTGGGCCAAGGGACCGTGGCAGCTGACTCTGCTGGGTGCCGTCGTGCTCGCCATGGCGGTCGGACGCGCGTGGGTGATCAGCCACTATGCCGAGCCGGATGGCGACGCAAAGGGGCATCTCGGTATCGCGGCCGCGCTGCTTAAGGACCCGTTCCGTGTCGGCGTGCACTGGGTATGGCCGCCCGGATATCACTACTTCCTGGCGGGCCTCCTGGGGCTCGGAGTGACGGCTCAGGGCGTACGCTTCCTGAACTGCATCCTTGCGGCCGTCCTACCGATCCTCGTGTGGGGATACGCGGCGCGCTCGCGCGTCCCGTCCAAGTCGTCGCTCGAAGGCCTTGCGCCGTTTCTTGCCGGTGCTCTGTGTGCAGCCATGCCAGTGGTAAACCTGCTCGGAAGCTCGGCGCAGCCTGGGACGCTTTTCGCAATTCTCGTTCTGCTCACGGTCTGGTCGATCGACAGCGGGCGCTTCGCACTGGGAGGCTCGGCCCTCTCGGCGGCCGTGATGGTGCGATACGAAGCCGCGGGGGCCATCGCGGTGCTTCTGGTCCTCCGTCTGGTCGGTGCCTGTCCCCCGCTCGCGCGCCGCACGCCGAAGGCACTCGCGGCAGCTTGTTCCCTTCCGCCTGTGCTCGTCGCCCTTCCTCTGGCAACCGTCCTCGGCTGGCTACTCGCGCACCGCGTTGCGGAAGGGACCTGGCTCGGCTTTCTCCGCGAGCTCTATCGATGCACGCGTGCCCAACGCGAGATCTTCTTTCACCAGGACCGGTGGACCGATTTCCTCTTCTTCCCCGTGGTGCAGCCCTATTACCTTTTTGGCCTGACGTTGCCGCTCTTTCTCTTAGGCATCCGTCGCGCGTGGACAGCGGGGGGGGTCGTGCCGCTGGGCATCTACCTGTTCCTCCTCGGGAGCTACTCGTGCAAGGGGGTCCTGGCGAGCGGCCGATACTACGAGTCGCTGACGCCGTATCTCTGTATCGCGGCCGCCCACGGAGCGCTCGCCATCGGTCAGCGCTGGCGACCGGGTGGGCTCCTCGCGTTCGCCGCCGCCTTCGGTCACGTCGCCAAACTGCTCCTCTTGATCGGTCGGTGGACGTTTCACTTGGCTTGGTAGGGATAGGGCGCCCCTCAAAGATGTCCGCCTCCACGCCCCTTCGCGCGCTACTCCAGCTCTGGCGCGTGCAGACGCTGCGCGCGGTGCGGCGCCTGGTGCCGTCCGAATCGCAACGACTCTTCGCGATGACGCTCGTTATCGGAGCGGCGTGCGGACTCGCTGCGGTCGCGTTTCACTTCGCCATCGCTCTCAGCGAGCGCCTATTCATCAACCGCGCGTTAGGAGCGCCGGGGCGCTCGTGGATGTTGTGGGCGCTCATTTCTCCAGCGCTCGGCGGACTCGTTGGCGGGCTCCTCCTTCAGTACGTGGTTCCCGGAGCGCGTGGCAGTGGCATTCCGCAGGTGAAGGTCGCGTACGCGTCGCGCGACGCGGTCGTCCCGATGCGGGACGCGCTCGGCAAGTTCGCCCTCGGTGCTTTCCAGATCGGCTCGGGCGGCTCGCTCGGTCGCGAGGGCCCGACGGTGCAGATTTGCGCCGGGTTCGCGAGCTTCCTCGGGAAATTCGCCCCCGTCTCCGCACAAGGGCGTCGGCGCCTCTTGCCCGTAGGCGCCGCGGCCGGCATCGCCGCGGCATTCAACGCTCCGATCGCCGCCGTAACATTCACGATCGAAGAGGACGTCGGCAAGCTCGATCAGACGGTCCTCTCAGGAGTCATCGTCGCCGCCGCGCTCGCCGCGGTGATCGAACGAAGCGTGCTGGGCGCGCACCCGATCTTCGATCTCCCCCAGCAGTATGGCCTCACCGACTCTCGATCGCTCGTCCTGTACGGGGGGCTCGGTATCGCTGCCGCCGCGGTGGGCATGGCTTTTACCGATGGCTTGCTCGTCGTGAGGCAGCGGTTCCGTGGATCTGCCATTCCCGTGTGGATACAACCCGGTGTTGGCGGCGCGGTGACGGGAGTGCTCATCGTGACGGCGATGTATTTCTTCCACACGGGGGGCATCAACGGTGGTGGCTACGACGTCGTGAAGCTGGCCCTCACCGGGGGGCTCACGGTCAAGGTGATGCTGTTCTTGTGCGTGATGAAGCTCCTCGCGACCGTATTCTCGTACTCCAGCGGTGGAGCAGGTGGCATCTTCGCGCCGGCGCTGTTCATGGGCGCCATGGTCGGCGGAGCGTTCGGCTCGCTCGATGCGACTCTGTTTGGCCATCCCCTCGCCAGCAGCATCGGCGCCTTCGCTCTCGTCGGCATGGGCGCTGTTTTCAGCGCCACCATCCGCGCCCCGATGACGAGCGTCCTCATCATCGTCGAGATGACGTCCGGCTATTCGCTCATCCTGCCGCTCATGATTGCCAACATGAGCGCGTACGTCATCGCGCGACACTATCGGCCCGAAGCCATCTACGAGGCGCTGCTCGCGCAGGACGGTATCCATCTGCAAGACCGCGCGGTGCTGGATACGCTGGAGGAGCTGAAGCTGGAACGGATGATTCGCCCTCGCGGCGCTTCTTTCGTCAGCTTCGAGCCCGCGTCGACGGCCGTTCTTCTGCTCCGCGAAACGAGCGCGCACGGCCGCCAAATCGCCTTCCCCGTGCTCGACGCGAACGGGAAGCTCATCGGCCTCATCTACGCGGAAGATCTCGCGGTCTTGAAGTCATCGCCGGAGCTCGAGCTTGTCGTGAACGCGTCCGACTTGATGCGTCCGCCGACGAGCGTCCGCGACGACGAAGACCTGCGCACGGCGTTCGAGCTTATGCGTGAGGAGAAGCTCCGGGAGGTGCCGGTGGTCGATGCAGAACGGAGGGTCGTCGGCTTCATCGACGAGGCGTCGATCGTGGCGGCGTTTCTCCGGGCGAGCATCCCGAAGTCTGGCGCGGCGAAGTCGATTCCATCCAAGGATACGGACAGTGCGAGCCCTTCCGCACGCTGAACGAGCTGTTGATCCCTCCCGTGTTGGAGTTGGAGTTCGTCTATGCCGCCCGGGTCACTCGCTGAGCGCCTTCGCGATCGGAAGCGAGAACGCCTGGCCGGGTGATGATCGAGCGCGCCCTATCCGCGACCCATAAAGACCACAAAGGTCGATCCGAAGAAGCTGGACGGCTCGACCTTCCAGGCGCTCGCCGGCTTCAGGAAGAGCGACCCGTCGGTCGACACGCGCTTCGCGTCGCTGCCGCGGCGCCGCGCTCGAACGATAGGCTGGCGAACTTGCGCTCCGCAGCGATTCGCAGCAATGAGTAGAGCCATGAGACCTCACGTGCTTCGCCCACTGGCTGCATCCGTCTCCTTCGCAGCGCTCGTCACCCTCGGGACCGGCTGTGTTTCAAAGGACCAGTTCGACGCGGCCGTTAAAGACGCCCAGCAGGTCCGCGCGACCCTCGCCCAGTGTTCGGCCGACGTCGAGCGGACACGCGCGGAGATCGCCCGGTTGAACGACGCGCTCGCGCAGGCCCAGGCGCTCGCCGACCGCGAGAAGAAGGAGCTTGCGGACGCGCAGGGGACGACGAAGGACCTGCAAGCGAAGCTCGACAACGCGATCGCCACGAATGCTCAGCTCAAGAGGGAGCTCGAACGGCTCGGTAAGAACGCCGACGCACTCCTCGCCGAGAAAGGCGGGCTCGCGAGCGCGCTCCAGGATGCGAAGGCGAGGCTCGAGGAGCTTCGCAAGGCGCAGGCGGCGGCGGCGGCCCGGGCGCAGCTGTACAAGGAGGTGCTCGCCAAATTCCAGAAGATGATCGATGCCGGAGAGCTGCGCATCGCGCTGCGCAACGGGCGCATGGTCATTCAGCTCGCGAACGACGTACTTTTCGACTCCGGGCACACCGAAATCAAGCCTGCCGGTCAGCACGCGCTGACGCAGGTCGCGAGCGTCTTCCGCACCATCGCCGACCGGAAGTTTCAGGTCGCGGGTGATACGGACAACGTGCCCATCCACACCGACCGGTTCCCATCCAACTGGGAGCTCTCTACGGCGCGCGCGGTCGAGGTGGTGCGGTACCTTATTGCACAGGGGGTGCGGCCCGAGGTGCTCTCCGCGGCCGGTTACGGCGAGTTCGATCCCATCGCGCCGAACGACGAAGCTGGGAGTCGCGCCCGCAATCGACGGATCGAAATCTCGCTCCAGCCGAACATTGATGAGCTTGTCTCGATCCCACCGGGGTGATTCAAGGTTAGCCCGGTAGCAACCCGACGTAGTCGGCGAGGATACGAACGCCTTCATTCAGCGTGAGGTCCTCCCGCCGGGATGAACCCGCTGACAGTTCGTCCGCTTCGTCTCTCGGGGCGATCGACGTGCCTGACGGGGCCACGAATGGTTCCGGCGGCGGCAGGCCTGGCGCTGAAGCGTTCCTGAGGGTTATCTCGTACGCTCTCGTCCCTAGACTCAACATCGACCGAGCTGCATCGTCCCGTAGCTTCTGACGTGCCTTGGCCTCGGTAAGCTGTTCGCGACGTTCTGCTTCGTTCAAGGATACCGACTTCGTCGCGCTGGTCTTCTTGAGTCTGGCCATGTCCTCCGCGAGATATCCGAACTGGCGATCTGCGTGGACCCGCTCGGCGGACCTGATGCGAAGGGTATTGACGAAGGGCTGCACCCGACCGACGGCCTCGTACGGCGATGGCGGTATGGTGTCCCACGGCAACGCGTCCTTCAACGACGACTCGTTCACGTCGCTGACATCGCTCTTCGACGGAACAACGATGTCGGACGCGACACCGCGGAGTTGCGTCGAGCCCCCACTGGGTCGATAGAACTTGCTCATGGTGAACTTCAGCGCGCCGGGGTCGTACGCGTGGGGAAGGTGAGCGCGGTCCATGACTCGCGCTAACGGAAGAATGCTCTGCACGGTGCCCTTTCCGAAGGTCGAAGAGTCGCCGACGACGAGGGCGCGCCCGTAGTCTTGGAGAGCGCCTGCGAGAATCTCCGATGCGGAAGCACTGAATCGACTTGTCAGGAGAACGAGCGGGCCATCGTATTGGACCGACGGGTCGGGATCGACGCCCACCTCTACGCCACCTGCGGCGTCGCGCGTCTGGACGATCGGGCCTTTGCGGATGAACAATCCAGTAAGGCTGACCGCTTCTTGCAGCGATCCACCCCCGTTTCGCCTGAGATCGAGGACGACACCTCGCACGTGCTCCTCCGTCAATTTGACCAGGAGCCGCGAGACGTCCGCCGTCGCGCTGCGATGCGCGCCGTCATCGCTCACGTCCGCGTAGAACGATGGAAGGTCGATGACCCCAAGTCGAAGCGTGGTCCCGTTGCCGGACGGCACGTCCACGATGCGGGCCTTGGCTTCCTGATCTTCGAGTTTCACCTGGTCTCGGATGATGGACTCTTGCCTGGGGGGGGATCCCTCCGGAACGCCTGCGGGCATGACCGTCAACGTGACAGTCGATCCCTTCGGTCCGCGAATGAGCTCCACCGCACCGGACAGAGGCATGCTCGTGATGTCCACAGGGTCCCTTCCGGCTTGCGCAACGGCAACGATGCGGTCGCCGGGCTTGAGCAGACCACTTCGCGCCGATGGCCCCCCGGGAACGAGCTCGCGCACTTTGCAGTAGCCGTCCGCATTCTCGAGGGTCGCTCCGATGCCGAACAAGCGAAGGTTCATCGCGATGGAGAGGCTCTCCATCTGCTCGTGATCCAGATAGTCGGAATGCGGGTCGTATACGTGCGCGAGCGCATTCAGATACAGGTCGAGGACCTCCTCGCTCTTGAGCGCCGTCATGGTGCTCAACTGTTGCTGATACCTGCGGGCCAGCGTCTGCACAATCTGCGCGGGAAGTTTGTCTCCAAGCTTCGCTTGTAGGTACTCCGACCGAAGCTCTTGGCGCCAGAGCTCTTGAGCCTCCGCCCGGTCCCTGGGCCGCGACGCGTGCTCGCGATCGAAGGAGTAGACATCGTGACCCGTGAAGTCGAACGTGGCGGTGCGCAGCATAGTTGTCACGTATGCGGTGCGATCACCCAGGCGCTGTAGATAGCGCGCAAAGATCGCTCGCGCCGCGGTGGTGTCTCCAGCTCCGCGAGTAGCCTCGGCCAGCGTCGAGCGGTAGACGCCGAACTCGTCGACGTCGGTCTGGAGGAACAGCGATCGGCTAGCGTCTAATGAGTCCAGGTATCGATCCAGAAACGTGCTCGCCATCGCGCTGTCGAACGGACGATGCGAGAACTGGGAGCTCTCGAGGAGGTTCGTGGTGAGGCGCGTGATGTTGGCCTCTGTCGTTCCCTCGGATGTTCGGGCAGCTGCGAGCTGGGCGCCCAGCCCTATGGGGACGAGGGCCAGGGCCATTGTGAGGATGGAAAGCCGGGAAACAACTCGTCGAATTCTCATGCAAACTCCAGGGGCCGACGTTCGCGGGGAGGCCGCGAGAGGTTCGATGTATGAGTCTAAGCATCGGTCCTCGGCCCCGGGGGCGCCGCTCGATTACAAGAATGAAGGCCGCTGCTTGATCGCTCGGTGAAGGGGTGCCGGGAGCCCATCCTCCACCCACGTTGTCCTTCACCAACGTCATGCTTCCGCAAGACGCCGGCAACGCTGGCTCCCCACGTTCATGGCGACGCAAGCTCCAACCGGCACCCGCGAGCACCGCCATGCACGAGCCCCCGACACGAATCGACGATCCCCCCTCTCTGCCCAGGCCCTCGGAGACTTCGCCGTCTTCAGAATCCGGCGAGTCGGTGCCATCTCCGAGCCTTCGACGTCGTCGGGCGCCACGAGGTCTCGCGGCCGTGACTCCCGCCCGGCGTCGCGAGATCGCACGGATGGGCGGACGGGCCGCTCATCGAGCAGGCACCGCACACGAGTTTACGCCCGAGGAGGCTCGAACGGCGGGTCACAAGGGCGGTTCGGCACCACGCCGTCCCAAGGCGCATGTCATGGTTCCAGATGTCCCCGAAGGTGGCTCACAAGTGGCGTCTCCCGGAGCTTCTGAAGTGCGCCGGACTCGATTTGGCGGATCCGTTCGCGGGTGAGGGAGAATCGCTGGCCGATCTCCGTCAAGGTGCGGGGGCGTCTGCCCGCGAAGCCAAACCTCATACGGAGGACGAGCTGTTCGCGGGGTGTCAGGTGTTTGAGCAACGTCCCGCCGGCGTTCGCGAGTTCCCGCGATGCGATGGCTTCGAGTGGATGCACAGCGTCCGGGTCTTCGAGCGCGTCGTGCAGGGCCATTCCCTCACCGGGCGCATCGAGGCTCCGAGGCTCCTCGATGGCTCGAAGTGCCGAAGCGACGGCGCCCACGGAGAGCCCTGTGGCTGCTGCCATCTCGCCTACGGTCGCGGCGCGTGCACACTGCTGCTCGATCGCGCGTCGCGCGCGACCAAGAGCGCGACCGGCTCGTAGTACATGCGTCGGTAAGCGGATCGTGCGTGCCTTGTTTGCCCGCGCGGCGCTGATGCTTTGGCGAATCCAAAAGGTGGCATACGTTCCGAATCTGTAGCCTCGCTCGCAGTCGAACCTGTCGACCGCCTGCATGAGCCCAACATTCCCTTCCTGCACCAGATCCGACAGCTCAAGCCCTTCGCAGCGTGCTCGCTTCGCAATTGACATCACCAGGCCTTGGTTGGCTTCGACAAGCTGGGAGCGAAGCCGACGAGCCTGGCGCTCCGACGACGCCATGGCCGCGAGCGTCTCGCGAATGTCCGCGCGCTTTGCGAAGGCTAACAATGTACTCTCGCCATCGGACGCTACCTCACACTGGGCGCGCAAGGCCGAGGCGACCCGCTCAAGGAGAGCGCGCGAAGGCCGAAGTACACCCAGGGCGAGATCCGCTCGTCGCCTAGCCCGCTCGACACTCCGACCCGAAAGACCAGCGCTTCGTGCGCGGCCGAGCTCATCGACGACTTCGAAGGCCGTGCACACACGGCAATGCTCTTCATGTAGGTTGCCGACAGGGGACTGACGCGTCACGTCGGTCACGCGGAGGCGCTGCGCACGCAGGGCCGTGAACACAGCGCCGTACTCTGCGACGGCTGCCTCTGACCCAAGCAGCGTTCGCGCGATCTCGAGCTCTGCCCGTTCGAGTTGCCCCAGAAGGTCAACCTCCGCGGCGCGCGTCAAGGGCGTCGCTCGGCAAAACCTGTCCATCCCTCCGGGCAGGACCCTAAGTTGTCGTCGTCGCGGGATGTGTCGGTCCGCGAGGGAAGTGAAGTCGGCACGTCGCGCTTGTTGTCTCATTGGATCACCGAGCTCACAACGGGACCTCCGCGACCGGCATTCCCAATGCAGAGCTTGGGCGAGAAGAGGGCTGTCCCTGTGGGGCAGCGGTCCGGCCATCTCCCGACCCAGGCGTGCCCACCATCGGGATCGGTCGTTTGTTTCTCGTGCGCGAGTGGTGGTTGCGCAGATGTCGCTCGCGCGCACAAAGCTGCGGACCGCGGCTCCCGACGTTTCGCGTTCGGAGCTCGAAGAGTCGGGGAAAGGCGCGCGCATGGCACATGCGTGGCACAGTGCCTGGGGAGGCCACGCGCAAGGCTGAAATCAAGGGACTCTGGAGCACACGCAACCCTTCGCTTCTTCTGTTGCGAGTTCGATGGTCCGGCCAGGCTCGCCCCGCGAGCTCGGAGGCCTCGTGCAAGCCAGCTGCCGCCCAACCGGCTAGAACCGCTGCATTATCCGCTCGGCGCTGCCCCAGGCGGCCGTTCGGGCCTCTCCAATGCGTGCGGAGATCTGGCGCGGTGGCGGCACAACGAGGGCAAAATGGCTTTCCTCGGGGCGCCCCGAGACCTCGGAAAATTTTCCCCCGGCAGAGTCTTGGCTGAGGTTCCTAAATCCCGGGCCGAGCGCCGACCGGCACTACGCATGTGCCTCATTACCGCGACGTACCTTGACGAGCTTGAAGGGCAAGGCGAGCGTCGTATGGTTCCGCTCGATCCACCGCTTCTGGTCCTCGCTGAGTCGATCTCCGGACCCCTTGACCTCGACAAGGCAGTACTCGCTGCCTCGATGAATCAACAGGTCGGGCCAGCCAACGTAGTGAGCCCAGTAGCTCGAAGCCAAGTGTCCCAAGATGGCGATGATTCGGTCGGGTGGAACGACCTCAAGAACTCTTCGAGCCGTTTCGACGCTCGCTGCTCGATGTGCCCACAGGTACTGCCGGAGTGAAGTGCTGTCCTGCAGCAGACCATCGAACGCCGCTATGAGCGTGTCTCGACTCCCGGACAGAGCGGCGAGGCGCGCAGCCACAGCCTCGGAACGACGCTTGCCGTATCCGACGGCACCAAAGTCTTGTGGAAGGAGCGCCGCTATGGTGACCCCTCTCTCGCCTCGGTCGAAGGCGTCTCGGTCACCGAACCTTGCGGACCGGGCCAACGGGTCTCCTGCGTCGCAGATGACTGGATATAGGAGACACCCGAAGAGCACGTGAAAAGGAATGCTCTCGGTAACCAAGACTTGATACCCAT
>Ga0302326_10023852_pt1 | contig 12451 bp, 13 predicted proteins | sample Palsa_T0_3_FD_202264 | JGI IMG/M metagenome (GOLD analysis project Ga0302326, IMG submission 202264) | Peat permafrost microbial communities from Stordalen Mire near Abisko, Sweden - Palsa_T0_3 | ecosystem: Environmental > Terrestrial > Soil > Palsa > Peat permafrost | place: Sweden: Abisko...
CTGACATCGCAAACCGCCAGTGCGATCGGTTCGGGAACCTCGGACCGCGTAATATAACGCGCGTTGACCTGCTCCTGCACAATCACTCGCGCATCGTTGCGCAGCTTCCAGTCCAACTGGCCCGTCCCCACATCGATGGCATACACTCGCGCCGCTCCCCGCTGCAGCAGGCAATCGGTAAAACCACCGGTGGAGGATCCGACATCCAGACATACTTTGCCCGTCACGGGGATGCCAAAATGATCCAGGGCCGCTTCCAGCTTCAGCCCGCCGCGCCCCACGAAGCGCGGCGACGCGAGCAGGTCGATTTGCGACTCCGCCGCCACCGAGTGCCCAGCCTTGTCCAACTTCTGCCCATCTACAAGCACCTGCCCGGCCAGAATCAGGGCCCGCGCCTTCTCGCGCGATTCAACCAGCCCGCGCTCCACCAGCAGCACATCCAGCCTCTGCTTGGCTTTCATATGTAGCGCACGCACTCGTGCGTGCCGCGTTCACACTCGTGGGAACGCCGTGATTGCGTGTGTGCGCCACATTTCATTTACGCCTTCCGCCGGACAATAAAATCCGCCAGCTCCCGCAATCGCCCGGCCCGCTCATCCAACGGGCGTAGCGCCAAGTGCGCCGCGATGCGCTCCGCCTCCGCCATCTCGCGCGATCGTTCCAAGCCATACACCGCCGGGAAAGTGATCTTCTTCTGCTGCGCATCTTTTCCCGCGGTCTTGCCCAGCGCTTCCGACGGCTGCTCTACATCCAGCACATCATCCACAATTTGAAATGCCAGGCCCACGTGCTCCCCGAAACTGGCTAGCGCGTTCAACTGGACGCTGTCGGCGCCGGCGAAGATGCCCCCCATTTTGACGCTGGCGCGGAGCAGCGCACCCGTTTTGGCGCGATGGATATCATCCAAAAGCGCCGCGCTCGGATGCTTGCGTTCTCCCTCAATGTCGTGCACCTGGCCGCCGATCATGCCGCCCACCGTTCCGGCCGCCACGGCCAGTTCCTCCATCAGATGCGCCCTCGGACCCGGCTCGCAAGGCATTTGCGCCAACACTTGAAATGCCAGCGTCAACAATGCGTCGCCCGCCAGGATGGCCATGGCTTCGCCGAACACTTTATGGCAAGTGGGCATGCCGCGCCGCAAATCATCGTTGTCGAGTGCGGGAAGATCGTCGTGGATGAGCGAATAGGTGTGGATCAGTTCCAGCGTGCAGGCCGCCGGTTCTATGCCGGCCGGCGAATCCGAGACCGCTTCCGCCGCCGCGATGCACAGGATGGGGCGAATGCGCTTCCCGCCGGCGAACAGGCTATAGCGCATCGCCTTGTGAATGGATTCCGGGGGCGTGGATTCGGCTGGTACCAAACGCCGCAGCGTATCGTCGATCCTGAGCTGCTGGTGCGATACATATTCCGCGAGCGTCATGCTTTGTCGGGCCGGAACGGTTCCGGCTGCACTCGATCGCCTTTCCGGACCAGCATCTCAATTCGCGTCTCGGCGGCTTCCAATTGTTTGCGGCAGCTTTCGCTGAGCAGCATCCCCTTCTCGTAGAGCGCCAGCGCACGCTCCAGCGGCAGATCGCCACTCTCCATTTCCTTGACGATCTGTTCCAGCTCCATCAGGCCGCTTTCAAAACTGGCGGCTGGATTTTCTTCCGGCATCTCTACATTCTAACCGGGCACCGCGACGCCCAACTTCCCGGCGGCCTGCACCAGATTTTGCCACGCTCCATCCGATACCGGGATTCCGTCGCGCCGGCGCTGCGCCTCCACGCGCCACTCCGGTTCTCCCGCCACCAGAACTTCGTCGAAACCCTGGGCCGCGCGCGACGATTTTACGATCCCCACCAGGGACTTCATGCGCTGCTCAAACTCGTCCAATGGCAGCAAGCGCGCCACGTCAATCGCGAGAAACATTTGACTGGTGCGCATCGGCTGGCCCTGAATCCGGATGCCGCCTAACTCGGTCGACATGGCGCCACCGCTCAACACGGCGCAAAGAATCTCGGCCAGCATCGCCAGACCGCTGCCTTTGTAGCCGCCCAGCGGCATAAGCAATCCTGAAAGCGCGGACTGCGTGTCCGTGGTGGGGGCGCCTTCCGAATCCATGGCCCAGCCCTCTGGAATTGTTGCGCGCCCGTGAAATTGCGCGTTCAATATCTTGCCCAGGGCCACCGTGGTGGTGGCCATGTCCAGCAGCCACAAGTCCGATCCCGGAACTGACATGCAAATCGGATTGGTGCCGAAGCGCTGATCTTTTCCTTGCCAGGGAGCTACCAGAGGCGACGCGTTACACATCACCATTCCGATCATGCCCGCCGCCGACATGCGCTGCGCCCAGTATGCGGCTGCCCCGAAATGATTGGATTCGCGCGACACCACCAGGCTCAGTCCGTGCGCCCGGCCCAGCCGGATCGCGTGGTCGCAGCAGATCTTGGAGATCCACTGTCCGATTCCGTTCTGCGCATCGTACACCAGCGCGGCGCCGTTTTCGGAAACGATACGTCCATCCGCGTGGATATCGATGTTGCCCATCAGAATGATCTCGATGTAGAAAGGCAATAGTTGTAACCCGTGGGAATCCACGCCCCGCAGGTTGGCCGCAACCAGTGATTTGGCCACCAGTTCCGCTTTAGCCTGCGGCACCTGGATTGCCGTCAAGAGTCGAAACGCAAAATCAGTCAGGACTTCTGAAGAAAGTGTCATCGGACCTAACCGATTGTAATATTCCACCCGTGCGGCCCAACCGAACCGCGACCGCAAGGGAGCGTGATCATGGGGCCGTGCCCCACCAAAGCTGCTTAAGACGCGATAGCCGATTAACTGAATAACCGAATCACGGGCATCCATGCCGTATACTAATCGCCAATGGTTGCTTTAGTCACAGGTGGTGGACGCGGAATCGGACGAGCCATCGCTCTCTCGCTCGCCAAACAAGGCTGGGAGGTTGCGATCAGCGCCCGGTCCGCGGATCAACTCGCGGAAACCGTGAAATTGGCCGAAGGCCGCGTAATTGCCGTTCCAGGCGATGTCTCCCATCGAACTTCTGTGAAAGCGGTGGTCCGGTCCGTGGAATATATGCTGGGGCCAGTCAGCTTGCTGGTCAACAATGCGGCCACTGGTGGACCATTTGGACCATTTTGGGAAAGCAATCCGGAGGACTGGTGGCGCTGTCAGGAAGTGAATCTCCGTGGTCCCATGTTGTGTTCCAGGGAACTGCTGCCTGGCATGATCGCGCGTCAGGCGGGGCGTATTATCAACGTTGTCAGCGGAGCCGGCACGCGGGCTTATCCGGATATGTCCGCTTACGTGGCCAGCAAGACCGCGCTGATTCGATTGAGCGAGCAATTGGCGATGGAGTTGAAGCCGCACGGCATCAGCGTGTTTCCCGTCATGCCCGGAATGGTGCGAACAGCCATGCTGGAAGAAGCTCGCCAGCATCTCCCCTTCATCCAAAAGTCTCTCGACGAGGGCCGCGATGTTTCCCCGGAAGTGGTGGCCGGCTTGGTTGCCGTTCTCGCGTCGGGCGCGGCAGACTCGCTCAGCGGGCGTTTGTTTTCGGTGAACGACGATGTAGAAGAGATCGTGCGCCGGGCCGACGCTATACACGCCAACGAACTGTATTTGTTGCGAGTCCGAAGCGCATAATTCCGGGAGCCGGTTGTTCGGTATTTGTAGAAAGCCGGCTGCGCGTTGGTCTTCGGCTGCGCGGTAACGCTGACGGCCACCAGGAACCGCCCCATTTCCTGCTTGGCTTCGATGGTGACCGGCTCCCCGTTTTCGAAATCTGAATACGAAATCTCCGTTGCGCCGCGCATCAGACGCGTCTTACGGTTAATATCAAAGTCCAAAAGGTTGCCATCCTCATTTTCAATGGTGATCTGTTTCTTGGAAACCGAATGAACCGTTCCGTGGAACGTAGCGGGCGGGATCTTCTGCGCGAGCAGCCACCCAGCCACCAGAAACACCAGAATCCTCGCCATATCACTACCAAGACGACCAGTCCCTGCTTGGCGTTACGTCCATTCCGAACTGCGACCGCAAGGGAGTGACCATGGGCCCTGCTGGCCCACCCAAGGTGATGAAGACGCTTGAAAAACCAAATCACCGGTCGCTTACGCTCGCGGCTCGGAATGAGGTTCCCCCTTTGCCGAGCCGCGACCGTGAGGGAGTCGGTGCCGTTGTTTTTCAATCACGGACCAACGCGTCTTCACCGGAGCGCAACCACGACGTCCGAACTCTCGCCATCTCGTTACGTCGCGCTAGGGATGGCCGTTACCAGCGACCACCCACAGTTTAGAGTTAAACTGAAATCCAATACAAATCCCAATGGGGAGGGTTTCCATGTCTGAACCGGATAACTCCGTGGATCGGAGAGATTTCCTGAAAACCGCTGGTGCCGCCGGCATGTCGCTTGGCATTGCCAACGCCGCATTTGCCGCTCGCGGCGCCCGGCTGAGCGGGCGCGTCATCGGCGCCAATGACCGCATCAACATGGGAGTGATCGGCGCCGGCGGCCGCGGCTCCTATGTCGGCGGCGTCTTCCATCACTATGGCGAGAAGAACAACAATGCGTGCGCCGTAATCGCCGTCTGCGACGTTTACGAAAAACGCAAGAAGGCGCAAGCGGATCGCTTCAAATGCGACGGCTACCTGGATTATCGGGAGGTGCTGAACCGCTCCGATATCGATGCGGTCATCGTTGCGACACCCGACCATTGGCACGCCAAAATCGCGCTCGAGGCCATGGACCATGGCAAAGATGTTTACCTCGAGAAGCCCATGTGCCACACCAATGAGGAGATCAAGCAACTGGTCAACACCGTGCGGGAGACTAAGCGCGTCCTCCAGGTTGGCTCGCAGACCACGTCCGGCGATCAATGGTGGAAGGCCCGCAAAGCCATCGCCGACGGCATGATCGGCCAGATGATCATGAGCCAGGGCTCCTATCACCGCAATTCCAACGAGGGCGAGTGGAACTGGCCCATCGATAAGGAAGCCGGCCCGGAAGGCAAGGGCGAAAATTTTATCGACTGGAAGATGTGGCTCGGACCGGCGCCCAAGCGCGCCTACGACGCGGATCGATTCTTCCGCTTCCGCAAGTACTGGGATTATTCCGGCGGCATCGCCACCGATCTTTTCTACCATGTGGTCGCGCCGCTGCAGATCTGCTGGGGCGAGCCCCAATTCCCTTCCCGCGTTGCCGGCACCGGCGGCATCTACGTCTTCAAAGATGAGCGCGAAGTTCCGGACACGTTCATGCTGGTGGCCGATTACCCGGCCGGGCATTCCTTGGTGCTCAGCTCCTCCATGGCCAACTCGCATCACATTCCCGGATTGATCCGCGGCCACGAAGGCACCATCGTCATGGTGGAGAACGGACAGTTCGAGAGCCGCGCGGAAAACATCACCGTGATTCCGGAGCTGGAGTACAACCACGAGACCAAAGAGCGCACCACCATGAAGCCGGAGTATCAGGCCAAGTTCGGCAAAGATCCCATCAAGATTCCCGTGGACGAAAAGGACATGATGACCGCCCACGTTGAGAATTTCCTCAGTTGCGTGCGCAGCCGCGAGAAGCCGCATCTGGACGTCGAAACGGGCGCGCGCGCGCAAGCCGTGATCAACCTGGCGGTGCAGAGCTACCGCGAAGGCCGCATGCTGTTCTGGGACGAAAAGAACTGGAAGGCGTCCACGAAAGCGGTGAAAGCCTGAGTAGCGCACGCACTCATGCATGCCGCGTTCACAATCCTGTGAACGCCTGCACACTGCTGTCTCCATTCCGTTCACACGAGTGTGAACGCGGCACGCACGAGTGCGTGCGCTACCATTGATGCGACTCGCTCTGTTCGGAGGAACCTTCGATCCCATCCACAGCGCCCACCTGACTGTGGCGCGCGAGGCCGCCGGCAAATTTCTTCTGGATCAAGTGTGGTTCGTACCTGCCGCGCATCCTCCGCACAAATCCGACCAGACCGGCGCCACCTACCAGGACCGCTGCAAAATGGTGGAACTGGCCTCGGAAGGCGACCCGCGCCTGGTAATGTCGCGTCTGGAATCCGGCGCAAAAAAAAGTTATTCCATCGATACCATCGAACGCGTGCGCGCCTCCGGCGAAGAACCGTATTTCATCATCGGCGCCGACGCCTTCGCTGAAATCGCAACCTGGCATCGCTGGCAGGAGCTGATTCGGATTACCGAATTCATCGTCGTCACCCGCCCCGGCCACCACTACGATGCGCCCCCGGGCGCGCGCGTACACCGGCTGGATACGGTCGCTTTACCCGTTTCATCGTCCGAGATCCGCCGACAGCTTGCGGCCGGTGACATCCCCCCCGAACTCCCGCCTGCGGTGGGCCGCTACATCGCCCAAAAGGGTTTGTATCACCTTCCTTGCACCACTGGCCGTTCCGTCAGCCATCCGTAATGCTTCTGTAATGCACTTGTAACCGGAATCGGGTTACCTTCAAGTGAGGGGCATATGAAGAAGATCGTCCTGATCGAAGATGATTCCGACCTCTTTGGCTTATTGAAATATAACCTGGAGAAGGAAGGGTTCGGGTTCGCCGGATCGCAGACCGGCAAGGGCGCCATTGAGCTGTGCCGCCGCGAGCGGCCGGATCTGGTGATCCTGGACATCATGCTGCCGGATTCCGACGGCTTGGATATTTGCAAAGGCCTGCGCAACCACTCCGAACTAGCCCACGTACCCATCCTCTTCCTGACCGCCAAGGTTTCTGAAACCGACCGGATCCTAGGCCTCGAACTCGGCGCCAACGACTATATCGTGAAGCCCTTCTTTATCCGGGAGCTGATCGCGCGCATCAAGAACCAGTTCCGCAGCCAAACCGTGCCCGTGCGAACCGTCCGCGCCGGAGCTTTGGAGCTGGACCGCGCCAGTTGCCGCGTATTGCGCCACGGCTCGGAAATTGCACTCACCGCCACCGAATTCCGGCTGCTGGATTTTCTGATGAGCCGCCCCGGCGTGGTGTACAGCCGCGAGCAACTTTTGGATGCCGTATGGGGCCATGATCGTGCTGTAACTGATCGCACCGTCGACGTGTACATCCTGCGACTCCGCCAAAAAATAGAGCCCGACCCCACCAATCCCGGCCTGATCCGCGCCGTTCGAGGCTTCGGCTACAGCTTCAACGAAAACGCGGTAGAACCAGTCTCCAACACCTCCGTAACCGCTTAGGCCCTAGTGCAGAAATGATCGATTTCGCAAAAATGGTGACAGGACACTCATTCCCCGATTTAGGTACAACCAACCGCGAGACCGGTCAAACTGTCACCATTTTTGCCAGTCGCTGCTAACGAACAGCAGGTGCTGGGTGGTTCGCAGGCGAAAGCGCCTGCGCCACCGCAGTAACGTTATGTGGTCAGGTGACCATGCATCGTCACTCAAAATCCCCCCGATTCTCCCTTGCGACAGGCTTCCAGCGTGACGGAATTGCGCCGGAGCACTGATTGTCCAGGGTAGGACCCTCAATCACTTGGGCTAATTCCGATTTGGCAAACAAAGCGCACTAGAAACAATCTCACTTCGGAGGCGTCAAAGAGAAAAAGATGCATCTGGGCTTCTCACTTTGCATAGTTCTGATAGCGACTTTGTCCGTTCTACCGGGCGACACGGGGCGCAGCGGCGGCGCGGGAATCCTGGTGGTCACGTCCTGGATATTGTCAGTGGTCGAGTGGTTTGGGCAATTCGGCATCTTCGGTAAACGGGTCCTGAAAGCCACATTTTCGGCGCCCTTCGAGGGGCGGGAGTTTCTTCGGCAGTTGGACAATATCGGGTCGCAATCGTTGCCCCTGGTCGCTCTGGCGGGCGCCGCGATCGGCGTGGTGTTGGGTCTCCAAACCCGGGATAGTCTGACCCGATTTGGAGCGAAGTCGCTGCTTCCGTCCGTGATCATCTATTCGTTGATCAAAGAGATGGGCCCAATCGTGACGGGTTTGATCGTGAGCGGGCGTGTAGGCGCCGGCATCGGAGCAGAACTGGGTTCCATGAAGGTAACCGAGCAAATCGATGCGATGGTAGTATCGGGCGTTAATCCCTACAAGTTTCTGGCATCCACCCGCATTCTTGCCTGTATCGTCGCTCTGCCGCTGTTAACGCTGGTGGCCGACGCGGCCGGCGTGCTCATGGGCTGGCTGGCCAGTACTCTGGCGGAACCCATTTCGCTTCGTCTATTTCTCAACGCCGGGTTGAACGGCGTAGCGTTTAGCGATTTGCTGCCCCCCACTCTGAAGACTTGCATCTTCGGGCTCATCATTGGCGCGGTTTCTTCGTACCAAGGCATGCAATCGCACGGCGGCACGGCGGGTGTTGGCCGGTCAGCCACTAGCGCGGTTGTCCTCTCATCGCTTTTCCTCATCCTGGCTGACGTGTTCATGGTCCGGCTGATCATTGTCTTTTTTAATTGAGCGCTCTATGCAAAATACGGACAACCCACTGCCTATCGCGATCGCTCAGCTATCCAAGTCTTTCGGTGCGCAGACGGTTCTCGAAGGCATTGACTTGACGATTTCGCGAGGCCAGACCGTGTCGCTCATTGGACGCAGCGGCACGGGGAAGAGCGTTCTGCTTCGGTTATTGGTGGGTCTCGACCAACCGGACTCCGGCTCAATCCGAATCGACGGAGAGGAAATCACGGCGCTGGATATGGACCAACTCAACAAGATCCGGCAAAAGCTTGGCTTCCTGTTTCAACAATCCGCCTTGTACGACTCCCTGACCCTGGCTGAAAATGTCGAATTCCCGTTGAAGCGCCAGAGAAAACTTTCGCCGCCTGAACGGAAGCAGAAGGTCCAACAGTTATTGGCATCCGTCGGGCTGGAGCGCGACCTGGACAAGTTCCCGTCCGAGATCTCAGGCGGTATGAAGAAACGGGCCGGCTTGGCGCGCGCGTTGGCTCTGGATCCGGCGATTGTCTTCTTTGACGAACCGACATCCGGCCTGGATCCGATTACGGCCGCCGAGATTGGACAGCTCATTACCGAGTTAGGCAAAAAGCGGAGCATGACTTCGGTGGTTGCCACTCATGATATGCACAGCGTCCGGTGCTTTTCAGACCGCGCCGTGTTACTGGACCGAGGCAAAGTGTTAATCGACGGATCATTCGATGACTTACAAAAAAGCAAAGACCCTTTTGTCGTTCAATTTCTGAACGACGCCACGTGAACTAACTATGTCGCAATCCATTCGTCTCGGCTTCTTCATTCTGCTTGGGCTCGCCATCCTGGGCGCGGCAGTATTTTTAATTGGCAGTAAGGAATCGCTGTTCCAGTCGAATTTCCTGGTCAGAGCGCAGTTTCAAAACGTCGGCGGATTAAACGAGGGAGCGGATGTCCGAGTAGGCGGGATTCGCAAGGGAACGGTGCGCCACATCGAGTTGCCGACCGATCCGTCTGGCAAGGTAACCGTGGTTATGGACGTCGCGAAGTCCACTCAAGACGTCCTCAGGGGCGATTCGGTGGCCTCCATCCAATCGGCGGGACTGCTGGGAGATAAGTTCGTCGAAGTCTCCTTCGGCACCCCAGACCAGGCCCGCTTGAAAAGCGGTCAAACAATTAACAGCCGGCCGCCCTTGGAAATCTCCGAAATAGCGGGAAGGGCGAACCGTCTGTTAGATACCGCGCAGGAAGCGGTGAGTAACATCAGTGCGATCACGGCCAAGATCAATCAAGGCAAAGGGACTGCGGGCGCCCTCATCAATGACCGCACCATGTACGACCAGGCTACCGCCGGCGTTTCGGCAATGCACGACGATATGGAAGCTCTGAAGAGTAATTTCCTGTTGAAGGGCTTCTTTAACAAGCGCGGGTACGTAGACTCGGATGAACTGAAAAAGCATCAAATCCCGCAGTTGCCGCGTGGCCCTTCCAAAACATTTGACTACGAGGCGAAGGCCGTATTCGAGAAGGCGGACTCAGCCAAGCTCAAAAACCAAAAGATATTTGATGACGCCGGTGACTACTTGGAGAAAACAAAATTCGGCTTGGCGGTGGTGGCCTCCACCGCCGGCATGAAAGGGGACAGCGAGCGCGACCGCACGCTCAATGAAGCTCGAACCATGGTGGTTCGAAATTACCTGGTTCAAAACTTCCGTCTCGACGACACGCGAATCCGGACGCTGGCTCTGGGCAAGACCGAGCAACTGGGCGAAAACGGCAAGGTGCAGATTGTCGTTTACTCCCTAAAACCCGCTCCTGAGAAGAAATAGCAGCCTGCGGCGGTGACAGGTCGCTTACGCTCGCGGCTCGGAATGAGGTTCCCCGTTACCGAGCCGCGACCGTAAGGGAGTCGGTGCCTTCTTCTTCTACGTTCGTGGTAGCGCTCCATTGAAGACGTAAGTGGGGCGGACCCCCTGGTCCGCAGCCGACGCCCTGGTCGGCTGGTGAGGAAAATCGACGATGCCCGAAGAGCGGGACCAGGGGGACCCGCGCGGACCAGGGGGTCCGCCCCACTGGGGGGCCAGCAGGCCCATGGTCACTCCCTCGCGGCCGCGGTTCTGCCTTTCACAGGTTGCTAACTCGAATAGACCCGCTGCTACGGCGCCTGAAATTGCGCTAGCGTATTTTCTATGCGATCTGACATTGTTCCAGGGGCTACCTTCCCCGACTATGAGCTTTCCGACCACACCGCGAAACGCCGGAAACTCTCCGAACTGCAAGGACAGCATCCCACCGTTCTGGTCCTCAGCCGCGGAGCTTTCTGCCCCAAGGACCGCCGGCAGGCGGAAGGACTGGTACAACTGCATCGTGAGATCGAGGTTGCCTATTGCAGGCTGGTCACCATCAGCACCGACAATATCACTGCGACGAACGAATATCGCAGCGGAGTCGGCGCCCACTGGCCTTTCCTCTCCGACGCGGGACGAATCGTCCAAAAAGACCTCGACATCGCCGAGTACACCGATCCTGTGAACAATCCCATGATCCCCCACGTAATTGTCCTCGAACCCGGCCTGGTCGTCTATAAGGTCTACAACGGCTACTGGTTCTTCGGCCGGCCCACGCTCGAAGATCTCCGCCAGGACCTACGTGCCGTTACCAGGAAATGCCGGCCGGACTGGGACATCACAACGCCCGAACTCAAAGCAGCGTGGCAGCAGGGCCGCAAGGAACTCTTTTATCCTTACGGCAAGGCCTACATCCAAACGCTCGGGGAGCAGGATTAGCAGCCTGTGGCGGAAATGATAGATTCATCAAATGTGGTGACAGCGGTAGAATAAAATTTGGAAAAGGAGCTACGAATGCAAAAACGATTCCTGATGCTGATTGGCGGCGTATGCCTATGTCTCTTCCCCGCGGTTGTTGCGGCGGAGGAGCCTTGGGGCGAAATCAAAGCCGAGCCGAATCCTTGTAGAATCGAGGGCGGCCGTGAAGAGTGTACTACTCATCTGCACTGGCACACGCGAGGTGTTGAGAAAGCCAAGGTATTCGTGACCGCCGAGGGCGGTAAGGGATTCAAGGAGCGTGAATTCAGCGCCAGCCCGAATTGTGAAGGGGAACGATGCGCAGCGCCTTGGATCACCCATCACACCAAGTACATCTTCCAGTTGTTCGATTTCACCCGCGGCGATCGAGGGCGTCTTTTGGCGAGTGTAGAGGTTAGGGGCGAACGATAATCGGATTCCAATCAGGTACCAGGCGGACGACCGCTAAGAAACCGGCTGCCTGGTTTTTGGGCCTGCGGTTCGTGCGTTCGGAACCGTTGAAGTAAAATCGATACATGATTACGCTAGCAGACGCAAGACGAGTTATCGCCGCCGCGGAAAAAAAGGCGGGCGAGATAGGCCAACCCATGAACATCGCCGTGGTGGATTCCGGCGGCAATTTGGTCGCACACATCCGCATGGACAAAGCCTGGATTGGTAGCGTGGATATTTCAATCAACAAAGCATGGACCTCCAGGGCGTTCGACATTCCCACCAAAGCTCTGGCTGAGCATAGCCAGTCCGGCGGCCAATTTTTTGGCATCCATGCTTCGAACCACGGCCGGGTAATGATTTTCGCGGGCGGCATTCCACTCAAACGCGGCGAGCAGGTGGTGGGTGCAATCGGCGTCAGCGGCGGCAGCGGAGAGCAAGATCACGCCGTGGCGGAAGCAGGCGCGGCAGCTTTTTAGTTCTGTAGGCACCAACCGGTCGCCGAGACGCTTTTGCTCGCTCCCTTGCGGTCGCGGTTCGGTAACTTATTCTTCCGAGCCGCGCGGGCCAGCAAGCGAGTCGAAACTCAACTGAAAAACTCCCGTAACCCCGCCGCCACATCCGCCTGTTAGACTTTTCTTCAAAGACAGGACATCGTGACTACCAAAGCGTTAACAGTTCTCTGCTCGATTCAATTACTGGCGATCCAAGACCTGTGCGCCTGGGGAATACGCGGACACACGCTGGCGAACCTCGCCGCCGTGGAAGCAATCCCCGCCGATGGCCCCGTTTTTTTGAAGGCG
>Ga0302326_10023854_pt1 | contig 12450 bp, 11 predicted proteins | sample Palsa_T0_3_FD_202264 | JGI IMG/M metagenome (GOLD analysis project Ga0302326, IMG submission 202264) | Peat permafrost microbial communities from Stordalen Mire near Abisko, Sweden - Palsa_T0_3 | ecosystem: Environmental > Terrestrial > Soil > Palsa > Peat permafrost | place: Sweden: Abisko...
AGATAGCCGATGTTGAATACCGAACCCCAATTGGTGCGCTGCACCGCATTCACCGTGGCGCCGAATGCCGCGGTCACGAAGAACACGCCGAAGACCAACGCGCCCGCGGCAGGCTTCCACTTGACCCATGCCGAAAGCGCCAGCGCCAGCAGCGAGAGCAGAATGATCCACACCCAGGCGCTAAGGAAGAAGCCCCATGCGATGCGGGCATTGTCCTGTGCCCAGCCGCCGCCTTCGAGGTAGGCTTGCAACCCGAACAGAAGCAGGCCCGGGACCCAGGTCATCAGCGACATCAAAATCATCAGCACGGACATCTTGCCGAACACATATTCCACGCGCGAAAACGGACGCGCCAGGTAGAGCGAGAGCGCATTGTTGGCGAGATCGGGGGAGATTTGTCCAGGCCCGATGAAAGCCGCGAGGAACAGTGCCAGCATGCTTTGCCATCCCAGCAGGTTCAGAAAAAAGGTCAGGTTGATGGAGATAATGCCCGACGCGCTCTGCACCCCGATTATTTTGAGCGCGCTGGCGTTGTGGCTCAGGTAAATCATCAGCGTGCAGATCAGCGGGTAAGCGAAGCTGAGAATATAAAACGTGTTCAGAAACTTCGAGCGCCGCAGATCCTCGAATGCATAGCGCGTGATCACGAACATGCGCGACCATGACGGGGTGAGCGTGCCCTCGTACGGCCGGTAGGTCTTTTTATAAACGGCCATTGGGACCCTCCATAGCCTTTAGGAAAATGTCTTCCAGCGAGTCGCGTTTATGGCTCAGGCGGCGAATCTGCACGTCCTGGCCGGCGGCGATTTCGTAAAGCTGGCGCACTTCGATTCCTTCCGGCAGGATCAGCTTGATGCGCCCCTGCGCGCCGGTGGCGGTTTGGCAGCCAAGACGGTCGATGGCTTGGAGAAAACTGCCGTTGTTCGCGCCGCGCGTTTCGAGTTCGAGGAAGCGCAGATTGGCGCGGCGCTCCTCTTCCAGGTTGCAAAAAGCGGCGATGTTGCCATCTTTGAGAATCAGTACCTGGTCGCAGCACTCTTCCACGTCGCGCAGCAGATGCGAGGAGAGGACCAGGCGCAGGTCGCCGCGATCGCGGATATCCTGAATGAGCTGGATCATGCGCGTGCGCGCGGGCGGGTCCAGGCCGTTGGTCGGCTCGTCGAGGAATAGCAACTTAGGCCCGTGGGCAATGGCGGAAGCCAGCTTGGCGGCTTGCTTCATGCCCAGCGAATACGTGCCCAGCGGCCGGTAGCGCACCTCGCCCAAGCCCACATAAAAAAAGGCTTCGTGGGCGCGCTCGAGCGCCTGCTCGCTGGGCAGCCCCGAAAGCTCGGCCATCATGCGCACGAAACGGACGCCGCTCATGGGCGCGATGAAAGAATCGCTTTCGGGCATGTAGCCCACCAGCTCGCGTACTTCGCGCGCGTGCGTGCGGATGTCGCGGCCGAGCACGCGCGCGGTTCCCGACGCGGGTTTGTGGAAACCCAATAGCGTATTGATGAGCGTCGATTTGCCCGCGCCATTGGGGCCGAGCAACCCGATAGAGGTTCCGGTGAGCGCGGCTTTCAGCTGATTGAGAATGACGCGCTGCCCGAAGCGAACTTCGAGGCCGTCCAGTTCAATGACTGGTTGCATTCCTCTATCTATACGACATCTGGCGCTCGCGTGTTCCTTTTTACCGATCCAATCGAGACGATTTGTGCGAACTGATGGGTTACGATCTTATTGCACGGCTCGGGCCTGTTCGTCGACCCGAAGCCACTTAAACTAGTTGCCAAATCCGAGGGCGGCCTGGTTCGCAGCCCACCATGACTTCCAATAGTTGGCGTAGGCGGCTGGCGTGAGGCCGGAATTGGCGCTTGGAGTATATTGGCGGGTTTGGCTCGTCGCGAAGGGTCCGGCTGGCGATCCGCCTGAAAGGTTTCCCTGCGCGTCCGCGAATAAGGCGTAGATCCCAAGGAAGGCGGCGGCCCGAAGCTGAGCCTGCGGATCCTGGCTATCCAAAATAGTCACCATCACGGGAGCTACGGCCTTAGTGCTAATTCGGGCCAAGGCCGTCGCGATCGAGTTATCAAGCCCCGGGACGGTCGAATGAAGGCTGGCTAGCGAGGCGAGAATGGGTATCGCCGGAGTATCGTCCGTGTAGGCGGCAATTGCGTCGTTAATCATTGGAAATCTCGGATTGGAACTTAGTGTTCCTAGCTCAGCGGCAACTGTGGATAGGGCAGCGTCCGACCCAAGCCCCAGGGAAATCACCAAGCCAATCAAGTGCTGTGACACTACTACTGAGCCGCTCAGAGGGGCTGCAGCAGTCAGCAATACCTGTTGATCGACGCCTTGCACGATTGGACGCCAATTCTGAAAGCTGGCTAACAGGCGCAGGTCGTCGTTGGACGTCGGCTGAGCCAGCCCCTGGTACCAATTGACCAAGTATGCAAGAAGTTGTTGGTTGAGCGTGCCAGCAAATTGCTGCGCTCCGACTGAGGCGCCAACCGGAAGGAAAAGATCGCTATGTCCATAGGCTCCGCTGATCATCGAAAGTAGCTGATAGCCCGTTCCGGAGGCGACTCCAGTCACGAACCAAATTCCGCGCTTACCCACGAGACTTGTGAGAATCAGGCTCGAGTTTGAGGCATTAGGGGAGTTTGGAGGAATCGCAGCGATGAGCGTGGCGGAGCCAGGCTGCCCGCTGATCCAACTCTCCACTGTCAGTTGGATCGCTGGACCGCCCGCGGAATTGGGCAGCACGTTGGCGGCGGTAGCGAGTAGAACAAGATCGGCGCTTTGGCCTAATGCCTCGACTGGCACCGGTACCCACTTGCCGGCCCAAGCCGTTGAGCACGCCGCGAGGACGGCTGCACAGAAACTAACTCTTAAGAGCGACATAGTCTGGCCTTTCTTTAGGGATTGTCGTCCCCGTGATCGGTGTAAAACCTAATAAAGCCGTTGTAGACAAGGAGCCCATATCCTGTGGTCGAGCTGCCAGCGTTAAATGTATGGGCTCCCATAAAATAAACCGTGTTGCCGGTGTAGGGAGGCGCGCTGTTGTCGAAATAAACGGCCGGCACCTGACCATACCCCATCTGCCCGATTTCGTCGATGAACGTCAAGGGGGTAGCCCAGTCCGTGTAGTCCCAGTTGTCTGGCACGACCGAAGCATAGCCGGTGCCGCTGTTCTCGTTAGTAAATTGTTGTGGTGGCGTTCCCGATCCAGGGAAATTCTCGCTGATTGGCACTGGGAGCAGCACGTTTGTTTGCGGCGTGCAGACGTCGAACACTTCAAAGCTCCAGTTCGTAGTATACCCGTTTTCCCACGCTACCGTCGTCTCCGCCGTGTGGTACAAGGATTTGGGCGAGTCAACCGCCACGGCATAGTTCGCCGTGGCAAAGCCCCCAATGTTCGCCGAGAGTGTACTGTCGTAGTTGCAGTCGCCCGGGCTGCTGCCCTTGCTGATGGTTACGACCGCTCCCGTGGTCGCGTTGAGGCTGGTTTGGTTGTTGGCGGTCGTAAGCGACCACTGGGGAGTGTCGGAACAAGTGTCGCCCGGGTTGCAGTTGGAGTTGAAAGTCAGCTGTACCGATTGATAATAGGCCCGGCTCTGACCTGACGGCGACGGAGTTGTCGGTTGGGGGTCTGACGTATTTGGGCCGAGATTCCAGAACGAATTATTGTTAAAGAATCCGGTAATCGTCGGGAGTTGGACTGTCAACGCGGACGAATAAAAAGGGCTATCTTTGCCCGTAACCGCTTGCCCACCGCACACGCCGGAATAGTCCCCCCTAGTGCGGTAGGAGCCTGCGCCGTATGGCTGTACTGCGGACACCGCATTGAGTGTGACCGTGCTGGCGGAGCCGGTCTCGGTACTTGGGCTCCAGTTGAAGGATGTTGTCGTCTGTTGGATCTGCTGTTCGGCGCCGCCACCGCTTGGTGTGAAGAGGAGGGTGGTGGTCATGGTAAGCGTCCAATTGCCGAGGATGAACGTGGGGTACTGGGTGGAAGATCCCGTCACCTGATTGCCTGCGGTGCGGGTTATCGCCTGCCCTACTATTGTATTGATCGCGCAGAGCTCACCGGCGGCGGCCGCGAAGGGTAGCGTTGCGTTTGAAGTCAGATTCTGCACGCTCATCAAAGACGGGGCGAAGGAGTATGCCGTGCTCTGCGGCGCGACGGTGTATGAGCCTCCCGCGGCGACCGTGAAGGAATAGCGCCCGTTAGCATCCGTCGTCACCGACCCGGAGGCCCCGCCACTGAGGTTCACCTGTAGGCCGGTGAGCGGCGAGCCCGAGGTTGCTCCGATTGAGTAGGCCGGATAGAGGGTCACTTGGCCGGAAAGCGTGTAAGTCTGATTGATGGTTAGCTGGCCAACGTCCCCCTCCGAGCTGTCAAGCCCCTGCTTATCTTGGGCGAAGGTTTCCACCGTGTAGCTCACGGCCGGCACTGAGCTAAGCGTAATCCCGAGGGTCACGGTGACCGCGGTGAGATCGGTCGAGGAATACACGACCGAGATTGGCGTGGCGCTGCAGTTACCCGACTGGACGGAGACTTGGTTGCTCGATGTCCATGAGACGTTGCAATAGCTGGCGCCGCTGTAGACGAAATTAATCTGGCCGCCGGCAATATTGGTTGCGCCGTTGGCCTGATCGTGGTAGGTGAAGGCAAACGTGGTTTGCGTCCCCGGATTCGCGCTGGCACTGTTACCTCCTCCATTTATGCTCAGGGAGTTTGGCGTTACGGGCGGGATGGGGACCGACGCGGTGTTCGCCTCGTTGCTGGTCCACTGGTTGGTCGTCAAGTTGACAAACCAGCGTGGGTCCGAGGTGTAGTGGTTCGGCTCGGTGGAACTGGGTAGATACCAGAGCCACTGGTCGAGAGTGAGGTCGAAGAGCGTAGGGAAGGTGCTCCAATTGGTGTAGAACCAGGCGCCAAAGCCTGGGTCGTAAAGGTAGATCCCGCCGACGCCGTCACCGGCGTCAGTATACCACTCCGCGCCCATGTCGTAGTGATAGATAGAGCTACCGGACCCCCAATAATAGTAGCCGAAAAATGTGCTGTAGACCGGGGCAAAGGTAAGAAATGTAGATATCGCTCGTAGCCGGGATCTGGAGGATTTCGCCTGGAAGTCCTCCAGAGGCGGAAAAGAACGCAGGCAGCGTAGCCGGTGGCGATTGCTGCGCGTAGGCCAGGGCTCCGCCGATCAGGGCGATGCCGCACGCGCGGACGAGCGTCCTGGCGAACTGGCTGCGATGCTTTAGGATCTCGTAATTAGTCATGGCTTTACCCCACTCACTGTGAAGTTAATCGTCGCTGCGGTCGCGCCCTGCGGCAGTTGCGTCGGGTAGCCGGCTGCCGCGGCGGGCTTGCCGGTGCTGTCGTTCACCACGTAGCCCGGGCAGACGGGCTGAAGCGTTAGCGCCGTCCCGAACGGAATGGTGATCGAGAGGCTGCGGCTGGTGCTCGAGTGGCCCACGATCACGGCGTCATAGCGGCGTCCGGCGGCGGTGACCATTTGGAAGCGGCACTCGGGCTGGACGGCCAGGGTCGCCGGCGGGAGCAGTTGATTGGGATCGTTGACCTGAATGGGAACAATCGCGCCGGCGGCCATCGTCACGGTCGTTTCCACCGTGCTCTGGCTCTTGATGGTGAAGGTGGGCGCGGATGTGGCCCAGTGGCAGGGATCAAGAACACCTTGCGTGGTGGTTTCGGCGCAGGCGATATAGCTGCCGGCGGGGAGAAAGGCGACGAAGTGGCCGTTCTGATCGGTGTAGGCAGTGCCGACTTGCGGTCCGGTGATCACCGGTGGCGCGGGTGGACGCGTCGCAGTCGAGGGCAAGGCTTGGCTGATGAAGACCCGCGCGGGAGAGATGGGCTTGCCGGTCTCATCCACCACTTGCACGCGGACGGCGCCGCTGGGCGACATGGATTGCTGAGCCGGCGCTAAGCCGGGAGCGGCCAAGCACACAGAAAGTATAGAGACACTAAGGCGCATACTTATCAGTCCTCGTTTATGAGCCCGTAGGCCATCGTTCGCCGGTGAACGCGGCTGGCAGGTAGCAGTTATCCGCTGTCGCGGAACTGACTGCGTTTCGAAACCGTGGGGGTCAATTCCCGCCTTGGTTCCTATGTTTCCTAGCTGGACTCTACGCTTACTTAGATCGAATGTCAAGGTTAAATTCAAAACAATTCAATGACATTGCTACGCAGTCTCTAAGTTCCCATCAGAGCCTACGGGACTTACCTGAGCGCCAGAGCAGTTGAGTCAGTTTTCGTTTTCTTAGATTGAAGACGCGGGATCACAGAGACGGGATTTCTATCGTCCGAACATGCTTAAGATCGTCCTTCAAGCGCTTCACGAAGTCCGGCGGTGTGGACGCTCTGCTTCCTTGCGAGAGCCTGTGCGCTGGACGCCCCAGCACTCGCGCGGTTCCGGACACGGGTTTGTGGAAACCCAATAGCGTATTGATGAGCGTCGATTTGCCCGCGCCATTGGGGCCGAGCAACCCGATAGAGGTCCCGGTGAGCGCGGCTTTCAGCTGATTGAGAATGACGCGCTGCCCGAAGCGAACTTCGAGGCCGTCCAGTTCAATGACTGGTTGCATTCTCTATCTATACGACATCTGGCGCTCGCGTGTTCCTTTGGGCTGAAAGAACGACGCCACCGGACCGGCGAGACCGGCGATGTTGCCGCTCATCAAACTGGCGATGCTGGGCCCGATCAGGTCGGCGTTGGCGGCGACTGTGAGGCGGTCCGGTTCGGCATAGGCAGCCATCAGAGTGGGCTTCATTCCGCTGAGGCCTTCGAGCGAGGGCTGCGGTTGGCCGGGGCGATGCGGCAGCATGCCCTGCAGCAGGCTGGCTACCGGAGCAAGCGCCGGGCCGATATTCTGATAGACCACGGCCGAGAAGTTCGTATAGTGATCGCGCGGCATCATGGCAGCCACCTTCGAAGCGCGCAGGATCGAGAGGCCGCTAGCCTTGATTTGCAGCGCGTGCGCCACAATGGCGCGGGTGGGTCCGGCGATCAGGTAGCCATCGGCGAAGGTGTAGTGGAATTCGAGCAGCGGGCCGGCATCCGGAACGGCGAGACTGTAATAGGTGCGGCCGTCCACAGTCTCTTGCGAGGCGGTGAGAGGCTTCTGATTATCCGGCTGTTGGTTCCTGCTTGCCGATGCCGCATAATTCGCCACGGCCTGCCGGATGGCAGCCTGCGCAGCCACGGGGTCGTAAACTTCCGCCACCACCTTCCAGGACGGGACCGGCATAAGCGGACCATCCACCGCCAGCGCGAATTCGCCGCCCAGGCTGGCTGCGAGAGCTTCTCTTACGGGCGCAAGTTCCTGCGGCGAGATAACCTTCAACTGATCCACGATCCTGGCCCCGTCAGGAACTACGAACGCAGCGGCAAGCGTGGCGTCGGGCGACATATAATCGAGCGCGCCCATGGGCGCAGGGTTGGCCAACCACCCTGCCATACCGGCGCGCGGACCATCGAACGCGATGGAAACGCGCGCTTCCATGCGTCCCTCCACTTGAGTTTCGTCGAGGATGATGGATTGGGCGTTGCCGAGTGCAGCGTTTTCGTGGGCCGTGCGATTCAGACTGGCGCAGACCAGGAAGCCTGCGCCTTGATGGTAAACATCGTTAATGCGGGCATAGAAAGGCGTGGCCTGGATGCCGCCGTTCGCCGAATCGAGCGCATTCGAAAGGGCATGAACGCCGGCGGGGGATCCGAATCCCACCAGCCCGTCGCGCTCTTCCTCGACCACGGGCAGTCCGCTCTGTTTCAGGAATTCAGCGAAGCCGGGACGTTTGATTTCCGAAAGGAACACCGGACCGTCGCTGTCCGGAAACGCCGCGATGGCAATCTCGCCACCCAGATATTCGCTGGCTGCGCGGAGTTTTTCAATTACCGCCGCCGTACCTTTGCCATGCGACTGCATCCACTGTTGCAGTTCCGGGCTCTGCGCCGTCTTCTGCTCGAAAACGTCTTCCGCCTCACCCAGATAGTCCGCCAGGTTGGGAATGCCGGCGAAGAAGACGGTATCGGCGGGCAAGCGGCCCAACAGGCTGCTGCTATAGCGCAGGCCCGGCAATTGGATCTGCGAGATGGCCTGCTTGAGCGCGGCCAGTTGCGTGTAGTAGAGTTCGCGGTTACGGCTCCAGGAGATGTCGTCGTGAACCGATTCAGGTTCCAAATCGGGACTGGTGACAATCTGATTGCCCGGATGCAAGATCTTCTGCTGGCTATCCTGGGCGTTATATTGATCCACGTGCACTTCGCCTTGAATCACGGAAACGCGCGACCCTTTCGCGCCGGCGCTCACGCCGAAGACGGTGCCGGTGACCGCCACGCGGCAATCGGCGGTGGTGACAAAAAGATGACCGGCGCTGCGGTGTGCGGCCTGCACGATCACGCTGCCGCGGGTTAACCGGATAGTGACGTCGCGGCCGCTCTCGGAGGTGGTGAATCCGGAACGCTCGCGGAGTTCCACCAGCGAGCCGTCATGCAGCAGCAGCATGGCGTCCGAATTCTGCGCGGTGCGGATTTCGACGCCCTCGGGTAGGCGCTGGCCTGCCTGTAACGGTTGGATTCCGCCGGCGGAGATTTCGTATAGAGCGCCGTTGACGGATTGTACGATGGCCGGTCCGGTGCGCCCGCCGTATTGGTCGTAGGCGATCCAGATGGAGACGCCGGCTGCGGCGACTACCACGGCGGCCGCGGCCCAGCGATAGTTGATGCGAGGTTTGGGGGTACGCGGAGCCGGCATGGGGACCACGCGGTTCTCATAAACCCGGCGGCAGGCTACGCACGAGTGCAGATGATCTTGCAGCAGACTGGCGCGCGCCTCGGACAAGCGGCCGGCGCGGTAATCGGGAATCAGCGACTGGAAAGTAGCGCAATCGGAGATGTGGTCGTGGCGCAGGGCCTGCGCTTGGGGGGACGTAAGCCGCGCCCACACGCGGGCGGCGGCGGCTTCCACGACAGCGTCGTCAATTTCTTGGTTGCGGATATCGGACACGGCTTGGTCTAGTTCCTGGTTCATGCCACTCCTCCCTGGTAGGCTCGGTATTCCTTTTCGAGTCGGTCGCGCGTGCGTGACAGCGTCACCGCAACCGTTCCGGGCGTGGTGTTGAGCATTTCGGCAATTTCGGGATTTTCCTTTCCTTCGAAGAAGCGAAGGGTGAACATTTCGGCGATGCGGGGGTTGAGACGGGCCAGCGCAATGCGCAGCCAATCGCGTATTTCGCCCGAGGCGAGGGCGCGGTCGGGCCCGCGGTGGGAAGATTCGGCCAGCACCGGCTCGAACTCATCAAGTGGGATATTGCTGATATGCTGGCGCGAACGAACCAGATCGACGGCCGCGTTCACCGCGGCGCGATGCAGAAAGCTGGAAATACTGGCCACCGGTTCAGCGGCCGGATCGCGCTTCAGCATGCGCAGAAAGACGGTCTGGAGGACATCTTCGGCATCGCTGGCGCTTCCGGTGACGCGGTAAGCGGCGCGGAACACCATGCCATGATGGTCGCGGAAGATCTGCTCCAGGTCCGCGGCGGCCTGCGGGGCTGGTTCCATTAGGGTGGTTGGCGCTTTCATATTAGCAGGCGCTTCATTACCCCTAGACGGGGGGGCGGGGTTAGGATTAGCAGGGAGCTGGTTTTGTAATGTGAGGGAGGGTTGAAAAACTCTGGCCGGGCAAAGGGCCCCCAAAATCTAATGCCACTGAATTGGCGGGGCACGCTTTGAGCTTGCCATCGTCGCTTGACCGACGGGCAAGCTAAAGCATGCCCCACCTTTGCGGTCTTACTTAGCCTTGAGATGTTCCATGTAGATGGTCTCGAGGCGTTCCCTCTGTGCGGCAGTTAGTGGCGGCGTGGAGAACTCAATGCCGTTACCCTCGCCCGACCAGAGACTGGTGAGCGCGCAGCCCTGCTCGTCTATGCATTGGAAGATGAGCCTGGGGCGGGCATCTTTGCCCTCCGAGACGGGGGTTTTGGCCGGGATGAAGACAGCCTTCCCCGTGTCCATGTTGCGCAGTTCCATGGTTCGCGCGTCGCCTGAGGAGCGGTTGGACGGCGCCACCACGTACCGGCCTGCGGGAAGGTCCGATCCAACCGCCCGGAACGCGAACGGAATCTTCGCGGTCAGCGCAATGGTTTGAGTATAAGCCGCGGTGGCGACAAGCGTCAGCAGAGCGGCGGTTAGCGTGCGGTTCAGGTTCTTCGTTGTCATAATGTCTCTCCATTCAAATAGGGGCCGCTTATGGTCGGGAGCTCAAGGTCCTATGCAGAGAATCCGTCCCACCCGAGCCTTTCAATGACGTCCTTTAATATGCGGTTGCGCCTAACAAGGCAATGCTGCTGCCAAACTGTAAGTGCTTGATTCCTCTTAGGCGCACACTCCGATTAGGCAGCCGAAGACTATCCGTTCGGATTGCCTGGCAACCATTCGGATAGTTCGGGCGGACTAGCATCGAGATACGGCTTGCTAATGCGTGCTGCTCTGATCGGAAACGCGGGTCTCAAGCAGGCTTGCGCTGGCCCGCGCGCTTAGCGCGCGGACGCACGTAGTGAAAGCGAACCAGATAGATATTCTCGCCTCGACCATGCTTCGCAACCTTAAGCAGGTCTACAACCCCCAGGAATCCCGATTCGCGCGCCAATGCCGGAGTGATATCGGGGAAACCGATCGGCGTGATCGAATCCACTTCGATCGCGCCTTCTTCCATGCGGTACCGGTTGCCTACTTTGACATGGGGACGCATCCAGATCCGGACGCTGCAAGTGATTTCACCGCGACGAACTCCCTCGCGAAGCCGCTTGGCAAACACCATGATGAAAGTTTACCCTGGGAGCCTCAAGGTTCTCCTGCCTCGAGGAGGCTTTCGAGCTCGGGCAAAACCAGCAGATCCTTCGGCCGCCCGGCGGCGCGTTTTGCGCGGATGAGGCTGGGGAGATCGAGCGTCCGGACGCGGCGGTCAAAGGCATCCATTTCAATCGAATGCGCCTTCACTTCGTCGAAGCCACCCAGGCCGCTCACTTCCGCCAGCGGATCGATCACACCCATATCCGTCGAAAGCGTGAAGATTGTTCCGTTGCGAAGAGTGGTCTCGTCCCAGACAAAAGGCACCTCCGCCGGCAAATCCCGTGGCCTGGGATGAAAGGGGGCCAATGCCCCGGCGAGGCGCCCGAGGTTCTCCTTCCTGCGTGAAAAGCAGATGTCCAGATCGTTCGTGACGTAGGAACTACCATGGAGAATCGCAGACCAGCCGCCGATAATCACGAACTCGACGCCCGCGTCCGCGAGCGTTTGAACAGCCTGAATGAAGTTCATGAACGTATGCGTCGGGCAGCGCCACGGGCCTTTTCCATATCTTGAGCGGCTCGATGCATTCCGCGAACGCGATCCGCAGGCGATAAGCGCAACTGGTGGATAAGAAGCGTCAGATCGATGCCGAATTCCTGGGCGGCTGCAATACGGCTACCGGGATGCGGCCTGCGCAGTCGACTTTCCGCCGTGGCAAGTTCGGCGGGTGTGAGGGCGCGCCACTGCTTCATAAATACTATCGTAGCGTGATGCAGGCTTAGATCGCCTCAACGGGCGCGATATCGTTGGCGCCACTTTCCTGAGCCGCAGGGCGTAGCGGAGATCGTTCCAGAGCATGTCTATCAGAGTGGTCTGGCGTTCAAGGTTCCCGGCTCTACCTGCCAAACGCGGCAGCCAGGCACTCTACGGGCTTTTGGGGAAACCTCGGGGCAATAGAACCGGCGACAAAATCGCCGGTGTTACCGGCCGGAAAGCGCCAGTTCTACGTGATTCGCCGATTCCAGGGCGGCGGCGCCCATTCGCGCCAGCAACAGTACGCAGCCGATCTGTTCGCCCACCGTGGTGAGCACTTCCATTTCGCCCCCTGTGTGCTGATGCGGCTGGCGGTACTGCACGTTGATCACTCCCACTACCCGGTTACGGGCGATGATGGGGGCAGAGAGGAAGGCTTCAAACGTATCCTCGGGCAACTCGCCGAATGTCTTAAAGCGGGGGTCCTTGTAGGCTTCGCGGGTGATGGCCACCAGCTTGCGCTCGCGCGCCACCCATCCGGTGAGTCCCTCGCTCCATTGCATGCGAACCTTGCCGATGGCGCTGGCGTGCGGCGTGTTACTGGCGCAGAGCACTAACTCGGAACCATCTAACAGGTAGACCAGGCACGAATCGCACTCGGTGAATTCCCCTACCAGCGACACTACGCCCTTGAGGACTTCGGGCAGACTCATGTCGCGCACCATGAAGCGGCTGATCTTCTGGAAGAGCCGCAATTGCTGCTCAGTTTGCTGGAGACGCTGTTCCAGGTCCTTGGCTTTTGGCACGATTCTATTATAGCCGTGGGTATGTAGCGAGTTGGGGCTCTGGATTTCAACGCGGAGGCGCGGAGGGGCGGAGGCAGCGCGGAGTCGCC
>Ga0302326_10023856_pt1 | contig 12449 bp, 9 predicted proteins | sample Palsa_T0_3_FD_202264 | JGI IMG/M metagenome (GOLD analysis project Ga0302326, IMG submission 202264) | Peat permafrost microbial communities from Stordalen Mire near Abisko, Sweden - Palsa_T0_3 | ecosystem: Environmental > Terrestrial > Soil > Palsa > Peat permafrost | place: Sweden: Abisko...
CAAACGCCGTCCCCACCGGTCCGCAAATCGGCGGGTTATTTCCCGGATCGGGATCCCCGGGAAACAGCGGCCCCATATTCGGGTTCCCATAGCCGCCCGTGCTTCCGGGTCCCGGGGTCACCTTCACGTTGCAATTCAGCGAACTCCCGCCGCAAGGTCCGGTACTTCCAGGCACGCTGCTTCCTCCCGGCGTCGAGACCGGGTTCCCCGTAATGTCACCCGGAACCGTATACGTCGCGCCGAAGCACGCCACCCTCACGCAAGTCCCCGCCTGGTAATCCAGCGGCACGCTGTAGAACGTGTCGGCGTTGAAATTGGCGTTGAAATCGAACGACTCCGCCCCGGTATTCAGCGTATACAAATCGCCCAGCGGCCACGACTCCGACCCGCCAAACCCAAAAATCTCGTAACTCGCGCTGATGCTCGCCGGCACATTCACCTGCGCCTGATTGATCACCGGCATGGCCAATTCCACCACCGGCAAAAAGTTGTAATAGAACGTCTGGCCGCTCGTCAGTCCCAGGCTTGCCGGCGGCGCGCTAAACACATTCGCAATATTCCCCAGCGACCCCGCCACGAATGTCGGGTGATCCGACGCCGAATACGTCTGCGTCGTGCTCTCCCACACCAAATCTCCGTAGACAACCGCGGGCGCCGCCACGATGTTCTGCTGAATCTGCGTACCGACATTGAAACTCACGTTCGCGCTCGCCACCGTGGCGCACACGATAAAGCACGCCTGCGCCTGCACGCCAAATCCCGCGCTGATTCCCGGTCCGTTCACGCTCGAGGAACTCGCCACCGGCGGCGACACCACCGGGGCGTTCAGGCTGGACCCCAGTCCCTTCGTCACTCCCGGCGTATTCAGCGGCACGTTCAACAAGTTCGTCGACCCGCTGAATGGTCCGATGTTGTACACAAAATTACTGGCCAGACTGGCGTTGGCGCCGGGCTCCGATTTGAACGACCCCGTCCACGATGGCGTATACCCGAGGTTCAACACCGTGCTCCCGGCCACGAAGCTTTCGCCCGCCGTCACCGTCGAATCCAGTTTGAATTTCGTCGACCCGCCCGTGGTCACATTCAATACGCCCGGCGTAACGCTCGCCGACGCCGTAATCCCCAAATCGCTCCACGGAAACGGCCCCGCGCTCTGGCTCGTGATTCCATACGTAGCCGTTTCCGACGCACTCGTGTCCACGGTTACCGTCTGCGAATTTGCGGCTATCGCGAGGAGGAGAAAGCAGCAAGCTGCGGTGAGAAAACGCACAAACGATCCCATATGCACCCCCGTGCATCCAGTCGGAGATTGGCATCCCGCTGATAACCGCCATAGGAGAGATACGTCGCGGAATTGCAACAACTCTGCTGAAATTAAGGCACTTTTGTTTCCAAGTGCAAAATTTCGTAACTCCCCTATTTGCAATAACGTTTTCCACAGGCATCGGTAAACTCTTGCACACTTTGTCCCAACGACTGCTCACCCGCGCCGAGGTTCCGCAATTCCCACCCGCCGACGGTAATACCGCCGCCGCGGGCAGACTTGGTTGGATTGCTCGCCAGAATAGCGGATTTATCGCAACCGTTTGTCGCAACGTCGGCGCGAACTTGAGATGGGCAACCTGGAGCAGTAATCAAGCAGCTTGGATTCGTTAGCGCCACCAAAAAATGCGCAATTCATAAGCGCTTCCGGTCCCCCCGCCCCACTCACGGACGCCCCGCGCCCTGTGCTGAATCGATATTTTAATGAGTTTTTAACCATCGCTAAGCATACTGTTAATTGCTATTGACAATCAAAAATTTCCATAGTAGTTTCCGCGCGTCTCGGGAGCTTTTTTTGGGGAAGTTCTCGGAGTTGGCAGATTTCGTGGCTCGCGATTGCGGCTCGGGGTGGGCGGCAACGCGCTTTCCCAATGCAACCCAGGGCTCCCGCAAAGGAGGTGTTTCTTGCGAAAGAACATGCTGCAGCGGTTCGGTGCCGTGCTGTGCTCGCTGTCTTTCACCATTGTCTCGGCCTCTCCGGTCTTCGCGCGAAACAGCGACACCGCGAAAGATACCACCAAGGAAGACGCCGCAAAGACCAACTCGGGAACTACCACGACCAGCACCGCGAACACCAACGCCAAGCCCGCTACCGCCGCGGATCCATCCGCCACACCCATGGTGGCCAACACCAAGGTTACCGCGCTTCTGAACGTCCTCGTCAGCAAGGGCGTCATCGCGCCGGCCGAAGCCGCGGAAATTCGCAGCGCCGCTCCCGAAGCAGAATTCCAACTCTTGGTCGAAGCTCTCAGCCGCAAGGGCGTCTTGACCGCTGCGGATCTGAACGCCGCCGCCGCGCAACCCGCCTCCGAAACCGTTTCCTCCCGCGCGCCAGAAGCCTACTCGAGTGTCTATGGCAGCGGGGAGAATCAGACCCCCACCTCCCAGACCGGTGTGCAAGCCCCGGGCACTGCGGTCGGCACCCGCGCATCCGTGCCGGTTAGCTCGCCCACGGTGGTCGCCGCCGTCGCTCCCGTGCGCGTGTTACCCGTGGATCCCCCCAAGAAGGACGGTCTGGTTCCCGCGTTCAAAACCGGAAAAATCAGCATTACGCCGTTCGGATTCATCAAGGCCAGCGCGGTGCATGATTCCAGTTCGCCGAACGGCGACGACTTTCCGTTCGTCGGCTTGTTCCTCAGTTCGACCAATGCCTTGAGCACCGGCCCCACGACCGATCCGGAATTCCACCTGAAGGCTCGCTCCACGCGCCTGGGGGCCAACTTTGAGTGGCCAGATGCCTCCCCGAAGCTGACGTTTACCGGCAAAGTCGAAGGCGACTACGAAGGCAACTTTAGCGAAGTCGACAACCGCGACGTCTCCTCCATTCGCAGCAACGCGTTCCAACTCCGCCAGGCTTGGGTGCGCATGGATTACGCCGCCACGGACGCCACCGACTTGTTCTTCGAGGGTGGCCAGGACTGGGCGATCTTCTCCTCGACCGTTCTTCCTAACCTGTTTGAAACCACCTTCCTCGGTGCGTACTACGGCACGCTCTATGAGCGCTCGCCGCAAATGCGCTTCGGCGTGGTACAGAAGATCAGCGACTGGCACAAGTTCAAATTCTCGCCGGAAATCGCTCTTATGATGCCCAGCAGCGGGCAAATCGAGAAGCTCGGGTCGCTGGGGCTGCAGGGCCAAATCGGCCAAGGCGAGCGCGAAGGCGCGGATTCCGGACGTCCTGAACTGGAAGCGAGAACCGTATTTCAATGGCAACTGGACGACGCCCCGGGCGTTGCGGCAGCCCAATTGTTCTGGGCCGGTTTTTACTCCCGCCGCGAGTCCATCATCACCAGCGATGCGGTACTCTCTCCTTTCGGTGGCGTGCCTGTGTCCTATCCAGCGGGCATCGCCGCCACCTACGCTGCCGCGTTTCCCGCGGGCTTCACCGTATCCAGCAAACAGTACGGCGACCAGGTGGGCATCAGCTTGCCCACCCGCTGGGCTACCCTGGTGGCCACCGGCTACTTCGGCGGCGACCTGCGCTTCTTCTTCGGCGGCCAAGTCAATTCCTACTTCACGGACACCGCCAGCCTAAGCAACCCGCTCACCTACGCCACGCTCGACGGTGGTCCACTGGCCGCCGCCGGCGGCGCCATTTTGGCCACCAATTCCTCGGGAGCTGTAGTGGTCGCTCCGCAACGGCCCATCCGCTCCTTTGGCGGCTTCATCAACCTCGGCTTACCCATCTCTCGCTGGTTCAACGCCAATCCCGCCGGGCACAACGCCGGATGGCAGGCCTACCTGCACTTTGGCAAGGACCAGGTGGTGTCCAAGGATCTGGCCAACCTTACCGCCAACGACAACGGCGAACTGCCGTTGCGTATGGGCAAAATGGCGGCCTTTACGCTCTACTACAAGTTCAACCCTTGGTGCACCTTCGGCTTCGAACAATCCATCTACGCCACGCGGCTCAACGCCAATACGGGCGCGGCCTACACGATTGCCGGAACGCCGTCGAATGAATGGCAGGATCACCGCACCGAGTTCGGTCCGGTGTTCACGTTCTAGGACGACCCTGTAAATCTGCGGAAGCTGGCATCCTTGGCTGGGCTTGAGCGCGAGGATGCCAGTCTTTACGCTCTATCCTGGTTGTGCGAATGAGTGAAGGGCCGGGTATCTTCTCCCGCAGTAGAAAAGGGAAGGACGTTATGGGCTCCGTATCAAAGTTACTCACACTCCTATCCGCGACGCTTCTGGTGACCAGCGCGTCCGCCGATGAGCTGGCGCATCCTTATTACCCGATGCATCTCAAAGTAGTTCACGCGGAATTCCACAATCTGGCGGATAACAACGCGGTTCCCAAGAATTGCGATATGGAGAATTTTGACGCCTATTGCAACGAAAGCAGGAACGCTTACGGAGAAGCCACCATGGTGGTGCAGGACTCCCACGGGGATACCTACACCATCGCTTGCACCGTGGATTCCCGCTGGTCCAAATGCTCGGCCCTCCCCGTGGGCTTCAAGTTTGACGGGCGCCAGGAAAAAGGCGGCCTGACCATCGTCTACGAGGATTCCCACGGCCGCGATAAAAAGGAGTTCTTCCGCCTGCTGGACACCAAGCTCGCTCCTGCGCCGGCCGCCGCTGCCGACTCTCCACCGCCCGACGCCGCCGCGAATACCCAATCCCGCGGGGCTACACGCTCTTCCGCTCCTGCCGCCCCAACCAGCAGCGACGTCTCGGCTCAGCCGTTTTCCTCGGCGCTTCCTTCGTATTTCGGGTCGAGCGCTTCAAGAGACACCGTCCGCTGCACCTTTAGCACCACGCCCGCCGGTGCGGACATTGCCCTCGACGGCAAATACGTCGGCAGCACACCGTCGCAGATCACCCTTTCAACCGGGGCACACACCGTGGTCCTCACGCTGCCCGGCTTCACCCCTTGGAAGCGCGATCTCACTGTGCTGCCGGCCTCGGAACTAAACGTCAGCGCGGTTTTGCAAAAGCAATAGCCTTAAATCGTACGAGAACGAAACGTAGATAGATCGCTACTTCATCGGAGGCAGCATGGCGAACTCGGCGCAAATGGCAGGGAATCCGGGGTACGGTATCTGGCGGGTGATTATGGCGTCCTCCGTGGGCACCATGATCGAATGGTACGACTTCTATATCTTCGGAAGCCTTACCGCCGTCTTGGCGTTAAAATTTTATCCGCCCGGTAACGATACTTTCGCTTACGTAGCCTACCTGGCCACCTTCGCCGTCGGATTCCTGGTCCGCCCCTTCGGCGCCCTCTTCTTCGGGCGCATCGGCGACCTCATCGGCAGGAAGTACGCGTTCCTCGTGACCCTCTCCATCATGGGTTTCTCCACCTTCGCAATCGGCCTGTTGCCCACCTACACCACCGCCCATTGGTTCGCGCCCGTAACCCTCATCGTGATTCGTGTTCTGCAGGGTCTCGCGCTCGGCGGCGAATACGGCGGCGCGGCGGTATACGTTGGCGAGCACGTTCCCGATAATAAACGCGGCTACTACACCAGCTTCATCCAGATCACCGCCACCCTGGGCCTCTTCGTCTCCTTGATCGTCATCCTGGTCACCCAGCAGTCCATGTCCAAGGAAGACTTCGCCTCTTACGGATGGCGCATTCCCTTCCTCATCTCCATCGTCCTGGTGATCATCTCCCTGTACATCCGCCTCAAGATGAAGGAATCGCCCATCTTCGCCCAGCTCAAGGCCGCCGGCATGACCTCCCTGCAGCCCCTCACCGACGCCTTCACCAAATGGGCCAACCTCAAGCTGGTGCTCATCTCCCTCTTCGGCGCTACCGCCGGCCAGGGCGTGGTGTGGTACACCGGCCAGTTTTATGCCCTGTTCTACATGCAGACCATCCTCAAGGTAAATCCCAAAACCGCCAACATCGTGGTGGCCATCGCCCTGCTTCTCGGCATGCCCTTCTTCACCGTAGTCGGCGCACTCTCCGACAAAATCGGCCGCAAGAAACTCATGATGGCCGGCTGCCTTCTGGCCGTGCTGTTTTACATTCCCATCTACAAGGCCATGGAAAGTGCCGCCGGCAACCACGTGGTCACCGTGAAATCCGCCGTCAACAAGGTCACCGGCGCCACCTCCCTCACGGCCATGACCACGGACGTCACCACCGGCGCGCTCGTCGCCGCCAAGGAAGCCGCCAGTCCCAACCTGCCCATGTTGGTTTTTCTCGTCTTCGTGCAAGTCTTGTTCGTCTGCCTGGTGTACGGACCCATCGCCGCCTACCTCATCGAAGCCTTCCCGGCCAAAATCCGCTACACCTCTCTCAGCCTGCCCTACCACATCGGTAACGGCGTCTTTGGCGGCATGCTGCCGCTCATCGGCTTATGGACGGTAGCCGCCACCGGCCACATCTATGCTGGCCTCTACTACCCCATGATCGTCGCCGGCATCACCTTTATCGTGGGCAGCCTGCTGCTCAAGGAAACCAACGGCACGCGCATCTGGGCGGAAACCAGCGAGGCCATGCCCACACCCCTCGGCAACTGACCCTCGGCGCAAGCCCTTGACGACGCCGCCTTAGGCTCGTGCTGAGACCGGCACGCACGCGGCGGCGTAATGAACGATGGATCTCCGCAGCGAAAGAGCGAAGCGTGATATTCGCGCTTGTTCCGCGGATATGTCAGATAGGCAGGCTCCGGAACGGTCTCTGCCAATTGCGCCCCTCCGGCCCGCAGTGCTAAGCTCCGCCACGGCGTGCCGTTTGCACTCGCAGTCTGGCAAGCGAATCGCCCATTTCCTACGCCGCAGCTTATTGGGAGGTCCAGCGCATGCCCTCTTCCGTCGCCACGAAAAAGCAACGCGGCAGCGCCCTGTTGCAGGTGGTGTGGATCCTGGTGGCCCTGCTGGTTATCGCGGCCGTCGGTTATCACTTCCTGACCCACTACCAGGAATCCCACGTCGCTTTCGCCACTCCCTATCAGGCCGTCCTGCTAACCAACGGCGCCGTCTACTTTGGCCACTTGCAGGATTACGGCTCCGCGCATCCCGTCCTCGTCGATGCGTACTACATCGTCACGGAATCAGACCCGAGCACGAAACAGACCAGCAACGTCCTCGTCAAGCGCGGCAAGGAGCTGCACGCCCCTGATCGCATGTACCTCAACCCCGCGCAAATCCTGCTCGTCGAACCGGTCGGCACCACCTCCAAGGTCGCGCAACTCATCGAGCAAGCCAAATAAAATCGCGACGATGCGCTTGGGACGCCTCGCATCAGTGACTCGCCGACTTCGCCCCATTCGCGCGATCAATCCCCTCTTGCGTATCCCCCGCATGCTTCGCCCCCGCCAAAAATACAAAATCCTTCACCACCAAATCTCCCGCCGCCCCTCCGCGCCGCAACACCTCTTCCGCCGCCAGCGCATCGCGAAACCCGCGCACCACCTGTTCCGCCACCTCGCCCGTCGGAAAACCCGTCACCCCGCCATCCAAAATCGTCGGCGCAAAATACGGATGCTCCACGCCCAACCGGTTCGCCTCGCGCCAGGCAATCTTCCCCACCAGATACATGCGCGCCGGCGTAAAACCGTTCGCGTCCCCCAGCCCAATAATCAAAACTCGCTTCGCCCCAGGCATTCCTTCGCCCGGCGTCAGTAAAATCGTCTCCCCCAAATCTCCGTTGAATAGCCCGGGCTTCCTAACCTGTTCCAGCAACCCATGCAGCTTCTCGTTGATTTCCGCGAGCGACCCGTTCAGCACATTCCCCGGCCCCGCCGCAAACAAACAAAAAATTTGCAACTCCGTCTTCGTCTCCGCCGGACTCTGCGCCACCACTTTCACGCTCACCGCCGCCGCATGCGCCGGCGCATTGGCCGCCGCCGTCTGCCCAAAACACCCGCAACCCATCCCCATCAACACCATACTCGCCGCCACCATCCTGCCCCACTTCGCTCGCCTCATTTGCTCTCCCTGTTCTATTTTTTTTCCGCCGCGCCCGCTTCTCTGCGCTAATCGCGTCGCCTCCCGCAAAATCCGCTATACTCCCGTGCAAATCTTCCGCCGGGAGATACGCATGCGCAAGGCTCTTTGCCTTCTTGTCTTACTCGCCGCTCAACCCGTATTCGCGCAAAATTACCCAGACGGCATCTGGCAAGGTTACGACGGCGAGTGGCGCCACGTCTCCGCGCAACTCCTCGCCCTCGCCGAAGCCATCCCGCCGGAAAAATTCACCTGGCGCCCCGCAACCGGCGTGCGCTCCACCAGCGAAGTCTTCATGCACATCGTCGACGCCAATTTCTACCTCCTCAGCGTCACCGGACCAAAAATGCCTTCCGACCTGAAAGAAGAAAACGTCACCACCATAACCTCCAAACCAGAAGTCATCGCTTGGCTAAAGCGTTCACAAGACGCCGTAAAACAAGCCCACTTAGCCGAAACTCCGAAAGACTTGCAACGCAAACTCCACATCGAAGACCGCGACGCCACCGTAGACGGCATCTATCTCCGCATCCTGGTCCACGCCAACGAACACATGGGCCAACTCGTAGCCTGCGCGCGCATCAACGGTATCGTCCCACCCTGGTCCAAATGATCCGCCTCGCGATCCGTATTATTTTCCCCTCCGTATTATTCCCCCGGGGGAGGGCTCGACTTCAGTCGGGCCGCAACGCGCGTAAAACAGTTTCACGCCTTCGGATGGCAGGTGCCCCGGGGAACAACGCTCGAAAATGTTTGTGGGTATTCCATCGCTCGGCCTTTTGAGCGCGGGCCTTTCTGAGCGCCGTAGTCGCGGCACAATTTAGCCCCGGCCGCAAGGGCTGGGTGCGACCCGCAATGGCGCGCGGAGCGCCGCGGGCGCGGCACATTACTGCGCTGGGCATGACCTACGCCATAACCTCATTTACACGCGCGTGACTCACCGTTGGAGGCGATCAAAATCTCACGGATCAGATGCCGCCGTGTTACGGCTTCGCGGTGATCTTTGATATTGGATATGCTGACCGCAACGGTGGCCATCCACCGTCGAGACACTGAACTAAATCTTGGACTTATACACCTGCGAAAATATCCTACTGCTTTGTCTCGCCTTGTCGGTGCACAGTCAACCCAGTGGAACGAACGATTTGTTCCAAAGACCCTTTAAATCTCTTTGTAATCCTTGCATTTGCCTTGCCGGTCGGCGGAGAGACTTTGTACGGCACGAGCTCTTGTAAGAGGCGGGCCAACTTAGAAAACTGCAGATTATGGCAACAAAGCGTGAGGTTGCTGGATTTCTTCAGCGCCTTCAATGTTTCGTCCTTATTTTTGCCGGTGGCGATGGTAACCAGCCGGCTGCTGCAACCTCCCCAACAGTGTTTTCCATTGTGCTCACAGATCAGACCGCATCCGTGTCCGGCCCCGCAGTCAATCGAGCCTTTGCCTTCGATCGTGCATATCGCCATCGCTGGTCTCCTATATCAACATGACTCGCTGTATTTAACAGTAGCCGTTACATATGTCAATCTTAGATATCTAGCGCGGCGCCTGCCCTGCGCGCCCTTCGGGGCGGATGAGCGGCGCGGCGCCGGACATGACCCACGGCCGCAACCTCATCTACACGCGCGTGGCTCACCGTTGAGGCGCTCGAAGTCTTCGGCACCATATGCCGCCGTAATTATCGCTCGCCGTAGTCTTTGATGTTGGATATTGTGTGACCGCAGACAAAACTGATCACAACGAACGGGCCGCCCGCCAAGCCTCAAGACCATCGAAACCCTCGTCGGAAGTAATATCCAATACTGGTTATGGATATGGCCATCATCAAAAAAACTCGCCGCAATACAAGCGCCAGACACCATGCGAGGTCCCCACAAATGAGAGCCGCAAGGAAATGGCTCGCTTTTTTAGGTGAGATGCTCTCCCTCTAATCTTCACAAGTGCTGCTTATTTCGCGCCCATGCGAAAAGGCACCTCTCGCTTGGCACCGCTGCTGGCGATTGGTGCTTGCGCCATAGCCCTCGCCCTTCTGAGCGCCAGAGAATTTCACAAATCCGGCCGAGACTTAAAGAAAACCCGCCCTTGGTCAAACTTTTTGTGGTGGGCAGCCTCCACCTTATAATCGCCCTCCTGAGGTTCGCCTCCCCCCAATTGCCGGAACCCGGAATTAGGGACACGGGTGGCGCGTCCTTAAGCCGACAAAGCACCTTCTTGGGTGGCCTTCGATAAGAGAGAAGGCCACCCAGGATGTAACCGTATTGGTAATATTGAGTGCTGGATATTTAACAAACATCGAAAAAACTGGTCCCAATGAATAGGTACCCGCTATCCTTAAATCGCGAGACAAACGCGTGGGAAAGGGGCTTCGTGTGAAGAAATCGCTATGGCTTTCATCGCTATTCCCATTCGTCTGTTTTGCAGTTCTAGGGTTTCCCCTGGTTTACGAATATACGAAAGGCAATTTTTCGCCCAGGCAACTCGGGGCGGGATTTGTGATGCTCATTGGATGCATTTTTGGGCTAATTGTTTTTAGACTGAGTCGTGGCCAAACCGATGAAACCCGGCCATTAGCTTCGGACGAAAAGAGCTCAACCCTGATGGTGAGTGCTGTGCGAAAAGTGCGCATAGCAGCCGTGACCTTACCAATTATTTTGGTTGTCGGACTGTGGCTCACAAGGGGCCAGCCGCTGCTTCCAAGACTCGCCGGCGCTTTAATGAGTGTTTTCATTACATCTTGGTTGCTCTCTCTTCTGTTTCGGGCAAGAGGGAACGCCCGGTGACGCCGACATGTCACGGAAGAATCGAACTCGGTAAACGCAATCAGGCGGGGCGCAACGCGGCGGCGCGGAAGCGAATTCCCGACGCGACCGCGAGCACCAGGAACAGCGTCAACACCACCAACTGCGTAATCTTGAACGGCGGCTCCGTTGCCGTGGGCGCCAGCGCGTGCAGCGCCGGCACTTTTTGGAACGATTGCACGATCAGCACGAACACATTGAAGTACAGCCCGAGCACCGCGGTGACGGCGTACGTGCGGCTCCAGCCGCCCGCCAGTTTCTGCCCGTACTTCGCGTACATCGCTACCAGAATCAGCACGGTATCGATAATGCCCACGCCGTACGACGGCTTGAACCCGTGATACGGAAAGAGAAACCCGGTGACGTCCGTGAGCAGCGTGCTGTAAAGAAAAATCGCCGTCAACCCGTTCAACGGTTTCGCCGCCAACAAACCGAACGCCACAATCAACCCCGCGCCAATGCCAATCAAGCTGATCGCCACGTGCACCAACGTGTATAACTCAAGTCCGCTCATCCGGTGATCTCTCCTGAAGTTTATTTTTTCTGACTGTTTCCAGTTCTAAAAATCTTTCGCCCGCCGCGCGCTTACAGGCCCAGATCGCTCAGGCTCGGATGCTCGTCCGGACGGCGGCCCAGCGGCCAATGAAATTTGCGCTCCGCTTCCTTGATCGGCAGATCGTTGATGCACGCAAACCGCTTCCGCATCAACCCAAACTCGTCGAACTCCCAGTTTTCGTTGCCGTACGAGCGGAACCAGTTTCCCGAATCGTCGTGGCTCTCGTACGCAAAGCGCACCGCGATGTGGTTCCCGTCATACGCCCACAACTCCTTGATCAGCCGGTACTCCAATTCCTTTGACCATTTGCGTTTCAGAAACGCGACAATCTCCGCGCGCCCGTTGATAAATTCCGCGCGGTTCCGCCAATACGAGTCGATGCTATACGCCAGCGACACCTTCTCCGGTTCGCGCGAATTCCACGCGTCTTCCGCGCCACGCACCTTGATGATGGCCGTCTCCCGCGTGAACGGCGGCAAAGGCGGTCGCGTAGGCGCCGCCGCCCCGCCAGTTCCCGCGGCCCCGCTGGCCGCCGCTGCAGAAACACTTTGCGGTTTCTCAATGCTCATGGTTCCTCCTCACTTGCCGTTTCTGTTTCTCCCTTGCATTCGAACTGCGGGCAAACTATGAACACGTTCACCCAGCTCGCGCAACCGCAACGAACGCTTCACCCGCTGTTCGCTCAGATGACCGGGCGCATCAGAATGGATACACGCTTTCTTCAGGAGCACCTGAGCATCCGCCGCACTGCGACGAGGGGCCTGGCCGACTCGCGGGAACTAGGCGTCAGCGGAAAGGCGCTCGCGCGCATAATCCGATGCGGGGCTCGAAGGGTCGAGCTTCAGGTAGGCAATCCAATGTTCGCGGGCTTCCGCGGGCGAACCGAGCTTTTCGCAGACCGTCGCCAGGTTGTAGCGCGCGTCGGCGTTCTGCGGTTCGAGCCGCACCGCCAGCCGCAAGTTTTGCCGCGCTTCCGCGAGCTGTCCCAAATCGTCCAGCGTGGTTCCCAGGTTGAAGCGCGCCACGGGATTTTGCGGCGCCAGCTTCACCGCGCGCTCGAAAAAATCGCGCGCGGCTTCCAGTTCGCCATCCTCAAAGGCCAAGGCACCGCGGTTCAGCAGCGCATCGATGTGATTGGGCTCGAGCGCTAG
>Ga0302326_10023858_pt1 | contig 12448 bp, 11 predicted proteins | sample Palsa_T0_3_FD_202264 | JGI IMG/M metagenome (GOLD analysis project Ga0302326, IMG submission 202264) | Peat permafrost microbial communities from Stordalen Mire near Abisko, Sweden - Palsa_T0_3 | ecosystem: Environmental > Terrestrial > Soil > Palsa > Peat permafrost | place: Sweden: Abisko...
GAGGAGCGCGGGCATGCGCCAGAGTAAGAGCGCAAGGAGAACTGCGGAAAGGAATCCGCAGATGGATGCGAAGAGGCCGCTCTTGCGGAGCACGCCCATGAGGATGAGAACGACCACGAGAGGCAGCGAAGCCGCGAGCGCGGAGAGCGCGACCGAGTGAAGGGGCTCCAGAGGCTGCGGCCAGGGTGGGTTCATTCTGTGTTGAAGTGGAAAGCGACGCGCAACTCATGCTAACGTATGCCGCGGGTTGCGAGGGAAGTTCTCGCGGAGATCGAGAGCGGATGGGAAATGAAGCGGGTCGAGGTCGAAATTGGGGGCATACATGATTATCGAAATGCGCACCTACAAGACGAAGCCGGGCAAGCGGGCTGAGTTTCTGGAGATATTCCAAGCGAGGTCGGTTCCGGCGCATGTGGAAATCGGGATGAAGATTCTGGGGCCGTTTTTGTCGGTCGAGGATCCGGACGTGTTCTTTTTCATGCGGGGATTTCCTGATATGGCATCGCGGGAACCGATGAAGGCGAAGTTTTATGAGGGTGAGCATTGGACGGGCGAACTGGAGAATTTATTGATGCCGATGCTGGACAGGTATGACGTGGTGCTGGTGGACGATCCGGATGGGCGGATTTCGTGGTAAGGGTGAGCGCGGAGGCGAGTTCTCTGGTAAACTGAGAATTCTGAATTTAACACTCGGCCTGCGAGATGCGTAGGCGAGCAGGAAAGTAGCAGAGCATGTCTATTCATCCCGTAATGCAGCGCTTGGCGGATAAGCTGAAGCGTACCGATTTGCCGGCGTTCAAGGCCGGTGACCAGATTCGCGTGCAGGTGAAGATCAAGGAAGGCGACAAAGAGCGTCTCCAGGCCTTCGAAGGACTCGTGATCGCCATCAAGAATGGCCCCGAGGGCAGCTTCACGGTACGCAAGATGAGCTTTGGCCAAGGTGTCGAGCGCATTTTCCCCTTCAACTCCAAAGTGGTGGATAAGGTGGAGAAGGTTCGCAGCTACCGGGTGCGTCGCGCCAAGCTGTTCTACATTCGCGGATTGCGCGGCAAGGCTGCTCGCATGAAGGAAGTGGCGCGGGACAGGGCGTAGGGCTTCTCGCTCCTTTAACCTTTTTAAGGATTTCTAATTTCCAGAAGGCCTCGGCGTTTTTGCCGGGGCTTTTTCGCGTTTGCGCGTGGAGGAGGTTTTCCTCGCGAGGTGTTCTTATACTTAGATGCATGGGAAGGTCGAGTCTCGAAAAGAAGACTACTGAACGGGCGTGGGTCTGCGGGTGGGAGTTTGAGCTGGCGGCTCGGGCGGACGGCGCCCAGTGGATTGCCGGAGTGGATGAGGTTGGGCGCGGGCCGCTCTTTGGGCCGGTGGTGGCTGCGGCGGTGATTCTGCCGGAGGGTTGCCGCCTGCGCGGACTGACGGACTCGAAGATGCTGAGTGAGCGCGAGCGGGAACGGTTTGATGAGCGCATCCGGGCCAAGGCAGTGGCGTGGGCAATTGCCGAGGTGGATGTGGCTACGATCGACCGGATCAATATTCTGCAGGCTTCGCGGCTGGCGATGCGACTGGCGGTTTCGCGGTTGGCGCGAGAGCCCGATTGTCTGTTGATCGATGGGAATCAGCGGATCGAGTGCGGCTGTTCGCAGCGGACTATCGTCCAAGGAGATGCGCGGAGTCTTTCGATTGCCGCGGCGAGCGTGATTGCAAAGGTATATCGAGATCAGATGATGCGCGAGATGGATGGGCGGTTTCCGGGGTATGGCCTGGCGCGGAACAAGGGGTATGGTTCGGTTGAGCATCGGGCGGCCCTCAAGCGTCTAGGAGTTACGGAGCTGCACCGGAGGAGTTTTGAGCCGGTAGCCCAGGTTTGCGGGCAATCGGGCTTCGAATTCACTCTGATGGGAGATTGAGCTATGGACGGATTGGCGATGGCCAAAACTGCTGGCAGGATGGCCCTGACTTTATCGATATTTATGCTGCAGGGACTGAGGCGATTGTTTCTGTGTTTGCTGTTGGGGTTTGAGCTGCTGTTTGTTTTCCGCTCCCTATTTGACTTGGTTTCTGGCGGTTTCGAGAAGATGGTCGGCTGGTGGTGGCATTTGCAGACGGAGAGTTCTCTTTCGGGGCGCGTGTTCAGTTACTTTCATTGGGGCCGGTTTTTCATCGAAGAGGCGCTTGTGCTGGCGCTTCTCTGGGCCTTGTGGTTCTTTGAAGGGCGGAGTCGGAGGGGATTGGGCCGGTGCGTGACGCCTGCGTAGCAGTTGGCTGCTACGACCGGGGTGCAAATTAAGCGGTGCAGTTCTTAGGCGGCGCGGAGTTTGGTGTTTCTGCCGGCTTTCCACCAGTCGATTACTGGGCGGGCGATGAAGAGGATGGCCATGATGACGGTGATCCAGAGCGGGGCGAGGACGCCGGTCTTGACTTGCCACCAGTAGTGCAAGAGCCCCAGACAGACGGCAATATAGACGAGTTTGTGGAGCTGGTTCCATCGCTTGCCGCCTAGCCGGCGAATGGAGTTCGCGGTCGAGGTGAGCGCGAGCGGAACGAGCAGCAGCCACGCGGTGACTCCGGCGGTAATGAAGCGGCGTTTGGCGATGTCCTGGACGATGGTGTGCGGATCGAAATAGGCGTAGAGGCCGATGTACGCGACAAGATGGATTGAGGCGTAGAAGAAAGCGAATAGACCGAGGAGACGGCGAAATTTGATGAGCCAGCTGAGCTGCGGGAAGAGTTTGCGCAGGGGCGTGATGGCTAGCGAGATTACGAGTAGGTTCAGGGCCGTGTTGCCGGTGGAGAACTCGATTCTGCCGGTGGGGTCGGGGCCGAGGTTATTGGTTACGGCTCCGTAGGCGAGGATCGCCAGCGGGTAGAGGCAAGCGATCCAGGTCAGGGTTTTCAGGGCGATCAGGATGGGTTTGTTCATGATTCAGCGAGATAGCGAGTTAGCCGCGCTTGCGCGTTTGTTGGCAAGTTAGCGGAAGCTGTCAGTAATACTTGCGGAGGTCCATGCCTTTGTAGAGTGAGGCTACCTGGTCGCCGTAGCCGTTGAACATCAGCGTGGGGTGGCGCTGGGCGTAGAAGGGCTGGCCGATGCGGCGTTCGGTTTTCTGGCTCCAGCGGGGGTGGTCGACGTTGGGGTTGACGTTGGAGTAGAAGCCGTATTCGTTGGGGGCCATGTCGTTCCAGGTGGTGGGGGGCTGTTTTTCGACGAATTTGATCTGGACGATGGATTTGGCGGACTTGAAGCCGTATTTCCAGGGGACGATGATGCGGACGGGGGCGCCGTCCTGTTTGGGGAGTTCGTCGCCGTAGAGGCCCATGGTGAGCAGGGTGAGGGGATTCATGGCTTCATCCATGCGCAGGCCCTCGGAGTAGGGCCAGAAGATCTGACTTTCGTTCTGCCACTTCTCCACTTTCTTGTCGAAGTAGCTGAGGAACTGGACGTATTTGGCGTTGGAGAGCGGTTCGCACTCTTTGATCAGTTCGGATAGGGAGTAGCCGACCCAGGGAATGACCATGCTCCAGCCCTCAACGCAGCGGAAGCGGTAGGTGCGGTCTTCGAGCGGGCGCAGTTTGAGCAGAGAGTCGATATCGAAGGTTTTGGGGCTTTTGACCAGGCCGGTTACCTTGATGGACCAGGGACGGGTGGGCAGGACCTGGGCGTTTTGGGCTGGCTGGCTCTTGTCGACGCCGAATTCGTAGAAATTGTTGTAGTGCGTGATGTCCTGGAGGCTGGTGAGCTCTTCGCCGGTGGTCGAAAGCGGGCTTTTCACGGTCTGGAGCTTTCCGGCGGCGTGGACGGAGCCGGAGGGCGCGAGGATTTCGCACAGACGGTCGCTTCCTAGAGCGATTGCGCCTGTGGCGGCAGCGGCGGTGAGGAAGCTGCGTCGATTGAGCCATTTTTCTTTTGGCGTGACCTCGGACGACGGAATATCAGAGCCGGAGAGCGGATTTGGCTTGCGGATGAGCATGGGAACCTCAGGGACCAGGAAATAGAAAAGCGGAGAAATCTCTCGTTTCCCTAAGGCCCGGAACGCTTTTATTAGACTACGCGGATTGCGATCGCGTTACAGGAACGTTTGGCGGGAGGGAAGGGATTGCGGTCGATGATTTATGCGGACAGGGCGGGAATGGAGGCCTTTTCGCCAGCGAGGAGGCGGTAAAGAGTGGAGCGGCTGATGCCGAGCTGGCGCGCGGCGCGAAGCTTGTTGCCGCGATTGAGTTCGAGGATGAGCTTGAGGTGATGCTGAATGGCTGCGTCGAGGGTGAGGTTGCCGGGCAGTTCGATTTGAGGGGATGGCTGCTGGACCGTGGATGCGGCTGGAGCAGGTTCTCTGTGGATGAGGCGGGCGAGGTCTGTGGGCCGGATGATGCCGGAGGTCGAGTCGAGAACGGCGGATTCAATTACGGAGGCGAGTTCGCGGATATTGCCCGGCCAGGTGTGCTGGAGCAGGCCGGGGAGTGATCCGGGGGCCAGCATGGCAGTCGGCTGCCGGTAGTGGCGACAGACCCGGTCGATGAGCACTTGCACGATGGGAGCGATGTCTTCGCGGTGCTCGCGCAGGGGCGGGATGGAGAAGCGGACTGCGGCGAGGCGAAAGGCGAGGTCGGGCAGGAACTGGCTTTGCCCGGCGAGAAGTCGCAAGGATGTGTGAGACGACGCGAGGAGAAGGAAATTCGGCAGCGCGTCGGCTTGCAGAGTCTTGATGAAGGTGAGGAGCAGCCCCTGACCGATGGGAGCGAGCAGGTCGACACGATCGAGATAGATGGTGCCGGACATGGCGGTGGGATCGGTGTCATTGGCCAGCCATTCGCGTGCATCGTGGCGGCGAAAAGGTAGTTCGGCGAGTGGCGAGAGGCGATGAATGGTTTCGGCGAGGAGGTGTTTTCCTGTTCCGGCTTCGCCTTCCAGAGCGGCAAGCCGGAGTCGTGGAGCGGTGATTTCGGCCTGAAGAAGAAGGCGGCGCAAAGGGGTGCTGACGCCGACGAAGTCGGTTGAAACAGGCGGTGCAAATTCCTCCGGGCATGGGATGCCGGAGCGTACTGGAGTTGGCAGGCGGTAAGGGGAAGCTGATTGTGAGCCGTTGTCCATGAGAGCCGCGCTTGCCGCCGATTCTAAGGCGAAATTGAATGCCGTTAGCGGACCTATCGGCGGGGCGGCGGGGAACTTGAGAGGGCAGGGAACAGGGGGCAGGGAACAGGGATCAGGGATCAGTCGTACGGATTCATTCTGGAGGGTGGAATACCAAGTCTCAATGGTGAGAGCTGGAGGGATCGGGGTCGTGATTTGCGGTCGAGAGGGCTAGCGCAATCGCTTGGAGGGTTCGTCGGAGGCGATTTCGCCATCGCGAATGTGGACGACTCGGTGGGCGTATTCGGCGATGTCGGGCTCGTGGGTTACGAGAACGATGGTGTTGCCCTTGGCCTGGAGTTCGTCAAAGAGGGCCATGATCTCGATGCCGGTTTTGGAGTCGAGGTTGCCGGTTGGCTCGTCGGCCAGGATGATGGACGGGCTGTTCACCAGAGCGCGGGCGATGGCGACGCGCTGGCGCTGGCCGCCGGAGAGCTCGTTGGGCTTGTGGTTCATGCGGGTTTCGAGATTGACGTTGCGCAGGGCTTCTTTGGCGCGCTCGATGCGTGCGGCGGCGGGGGTGCCGTTGTAGATGAGGGGTAGCTCGACGTTGTGGAGAGCCGTGGCGCGGGCCAGCAGGTTGAAGGTCTGGAAGACGAAGCCGATTTCCTTGTTGCGGATGCGGGCCAGTTCATCGTCGTCGAGGGCGCTGACGAGCTGGTTGTTGAGCCAGTAGTTGCCCTTGGAGGGCGAGTCGAGGCAGCCGATCAGATTCATGAAGGTGGACTTGCCGGAGCCTGAGGGACCCATGATAGCGACGTACTCGTTGGCCTTGATCTTGAGCGAGATGCCGCGGAGCGCGCTGACCTGCTGCTCGGAGCCCATGTCGTAGGTCTTCCAGAGGTCTTCGACGACGATCATGTCACGCTGGGCTGGAAGGTCGGCGGTCGTCTCGATACTGGTCATTGTGTTGGTTGCCATCCTGTTGGTTCCTTCTCAGTGTACTTCCCGGTTTGGTTGCGGCTCTGGTCAGTCCCTTAGGGGTCAGGGCTCACCCTTCAGGGTAAGCCCTCATGCGTATCAGCTGGCCGGTGTTGCCGCTGTCGGCTTGGCTACGTCGCGTTTGAGGAGCGCGCCGCTCTTGAGAGCGCGCAGAGTCTTGTAGGGGCCGATTACGATCTCCTGGCCTTCGTTGACGCCGGAGAGGATCTCGATGTCCGTTGCGCCGGTGATTCCGGTCGTGACGGGAACGAAGACGGAGCGCAGTTTGCCGTTGATGGTCTTGAGGACGTATACGCCTTGCACCGGAGCAGGCGGTTTGGCGCCCGGAGGCGGAGTCGAGGCGGCCAGAACGACCTTGCCATTGGTGTCAAGCTGCTCGGGCACGGAATTCGTGAGGGCCTGAATCGGCAGCGTCAGGATACTGGACTTGCGGGCGGTGGTGATTTTGGCCGTGGTGGAGAGGCCTGGACGGAGGTCCTTGTCGGGTGCGTCCAAGGTGATGACGACCTTGAAATCCTTGGCTTCTTCGGTGCCGGTGGTGCTCTGCGATGTGGCGACGCCGGTGGAGCGGAGGATCGCCTGATCGCCAACTAGGGTCACGTGGCCTTTGAAGACGCGACCGGGCAGGGCGTCGACGGTGACGTCGGCGGGCTGGCCAAGTTGGATGTTGACGATGTCGGTTTCGTCGACTTTGACTTCGGCGGTGATGACGCTCATGTCGGCCAGGGTCATCAGCGTGGAACCTTCCGCGTTCTGGATGCCGACGACGACGGTCTCACCTTCGCGAACCGGAAGGTTGGTCACGATGCCGTCAAAGGGCGCGACGGAGACGGTTTTGTCCAGGGCATCCACATTGGAGCGGAGCGTGGCCTGGTTGTTGACGACTTTGGCTTTTGCGGACTCCGTCTGGGCCTTTGCCTGGACTACGGCCGCGTTGGACTGCGACAGGGTGGCGACGGCGAGATCGTAGGCGGCTTTCTTGGCGTCAAAATCCTGCTTTGCCATAATTCCGCCCTTGTACAGAGCCTGAGCACGTTCCCAGTCGAGCCGTTTCTGTTCGAGATCGGCCTGGGCGTGCTCGACGTTGGCTTTGGCTGTTGCTTCTGCAGCGATAAAAGAGGCAACGTCGGTCTGTGACGAGGCGATCATGGCCTGCTGGGCGTCTACATTCGCCTCGGGCTGCACGTTTTCGACGCGGGCGAGGACCTGACCCTTCGTGACGTGGTCGCCTTCCTTCACTTCAAGGTGCGTGATGCGCCCGAAGGAAGTTGCGCCGACGTTCACGTAGGTCTTGGGCTTAATCTGGCCGGTGCCGCTGACAACGGTCGCGAGGTCTTGCCGGACCACTTTGCCTGTGAGGACGCTGGTGTACCCGGACTGTGCCTTCCAGACCATGAAAGACACAATGCCCGCTATCACCAGGATCGCAACAATGATGCCAATGACTTTTTTCATATCTCGATTGTGTTAAGGAAGTCTCCGCTCACAGTGTACGCAATGAATTGTCATCGGGTTCCCAGAAAAGACAGGGAATAGGGAACAGGAACGAGGGAACGGGGAATTATCGTGAAGCGAGCTTTAAATGGCCTGGATTCGCTGAATTCGGGCTTTGCGCGACTTTGGGGTGACGTTTCCTTCACTTAAGTGTCAAACAGGCACTCCAATCCTTGCCCGACCCCGCGCGCAACCGTAGAATAGGGGGATCGCAGGAGTAGGAAAAAGCGTATGAAGCAGACTGTTCGCAGGATTTCTCGCAGGGTGGCAAGCAACGCATCGATATTTGCAGTTGGAGTTGGCTTGCTCGGCCTTGCGCCGGTTTGGGCCTGGAGTGCTGGGATTTCTGGCGGAATGGGATGGCAGGAGCCGGCCGTGCCGCAGACGGGAACCACTCCGGCGGCTGGGGCAGCCGCGGACAACGCCAAGGGTGCGAGCACGGACAGCGCGCAGGATGCTTCGCGGAAGAAGCTGGACAAGCCAGAGGATGCCGATCCGCTGAAGAGGCCGCTTTCGGATAAGCAGCGGTTCACTCGCCAGAAGGCACTGCACAACGAGCTCTCCGACACCTACAAGACCTGGCTGAACCAGGATGTTGTCTGGATTATTTCGGATGAGGAAAAGAAGGCGTTCCGGAACCTGAGCAACGATGAGGAGCGTGATGCCTTCATCGAGCAGTTCTGGCTGAGACGCAATCCTGACCCGGATTCGCAGGATAACGAGTTCCGCGAGGAGCACTACCGGCGCATTGCGTATGCGAATGAGCACTTTGCGGCCGGCAAGCCGGGCTGGAAGACGGACCGCGGCCATATTTATATTGCGTATGGCAAGCCGGACTCCATCGATTCTCACCCTTCGGGCGGCAGCTACGAGCGGCCGATGGAAGAAGGCGGCGGCGAGACTTCGACTTTCCCGTTCGAGGTTTGGCATTATCGCTATCTTGAGGGAATCGGCGACAACATCGACCTTGAGTTCGTCGATACCTGCCAGTGCGGCGACTATCACTTTACGATCGATCGCTCGGAAAAAGATGCTTTGTTGCGCGTACCCGGCGGCGGCGAGACGCTGTACGAGCAGATGGGCATGGCCAAGAAGGCGGACCGATTCAAGGGCGGGATCGAGAACCTGGGCAATGGGCCGCTTTCGGCTGGCCAGGAAGGCAAGGAGTTTGACCGGATTGAACTGGCTGCGAAAATCTTTGCTCCTCCCCCGATCAAGTTCAAGGATCTGGAGAGCTTTATCTCGGACCACAAACTGCTGACCGGGCCGATCTTCCCGTTCGATGTCCGGACGGACTTTGTGCGCGTGACCGAGGATACGGTGCTAGTTCCGATTACCATCCAGATCAAGAACAAGGATGTGACCTTCAGCACCAAGGACGGGGTTTCCAAGGGTGTGGTGAACATTCTTGGAAAGGTTTCGACGATCACCCACAAGCCGGTGCAGACATTTGAAGACACCGTAGAGATCACCGAGCCAGCCGAACTGCTGTCCCAGACGCTGGAGAAGCAGTCGGTTTACTGGAAGGCTCTGCCGCTGCGCCCAGGAGCGTACCGGGTCGATATCGGCGTCAAGGACGTGAACAATCCGGATCACGTGGGGATTTACGCGCAGAGCATCAATGTGCCCAAGTATGACGACGAAAAGCTGGCGACCTCTTCGCTGATTCTGGCAGACAGCATGTATGCGGTCCCGAGCCAGACGATTGGAACGGGCAGCTTCATCATCGGCAATATGTATGTCCGTCCACGGGTGAGCCCGAATGCGGCGACACCGGTGAAGTTTACACGCAACCAGAAGCTGAATTTCTGGATGCAGGTGTATAACCTGGGCATCGATGACAAGACGAAGAGCAACGAGGCGACGGTGACTTATGAGATTCGCGATTCGGCGTCGGACAAGCTGCTGCTTGAAACGCACGAAGAGTCGAAGGACCTAAGCGCACACAGCGATCAGCTCACGATGGAGCGAAGCGTGGCGCTGGCGGGGTTGCAGCCGGGCAAGTACAAGGTGACGATCCGGGTAAATGACGAAATTTCGAAACAAGAGATTGCGCAGTCAGCCCCTTTTGTCGTGGAATAGGTAGCACCCCCTTTGAACGGTATAGCCGGACCACGTATTCGGTTGACTGGATGGATGTGCAGCTTTTGAGGAGAAGTCCTTTATCGGAAAATGCCGGGTCGCAAACCATTAACCCAAAACCGTGAAGCGAACTTTCCAACAACTCGTAACGGCGCAATTCGCAGCGGCGCAGATCCTTGTAGCGTTTTCCACGCTGGCCATCCTGGGGTGTCTTAGCTATTCCGAAGCCGCGTTCGGAGCAGGCACGGTAACAAATGCTACTGTGGCTGGTGTGGTTCGCGACGCTACGGGAACACCGCAGGTTGGAATCATAGTCGAGTTGCTACGTGCGGATTCGACTTTAGCGGCTCGGGTTTTCACCGACAGCAAGGGAAATTACAGTATTGCATCGGTTCTGCCCGGCCAGTATGCGCTGAAGGCGATGGGCGGGTCCTTCATTCCGACGCTGAAGCAAAATCTGCGCATTCGCGCCAATACGATCGTCAATCTGACGCTGAACAGCCTCTACGATCTGATGGAGTTCGCTCCGCAGATGCGAAGGCCACGTCCGCAAGGCGAGGACGACTGGGCGTGGACTCTGCGAACGGCGGAGAGCCGTCCTTTACTGCGCTGGCAGGAAGATGGATCGCCGATTCTGGTGTGGGACGGCGCGGCCGAGACGCGGGGTGGCGCACCGAACAGGCGTCGCGTACGTCTCATCGCTTCCGCTGGCGAGAAGAGGTTTGGATCAGGTGGGCAACAGCTCTCGATGGCGATGCAGCAGGATACTTCTGCGCGACGCCGCGTTGCTATGAGTGCGGAGATTTCTCCGGATGCCGCCGGGCTCATGGATGCGATGCTTGGCTTTCGGCAGGAGATGGCGAACACGGGGCTCGGGTCGAGTTCGGTGCAGACGCTGGCGGCGGTGATGGTGGATCCGGAAGCGGGCTCAGGCAGCCAGCAGGGACTGGAGGCGGCGGCATTCCGTACATGGCAATCCCTGGAACTGCTGGACAGCCTGGAGGCCGAGGCGGGATCTGACCAGGTGATGGCGCGGGTTGGGGATGGGACACAGAACGGATCTGCGGTATTTGCCGCTCTGCCGTTTGCCAGTGTGACGCTCCACCATGGCCAGGGTGCGCTGGAATATCGGGTAGCAACCGCGCGGACGGCCGATCCTGAGGGCGGCGAATCGCTTCCGGGGCAATGGCTACCTGTCCTGAGTGAGCGCAATGGCGAGTTGGTGCTGGAACATGGGCTGCATCAGGAGTTGGGATGGTCGACCAGCACCGGGCCGGCCGAGATGCAGGTGGTGTTCTATGGGGACACGCTGGAGAATCCGATGATCGAGGGCTTCGGGCGCCTGAACTCGAGCGCGGACGGCAGCCAGTGGATGCTGGTGGACGGTGCGAGCGGCCTCGTGCAGACAGCGGGACCGAACTACTCAACTACTGGAATGCTGGCTTCCGTAGAAAGCCGGCTGCCAGGTCACAATCGCGTCAAGCTGAGCTATGCCAGCGGCGATGCGCTGGTGATGCAGGCGAGCGCCAAGCCCGAGGATGTGGCGACGATTGTGCAGGGAGCGCATTCCCGGCGCGCGCAGATGTACTCGATCTCGCTTTCAGGGACGGCGGACGGGACCGGCACACGCTGGCGCGCGAGCTATCGCTGGCAGCCGGAATCGACAGTTACGCAAGTAGCTCCGTTTGCGGTGGACGCAAGCGAGCCTTATTTAAATGTCTATATTCGACAACCGATCTGGATGAATCGGCAGGGGCCAGGTGGCATGGAAGCGCAGGTGGACCTGCGCAACCTGCTTGCGGAGGGCTATCAGCCCTTCCTGACGAGCGATGGGTCTCGCCTCTACTTTGCTCAGGCGCAACGTTGCATTCGCGGCGGCTTGGCGTTTACGTTCTAGGCGTCGTTGTCAGTTGAAGAATTTGCGCGAACTCATACGTGCATTTTGTGTGTTTCTTCCTGCGGTTGCCGGGAGTCATTGCAATATTCTGACTGCGACGAGGTATTAAGGTATTTTCCGAAATACTGTGAGCTTTCTGAAAGTTGAAAGAGAGATTTTGTTGGCGAAAATCGACTCGGCATTCGCGGATTCGGTCTACACCGTTTCGGAAAATGCTATCGGCACGTGCTAATGAAGAGCAACTGGGCAGTGGCATTGGATGGAGACCGGGAGTGTGGTAAACTCTTCAAGTGGACGGCGAATTGGGCTATCCGCACTTAGGCTGGCCTCCTCGTTGCCTCGTTTCATCCTTCCAAATGGACCTGTAGCTCAACTGGCAGAGCATTCGACTCTTAATCGACAGGTTGTGGGTTCGATTCCCACCGGGTCCACCATTTCGAAACCTCACGACCTAAATCAGATATCGATCAGAAAGTGTATCCACCGCTAGTCTGCAGTTTGGCTAGTGTGCCCGGAAATGTGACTACGATTCAAACCGGCGGGGGTCTGCTGATATCGGCGCTCCTTTTTGCCCTGGTTGCGTTCCTTGATGGCCGCTCGCAGCGGTTCCAGTTCCTGATGCCGGTAAGGCTCCATCAACTTCAGGTCCACATGCCCCATAGAGTCGGCCACAGCGAACGTATTTCGAGTCTTCGCCATGGTGTATGTTCCGTAGGTATGCCGCGCTAGGTATGGAACAATTTTCTTGCCCAGACGTGACCGTTCAAGAGCCTTGCTGTGCATCCGATTAAGCGTCCGCAAAGCCTGATGTGAGCGATCTGCGAACCGCATCTTGTGTGAGCTGTTTTGTTGCAGCATTCTTGAGCAATGAGACAGTCGAAGGAAGAAGATCTGGTACGGTGGCGTGG
>Ga0302326_10023860_pt1 | contig 12447 bp, 9 predicted proteins | sample Palsa_T0_3_FD_202264 | JGI IMG/M metagenome (GOLD analysis project Ga0302326, IMG submission 202264) | Peat permafrost microbial communities from Stordalen Mire near Abisko, Sweden - Palsa_T0_3 | ecosystem: Environmental > Terrestrial > Soil > Palsa > Peat permafrost | place: Sweden: Abisko...
CAAACCGGACCTTATTTTAATCGCCACCGGTTCGGAAGTCAGTTTGATCGTTGCCGCAGGCCAAAAGCTGACCGAATCCAAAATCAGCGTTCGAATTGTCTCCATGCCGAGTTGGGAATTATTTGACGCCCAACCTCGAAGTTATCGGGATTCGGTTTTCCCTCCATCAACGCGCGCGCGGCTGGCGGTTGAAGCGGGCGCGACTCAAGGCTGGTGCAAGTATGTGGGCGATGGCGGTGATGTGATCGGCGTGGACCGTTTCGGCGCCTCCGCTCCGGGGAAGACGATGATGCGCGAGTATAGTTTCACTGTGGAGAACGTCTGCAAACGTGCCCTGAAACTAGCAAGACCGAAAAAGAAAAAATGACAAAGGAGTATAAAATGAAATGACAACACAACACTATGAAATTGGCATGGTCGGCTTGGGCGTCATGGGACGCAATCTCGTGCTCAATATGGCCGACCACGGCTTCCCCGTGGCGGGTTATGATAAGGACGAGGCCAAGGTCAAGGCTATGCGCCAGGAAGCCGGGCAGCGTGATGCTCGCGGCGCGGCCGACATGAAAGAGTTTCTCGCTTTGCTCCGCCGCCCGCGCGCCATAATGATGCTGGTGCCTGCCGGCGCTCCAGTGGATTCGGTCATCAAGGATTTGTCGCCGCACTTGGAAAAGGGCGATCTCATCGTTGATGCCGGCAACTCCTATTTCAAAGACACAGACATTCGCGCCCGCAACCTGGCGGTGAAGGGCATCCAATTTCTCGGTGTGGGCGTGTCGGGTGGCGAAGAAGGCGCGCGTCATGGACCGAGCATCATGCCCGGTGGCCCGAAGGAGGCTTACGAGCGAGTGCGTCCAGTTTTTGAAGCTGCGGCGGCGAAGGTCAACGGTGATCCGTGCGTAACCTGGCTCGGCCCCGGATCGGCCGGGCACTTCGTGAAGATGGTCCACAACGGCATCGAATACGGCATCATGCAATTGACTGCCGAGACCTACGACCTGATGAAACGTGGATGGGGCATGAACGACGATGAGGTGCATGAAATCTATGCTTCATGGAACAAGGGCGATCTCAATGGCTATTTGGTCGAAATCACCAGTCATATTTTCTCCAAACAGGACAAAAAGACCGACAAGCGGCTGATCGACGAAATTCTCAACGTGGCCCAACAGAACGGCACTGGATTATGGACCTCGCAAAGCGCGATGGAATTGCAAGTTCCCAGCCCGACGATTGATCTGGCGGTCGCGATGCGAGATATGTCGGTGTTCACAAAGGAGCGCGAGCAGGCGAGCGGAATGTATCAGCGAGTCATACCGCGCTTCACAGGCGACCGCGCCAAGTTTCTCGCGCAATTGGGCCGCGCGCTTTTGACCGGGATGATTACGATCTACGCACAAGGGTTCGCGCTTATGGCGATGGCTTCAGCCAAGTATAAATATAACCTCGAGCTTGAAGCTGTGGCGCGGATTTGGCGTGGTGGTTGCATCATTCGCGCCGCGTTATTGGAAGACATCTGCGCGGCTTTTCGCGCCAGGCGCGATCTGCCAAATCTGCTGCTGGATCCCAATTTGTCGCGCAAGGTCATGGAGCATCAGGAAGATTTGCGGCAGATGGTATGTCAGGCGGCTGAGTCAGGGGTTCCGGCCCCGGCCTTCATGGTTTCTTTGGGTTATCTGGACGCTTATCGCAGCGCCTGGCAGCCGGCCAATCTCATTCAAGCCCAGCGCGACTATTTCGGTTCCCACACTTATGAGCGGATAGACGCCAAAGGCACGTTTCACACCGAATGGGAAAAGGCTTGAGGACCATGAAGGCAAACGACCAACTCGAACCGACCGTGTTCGTCATTTTTGGCGGAGGCGGAGACTTGACTTGGCGGAAACTCGTGCCGGCCTTGTTCGACCTCTCCCAAGACCGGAGCATGCTCGCTAATTTTTCGGTCATCGCAGTGGATCGCGTTCCCATGAGCGACGCGAAGCTGCGTCAGCGGTTACACAGCGGAGTCAACCAATTCTCGCGGTTCGGCAAAGCCAAGGACGCCGCCTGGAATGAATTCGCCAAGCATATCAATTACCAACAGGGTGATTTCAAAAAGCCGCAGACCTATGCGGCTTTGGGCGCCCAATGCGCCAGACTGGAAAAGGAATGGGGCGCCAAAGCTCACCGCATTTTTTATATGGCCACGCCTCCGAGCATGTTCGGAGAAATCCCAAAATACCTCGGCAAGGCCGGATTGGCACGCGACCGGGAATGGGCGCGGATTGTGGTGGAGAAACCAATCGGCTATGACTTGGAATCCGCCCTGGCCTTGAATGCCATCCTCGCCGCCAATTTCGAGGAATCCCAGATTTTCCGGATTGATCATTATTTGGGCAAGGAAACGGTGCAGAACATTCTGGCGTTCCGTTTTGCCAATCCGCTTTTCGAGCCAATCTGGAATCGTCGCTACATTGACTATGTGACCATCACCGTGGCCGAAGAGGTGGGCATCGAGCATCGCGGAGGCTATTACGACCACGCAGGCGCGCTCCGCGACATGGTGCAGAATCATCTGATGCAATTGCTCTGTCTGGTGGCGATGGAACCGATGGTCTCTTTTCAAGCCGACGAAATTCGCAACAAGACGGCGGACGTGCTCCACGCGGCCCGTCCGATTGACCGCGATGCGGTCGCTCAATGCGCCGTGCGTGGACAATATGGCCCCGGCAACACCAATGGCAAGAAAGTGCCCGGCTATCGAGAAGAGGAGGGCGTGGCGCCCGATTCCCAAACCGAGACGTTTGCGGCGCTAAAGTTGTTTGTGGACAACTGGCGCTGGCAGGACGTGCCGTTTTACTTGCGCACGGGCAAGTGCCTGCCCCGGCAGGTCTCCGAAATTTCCATTCAATTCCGCGCGGTGCCGCATCGGTCGTTTCCGGTTGGGCTTCGCTCGGCTGGCATCCATCCCGGCTGGTCATGTCGATCCAGCCCGTCGAAGGCATCGTGCTGGGCTTTCAGGCCAAATACCCGGGACCGAAGATGCAATTGCGGCCGGTGGACATGCGGTTCAGTTATCACGAGAGCTTCGACGCCCCATCGCCCGATGCGTACGAAACACTGCTCTGGGACGTAATGAAGAATGACGCCACCTTGTTCATGCGCGCCGACCAGGTGGAGGCGGCGTGGCAGTGGCTAATGCCGGTGCTCGACATCTGGGCGGAGGCTCCCCCCAGTGATTTCCCCAACTACGCCGCCGGCACTTGGGGGCCGGAGGAGGCCCAGGGTCTGCTGGCTCAAGGACAGAGTTGGCCGTTGCCTACGGAATGGGTGGGTCCGATGAAAACAAAGCCGAAAGCCAAATGCCAAAAATAATTTATTCCTGGGGGCGAGATTCTCGTGTCACCACCCAGGATAGTGCAGCCATCGCGAGGGCTGCGACCGCCGTTCCGCCGTAAATCGAATCCAAGCCCAATCCAGCCTCTGTTTGTAATGGGCCTACACCAAAGGCGGCCACGCCGTAGCCAACCTGGTAAAAAGCAATCACCCCGCCCGCCACCGATGTGGCGATGGTGGTCAGTTCCTCCTGGGCAAAACTGATCGTCAGGGGCAACAAAGCCGAACAACCAAGACCCGCCAGGGCAAAAGCCAGAATGGCAAACGAAGGCTCGGATTTCGGCACGCAGGCGCTTGCTACAAAAGCGGCGGCGACCATGAGCGGCAAGACCCGGCAAACCAACTTTTCGGGAACCCATTTCTGGATGGCCGCGAACAGGATGCGACCGGCCGTGACCATGCACCAAAAAATGGCCAACGAGATCGAAGCCAGCGACGCGCTGGCGCCAAAATGTTTCTTCATGTAAAGCGAAGCCCAGTTGCCGTTCATGGTTTCGCACACACCATAGAGCAAGGCAAAGGCGGCGAAAATCCAAAACCGCGCGGGGATTTTATTTTTGCCTTTGTGTGACTGGGCTGGTTGAGTCTTTGCGCCTTCCTGCAGAGCCTGACCGAAACTGAACAACAACAATCCGAAAAGCAGCGAACCCACCAGCAAAGGCAAACCCCACCAGATTCCCAGCCCCAGAAACAACGCGATAAAGACCGGCGCCAAGGCCGTCCCCAAACCTAAAAGCGCATTGAGAACCAGAACGGCCTTATCCACCTTTTTCGGAAAAAAAGCCGCGGCAAACGTATTGAGCGCCGGCACCGTAAAGCCAAATCCAATACCCATGCAAGTTGTGGCGCAAAGCAATATGCCGTAAGCCATTGTATGTTCGCGCATCACAAAGCTGCTTACGACCAGCATCACCATGGCCAGCAGATTGGCAAACAGTCCAAACAGATAAATGCGTTTGGTTCCGAGCCGACTTCTCAATCCCGCGCCCAGCAGCGACGAAGCAATGGCCATGATCGCTTGCGGCACAAACATGCCGCCGTATTCCGTGCTCGAAAGGCCGTAATCCCTGGGGTTGGTCAACACGGCGCTCGCGGCCGGAAAAGTGACCAGCGCCACGCCTTGAATCAAGGCGGCGGCATACACGGTTGTGATTTCGCGGCGTTGCGCCATTTGAGTTTCTATTTTAGGCGTTGGAGCAGATGATCACCGACGCGTAAAGCGTTGGCGATCGCGGTCAATGATGGGTTTACCGCGCCGATACTGGGAAAGAAACTGGTATCCACGACGTAAAGGTTGTCCAATTCATGCGCCTTGCAATTTGCGTCGAGCACGGAATGTTCCGGGTCCGTTCCGAATCGACAAGTGCCGGATTGATGGCCCACACCTGCAATGGGAATTTCTTTTCCCATATAGGCCGAATTGGGCATGAGATGGTGATGCTCGCCGAGGAGTTTGAGCAAAGATTTGAGCTTTTCAAAGAGGCGCCTGGTCGGCACCTGGTTGTTGAAGGTGTAGTTGAGAACGATCTTCTTATCCCTATCCAGCGTGATGCGATTGTTGGGGTCAGGAATGTCCTCGGTGGTGAGCCAGAAGTCGACAGCGTGTTTGGCCATTTCCTTCAAGACAAATGGCGGGGTAAAAAACGGGGCGTCGGCGCGAAACATCGGGCCTTTCGACTTGCCGATCATCTGGATGTTGCCCAGAGGAAAATCAAAATCTTCATCCCGAAAATAGAAGTCGTTGAGAGAAATTGTTTTTTGGAAATGGGTCAGGTTGGGTTCAAGGGAAAGCGCCACAACCGCCTGGCTGTTGTGGAACATGTAATTTCGACCTACTTGATCCGAACCATTAGCCAGGCCGTTCGGATGTCTGTCATTTGCCGACAAAAGAAGAATCCGCGCGCTATTGGCTGCGCCGGCTGAGACGACAATTATGCTGGCTTGATAAGATTCCAGCGTTCCAAGCTGGCTTACCACGACTTCAGTCACCTCTCGGCCGGAAGCGCTGGTCTTCAACTGGATGACCTCGGCGTTAGTGAGGAGCGTGACATTTGAATGCAGCAGCGCGGGCCGGACGGCAATCACTTCCGCATCGGCCTTGGCGTGAACCAAGCAGGGATACCCATCGCAGGTGGAACATTTCAAACAGTGGCTCTCGGCACGATCGGCCTCATTCAGCATCACGGCGGTGGGAGCATGGAAGGGATGGTAACCTGCTTTGAGCAGATCGTCGTTGAGCCGCTGTATGCGGGGCTCATGAGCGATGGGCGGGAAAGGATAGGGTTTGCTGGCGGGAGGTTCCGAGGGGTCTTCGCCACGCAGACCATGCACTTGGTACAACTCTTCGGCTTGACAATAGTAATGTTCAAAATCTTCGTAGGCAAGAGGCCATCCCGGAGAAATGCCGTCGTGATGCTTAACTTCGGCGAAATCCTCTTTGCGTAGGCGAAAGAGGGCGGCGCCATACATTTTGGTTGCGCCTCCGACGACGTAATGGATGCCAGGCTGGAATTCCTTTCCTTGTTTATCGTGCCACTTGTCGTCGGCCACATACCGGTTGTTGACGAATACTTCGGTGGGATCCCAGTTCGCTTTTTCACGGGGTAAAAAATTTCCTCTTTCGATGATCAGGATGCTTTTGCCAGACCCGGCCAACTTGAGGGCAAGAGTGCCGCCACCCGCACCACTACCGATAATTATGATGTCGTATCTGCTCATTGAATTTTCCCGCGGTTGATCAGGTCAAATTGATGATCTGAGTGATGCGTCAGGGAGTTAAACTTGGTCAATCGTATATTCATTTTTCCACGCCGCATGTCTCGAGCCAGCCACCACCAAAATTCGCCCGCTGAAGGCCGGCGACCAGATATGGGCATTGACGCATCAGCCGCCACAGCAGGCCCGACCGGTAATTTTCAATCATCAGCACGATGGGCCCCTGGTCGAGGCCATAATGGTAGGGAGAAACCCACGGGCGGGATAAATCGGGCGTCTCCGCGAAGGTGGGATTGAAGGTAGCTTTGAAACCGTATGGGTTGTTTTCGTGCAACTTTAGCTTCTGAAAGTAACCAAGCGTCGGTAGCACAATCTCGGGCGCAAAAGGGAGTGAAGCGATCACCGCCCAAGGCGCGATGCTTCCGTCATCGGGGCCGTCTGGCACGCCGCGCGCTTTGTAGCCAAAAAATTGGCGCTTCCTGCTCTTGATGATTCGCTTCGCGGGTCCGGGGCCGTCACTCGCGGTGATGCCCCAGCATTTTTCGCTGTAGCCATCGAAGTTCGCGGGATTGGCAATCGCATACTGCTGCTGGACGCAGGTTGCGCGGCGGCTGTTCTCGAAATAATCGATGTTCTTGCCGCGCATGTAGTCGTCCTGGATTCCACGAAAATCGATCCATAGATGCGATATTTGGTGAGTAAAGAGCGGCGCGGAATACAAGAACCCGTATCCGTAAAGTTCTCTCCACTCGTAAGTGGAAACCCATTGAAAATAGCTTTCCTTTGGCAGCGGATGGGTCGGTGAGCCGAGGCCAAGCACATATAGAAACAGCGCCTCGTCATACCCCTGCCAGCGATAAGGCAGAAAGCCGCTTTCGGGTTTCCAACCATGCGTCACCGTTCCTCTCCCGTTTTGGGCCCAATTCCAATCGGCGCGCCGGTACAACTCGTCGGCGAGTCGACCGATTTCGGCTTCGCCTGGAGTGCCGGCGGAAAAATACGTCGCCGCCGTCAACATGCCGGCCAAAAGAAAGGCGGTGTCGATTGTGGACAATTCGCATTTCCAGACCCGTTTTCCGGTCTTCATATCGAGAAAATGGTAATAAAAACCCTTGTAGCCGGTCGCACCCGGGGCGGTGCCTTGCACGCTTTTATGAAAAAACCGCAAGGTCGCCAGGGTGCGCTGAATGGCATCGGCGCGACTAATGAATCGCCGTTCAACTCCGACGGGGTAGGATGACAGAGCCAACCCAACAGCCGCAATGCTCGCCGGGGCTCCCGGGGCGGTTTTATCAATGACCAGACCGTTAAGCGGGTTCGCTTCATGCACGAAATAGTTGAACGTCGCACGTTGCAACGCCTCCAGCACCTTGGGATCGGCTTCTGTGTCATTCACGATGGACCTTTTGCTTGGGTCGTTTCGGTGTCAATTCCACCGTGATGGCAGCGATGGCCTGCGCCGGCATCGGAAGTTTCAGATGCAGGGTCTTGGCCTCGTATTTCCAGCGCAGGGGCTCTCGCACGATTTGGGAGGCCACATGTAACTGTTCGACTTGGCGCTCCGTGGGCAGGGCAGGTTTGCCCATTTCGATCCAGAGCCGTTTGGCATTTGCGTGATCGTTGTCGATACGCTCGACGTACACGTTGGCCGGCGACAGAAGTCCCGTCAGTTGGACATGCACAGACTGAGTTTGGATCGGATGCCGCGGCAGCGCGTGATTAGTGAGCAGCACCGTTACAGAGTCTCGGTGCCGCACCACCCATACATCCACCGTTTTGTGTTTTCCCGTAACGGGTAATTCCCCGACGCCGAGGCGATGCAACAGTTCGAAGGCGCGATAGGCAGGTTTGGCGACTCCTTGAAGAGTCAGCAAACCAAAGCCGCCTTGGAACGCGTTCGCAGGCATGTAGTTTTCCTCAAAAATATCACTAAACGTCCAATAGCTGTATCCCTTAACCAAGCCTCTGGCCTCCATCATGGTCTTGATGATCACGGCTGCGGTGTAGGGCTCATCGTGGAGGCGGTCGCGCGGGTTCGAGGAGGAACTCCATTCCGTATAATAGAGCGGTTTGCCGCGCGCTTTGCGCCGCGTCTTCTTTGCCCACTCGCGGAGAATACTTCGCCTACTGTGAGCGAGCTGCGTCTCGGTATCCTCACCCAACGAGCCCAGCGCGTCGGTCGGATAATGATGTGTGCTCACGAAATCAACCGGCGCGTCATTTTTTTTGCAAAAATCCAGAAACTCCGTGATCCAAGCATTCTTTGCCGTTGCCGGGCCCCCCACTTGTAGTCGCTTGTCCACCTTTTTGATTGCCTGCGCAGTGAGGCGATAGAGCTTGAAATAATCGGTTTGCGTTCCAGTCCAGAACACCTTCAAGTTTGGTTCATTCCACACCTCGAAAAACCATGTGCTGACTTCGTCAATTCCGTAGCGTTGGACCCAGTGAGTTGCCAGCCGGCCGATAAACTCCGCCCATTGCCCATAATCTTTAGGCGGCGTCACATTGGCCGCATAATGGAAAACCGTTTGACCGCCCGAGGCGAGGGTGGACGGCATGAAGCTCAATTCGACGAAGGGCTTCATGCCTATCGACAAGAGAAAATCGCAGATTTGATCGGCGTTGAAGAACGAGTAGAGTAACTGATGGCGCTCATCCATGAGCGTTCCCATGTCATCACTGAGGAGATCGTGGAAACGCACATGGCGAAAACCAAGTTGCTCATGGCATTGCCGCAGCTGCCGTTGCCAGTCGGCTCGCAACGCAAGCGGCGCGTGCCCGCTGCCCACGGTATGCTCCCAAAAATGCGGCAGTGCCACCGATTTTGCTACGAGACTACTGCTAAACTTCACTTGCTTCATGCCGTGTTGTTTTCATCATAGCCGGGCGTAGGCCATGTATTTTCCCACCGATTTTGAACCGGCGTCGGCCCACCACCTTCGCAGAGGAACCAATCCACACCAATTATCGAACCATCGTTCCTGCCTGTATATGGGGTAAAACACCCCATACCAAAGAGTCAGCCTTCTGCTTAATGTTTCTTCAGTCGAATCAATGTCCGGCCTGTGATCGCCTGGGAATTGGTCAAACGATTCTCTCTGATTTGCATGCCAGGAAGAAAAGCGATGATTGGTAAGTCATGAAAACAGACCTGACGGAAAGATTTGTAATTGTGGGCGGCGGTTTTGCTGGAGTGACCCTGGCTCAACGCCTCGAACGAGTGCTGCCGGCGGAGACGGAAGTCATCGTCCTGAGCGCTGAAAATCACCTGGTCTTCACTCCCATGCTGCCGGAAGTCGTGGGGCGGACCATCTCTCCCCTTCACGTCGTCGTGGCCGGCCGGCAGTTGACCCGGCGCACAAAGTGGGTGGAGGCACGCGTCAGCCGGATCGATCGCGAAAACAACGAAGCGCATTATGTTCGCAGAGACGGAACGACAGCCTCCATGTCTTACACTCATTTGGTGCTGGCTTGCGGTTCGGCGGCAAATCTGGAGGAGATTCCGGGGCTGGCTGCGCGGGGCTATCCGTTGAAAACCGTCACCGATGCGATCGTCATGGGCAACGATTTGATTGGCAACTTCGAAGCCGCCTCGACCGAGACCGAACAGGAGGCGCGCCAGCGACTGCTGACCGTTGTCGTCATTGGCGGTGGCTTCAGTGGTGTGGAGGTGGCGGGGCACATTGCGGATCTGATGCAGGCCATCCACCGGTTCTATCCAGAGCTCAGGAATGTGACCCCTCGCATTGTTCTTTTGCAGAAAGGCGAAAGCTTGCTGCCGGAATTGCATCATAAATCGTTGTCCGAATTTACGCTGCGGAAACTACGGCAAAACGGAATCGAGGTACGGCTGGAAACATCGGCCAAGAAAGCTGATTCCGTCGCGGTGCATCTAAAATCTGGCGAACGGATCGAGACGGGGATGATCGTCTGCACGGTGGGCACGGCGACGCATCCGCTGATCAAGAGCTTGTGTCTCCCGCTGGAAAAAGGACGGCTGCAAACCGACCCGGAAATGAAGGTGGCGGGTACCACCAATCTCTGGACACTCGGCGACTGCGCAATGGTCCCCAACGCCTACGACGACCGGCCCTGCCCCGCGACCGCACAGTTCGCCACACAGCAGGCCCGGCAATTGGCGGAGAATCTTGAGCGCGCCTCGCGGGGCGTTGCGACCAAGCCATTCCATTTTCGTTCGCGAGGCATGCTCGCCTCCATCGGCCATCGCAACGCCGTGGCGGTTATTTATGGTGTTAGGCTGTCCGGCTTCGCCGCCTGGTTTTTGTGGCGGGGGATTTACCTGGCCAAGCTGCCGACGTTCAGTCGCAAGCTTGAAGTGGCCATAAGCTGGGCCTGTAGTATTCCGTTTCCGCCGAATATTGTTCAGCTGGGCCTCTCGAAACAGCAAACGGTAAAGGCAGAAAGCGAGCGAGCAGAGGCGCAACCCAAAGACACGAAACAGATTCATGAATATCAGACTTGAAGGCAAGCGCGCCCTGGTCACGGGCGGCAATTCCGGCCTTGGCGCGGCCATTTCATTGGCTCTGGCCGAAGCTGGCGCAAAAGTGGCGATCAACTACATGACCCATCCCGAAACGGCGGACGCGCTGATTCAGACAATCCAACAAAAGCAGGGCGAAGCCATCTCCATTCAGGCGGATGTTTCCGATCCCAAGGCCGTCCGAGAAATGTTCCGGCAAGTGGATGCGGCGTGGAGCGGGCTGGACATTCTGATTAACAACGCCGGCATGGATGGTCCTCGCGCCATGGGCTGGGAGTCCGATATTGAAGCATGGCGAAAAGTGATCGAGGTGAATTTATTTGGCTCCTTTTACTGCGCCCGCGAGGCCCTCAAACACATGGTGGCGCAGAAAAGCGGCGTCGTGTTAAGCACCACTTCGGTGCATGAGAAAATCGCCTGGTCCGGTTATAGCGCTTACACGGCCAGCAAGGCGGCCGTGAGCATGTTAACCAAGACGCTGGCCCAGGAAGCGGCGCCTCATGGAGTGCGCGTGCTGGCAATCGGCCCTGGGGCCATCAAGACCTCGATCAACCAATCGGTTTGGAGTGATCCCAAGGATCTGCAAAATTTGCTGGAGAAAATCCCGCTCAAACGGATGGGCGAGCCTGAAGAAATCGCCCGCATGGTCGTGGTGCTCGTTTCGGACGCCGCTTCCTACGTGACCGGCCGTACCGTCTTCGTCGATGGCGGCATGACGGATTATCCCGATTTCGCTCACGGGGGCTGATTCAAGAGTCAAACGAAGAAGAATTATGCAAACATCAGATCGTAACGCGCCTGGCGCTCCAGGCATCACGCCACGCTGGACCTCCAGCGCCAAAGACGGCCTTGGCACGGCCTATAACACCAGCTCCCGCCTCTGGTTCACCTTGAGCCACGGCATCGTCAACGAGGTCTATTATCCCCATGTGGATACGCCCAACACGCGCGACCTGCAGTTCCTCATCACCGATGGCGAGACATTTTGCCACGAGGAGAGGCGGGACCTGGACCACCTGACTGAAATGCCGGAAAAGAACGTGCTGCTCTACCGGCTTACAAACTCCGACCGCAAGGGCCGCTATCGCATTGTCAAAGAAATTATAGGAGACCCGCATTCGCCGGTTTTGTTGGTGCTTAACCGCCTTGAAATTCTGGATCCGAAGTTGCGCGGCAAATTGCATCTCTACGCGCTGCTGGCCCCCCATCTGAAAGGCACGGGACAACACAATTCAGGACGCTGGCACGACACCGATGGCCGAAAGCTTTTCCGGGCCACACGCGAGGATGTTCACATGGTCTTTGGCTGCGCGCCCGATTTCTTGCGGCGCTCCGTTGGCTACGCCGGACATAGCGACGGCTGGCAGGACTTGATGGCCAACTTCAAGATGGATTGGGAGTATGAAGAGGCTCAGGATGGAAACATCGCGCTGACGGGCGAGATTGATTTATCACAGGGACTGGAATTCGTGGTTGCAATCGCGTTTGGGCGCAGCGCCCGGAGTGCTTCGACCGAGCTTCTGCAAGCCCTGGCCACGCCGTTCGCGCAGCAGCGCGAAAAGTATGTCAAACAATGGCAGCGCACTCATTCCGAAAGCGATTTGAGCGCGCAGACCAAGGATGGCGCGCACCTGGCGCGCCTGAGCCAGTGTGTTTTACTGGCGCATGAGGATAAGACGTTTCCCGGCGCGTTTGTGGCCTCGCTGAGCATTCCCTGGGGCGAGACCAAGGACGACAGTGACCGCGGCGGATATCATCTGGTCTGGGCGCGGGATATGGTGCAAACGGCCACGGCGCTGCTCGCCCGTGGCCGCACCGAATCGGCCTTGCGCGCCCTTATCTGGCTGGCGTGCATCCAG
>Ga0302326_10023862_pt1 | contig 12446 bp, 12 predicted proteins | sample Palsa_T0_3_FD_202264 | JGI IMG/M metagenome (GOLD analysis project Ga0302326, IMG submission 202264) | Peat permafrost microbial communities from Stordalen Mire near Abisko, Sweden - Palsa_T0_3 | ecosystem: Environmental > Terrestrial > Soil > Palsa > Peat permafrost | place: Sweden: Abisko...
GCCGGATCGGCGAGGTCGATGATGTCGCGCACGTTATCTCGTTCCTGGCCAGCGAGGGTGCCGGATACGTTTCCGGCCAGGTTATCTACGTGGCGGGCGGCCCCCTGTGCTGACCGGCGCTCCTCAACATGGACGCGCTTGAGGTCCGACGCTCCTAGCGGTGACGGTAGGCGGTGGAGCGATGCTGAATGTCTTGGATCTCGGTCAGCTGACCGATGTTTGGTACTGCAAGTTGCAGCACCATGTGTTGTGCAACCGGCACTGGCGGCTGGCCACGTGGCGTTCTCACTGGAAGTGATTTCATCCCTGGCAGGAGCAGACCGTGACAGTTCACGCCCGGCCCGGCGCGACATTATTCGCCGCATGCCGGCAGTTGTTCAGCGGCTACCCGCTCGCGGTCACGCCGCCCGGCGCGGACGGCGGGTACTGGTCGATGGTCCTGGTGAACCGCGCGGCCGGGCCGGCCAGGTTTTTCGTCCTCACCCAGGCCCGTGACGACCTTTTCGTCCTCCGCTCATGGAACCGCCGCGACGGGGTTCACCAGGAAATCCGGCCCGCAGAACCGGTCCCCGGCACCATCGGCCAGGCGGTCACCGCCAGCATGCCGGTCCCGCACGACGGCGCGCTGCTCGGCTGGGTCACCGGCCGCCAGGTCACCGCGCTGCTGACGGTGCACGGCCGGGCGCCGCGAAGCTGGGACGACCCGGCCCCTGCCCCGGAGATCCAGGTCCTGCCGATGGCCGGCACCAGCGACCCGCTGCACTGGCCGCCGTTCACCGCCAGCCCCCTGGACGACGCGCGCCTGTGGGACTACGCCCGACGTGGCCAGATCGTGGACCTCGCCCCCCTCGTCAGCCGCCGCCCTGGGCAGGCATTCTGGGTGCCGTCCCCGGACCGATGGAGCACCCGGCACGAAATCGGGTGCGTCGTCGTCACGGGCAACCTGCCAGCTGACGGTTACTGGCTGCCGGCCGGGGTCTACCTGGACCACTGGACGCTGCGCGAGGGCATCCCGGCCCCGCCCGCCGGCCGCCTGCTGACCCTGCCCGCCGTCGTGGACCTGGCCGGCAAGGTCCGCCCACCATGAGACCCGCCCCGGCGCCACTTCCTAAATTTGACGGACATCAATCTGGGGCAGAAGCCCTAATCGCGGATGTCCGTCAAATTTAGCGTGTCCAGTCAATCCAGCCGAGTCCTTGCACCCGAGCAAACTCGGAGGCATTTGCAGTGACGACTGTCAGCCCTCGGGCCAGTGCCTGTGCAGCGATGAGCAGATCATAAGGGCCGATCGTCGTTCCGCTCTTCTCCAAGGTGACGCGGACCCGGCCTGCGGACTTGGCGTCCTCGTCGTCAAAGGCCACCACGTCTATGTCACCGGACAGGAAGACACGGAGACGTTCGGTGTTCTCTGGCACGTGGGTGCTTTTCTCCACTCCGTACCACAGCTCGAACAGAACCACCGAGGAGACGGCAAGGTAATCTCCGGCCAGCTCCGCCGCGCGGAATCCCTCCCGGACGGTGGTTGGCCTGTTCCTCAGCAATGCGACGACCGCGTTGGTGTCCAGAAGGTAGTTCATCCGAACAGATCCTCTGCGCCGGGCATCGGCGGCTGGTTCCTTCCCTCCTCAAGGAACGGCACGTCCGCGAAGCGGTCCAGTTCTGCAAACCATGCGTCCACGTCCGTTGCGATGGGTTCAAGCAGTACACCGTCTCCCACATGGCGGACACGGACTCGGTCACCGGGCAGCCGGAACTCCTTCGGCAGCCGCACCGCCTGGCTCCGGCCATGCATGAAGAGCCTCGCGATCGCCGTGTCTGCCATGACCTCTCCTCAATTGATAGCTACCAAAAGTATACATCAAATCGTCACGGCTAGCGCAGCGGGCGCGGACCGGCGTTACCATCGGCTGGTGCTGGCGTTTTCCGCGCGGACCCGGACCGCGAACCTCACCCGGATGGCCGAGGACCGGTTCGACGTGCTGGTGATCGGGGGCGGGATCACCGGCGCCGGCATCGCCCTGGACGCCGCGGCGCGCGGTTTCTCGGTGGCCCTGGTGGAGCGGGACGACTTCGCCTCGGGAACCTCGGGCCGCTCGTCCCGGCTGGTGCACGGCGGCCTGCGGTACCTGGAGCATCGCGAGTTCGGCCTGGTCCGCGAGTCGCTGCGGGAGCGGGGCATCTTGTTCCGGCTGGCGCCGCACCTGATCCGGCCGATCCCCATGTACATGCTGGCCGATGAGCTGCGCAGCCGGGCCACGTACCGGGTCGGGCTGACCGCCTACGAACTGCTCGCGGCGGGCCGGAACATCGGCTATCACCGGTCCGCGAGCGCGGAGCAGGTCCGGCAGGCCATCCCGGGCTTGGGCGGGCGGTCGCGCGGCTTGGCGTATTTCGAGTGCCAGGTGGACGACGCCCGGCTGACCATCGAGGTAGCCCGGGCCGCCCACGGCTTCGGCGCGGTGCTGGCGAACCACGCCCGGGTGACCGACCTGCTCGGCGACGGCCGGGTCACGGGCGCGGTCGTGGCGGACGAGATGACCGGGCAGCGGTTCGAGGTCCGGGCCCGGGCCGTCGTCAACGCGGCTGGGGTCTGGGCGGACCGGGTCACGCGGCTCGCCGGGTCTGACGGGTCTGGCGGCGGGCGGCTGCGGCCGAGCAAGGGTGTCCACCTGGTGTTCGCCCCGGGCGCGGTCCAGACCAAGGCGGCGCTGGTCACTTCGTCGGGGGCGGACGACGGGCGGTTCATCTTCATCATCCCGTGGGAGGACCGGGTCTACGCCGGGACCACTGACTCGCCCTACCGCGGCGAGGAGGACCATCCGGCGGTTGACGCCGTCGACCGTGACTACATCTTGTCGGCGGTGGCCCGGAGCTTCCCGGGCGTGACCGAGCGCGACGTGGTGGCCTCCTGGGCCGGGCTGCGCCCGCTGCTGAGCCAGGACGAGGACCTAGGTGACGCCCGGACCAGTGACCTGTCCCGGAACCACGCGATCTTCACCGATCCGCCCGGCCTGTTCACCATCACCGGCGGGAAGCTGACCACGTACCGGGCCATGGCCGAGGACCTGGTGGACCGGGTCGCCGCCGCGCTCGGGGACGCGCGGCCGGGCCTGACCAGGCGCATCCCGCTCGGGCTGCACGGGTCGGCGGCGGCGGCCGTGCGGCTCGCCCGGGCCGAGGTGACCCGCCTGGGCCTGCCACCGCGGACCGCCGCCCGGCTGGTGCAGCGCTACGGCGACGACTGGGCACACGCGGCCCGCCTGATCAGCGAGGACTCCTCGCTCGGCGAGCCGGTGGTGAGCGCCCTGCCCGTCCTGGGCGTGGAGGTGGCCCTGGCCCGGAGCCGCGAGATGGCCCTCACCGACTCCGACATCTACGTGCGCCGGACCCGGCTCACCACCCGCGACGCCTCTCTCGGGCTCATACCTTCAGCCGGATCACAGCCGGAATGATGCCGAACGACACCGGCGTCGTGCCCACGATCTCCCCGTCCGCCTCGACCGGGAAGGGCCGGTCCGCGTCCAGCCGGATCCGGCCGGCCCGCAGCTCGGCGATGTTGCGGTGCGGCAGATGGGTCCCCCGGTACACCTTCGGCAGGGTGGCGAACGCGTCGGATTTCGGGCCGGTCATGACGAGCACGTCGAGCAGGCCGTCGCCGGGGTCGGATTTCGGCGAGATCTGCATACCGCCGCCGTAGAAGCGGCAGTTCGCGACGACCACGTTGAACGCCCGCCAGCTCGAGGCCTGGCCGTCGGCGTCGAGCCGGACCGGCGCCGGCCGGAAACCCGGCAGCGTCAGAGCGAAGCCGCTGGCGTAGCGGGCGGCGCCGAGGAACCGCCCCAGTTGGCCCAGGCGGGCCGTCCGGGCCACCACCGCGCCGCCCAGGCCGGCCTCGGCGATGTTGACGAAGTACCTGGTCCGTTCGGCGCCGCCGTCGGTGCAGGTCACCGTGCCCACGTCGATGACGCGGACGCGGTCCCCCGCGAGCCGACTGGCGGCGGACCCGGCGTCGCCGGGTAGGCCGAACGTCCGCACGAAATCGCACCCGGAGCCGGCCGCCACTACCCCGAGTACGGCGCCGGGGGCAATCGGAGTGCCGTTCCGGATCATTCCGTTGACCACCTCGTGGACGGTTCCGTCCCCGCCGACCGCGACCAGGTAGCGCTCGCCGTTTCGCAGCGCGTGGTGCGCGGCGTCGGTGGCGTGACCCGGGTGGGTGGTCCGCACGATGCGGTAATCGAGCCCTTCGTCCCGCAGGACGCTTTCGATCTGCGGCAGCGCCGCGGCTGCCTTGCCGCGCCCGGCGCGGGGATTGGCGATCACCACCAGCGGGCCGAAGGGGCTGGTCACGGCAGCAGGACCTGCGGGTTCATGATCCCGGCCGGGTCGAGGGCGGCCTTGATCCGGTTCAGCACGTCCACGCCGGTGTCGCCGAGGTCGGCGGCCAGGTAGCGGGCCTTCAGGCGGCCGACGCCGTGATGGTGGGTGATGGTTCCGCCGGCGGCGGCACAGCTGCGCACCGCCTGATCCCAGGCCGCCAGGTACTGTTCCTCCGCCTCCCGGTCGTCGGCGCCGCTGATCAGGAAGGTGAAGTACAGCGACGAGCCGGACGGGTACAAGTGGGACATGTGGCAGCCCACGGCCTGGGCGTGGGCGGCCAGCGCCGCCCGGATGCCCGCGTAGAGTTCCGGCACGGTGGACCACAGCCCGGCGACCTCGAAGGTGTCCACGATCACCCCGGAGCCGAACGCGCGCTCGGGCCCCATGATCTGCGCGTAGGTGTCGACCGCGTCGTTGCGGTGCTGCCACCAGTGCTCCCCGTACCGCGAGCCGAGCTCGGTCGACGCCCCGGCGTGACTGAGCGTCTCGACGGCCGCCTGCTTCCTGGCGTCCAGGCCCGGCGGGCCGGCCGGGAAGCCGAGCACCCCCACGCACCCGCCGGGATGGCCGATCGCCCCGAAGCTCAGCTGGGCGTCGGTCTCGTCGTAGCCGCGGATGACGGCGGCCCCGGTTTCCGCGCGCACCGCCTGGCACAGCCCGTCGGCCATCGCGGCGAAGCTGGGGAAGGCGAAGGCCAGCCAGTCCCAGCCCGCCGGCCGGGCCCGGCAGGCGAGCGTCGCCTCGGTGACCACCGCGAGCGTCCCCTCGGTTCCGACCAGGAGCCGGCGCAGGTCCGGTCCGGCGGCCGAGCGCGGCACGGGCAGGCTGCGCAGGATCTCGCCCTGCGGGAGGACCGCGGTCAGCCCGAGCAGCACATCCTCGATCGCCCCGAAGCCGGTGGACGCCTGCCCGGCCGACGACGCGGCGATCCAGCCGCCCACCGTGGACAGGGCGATCGACTGCGGGTAGAGGCCGGTCGTCAGCCCGTGCTCGGCCAGGGCCTGCTCGAGCCGGTCGCCGCGCACGCCGGCCTGGACGTGGACGACCTGTGACACCAGGTCGACCGCGGTGACCTTGTCCATCAGGGACAGGTCCAGGACGACCGACCCGGCCTCGGCTTGCGCTCCGCCGCAGACGCCGGAGCCGCCGCCGCGGGGAATCACCGCCGTGGACGTGTGCGACGCCCAGGCCAGGACCGTGGCCACTTCCTGGGTGCTGGCCGGGAAGATCACCGCGGCGGGGAGGGGGAGCTCATCGCCGCGGACGCGCCGCAGCAGCGACAGCGCCCAGGAGTCGATGGCGCGCTCGCGCAGCGTCTCCGCGTCGGTCCGCACGGCGCCGTCGGGCAGGCGGCTCACCAGAAGTTCCAGGGGACTCACGACGCGGATCGTAACCCACTCCTGCGACCAGGGCGTACGCCGGGTTTTGCCCGGGTGCAGCCAAAGGCTGCCAGTTAAGTTAGCCTCGGCGTGTTTACCCCCGGCGTGGACTGTAGGGTTACGTCCCGTGGATGGTCAGGTGAGCCTCAGGCCGGTGACCGAAGATGACCTGTCCTGGCTGGAAAGCCTGAGAAACGGTCCCGCCGCGACCGGGGCGCACGAGTGGCACGGCTGGCACGATCCCGGATCTCAGCGGCGTCGATGGGCGGAATCCGGGCTGCTTTCGGACAACGCCGGGACGCTGATGGTGATCCATGGCACCGACCGGGCTGGCAGCGTTTCCTGGCGCATGGTCCGAACCGGCCAGGTCTCGCACTGCTGGGCCATCGGCATCGGGCTAGCGCCAGAATTCCGAGGACGCGGCTACGGTACCGAGGCGCAGCGGTTGCTGGTGCGTTACCTGTTCGCGCACACTCAGCTCAACCGGATCGAGGCCACTACCGAGATCACCAACACCGGCGAACAGCGGGCGCTGGAGAAGGCCGGGTTCACCCGCGAGGGTGTACTACGCGGAGCCACTTTCCGCGCCGGGCGCTGGCATGACCAGATCATTTACAGCGTGCTCCGCCACGAAGTCGAGCTACTAGAAGCCCCGGAAACCGAACAAGCCCCCGCTGAAAGCTCCTAAGCCCGCGTTTCCTCGCGGCCTGAAGGCCGGAGTCTGGTCGCCGCGATCTTCATGACCGCTGCCACCATGAGGTTTTGCGGATCCGGGCGGGCTGCGGTATGAGCGCATCCCCCTCGAGGAGCCAGAGCGTCCAGCCCTGCTCGGACAGCGCCGAGCGCAGCCGGTAGGCGCAGTGCCGGCAAAGGTAAAGCTCGCCGATCCCGCGGGTGCGATACACCGCGCGGACCGCGGGCCCGCATCGGTCACATGTCTGGCTCACGTCAGGCCGCTGTGTCATGGCGGGCATCTCACACACCATCCGTTCGTTCGCCAGGCCCGGCCAGGCTGGCCTCCCCCTAGCGTCGCCCAGCGGGCCGCCAGGTCGCGCCCGTGACTGACCCTGGCGGGTGCCTGGTCCTAGGTGCTGGCCGCGCCCCGGGTACCGATCGCGCGCCGCCGATCGCGCCGCAGACCAGGGCATCGGCCAGGGCACCTAACAGGTGTGGCCGGACCGCCGGAGGGCGAGAATGAAGCCAGCAGCAACCGCCCGGAAGGAGCAGATGATGGCGAGCACGGTGGCCGATGTCATGGTGGCGACGTTGAAGGCGTCAGGCGTCAGGCGGGTGTACGGCATCCCCGGTGATTCCCTGAACGGATTCACCGACGCGCTGCGCCGGGACGGCGCAATCACCTGGGAACACGTACGCCACGAGGAGGCCGCCGCGTTCGCCGCGGCCGGCGAGGCGGCCCTTACCGGCGAGCTCGCGGTGTGCGCGGCCAGCTGCGGGCCAGGCAACCTGCACCTGATCAATGGCCTGTTCGACGCCAACCGCAGCGGCGTGCCGGTGCTGGCGATCGCGGCGCACATTCCGGGCGACGAGATCGGTGGCGAATACTTCCAGGAGACCCATCCGCAGGAACTGTTCCGCGAGTGCAGCGTCTACTGCGAACTGGCCAGTGTGCCCGCCCAGCTTCCCCGGCTGATGGAGATGGCGATGCGCGCGGCCCTGCAGCGCGGCGGCGTCGGCGTCGTGGTCGTGCCTGGCGAGGTTTTCGTCGCCGACGCGCCGGCCGATGCGCGGCCCGCCCGGCTGCGGGCGGTGTCGCCCGTCATGCGGCCGGACGAGGAGTCACTGGCGGCTGCCGCGCAGGTGCTGAACGGCGCCGGCCGGGTGACCATCCTTGCCGGGGCCGGGTGCGCCGGCGCGCACGACCAGCTCATCGGCCTAGCGGAAGCATTGAAGGCACCCGTCGTACACGCCTTCCGCGGCAAGGAGTTCGTCGAGTACGACAACCCCTACGACGTGGGAATGACCGGGCTGATCGGATTTGGCTCGGGTTACCGGGCCATGGAGCACTGCGACGCCTTGGTCATGCTCGGGACCGACTTTCCTTACCGGCCGTTCTATCCGGAAGGCATCCCGGTGATCCAGGTCGACGTCCGCGGCGAGCGGATCGGCCGCCGGGTTCCCGTCGAGGTTCCGCTCGTCGGTACCGTCAAGGACACGGTCGATGCGCTGCTGCCGCTGATCACGCCCAAGCGTGACTCGGCGCACCTGGACCGGCTGACCGCGCACTACCGGCGGGCCCGCGGCCGGATAGACAAGCTCGCCAGGGACCGGCGAAACGACTCGCCGCTGCACCCGCAGTACGTGGCGGCCACGATCGACCGCCTCGCCGCGGACGACGCGGTGTTCACCTTCGACGTCGGCACGCCGAGCATCTGGGCCGCCCGCTACCTGCGGATGAACGGCCGGCGCCGGCTGGTCGGCTCGTTCAGTCACGGGTCCATGGCCAACGCGCTGCCGCACGCCGTCGGCGTGCAAGCCAGCCACCCAGGCCGGCAGGTGGTCACGCTGTCCGGAGACGGCGGGCTGGCCATGCTGCTCGGCGAGCTGATCACGCTGCGCCAGCAGCGGCTTCCGGTCAAGGTCGTCGTGTTCAACAACGGCGCGTTGTCGTTCGTGGAACTGGAGATGAAGGCCGCCGGGGTCGTCACCTACGGCACCGACCTCGACAATCCCGATTTCGCCGGGATAGCCCGGTCCGTTGGCCTCTTCGGGGTCCGGGTGGACAAGGCGGAGGAACTCGAAGGCGCGCTGAAAGAGGCGTTCGAACACGACGGGCCGGCCCTGGTGGATGTCCGGACGGCCCGGTATGAACTGTCGCTGCCGCCCAAGCTCACCTACGGCGAGATCAAGGGCTTCACCCTGTACGCCACCAGGACGATCCTGTCCGGCGGTGGCGAAGAGCTCATCGAGCTGGCCCGGACGAACCTGCGTGAGCTGGACATCGAATAACCACCCGTCTGGGAAACTGCGGCATGTGGCCGGGAGGAAGCGAAGATGCGATATGGGGCCTGAGGAGTTCCGGGCAGCTGGTCATGAGCTGATCGACTGGATCGCGGACTACCGTGCCCGGATTCCGCAGCTGCCGGTTCAGGCGCAGGTGGGACCCGGTGAGGTAGCGGGGAAGCTGCCGAGCCGGGCGCCGGAGGAGGCCGAATCGTTCCGCCGGGTGCTGGCCGACCTCGAAGAGATCGTCGTGCCCGGCGTGACCCAGGTTCAGCATCCGCGCTACTTCGGCTGGTTTCCGTCCAACGCCACCCTCAGTTCCGTGCTCGGCGACCTGGCCACCTCCGGGCTCGGAGCGCTCGGGATCACCTGGCAGTCCGCCCCCGCGCTGACGGAGGTCGAGGAAGTCGTCGTTGAGTGGCTACGCGAGCTGACGGCGCTGCCCGAGGGGTGGAAGGGCGTCATCCAGGACACGGCTTCCAGCGCCTGCCTCGTCGCTTTGCTTGCGGCCCGCGAGCGCGCGACGAACTACTCAGAGGCGCGCGGCGGGCTGCAGGCCGAGAACGCGCCACTGACGGTCTACACCACGCAGCATGCTCACTCCTCGATCCCGAAGGCAGTTGCCCTGGCCGGTTACGGGCGGGACAACTGCAGGTTCGTCGGCGTCGACCCGGTCACCTACGCCATGCGTCCCGAAGCGCTGGCTGCGGCGCTTGAGGCTGACGTGGCGGCCGGCCGGCGGCCGGCCGCCGTCGTGGCCAGCGTCGGCACCACCGGCACCACGGCCGTGGACCCGGTCGCGCAGATCGTCCCGCTGGCCCGCCAGTACGGGAGGTGGGTGCATGTCGACGCGGCGATGGCCGGCTCGGCGTTGCTGCTGCCGGAGATGCGCTGGCTTGCTGACGGGGTAGCAGGCGCGGACTCACTGGCCTGGAACCCGCACAAGTGGCTGGGCACCGTTCTGGACTGTTCGCTGTTGTACGTCGCCGACCCAGACCATCTAATCCGGGTCATGTCGACCAGCCCGTCCTATCTTCGTTCCGCCGTTGACGGTGAGGTGACCCAGTACAAAGACTGGGGCATCCCGCTTGGCCGGCGGTTCCGTGCCCTCAAGCTGTGGTTCCACCTGCGGCTGGACGGAGTGGAGGCCATCCAGGCCAGGCTGCGGCGGGACCTGGACAACGCTCGCTGGCTCGCTGACCAGGTCTCATCGACGCCCGGCTGGCGTATCCTGGCCCCGGTCAACCTGCAGACCGTCGTGCTCAGGCACGAACCCGACGGTGTCGTCTCCGCTACCGGTGCCGTGCTGGACCCTGGCGCGCTGAACGCGCACACGCTCTCCTGGGTGGATTCGGTCAACACCTCGGGCGCGGCCCTGGTGACGCCGTCCCTGCTGGACGGCACCTGGGCGGTCCGGGTCTCGATCGGAGCCGAGCCCACCGAGCGTCAGCACGTCGAGGAACTGTGGACTCTGGTGAAGCAGGCCGCCGAGAGGGCGGGTTAGCGTGAACGGGTAACGGTCGACCTGTTCGCGGGACTCCCGGTGAGCGATCTGTGCCGCGGTGCTGTTCCAGGGCAAGACGATCGCGCGGCCAGAACGGAAAGCCTGTTCCACGGCATCCGGACGACCCGCTACCCGCTGGATCAGATCCGGGCGCTCTGATGACATGCTTCGTCCTTCATCATCAACGATCACGAGAATTCACCAGCTACTGTTCCGCGGTCAGCTCACCGCCATCCGGATACCCGTGCCCCCTGGCATAGCACCGCGCGGCGGCCCTCACCAGTCCTGCCACCTCCGGCTTTAATGGCTCATCGGACCTTGGCCAGGTAACTGCAGAGCGGGAACGGCGGGGTGAGTTGCTCGTTATAGGGCGTGAGGGAGTTTTCGGCGGGGCGGCGAATGGTCTCGGAGGTTCTCGTGAAGTTCAAGCTAGCCGCGGCACTGGCGACGGCCGCGGTGTGCGCCGCGGTCGTCTCGTGCTCGTCCGGACCGGCAGCGACAGCCGGCACGCAGGCACCTCCGGTCACGGTGCTGACCAAGGGCGCGGACAACGGCAACGGCGACATCTTCCTGGCCCCGAGCGGCGGTCAGTACGGCACCGGCCCGGAGATCGTCAGCATCACCGGCAAGGTGCTCTGGTTCCACCGGCTGCCGGCCGGCACGTTCGCCACCGACTTCCGCACCCAGACCTACCTGGGCAAGCCGGTGCTGACCTGGTTCCAGGAAGGCAGCACCGGCGGCGAGGGCGTTATCTACAACGCCCGTTACCAGCAGATCGCCACCGTCAAGCCGGCGAACGGGTATGCCGCCGACTTCCACGAGTTCCTGATCACGCCGTGGAACACCGCGCTGATCCTCGCGGACAAGCCCGGCACCGCCAACCTGACCTCGCTCGGCCTGTCCGCGCACCAGCAGGTCGTGGACGGCGTCGTGCAGGAGATCGACATCAAGACCGGCAAGCTGCTGTTCCAGTGGGTGAGCTCGGACCACGTGCCCTACAGCGACAGCCACGCGCCGATGGGGCAGCCGGGCCAGCCATGGGACTGGTTCCACATCAACGCCGTCCACCTCGACACCGACGGCAACCTGCTGATCAGCTCGCGCTTCACCTGGACCATCTACAAGGTGAACCTGCGCACCGGGGCGATGATGTGGCAGCTCGGCGGCAAGCACAGCACGTTCACCCTCAAGGCCGCGCCCGGCCAGAAACTAGACCGCGCCGGCGAGATCTTCGCGTTCCAGCACGACCCCGAGGCGCTCGGCGGCAACGTATACACGGTCTTCGACGACGAGTCCGACGGGCAGTCGACCCTGTACTCGTCGAGCCGCGCAGTCACGATCCGCCTGGACCTGGCCACCGACACGGCGACGCTGATCAGGTCGGTGAACCAGCCGGAGGGCCTGACGGCGGGCGCGACCGGCAGCGCGCAGCCGACCAAGAACGGCGACCTGTTCGTCAGCTGGGGCGGGCTGTCATACTTCTCCGAGTTCAGCCCGTCGGGAAAGCTGCTGTTCAACGCCAAGCTGCCGGACGGCGTGGCCACCTACCGCGCCTACCGGCTGCCGTGGAACCCGGGCAGCTAGCGTGCCACCGGCCAGGCACCTATCGCCGCAACGAGGACGCGGCCAGGACCCCGCGGTCAGCCTGGTGGCTGACCTGGGATTCAGCCTGCGGGGGGACGACAGCGCCGCCGGCCCGGACGTAGCCTGGTCCGGTGTACGGACTCTATGCCTGGCTGCGCCGCCACCCGAAGCTGGTGGACGGCCTGCTGGCGTTGCTGGTCCTCGGTTTCGGGTTCAGCGTGTACGGGAGCTTGACCAGGCACCCGGGTCTCATCCCGGTCATCGTCGCGCTGGCCGTACCGATCGTGTTCCGGCGCCAGTACCCTACGGCGGCGTTCGCCGCGGCCGTCGCGGTCGGCGCGGTGCAGGTGGTGGCGTTCAGGGGGCCGAGCACAGCGGACGTGTCCGTTCTGATCCTTCTGTACTCCCTGGCGGTGAGCCGGCCGCGGCGGGCCTCCGCACCGGGCCTGGCCATCTGCGTACTGGGCGCGGCGGTGGCCACCGTGCGCTGGCGGGTGGCCGGAGACGGCACGTTCTGGCAGGTGCTGCTCGCCATGGGGCTGGTCAGCACGCCGGCGCTGCTCACCTGGCTGACCGCCGACTCCGTGCGCTGGCGGCGCGGCTACTACGCGGCGCTGGAGGAAAAGACGCGACGGCTG
>Ga0302326_10023865_pt1 | contig 12446 bp, 8 predicted proteins | sample Palsa_T0_3_FD_202264 | JGI IMG/M metagenome (GOLD analysis project Ga0302326, IMG submission 202264) | Peat permafrost microbial communities from Stordalen Mire near Abisko, Sweden - Palsa_T0_3 | ecosystem: Environmental > Terrestrial > Soil > Palsa > Peat permafrost | place: Sweden: Abisko...
GCAGGCTATTTGTGAGCGTGCGTTTGTGCATGACATCGTAAACGCAAAACCTGAACCCGCGTACCAGGAACTTCTGAGTCGGCCGATTCGCGAGCTGGGGCTTACGCTTGCTGGATCGCCGGTGGAGCGCTTTATCGAGCAGCTTTATCGCGAACTGGATGCCAAGGGGCTGACCAAATTTCGCCCCGCCTGTTACTTGACCGATGAGTGGGGATGCCCTTCGGGCGAGCCGATTATCGGGATTCCGTTTTACCTGGCGAATGCGGCGTTGGCGCAACTGGAAAAAGAAACGCATGATCTCGAAGACGCGAGAGAAATCATGATGTATCTGCGCCACGAGGCGGGGCACGCGTTTACCTATGCCTACAAGCTGCACAACGCCCCGGATTGGAAAAAGGTCTTTGGGCCGTTCCGCCGTCCCTATCGCGACAATTACCGGCCGGCGCCGTTTTCGCGCGACTATGTGCGGCACTTGCCGGGATGGTATGCGCAGAAGCATCCGGATGAAGATTTTGCCGAGACGTTTGCAGTGTGGCTGACTCCGCGCTCGAACTGGCGGAAGCGCTATCGCGGCTGGGGCGCGATGGAAAAATTAAGCTATCTGAACCGGCTGGCGCGGAAGCTGGGAAAGAGCGACCCTCCACGGCGGCGCGGGCAGGCCGACATTTCCGTGGATGAGATGGAAACTACGGTGGCGGAGTTTTACAACTTCCAGCAGGCTGGGCGCGAAGAAGTTGCGGTCACCGAGCTTGCACCGGATACCGATTTGCGCGACATCTTCCCCGTATCCAAGCGGCGGAAGACGGCGCTGCCGGCGCGGGAATTTCTGCATCAGCATCGCAAGGCGGTGATCGACAAAGTTGCGCAGTGGACGGGTGCGCAGCGTCCGCTGATCAAGGGTTTGATCGACACAATTGAAAAGCGCGCCGGGGAACTCGACCTGCGCGCCGACAAAACGCGCAGCGCGGAACATCTGGCGGAAATTACTGCCTATGCTACCGCGCTGGTGATGACCTATGTGACGAAAGGAAAGTTTATTCAGCCGTAGGTGTCAGGCTTGCGACCCGAGACCTGCGTCGAGGAGAACTGAATGATCGGAGCAAAACTCAAAATCGCACTGCTTTACGACCTGTGGAATGAGGATCCCGTCGCGGCAGCAGCGAAAGAAGAGGCGGCGACTCCTGCGCGCAAGTCTCACAAGAAAGTAAAAAAGGTAAAAAAAGAAAAGACCGACCGCGAAGAGATTTTCGAAGCGCTGCAGAAACTGGGACACGAGCCGTCATTTTTTGAACTGGATGGCCGGCCGCAGTCGCTGCATTCGGTCTCGCGCTGCGATGCCGACCTTATCTTCAACCTGACCGAATCGTTCGATGGCGACGACACCAAGGAAATGAACGTGGTCGCCTACGTCGACCTGCTGGGATTGCGCTATACGGGTGCGGGTCCGCATTCCATTTTCATGTCGCAGGATAAGGCGATTGCCAAGAAGATCTTCGCGTTTCACGGCATCAAGACTCCGTTCTTTGCGACTTCTTATCGCGGCCGTATTGAACATGCCCACGATATTTCATTTCCGCTCATCGTCAAGCCATCGTGGGAGGATGGATCGATCGGCATCGATGCCGGCGCGGTCGTGAAAAACGTCAAAGAGATGATGGAACGCGTCGAATACATCCAGGATGAGTTTGATTCGCCGGCGCTGATTGAGGAATACATCGAGGGGCGCGAAATTTACGCGGGAATTCTCGGGAGCTACGAACGGGCGCAGGTTTTGCCGCTGATTGAGCTCGATCTTTCACGCCTGCCCGAGGGGACTCCGAAAATCGCGAGCTACGACGTGAAGTTCGAGAAAAATACCGAAGCCTACAAGTTGACCAAGTCATCCATCGCGGAAAATCTGGATCAGGATACGGTCAAACGACTGTCCGACACAGCGCTGGCTGCGTATCGGGCACTAAAGCTGCGTGACTATGGACGCATCGACATGCGACTGGCCCCCAACGGGGATGTCTACGTGATCGAAGCGAATCCGAATCCATGGCTGGCGAGCCGGCAGGAGTTTGCCATGGCTGCGAAAGCCTCCGGACTGTCCTACACGGAGTTGATCGAAGCCATCATTGATCTGGCGATGAGCCGCTACCTGAATGCCAATCTCACGTATGTGGCAGCATTGCACTAGCGTCGAGTTCTGCTGGCGTCCCACTCTAACGTCGCACAGGACGCGACGTTAGAATGGGGCGCCCCGCTTAATATTTCCGCTTAACTCTTCGCCACTAGAACTTGTTCCACAGGTACTGGTTGTATACGTCGTGGTGGTACTGCACTTCGGGAGCCTTCACGAACGTGCCCAGCAGGCGCGGACAACGATCGGCCGATGCCTCTTTGAGATCGGCGTAGCGACCCTTCACATCCTCTCCCATCAGCTTTGAGGTCCACTCGGCGTTCTTGAAGTCGGCGAGCGCTTTGTAGATGTTATCGGGCAAATAACGTTCCGCCTGGCGCAGGTTTTTGATTTTCGCCGTGCTGCCCTCGAGTCCGGTCTTGAAGATCGAGAGCATCACGAGATATGGATTCGCATCCGGAGCTACTGAGCGTACTTCGACGCGCATGCTGCGCTCATTGCCGATTGGAATGCGGATCATGGAGCCACGATCGACGGCGGACGCCTTGATCTGATTCGGCGCTTCGAAGTGCGGATCGAGACGGCGATAGGCGTTGACGCTCGGATTCAGCAGCAGGCAGATGTCGTTGCCATGGGTCAGAATGCGGTCGATGAATTCCCATCCCGCCTTGCTCAGTTTTTCTTCGCCTTTCGGATCCCAGAACAGATTCTTGCCGCCCTTGCTGATCGAAACGTTGGTGTGCATGCCGCTTCCGTTGACTCCGACCACGGGCTTCGGCAGGAACGACGCGGTCAGGCCCATGTTGCGCGCGACCTGGCGGCAAATCAGTTTATAGAGCTGGATGTGGTCGGCGGCGGCGACAACCTCCGCATAGTTGTAGTTGATTTCGAACTGCGATGGCGCAACCTCGGGATGATCTTTCTCGTTCTGGAATCCCATGGCGCGCTGCACTTCGGCGGTCGTATCAATGAAATTGCGGAGGGGGTCGCCGGGCAGCGAATGATAGTATCCGCCGGTGTTCACATATTCGAATTTGCCAGTCTCATGGTAAGTGCGCTCGGCGTCCGGGCCATTGAAGAGGAAACCCTCGATTTCATTGGCCGCATTCAAGGTGTAGTCGTGTTTTTTGTGGAGGGCTGCGGCGAAGGTTTTCAGGACTCCGCGCATGTCGGCGGCGTAGGGCTCTCCACCTTTGTCAATTACTTCGCCAAACACCATCACCTTGCCGGGCCCGAATATATCCGCGGGGCCCCAGTAGAAGGCGGACCAATCAATGCCGAGACGGAGATCGCTTTCGCGCTGCGCGGTGAAGCCGCGAATCGAGGAGCCGTCGAAGGTCAGATTGTCATAGCTCTTGACCAGGAATTTCTTGTCGTAGTCGAGCATGTGGAGACGGCCTTCGAGGTCGCTGAACATCACGGTCACGGCCTTGATGCGCGATTCGTCGTCGAGGTAGCCCAGCCGCTCGTCCTGAATTTTGCCAGGAGCAACGCGGCCGAGGCGCTCCTTCTTCGCCTTCAGATTCAACTCTTCCAGTTCGTCGTAGGGGATCGCCAGAAAATTCCGCAGTTCAGTTGACATGCCTCTCCTCTTTTGCGTTCGTGTGCTGCCCAGGAATCAGAACGAAATAACTCGGGGGTTACCGAATAGGCTATCGCGTCAGGCGCTGGCAGACAAATAGAAATCGGTTATAGCAGCGATTAGCGGCGGTTTATGCAGCTTTTTCTCAAGTTTGCATCAGGAACGGTGCAGAAGGCGGCTTCGAGCATCGAGCGGCGTGCCTCGAGTTTCGACTTCCGAGCAACTCGGAGCCTGATCGCAGGAGTGCGGAGCTCCTGGCGCGGTTTATTTCGGGGCGTGCCCAGTGGGCGAAGCGCGCCGTGAAATAATCGAATTCGAGGAAACACTCTTGAGTTGCGCGATCTGCGAAGAACGGAAAGAGAAGCGGTTTTGCCCTGCCGTGCATGGGAAAATTTGTCCGCAGTGCTGCGGCGAGCAACGCGAGGTGACGCTCGACTGCCCGAGCGATTGTCCTTATCTCTTGCAGGCAAGGCAGCAGGCACGCGAGCATGCGACGACGCATCGCGCGAGCGCGCAAGATGAGCGGCCCGGCTCAACCGATCGCGAAGGTTCGTTTCCGGAGGTGGAAATCACTGAGCAGTTTCTCTACGAACGCGAGGAACTGATCCTGGGACTCAGCTTCGCGCTGGCGAAGAGCGCCCGCGCCGATCGGTCGCTCATGGACCGCGATCTCATCGCGGCTTTGGGTTCACTTGCGAAAAGCTACCAGACGATGGTGAACTCCAGCATCATCTATCAACCGGCGACGGCCAACGTGGCGCACCAGGGCATCGCTCGCGATGTTGAAACCATGGTCCGGGAATTTCGCGAGGCCGAGAAACAACACATCGGCCACACGCGGCTGCGGGATTCTGACGTACTGAAGGCGCTGGTGTTCCTCTTGCGGCTAGGATTGGGACGCACGTCGGGCCGGCCGAAGTCGCGGGCGTTCGTCGATTTTCTCTTCGCGCAATTTCCTGAGAAGGAATCCGTTATCGCTTCGCCAGGAGAGGCGGCGAGCCGAATTGTTATTCCGTAGGTGGGGCTCGGGAAAGCTTGGCGCGCGCCTATTGATAGGGTATAGGGGTCCTTCGACTGCGCAACTGCTTCGCGTTTCGCGAAACAGTTGCTCCGCTCAGGATGACAACATTTTGTGGGTCGTGGTTCGGAGCGATCGTTTCAGAGCCGGCGAACTGTCTGCCCGCTAGCCAAGGCTGCAAGAAGTTCTCGCGCAGTTTTTCCGAGTTCGGGGTGGCGCGCCTCGGGAGCGATCTCGACCAGCGGTTCCAGAACAAACCGCCGGTGATGCATTGCAGGATGCGGAATTCTTAAGCCGGGCTCATTCACCACGCGATCGCCGAACAACACAATATCGATATCAATCTTTCGCGCGCCTTTGTCGCGCATACGCAGACGTCCCATGGTCGCTTCAACCTGCAATGCAAGCTGGAGCAATTCTCTCGGCGTCTTTTCCGTTTCAATCGCCGCCACGCAGTTCAGAAACCACGGCTGGTCTGGGACATCGACCGGTTGGGTCTCGTATATCGCGGAAACGGCCAGCAGTCGGCCAGCCACGTTCAATTGTGCGATCGCCGCGCGCAGGTTAGTCGCTCGATCTCCGAGGTTCGACCCGAACGATAGATAAACAGATTCAGCCATCGGATCAGTTTCGCGGGGAAAGGCGCGCGAATCCAGAAAAAACTGAAAGGAGCAGTATAAAGTTCTTGACCTTCTGAGTTCGGAAAGACCTGAGGCTTGGGAAGGATGGCCTATTCGTCCGGTACCAAGGTCACTTTCTTAACATCCCGGCAGCCACTAGTATTGAAAATGCCATGAATCTGGAGTCTCTCCTCATCAGCCAGGACGCTGCTTTACTCGGCGTGCTGCGTCCGGCACTGGAGAGGATCTCGGTCGATATTCAGGTTTGCCCGGAGCCGCGGCGCGGCAGAGATTTGCTGGCGCGGTGCAAGTTCGACGCCATCATCATCGACTGTGACGACCTGCCGGAGGGGTTTGATCTCCTCAAGGGTCTCCGCCTCACGCAAAGCAATGCCAAGTCGGTATCGTTTGCGGTGGTGAATGGTAAGACGACCACCCAGCAGGCCTTCCAGGCCGGAGCCAACTTTGTCTTGCAGAAGCCGCTCACGCCGCTGCACGCTGCGCGCTGTCTGAATGCCGCTCTTAATTTCATGGTGCGGGAACGGCGCCGGTACTACCGCCATCCGGTCGATATGCTGCTGCGCATCAGCCTTCCAAACAACCAGGAAATGACCGCCACGGCGACCAACGTCAGCGAGGGAGGCATGGCCATCCGCATCCTCGGCAAGTTGCCCAAGGACGCGCAGGCGCAATTTCGTTTCACGCTCCCCGAGGCTAACCTTACGCTCGAACTCAAGGGCGAAGTCGCATGGGCCGACGGAACCGGCCACGCCGGCATCCGCTTCATCGAGGTTCCGCAGAGCGCACAGCATCAGCTTGAAAAATGGCTGACCGATCGTTTGCAAAAGGAAATGCCCACGCCACTCCAAGGCTACGCAGCGATTCCCTAACCGACCACTTCGCCCTGGCGGCTCACCGTTTCACGAATCCCAGAAAATTCCCGGTACCCCGGCATCCAGTTTGTAACTTGCGCCCTGCCGCCGCTGTGGCACTGTAGAGACACGGCTGGTCGCGCCTGACTCGCCCACGAGCCTCAAGCATGATCACATTGGAAGAAAAAATCGCCAGAACCGAGCGATGGCTACGTCGTCTGGAAGAAGACAAACCCTATCTGCATGTGCGCTTGTGCGCGCTCGGCGCGGAGCACCGGCAGAGCGCCAATGCTTTCGCCGATCGCGTGCGCGCGGAAGCACGAGCCGAACTGCAGCGCCTGCTGGCAGAACGCGCATTGCCCCATGAGTGGAGCGTACCCCAGCCCGCCGACTGATTCGGCGTTAATCCGTACGTCCGAGAGGCTTCCCCTTCGCCCGATTCGGGTTAATTTTCTAATTCAAAAGGGAAATTCCGTTTGACTCATTGCCAACTCGGAAGGTAGCTTGCCCTGTTCGGTCTTTCTATCAACTTCTCTAAGGAGCGCGTAATGCAGCGTCGTGGTACGTCCGGTGTGCTTCCTCTCGTCTTTTTTCTGCTTCTGGTGCTCGTGCTTCCGGTGAAGCTGGCTTCCAGCGCCAATGCTGCCGCCCCGGGTAGCGCGGAGACGCCGGAGTTCAGCGTCAAACAGCATTACACGAAGTATGAATACCGCATCCCCATGCGCGATGGCGTGCACCTGTTCACGTCGATTTACGTGCCCAAAGACACTTCGCAAGCGTATCCGTTCCTGATCAACCGCACTCCCTACGGCGTGGGGCCGTACGGCGTGGATCAGTATCGCAAGACGCTGGGCCCGGCGCCCGAGTTTGACCGAGCGGGATATATTTTTGTGAATCAGGATGTGCGTGGCCGGTATATGTCGGAAGGCAGGTTCGTCGAGATGACTCCGCACATCGACCACAAGAAATCGAAACAGGACGTCGACGACGCCAGCGATCTCTACGACACCATCGACTGGCTGCTCAAGAACGTGCCCAACAACAACGGGAACGCGGGCATCTGGGGCATCTCTTATCCCGGGTTCTATACCTCCGCCAGCATCATCGATTCGCATCCTGCGCTCAAAGCGGCTTCGCCCCAGGCTCCGATGACCGATCTTTTTATGGGAGACGACGCCTACCACGGCGGGGCATTTATGCTGGCGGCGAATTTTGGCTTCTACGTCTTCTTCCAGCCACAGGAAAATCCCCAACTCCCAGCGAAAACTTTCGTGCCCTTCGACTACGGCACTAAAGATGGCTATGAGTTTTATTTGAACGCGGGCCCGATCGGGAGTCTCTCAAAGTATCTGGGGAGCAGGAGCGCGCTCTGGGACGACCAGATCCACCACGACACATACGATGATTATTGGAAAGCGCGCAACCTCGCGCCCCACATGAAGAACATCCATTGCGCCGTACTCACCGTTGGGGGGTGGTTCGATGCCGAGGATCTGCAGGGCCCGTTCTCAACCTTCCACGCCATCGACAAGAACAATCCGGGGATTTTCAACGGTCTGGTGGTTGGCCCGTGGGTGCACGGCGGATGGGGCCGGTTCGACGGCGATCATCTGGGACGGGTGGAGTTTGCCGCCAACACTGGCGAATACTACCGCAGCAACATTCTCTTTCCGTTTTTCGAGCAGTACCTGAAAGGCAATGGCAATGCCGATGGCAAACTGCCCAAGGCCTATGTCTTCGAGACGGGTACCAATGTGTGGAGGAAATACTCGGCCTGGCCGCCAAAGGACGCTGAGCCGAAGATCCTGTATTTCCACGCGAAAGGTGGGCTTTCGTTCGATCCGCCAGCGGAGGAGACGTCATTCGACGAATACGTCAGCGATCCGGCCAAGCCCGTGCCGTTCGTGAACTATGTCGACCAGGATGTGCCGCAGGAATATATGGTGTCCGATCAGCGTTTTGCCACCAGCCGCACCGACGTGGTGGTCTATCAAACGCCGGTTCTGCAGGAAGACGTGACTATCGCCGGACCGATCTCGCCGCGGCTTTTCGTTTCGACGAGCGGCACCGATTCCGATTTTGATGTGAAGCTGATTGACGTGTATCCGTCCGACTATGCGGACAGCAAACTGGACCCGCCCAAGCCAGAAAGAGGTGCGCCCCGATCGGATGTGCCTCCACCGGCATTCGTCATGGGCGGATATCAGCAACTGGTACGCGGCGAACCTTTTCGCGGCAAGTTCCGCCACAGCTTCGAAAAGCCGGAGCCGTTCACGCCCGGCAAAGTGGAAGAGATCGACACGGCTTTCCAGGACGTGAACCACACCTTCCGGCGCGGGCACCGCATCATGGTGCAGATTCAGAGTTCATGGTTCCCGCTCACGGACCGCAATCCGCAGACCTTCGTCAACATTCCGGACGCCACGCCCGCAGACTTCGTGAAAGCCACCGAGCGCATTTACCACACCAAGGCGGAGCCCTCGGGGATTGGGGTGGGGGTGCTACGGGGAGTCGGGACCAGTGAACGCTGATGGAGTATTCACCGTTGTTTCCGATCTTTGTGCGCCAGGGCAAAAGCAGAGCGCGTTTCAAGGTCGGGTACATCAACGGCAAAGGTGAGGTCGTCGTCGCTCCCATTTTTGACGAGGGAACTCGATTCTACGAAGGACTGGCCGCCGTTCGGGTCAAGAGTCGTTGGGGCGTCATCGATGCCAAAGGCGACTTTGTTATTCAACCGAGGCTGTGGGGCTGGTGCCGATTCCGCGAGGAAATTGCCTGCATTTCAGTAAAGGGTAAGTGGGGAATCATTGACCGGGCCGGCAATTTTGTACTTCAGCCCAAGTACGACTACTTAGAGGACTTTAGGAAAGGACGCGCGGTGTTTCGGGTTGGCGAGTTTCAGGAGCGCCAGCGCTGGAGATATGGCTACCTGGACAGAAACGGCTCCGAGGCAATCCCCGCCAAACTCCATGGTGCCGAAGCTTTCTCTGAGGGCCTGGCAGCTGTCAAGCTAGTGAACCTTTGGGGTTACATTGAGCCCTCGGGCATTTTCAAGATCGCCCCGCGCTTTGATGGAACGGGTTCCGGAAAACGTTGGCCCGACACACGCGCCGGCCGCTTCGTGAACGGTCTGGCTCCTGTCTGGTCAGGTCAGGACCATTACAGGTTCATCGAAACGACAGGGGCCTATGCGTTTGAAGGCGTCTTCGACGATGCCAACAGCTTCTCCGAGGGTCGGGCCGTGGTTGGGCGGAATAAGCGATACGGATTCATTGACACCGAGGGCCAGATAGCTATCGAATACAGGTTCACTCTTGCTCGTGATTTCTCGGAAGGACTTGCGAAAGTCAGGGAGGATGAATGGCGTATCGGATTTGTCCCTCCCTGCGGATTCATCAATCTCGATGGCCGGATGGCCATTCGACCTAAATTCTATGGCGCGGAAAGTTTTCATGACGGTTTGTCTCTGGTGACAGCCAAAGATACGATTGGTTACATCGATAGACTTGGAGAATTCGTGTGGCAGGGACCGTTTGTTGAGTACGGTGTCTTATGTTGAATATCAATCGCTGTACCTGTTCGATAGAGCCATCCAAGTAGCCACTGAGTAGGCTATGATGTTCGCCGGGGGGTTGGGATGAGCTCTCTCCTCGATCGCCGATTCCCGCCTTTCGAGCTCTGCGGCGTCATAGCCTTGTTGCTGACCGTGGCCACGGTTACAGCAGCCCAAACGACAGACACTCCCCAACCGTCTAAGTCAACGTCAGTGCTGGGGCAAATTTCGGGACACGTCTACCGCTCCGATACCGGCGAACCCGTCCCCAAGGCACAAGTCAGCCTCTATCCTTCCGATCCCGATACAGCGAAGGCCGCTGGCTCTGAGCGCATCGTGCGCAGCGGAACCGACGGCACGTTTGTGTTTCCTGATCTTCCCGCCGGCGCCTATGGGGTTTCGGTTTGGCGCAACGGATTTTCGGAATTTTCGCGGCAAGAGGAAGAGGATGACCACGGTCAATTTATTACCCTCAAGCCTGGACAGAAGCTGGAGGGTGTGGCCCTGCGCCTTCATCCGACAGGAGTGATCGCCGGGCAAGTCTCCGACGAGGACGGGGAAGCAGTGGAGAGCCTTCGGGTCTACGCTCTGCGCATCGGCTTTATGCCGGGTGGGAAGAAACAGGTTTCCGCAGCCGGTCGGACTGTCACCGACGATCTGGGCAACTTTCGCATGCCGAATCTTCCGCCTGGTTCTTACTACGTGAGCGCGGGCGGTTTGATCGAACATCCGATGGAGGCAATGGCACTCAAACAGAGTCCGACGGGCGGCGTGCAGTACCGCAATACTTTCTATCCCGGAACGTGGTCGCTGGACGAAGCACAGGTGTTGAGAGTAGGCGCTGAGTTAGCTACCAACGACCTCCGATTCACCGTCCCGACGGAAGGAACCTACGCGATCACCGGCAAGGTTCTTCCTGGAGTGGGGCAACCGACACTCAAAGATGCCGAGGTCAGCTGCGAGAGGACAGACGCAGCGGGATACAACTTTTCAGAAGCTGTAGGGCAAAGCGCCCAGATGGAATCAGACCATTCGTTCAAGTGTTCGCCGGTCCCTCCGGGCGACTACACGCTCAGAGTGAAGACGGTCAACACGGGCGTCGAAAAGGAACTGGGGTTTGCATCGGTCCGTGTTATGGACTCCAACGTGCACGCCAACATCGAAGTCGGTCGCGCCGCCGAAGTGCGTGGGAGTGTCGTGGCGCCGCAGGGTCTTTCGCTGACAGGGAAACTCATCACGCTGGAAACCTTCGGGTCGGGCTTTTATCTTCTGCATGAAGCGCCGGGCATCGATTCCGGCGGACGATTCGCCATCACCAACATACCGCCCGGCGAATTCTTCTTTACTGTTTCAGATGCACACGGGGAAAAGTCTGCTTACGTCAAGAAGGCGATCTGTAACGGCCGCGATTATGCGTCCCGAGAACTCATGCTGGCGGTTGGAACCAGCCTCGACTGCGATGTCACTCTTGCCAGCGACACCGGCACAATTCACGGAAAGGTGGCAGACGGCGACAACCCGGCTCCCGGGCTGGTTGTCGTTCTGGTTCCTGAGTCAAGGGAGCTTCGCACGATTCCGCGGTACACCCTTACCGCCAAAACGGATGGCAGCGGTCAGTACAAAATGGCAGGTGTAATTCCCGGGGATTATCTGCTGTTTGCCATCCCACCGAGCGCCGACCAGGAGTATTTTGCCCTGGATTTTCCGGAGCGCCATACCGATATCGCCGAGCACGTCACCGTCGACCCCGGCACGACCCAAGCCGTCAACTTGAAGTCCTCCAAGGTGGAAGCCGAGCCTAGACGCTAAGGCTGGCCGTCGACGCCAGCGGCGGGGCCGCCGCTTCATCTTCGAGCGCGGTTTCTTCCCAATACGACTTGTCGCGCAAAATGCGCGAAACCAGGGCGGTATGCATGGCATGACCGGCGCGGTCGGCCACCACCGAACCCAGAATCTGTTTCCCGATCAGCGCCAGGTCGCCGATCAGATCCAGAACTTTGTGGCGCACGAACTCGTCGGCAAAACGCAATGGCGGGTTCAGCACTTCGTCACGGTTCATCACGATGGCATTCTCGGTAGAAGCGCCGCGGATCAGCCCCTGCTGCCGCATGGCATCGGCTTCATGCAGAAATCCGAAAGTCCGCGCCGGCGCGATCTCCTTCAGATAACTGCCATTGGTCAAGCGCACGCAGAAGCTCTGCTTGCCAATGAGCGGGTGAGGAAAGTTGATCGAATACGCAACCGAATAGACGTCTGCCGGATACACGGCGATGAACTTATCGCCCTCACGCAACTCGATTTCGCGCACGATCCGGAGGTAGGTGCGTGCTTTGCGCTGCTTCCGAATGCCGGCCTTTTGAATCATTTCGATAAACGGACGGGCGCTGCCATCGAGAATCGGCAGTTCGAGATTGTCCAACTCGACGATGGCGTTGTCGATGCCGACGCCGATAAAGGCCGAGAGCAGGTGCTCGGTGGTGGAAATGAGCACGCCCTTCTTCATGAGGCTGGTGGCATAACTGACGCGGGCCACGTTGCGTCCACTAGCTTCGATGGGGAAGCTTTCCAAATCGGTACGGTGGAATACGATTCCCGTTCCGGGGGGCGCGGGTAGAATTCGGAGACTCACCGGCGCGCCGCTGTGGAGACCAATTCCGGTGCAGGCCACAGCCGCACGAA
>Ga0302326_10023866_pt1 | contig 12446 bp, 11 predicted proteins | sample Palsa_T0_3_FD_202264 | JGI IMG/M metagenome (GOLD analysis project Ga0302326, IMG submission 202264) | Peat permafrost microbial communities from Stordalen Mire near Abisko, Sweden - Palsa_T0_3 | ecosystem: Environmental > Terrestrial > Soil > Palsa > Peat permafrost | place: Sweden: Abisko...
TGCTGGTGATCCTGCGGCGGCGATGACGCCGGTCATCCCAATAAAACAACCACGTCGCTCTGTGGCGTCCTAATCGAAGCTGCAAGCCATCCGTTGTCGGATCGCGGTAAAGGATGATGCGCTCGCGCTCATCGAACGCCATCACCGCATCAAGGAAGTTGTCGAGGGCGGCGTCGCTGGTTCCGATCTTGCCGATGGGGAAGTCGGCACGCTGCGGCTTGAGCTTGAAAGGTTCATCCGGGATCGGCGGCCCGAACGGCTCGATTTCCGGCGCGACGCCGGGGCTATCTTCGAGGGGATGGGACCAGTGTTTTGTACGCATGAAACGACCTGCGATTTAGCTGCGCAATATCGCCTCTGTACGTCTTTTGTTTACGGGCTATTTACAAGGGGAAGTGTTGGAAATGTTGGATTTCTTGGTAAACCGGTTTAGCAAAATTTGATTGGGAAGCTGTCGTTCTACCACTGAACTACGCCCGCGCTCACGTCAGCATAACGAAGGGCGACAACGGGCCGCAAGGGCGGTGACGTCAAAAATAGAAACTAGGAGGGGCGCTTGAGCGCAGATGAGCGGCCGTCGTCGCGCTGTGTCACTGCACGCCGCAAAGCCGGGCGCCGGGCGAAGATCGGAAGCATCGCCCGCGTCGGCGCGCCGATCACTGCCGCAATCTCCGCACGGAATATGGCTTATTGACTCTTTACTGATAGTGATATCACTATCAGTCACGGAGGACAGACCCGATGAACGATATTGGCTTGAACCGAACGTTGGCGATTCTGGCTTTCCTGGCCTCGGCGGTCGTTCTTTGCATGGTGGTCGGCATTTTCGCCACCGGCTTTTCGCAGGAATTTTTCCAGCTTTCGCCGTCGCCCGGCGCGGTGGCGGAACAATTGAACGGTCAGCCCGCCCATTCGTTCGGGCTGCGGCTCAATCTCGGGCTCGATAATCTGTTCATCATCCTGTATTGCGCGTTTTTCGTTCTTCTGGCGGTCCGTTTTCGCGGCGTGCTCAGCGCGGTGACGATCGGGGTCGGATTGGCGGCGTTATTGCTCACCGGCCTGCTCGACGCGCTGGAAAACCATCACATCCTTGTTGTGCTCCACGCCTTTCAACACGGTGCGCCGCCATCGGGCGAGGAGCTCAAGTTTCAAATGGTCGAATCGAATCTGAAATTTCACGCCAGTTATGTCGGCTCATTCCTCTTCGCCTTCGGCTTTTTCCGGGTCGGCGGACTGGGCCGCGTCATTGCGTGGCTATTATGGCTCGGCTATGTGCCTCTTGGCATGGTCGCCTTCGCGGTCCCGGCAGAGATGACCGTGCCGTTCGCGCTGGCGCGCACCGCCTTCTTCGTCCTGGCTTTCGCCCTCGCCGGCGTCCATTTTTTGCGCGACAAAACGGCGTCTTCCCCCGCGGCACCATGGCACAATGAAGAAAAAACCAGCGGCGCGCGCGCCTGACCAAACGCGCGGCAAGTTGATCGCCGCGGCGGCAAGGCTGTTCAACAGCGTCGGCTATTTCGGCACCGATTCCAACCGGATCGCGCGCGAGGCCGGCTACGCGCCCGGAACTTTCTATCTGCATTTCCCTGACAAGCTGGCGATTTTTCTGGAAGTCTATGGCCGCTGGGTCGATCTGGAATGGCAAGCCATCGCCACGGTTCTCGCCCCCGATCGGCCGGGCCGGTCGGAAGGCGGCCGGGTCGCCAGGGCCGTTTTGCGGCATCATCGGCAGTGGCGGATGTTCCGCGCCAGCTTGCGCGCCCTGACCGTCACCGACGAACGTGTCCACCAGGCCCGCGTGGCGCAGCGCAAGCGTCAGATCGCGCAGACCACCGACTTGCTGCGTTCGCGCGGCGTGCGCCGGACTCCGGCGCGGGTTTATGCCAGCCTCTTGCTGTTCGAGATTCTGTGCGACGCCGTCGCCGATGGAGATGCCGCAAGCCTCGGCATCAAAGAACGCGATGTTCTTGCACATCTTGCGGCCGACGTCGCGGCGCTCATCGGTCGTCGCGGGTGATGAAGGTGCGCCGCATCGGTGAACCCCGGCCGCGTTCGCCGGCGGCCGCCTAGGCGTAAACGGCGGCGAGAAATTTTTCCATTTCCGCCGAAAGCCGGTCGCCGTCGTGCGAGAGCGTCTGGGCAGAGGCGAGAACCTGCGCCGACGCCGAAGTAATTCCGGTCGCGCCGTCGTTGACTTCGGCGATATTGACGGTGACGTGGGACGCGCTTTCGGCCGCCGCCCGTACGTTCTCGGCCATTTGCTGCGTCGTCGCCGCCTGTAGCTCGACCGCCGACGTGATCGCCGCGGCGATGTCCGAGATGCGTCCGATCGTCGTGCCGATGTCCTTGATCGTCGCCACCGAGTCCTGCGTCGCCGCCTGGACGCCGGCGATTTGCACGCCGATCTCCTCGGTCGCTTTCGACGTCTGCGCCGCGAGCGCCTTGACCTCCTGCGCGACCACCGCAAAACCGCGGCCGGCCTCGCCGGCGCGGGCTGCTTCGATGGTGGCATTGAGGGCCAGCAGATTGGTTTGTTCGGCAATGTCCGTGATCAGCTTGACGACATCGCCGATGCGGCCGGCGGCGCGCGTCAACTGGGTGATCCGCGCGTCGGTCTTCTCCGCCTGCGCGACCGCCTCGACCGCAATCCGGGTCGAGGCCTGCACGTGCCTGCCGATCTCGGCGACCGACGCAATGAGCCGGTCGGTGGCGGATGCGACCGACCGGACGTTCTCCGAGGCCTGGGTCGAAGCCGACAACACCTTGCCGGACAGATCCCGTGTCGCTCCGGCCGTCGCGCTCAAGGCCTCGGCCGCCGCTTCAAGCTCGGTCGAGGAGGACGAGACCGAGCGCACCACGTTCGCCACCGTCGTCTCGAATGCGCTCGCGAGGGCCTGCATTGCGGCTTGCCGCTCTTCGGCGGCGCGCCGCGCGGTCTCCTTCTCGGCGGCTTCCAATTGCTCGATGCGGATGAGCTTTTCCTTGAAGGTCTGCGCGGCGCGGGCATTGTCGCCCACCTCATCGCGGCGTCCGGTATAAGGAACCGCAACGTCCTTGTTGCCCCCGGCGAGCTCCAGCAACACCTCGCCGATGCGTCGGATCGGCCGGCTGATCGCAACGGCGCCGAACACGGCCACGCTGCCGAGAATGGCAATGACGACCAGGCCGATGCCGAGGTCGAGCCGGTTGATGAATGCCGTTTCAGCGTTCGCCTGCGCCTTGCGTTCGTCTGCGGCCCCGATCAACGCGACCGTCGTCGCCTCAAGCTGCGCGTTGATTTTATCGCCAATCTCCGCGCTGCGTTTGACCTTGTCGACGGTGTCGCCGTAATCCCGCGCCGCTGCGGCGAGTTCGCCGACCACGCCGACATAGCTTTTGACGAGCTCGGCGAGCCGCTCAAGCCGTTCCTTGTCGGCCGGATCGCTGGTGATTTCGAGCGCGACCTCGATATGCCCCGCTGCCGACGTCACGTCGGCACTGAGCCTGCTCAGCGCCCGATCGACTTCGCTCGGCGCAATCGCCAGGCGAATTTCCCGCGACTCAAGCTGCATGCTCCGCAGATCGTCGGCCGCGCGCAGCGCCTCGACGGCGGCCAACTGCTTGCTGTCGGCATTAACGCGCTGTAGCGCCGCGCGGATATCGCCGATTTGCTGATTGGCCAGCATTCCAGCGACCAGCAAGACGCCGACGCCGGCCCAGACGGCGAGCTTGGTGCGAATCGAAAAATCAAAAGCTGCCATCAGCCGGTCCCAGGCGATCGCAGCATGATTGATGCGGCTGGTTAATTCGCAGTAAAATCATTCGGTCCGGCCGGGTCAAAATCATTGACCTTGCATGGAAAATCGGCCCGGAGGCGGGAGTCACAGCGGTCCGGACGCGTGGACCGTGTGGGGTGCGGACAACCGGCTCTGACCGGCCGGGGGTGGACGAGCTCCCGGCTCCGCCCGAACTGCCTTCGCGGCGGGGGAGCGCGCTTGATCCGGTTAACGTTTCCTTATCGCGCTTCTTCCAAAGTGCTGGGAGAATCCGGTGCGTCGGAATCGTGGACGGCAACACCGACGATCGGATCGATGGCGATCTCCCACGGCCGGCGTTCCAGGGTACGCATGGTGTCGTCATAGCCGGCCCGCCAGCGCCTTTGAATTCCCTCGGTCGTGAAGTCGATCTCACGCAAATAGTCCTGGTTTCCGACCGGCGCGGCGTTGATGCGCACGATGTGCATGAAGGTGCCGCAGCCATAGCCGGCCATCTCCCTGACTTCCGGCGTCTCGCGCTGGCTTTCGGGCAGCATGCGGACCAGTTCGCGCACCATGCGCCGGAGCTGGTGGATATGCTCCTGACGCGGAATGTGGCTGTCGGCGCGGCTGGCGTATTGAATGTCCAACTGCCGGCTCAGGACCTGCATGACCGTTTCCGGCTCCGCTCCGGCGATCGGGAAAACCTGAACGGAGAACACAACGGAATCGCGCCGCGGATTGTCGTCGAACACCACCTCGATGGGCGTATTGGAGTAGAGCCCGCCATCCCAATAGGGATCGCCGTCGATGCGAATCGCGGGAAACCCCGGCGGCAATGCGCCGGAGGCAAGGATGTGATCGAGCGTGATCGGAAGGCTGCGGCTGTCGAAATAATGCATCTTGCCGGTCCGCACGTTCACCGCCCCCACTGTCAGGCGCGTCTGTTTGGAGCCGAGGCGTCCAAAATCGACGACCTCGCTGACCGTCTTGCGCAGATCTGCGGTCGTATAGAAGGCCGCCTTCTCGATCCCGACCAAGGCGTTGACGCCTTTCCACGCGATCGCATGGTTGGGTGAATAATATCCGGAAATGCCGTTGAGAATCGTCGTGAAGTATGCGGCGGCGTTCTCACCCATATGGCTGAACAACGCGTCGCTCCATTGCGGCTTCCGCTCGACGCGATCCCAGAACTCGCGCAGGCGATCGAGCCGCGCGCCGATATCGTTGCCGGCAATAATGGCGCCGTTGATGGCTCCGATCGAGGTGCCGACGACCCAGTCCGGCTCAATCCCGGCTTCATGGAGCGCCTGATAGACACCGCCCTGGTAGGCGCCGAGCGCGCCGCCGCCCTGAAAGACCAAAACCACCTGACCCGGCAGTTTGTGCGTTTCCCGCACCGCACCGGCGGGTTGGTGTTTGACGTAAATCTGGTCCATGGGTTCTCTCCCCACCAGGGCGACAGCGCATATTTGTGGTGCCGGCGGTCGCGGGGCAACATGCCAGGCGATGGAAGTGAAGTCAGGCCGCGGGCTTCAACGCGCGCTCGGTCATGGTGCCGATGAGGGAGCGGCGATAGGCGCCGGTGCCGTGAATGTCGTCCGGCGGATCGACGGCGGCGCGCGCCGCGGCTGCGGCGGCCGCTATTGTTTTCTCGTCGATCCTGGCGCCGTTGAGCGCATCCTCGACGGCGCCAAGACGCACGGGCCGGTCGGCGGCGCCGATGACGCCGACATGGGCATTGCGCGCCGTTCCATCGTTGTCCTGATCGTAAAACAGCGCAACGCCCGCCAGAGTGAAATCACCCTGACGGCGGGCGAATTCCGCAAAGCCGAAGCGGCGGCCAGCCGGCCATGCCGGCAGGCGAATTCCGGTGATGATTTCGTCGGGCTTGAGCGCGGTCATCAATGGGCCGAGGAAAAACTCCGCCGCGGCGATGACGCGCGTTCCGGCTTCGCCGGTGACGGCGATCGCGGCCTCGCATGTCACGGCGATGCAGGGCATCTCGGCGGCCGGATCGGCATGCGCGATGCTGCCGCCGACGGTGCCGCGATTGCGGATCTGATAATGCGCCACGTGTTCGACGGCTGCGACCAAAAGCGGATGCGCCGTGCGCAACGTCTCGTGGTCGAGAATGTCGCGCCACCGCACCATGGCGCCAAGCGTGATGCCACTGCCGGATATCCTGATCTGGCGCAGGTCCGCCAGCTTGCCCAGGTCGACAATGAGTGACGGCGCGGCGACCCGGAACGCCAACATCGGCACGAGGCTCTGGCCGCCGGCCAGCGGCTTGGCGTCGCCGCCGTGCGCGGCCAACAGCGCGACCGCTTCGGCAATGCTTGTTGGGCGCGCGTAGTCGAAGGGCGGTAGTTTCATGGCCGAAAACGTCCACGCCGAACCGCAGCAAACAGAAAGTGCTGAAAATCTTGGTAGCACCGGGCCGAGAGAGCGGTCAAACGCCCCAGGGCGGCGCTCTCATCTCGACATTGTCCTACCTTCCCGCTAAGCGGGCGGTGCCGCGCCAAGCCCGGAACGCGATCGACGCCCATGCTCAAGACGTTATCTGACAGTCCCCGTCCGTCCGCGCGTTCGCTATGGCCGATCGCGTGTCTGGTCGTTGCGCTCGTTTCGCTCATGGCGGCCGAACGGCCGGCCGCGGCGGCCGGCGAGAGTGCGGCGCCGCCCCGCGCCGTCGTGGTTCCGGGATTTTGGGACCCGCGCCGCCGGCCCGAGCGGCCCGACCTTTCGCGCATCCAGTCGATCCGGTTCCTCACCGATGTGGACTATCCGCCGTTCGACTATGCCGGGCCGGACGGCAATCCGGCCGGCTTCAACGTCGATCTCGCCCGCCTGCTTTGCGATGAGATCAAAATCAGCTGCACCATCCAGGCGCGCCCGTTCGGCACGCTCATCGATGCGCTCAACGACAATCGCGGCGACGCCGTGATCGCCTCGATCGCGCCCAATGCGGAGATGCGCCGCCGCGCCGATTTCACCGATCCGTACTACCGCACGCCCGCGCGTTTTGTGGCGCGCGTCGACAGCCCGATCGGCGACGTGCTGCCGGAACGCCTGGAGCGGATGAAGATCGCCGTGATTGCCGGCACCGCGCACGAGGCCTACCTCAAGGCGACGTTCACCGAGGCCGAAGTGCGGCCCTATCCCAATGCCGAGGCGGCCCGCGAGGCTTTGCGCCGCAAGGACGTCGATCTGTTGTTCGGCGACGGCATCGCGCTGGCGTTCTGGCTCAACGGCACCGATTCCGAAGGCTGCTGCGCCTTCCGCGGCGGGCCATTTCTCGAAAGCCGGTTTTTTGGCGAAGGCGTCGGCATCGCGGTCAAGCGCGGCAACGATCTGCTGCGTCTGACGCTGAATTGGGCGCTTTTTCAATTGTGGGAGAAGGGCAGCTTTACCGACTTGTGGCTACGCTATTTCCCGCTCAGTCCGTTTTGATGTCATGAGCGCCGATTCCGGTCTATGGACTGATTGATGACGACCGCGAGCCTTGAGAGCCTGGCAAATCTGCGCGAATTCGCCGAACAGTCGCATGCCTGGCCGTTCGAGGAGGCGCGCAAGATCGTGGCGCGGCTGAAACGGCGCCCGAAGGACGAGGTCATCTTCGAGACCGGCTATGGGCCGTCCGGCCTGCCGCATATCGGCACGTTCGGCGAGGTCGCGCGCACGACCATGGTGCGCCACGCCTTCCGCGTGCTCACCGGAGACAAGATCAAAACGCGCCTGATCGCCTTCTCCGACGACATGGACGGACTGCGCAAAGTCCCCGACAACGTCCCGAACAAGGAGTTGCTTGAAAAGCACCTCGGCCAGCCCCTCACGCGGGTGCCAGACCCGTTCGGTACGCATAACAGTTTTGGCGAGCACAACAACGCGCGGCTGCGCGCATTCCTCGATCATTTCGGTTTCGAATACGAATTCGTGTCCTCGACGCAATGCTACACGTCGGGCCGTTTCGATGCCGCGCTCCGGAAAGTTCTGGAGCGCTTCGATGCGGTCATGAACATCATGTTGCCGTCGTTGCGCGCGGAGCGCGCGGAAACGTATTCGCCATTCCTGCCGATCTCGCCGCGAACCGGCGCTGTTTTACAGGTGCCCGTGATCGCTCATGACGCCAAGGCCGGAACCATCACCTACCAGGATCCCGAGACGGCCGAGAGCGTGACCACGCTCGTCACCGGCGGGTGCTGCAAATTGCAGTGGAAACCGGACTGGGCGATGCGCTGGGTTGCGCTCGGCATCGACTACGAAATGGCCGGCAAGGACCTGATCGATTCCGTCAAGCTGTCGGGCGAAATCTGCCGCGCGTTCGGCGGCGCGCCGCCGGAAGGATTCAACTACGAGCTTTTTCTCGACGAGAACGGCCAGAAAATCTCGAAGTCGAAGGGCAACGGACTCACCATCGAGGAATGGCTTCGCTATGCGTCGCCGGAGAGCCTGTCGTTCTTTATGTATCGCGAGCCCAAAGCCGCGAAGCGGCTGTATTTCGACGTCATCCCGCGTCACGCCGACGAGTACCAGCAATTCCTCGAAGCGTATGAGCGGCAGGCGCCGAAGGAACGGCTTGGCAATCCGGTGTGGCACATTCACTCAGGCGCGCCGCCGAAGGCAGACAATCCGGTCACGTTCGCGATGCTCCTGTCGCTCGTCACCGCGTCGAACGCGGAGAACGCCGAAACCCTGTGGGGCTTCATCGGCCGCTACCGGCCGGGCGTCACCAAAAGCACGCATCCGCATCTCGCGGCGCAGGTCGATTACGCCATCCATTATTTCCGCGACTTCGTGCTGCCGGCGAAAAAATTCCGCGAGCCGGTTCCGGCCGAGCGCACAGCCCTGACCGACCTGCGCGACGCGCTCTCGCAACTGCCGGCGCACGCGCCGGCGCAGACGATCCAGGACGTGGTCTACGAAATCGGCCGCCGCGAGCCGTTCCTCGACCAGAAGAAAAAAGCCAAGGACGGCAAGCCCGGCGTCGCGCTCGACTGGTTCAACATGCTCTATCAGGTGCTGCTCGGCCAGGAGAAGGGCCCGCGCTTCGGCTCCTTCGTGGCGGCCTACGGCATTCAAAACACCATCGACATGATCGACGGCGCGCTGGCGCGCTCGGGGTGATCCATTTTGTTCACCGTCACCTCGGTCGCATCCTTCGAGGGCCGCTTCGCGGCCACCTCAGGATGACGGATCAAAAATTTTAGCTCGACAAGCTGAGGCGTCATGGCCGGGCTTGTCCCGGCCATCCCGATTCGCGAAACTCCGTGTGTGCGGCAGTTCTACGTCTGCATTCTTGCCAGCGACCCGGTGGAGCGCTCTACGTGGGCGTTACCAACGATCTTGTCCGCCGCGTGTACCAACACAAAAAGAAGATGGTCGATGGGCATACGAAGCAATACGGAATAGATCGTCTCGTGTATTTCGAAATCTACGACGCGGCATATCAGGCGATTCAACGGGAGAAGAATATCAAACATTGGCCACGGGCGTGGAAGACGCGACCTATCGCAAAGGAAAACGACACGTGGCGAGATTTGTATGAGGAAATTGCACGACCATAGCCAGATCTATCGGGATGGCCGGGACAAGCCCGGCCATGACGTCGATTATGGTGACCGCGCATTTACCTGCCCAAATGACTCGCCGCGAGGCTGACGTGGGCACGGCGCTCCCCTTTGCCCACCCTACGGAGTCATCACTGACTCGCCCACAAAATCCGCGCGATCCACAGCACGTCGGCGGCGGCGATGGTGCGGTCGGCATGCTCGGTGTTGAGCGAGCGCAGCTCGATCGATTTTGCCGTCCGCCGCGTCAGCTCCTTCGCCATCACTTCGCCGCTCCGCGTTTTGACCACGACGCGGTCGCCGCGGCGGATCGGGGCTGACGGCGACACCAGGATGACGTCGCCGCTGCGGTAAGCCGGCTCCATCGACTGGCCGGATACTTCCAGCGCATAGACATGTTCGTCGCTGACGGCGCGAAAGGCGATCGCGTCCCAGCCTTCGCCGGCCGGGAAACCGCCATCGTCGAAATAGCCGCCGCTGCCGGCCTCGGCAAAGCCGAGCAGCGGCACCGGCCCGGTCGCAGTCGGGTCGCCGGAATTGATCAGGCCGACGAAAACATCGAGCGGCGTGGCGGTCGCGGCCAAAGCTTTGGCGATCGACTCGGTCGAAGGCCAGCGCGCGCGGCCCTCCGCCGTGATGCGCTTCGATTTGTTGAACGTGGTCGGATCGAGGCCGGCGCGCCGTGCCAGTCCTGAAGCCGAGAGATTGGCCCGGGCCGCCAGGCGATCGATGGCCGACCAGACCTGTGCGTGGGTGAGCATCATCGCCCCGTTAATGCCGAGGCGATGATAGGAATTATTGCCTGCGCCCTCAAGGCCCGCGCACGCCGGGCGCCGGCGAACGACAGGGCAGGGCGGCTTCGGCGCTGCCGCCTTGAACTGGCGATATCGCGCCGATAGGGTCGCGCGCCGGCCGCGGGACTTAAAGGTGTGACCACGATCTACAAGATCTGCGAACAAGCCCTGTGGCGTAAAGCCGAAGCCGAGCGGCGGTTTTTCGGTGCACCAGCCGATCTGCGCGACGGCTTCATCCATTTCTCGACCGCCGCCCAGCTTGCCGGGACCGCCACGAAGCATTTCGCCGGAGCCTCGGATTTGGTCCTGGTCGCCGTCGAGGCCGAGAGTCTGGGCGCGCCATTAAAGTGGGAAACATCGCGGGGCGGCGATCTTTTCCCCCATCTCTATGCCCCGCTTTCGCTTTCGGCGGTGCGATGGGCGCGCCCGCTGCCCGACGAAGTCGACGGCCGGCGATCAATTCCGGAACTCGACGCGTGATCGGCCCGTTCGAGCGTCTGGTGCGGCCGCTCCTTAACGCGCTCGATCCGGAAGACGCTCACGGGCTCACGTTGCGGATGCTGAAATTCGCGCCGCCGCTTCGGGCCGTCCGCGACGACAGGCGGCTCGCGGTGCCTGCTTTCGGGCTGAATTTTCCCAACCCGGTCGGGATGGCGGCGGGATTTGACAAGAACGCCGAGGTGCCGGACGCGCTATTGCGGCTGGGCTTCGGATTTGTCGAAGCCGGCACAGTCACGCCGCTGCCGCAACGCGGCAACCCGCGCCCGCGGGTCTTCCGTCTTGAGGCCGACGGCGGCGTCATCAACCGGCTCGGCTTTAATTCGCAAGGCGCCGACGCCGTTCTCAAGCGGCTTGCCGCGCGCGCGACAGCCCCCTCGCTTTCCTTCCCCGCAAGTGGGGGCGGCATCGTTGGCATCAATGTCGGAGCAAACAAGGACACGCCTGATCGCGTCGCCGATTATGTGCTGCTGATCGAGCGTTTCGCCTCGGTCGCGAGCTACGTCACCGTGAATGTCTCTTCTCCAAACACGCCCGGCCTGCGCGCTCTGCAACAGGCCACCGCGCTCGACGATCTTCTTGTGCGCGTGATCGATGCGCGCGAGCGCGTGGCGCAGCAAGCGGGCCCGACTCCGGTGCTCCTCAAGATCGCGCCCGATCTGTCGCTCGCCGAACTCGATGATGTCGTCGGCATCGCCCGATCGCGCCGGGTCGACGGCATAATCGTCGGCAATACCACGCTGGCGCGGCCGCCGGGCTTGCGCGAGACCAAGGCGGCCAAAGAGCCGGGCGGGTTGTCGGGACGCCCGCTGTTTTCACTGTCGACCCGCATGCTGGCCGAGACCTATGTGCGGGTGGAGGGTGTTTTTCCGTTGATCGGCGCCGGCGGCATCGATTGCGGCGAAGCCGCGCTCGCCAAATTCCGCGCCGGCGCAAGCTTGGTCCAGATCTACTCGGCTTTGGTGTTCCGCGGCCTCGGTCTTGTCGCCGAGATCAAGGCCGCGCTGATCGCCGCACTCGAGCGTGACCGCCTCGACGGTCTGGCCGAGCTTGTCGGCCTCGACGCCGCGGCGGTGACGGCGGAGCCGTGGCCGGGATGATCCCGGCGCGGCTAAGAGCCCTGTCGGTGATCGTCAAATCGCGTGAGCGCCGCGGCTCCCGGCGACGGCGCGAGGACCGGCTGAAGGGCGGGCACAAAGCGGCGCCGCTCGCGCCGGGCCGGGATCGCGCGATAGACTTGCTTGGTCGCTTCGACAATGTGAACGCCGGCAAAGGGCGCCGAGATCGTCGAACCGGTGCGCTCCCAGGCCACGGCAGAGCGCAGGAACCAGCCACGCGCGATCGGCGGCACGTAGAGCGCCTCATCCCAGCCGGTCGGCGTGAACCAGGTTTCGCGCAAAAGGTGGGTGATCTGCGAGCGTGAATAGGGCCAGCCGTGGCCGAACGGCGTCGTGTCCATGCGCGCCCACAATCCGCGCCGGTTCGGCACGACCGCGAGCAATCGCCCGCCACCGGCCAGCACGCGCCACACTTCGCGCAACAGCTCGACCGGGTCGGTCGAATTTTCCAGCGCGTGTACCAGGAGGACCCGATCAACCGCCGCATCGGTCAGCGGCAAGTCGTCCTCGTCGACCAGTGCGGAGAGCGCGGGCTTCGACGACGGCCAGCGCACGACTCCCTGCGGCGCCGGCATCAAGGCGAGACAACGCTCCGCCTCCTCGCGAAACAACCCGAGATAGGGCGTGGCGTAGCCAATGCCGAGCACGCGCAACGACGTTGTATCGGTCCATCGCGCGCGAATGCCACGGCTGATGAAGCGCCGGGCCACGGCGCCGAGCCGCTGAGCGTAG
>Ga0302326_10023869_pt1 | contig 12445 bp, 6 predicted proteins | sample Palsa_T0_3_FD_202264 | JGI IMG/M metagenome (GOLD analysis project Ga0302326, IMG submission 202264) | Peat permafrost microbial communities from Stordalen Mire near Abisko, Sweden - Palsa_T0_3 | ecosystem: Environmental > Terrestrial > Soil > Palsa > Peat permafrost | place: Sweden: Abisko...
CAGCCGGTCCATCGCGTCCTTGTTTTGATCAAGAATCGCGTAGGCCGACTTGTACGCCGAGTCCACCAGCTGCCGCACTTCGCGGTCGATCTGCTGCGCGGTCTCTTCGCTGAAGTCGCGGTGCTGCGAAATTTCGCGGCCCAGGAAGATCTGCTCTTCCTTCTTGCCGAAGGCCATCGGCCCAAGGCTGCTCATGCCATACTCGCAGACCATGCGGCGTGCCAAGTCGCTGGCCCGCTCGATGTCGTTGCCCGCGCCCGTAGTCACGCGATGCAGGTAGATTTCCTCCGCGCAGCGTCCACCCATCAGGATGGCCAGCTGCGTTTCGAGATAGTCCTTCGTCACCGTGTGCTTGTCGTCGACCGGCAACTGCATGGTGACGCCCAGCGCCATACCGCGCGGAATGATGGTCACCTTGTGCAGCGGATCGGCATGCTCGCGCGTCGCCGCGACCATGACATGTCCAGCTTCGTGATATGCCGTGACGCGTTTCTCTTCGTCAGTCAGCAACATGCTGCGACGCTCCGCGCCCATCATGACTTTATCTTTAGCGAGCTCGAAGTCGTACATCAGCACAGCCTTGCGATTGTGACGAGCAGCAATCAGCGCAGCCTCGTTCACCATGTTCGCGAGGTCAGCACCGCTGAATCCCGGCGTGCCGCGCGCCAGAACGCGCAGGTCGACATCCTCCGACAAGGGAACTTTCTTGGCATGCACGGCGAGAACTTCCTCGCGCCCACGCACATCCGGACGATCTACAACAACACGCCGGTCAAAGCGTCCCGGGCGCAGCAGCGCCGGATCAAGAACGTCAGGCCGATTCGTCGCAGCCACAAGTATCACGCCGTCATTGGATTCAAATCCATCCATCTCGACCAGCAGCTGGTTCAGCGTCTGCTCGCGCTCGTCATGTCCGCCGCCCAGGCCGGCACCTCGATGCCGTCCGACCGCATCAATCTCATCAATAAAGATGATGCAAGGCGCGTTCTTCTTGCCTTGCTCAAACAGGTCGCGGACTCGGCTGGCGCCGACGCCGACAAACATCTCGACAAAGTCCGAGCCCGAGATAGAGAAGAACGGCACATTTGCTTCGCCCGCAACTGCGCGCGCCAACAGCGTCTTGCCCGTGCCCGGAGGCCCGACCAACAGCACGCCCTTCGGAATGCGTCCGCCCAGCTTCTGGAACTTCTGCGCCTCGCGCAAAAATTCGATGATCTCTTTCAGCTCTTCCTTAGCTTCATCGCAACCCGCCACGTCCTTGAACGTGACCTTCTTCTGCTGCATGCTCAGCAGCCGCGCGCGGCTCTTGCCAAAGCTCATCGCTTTATTGCCGCCGGCCTGCATCTGCCGCAGCATAAAGAACCACAGCGCGCCGATAAAGATAATCGGCGACAGCTGAATGAGCCACGTCAGCCAGTTATTGTTCTGCAGATCCTTATACGTGATCTCGACGCCATGGGCCCGCATCGAGTTGATCATGTCCGGATAGTTCGCCGGCACCGTCGTGTGGAACTGCGTCGTCTTGTCATTGCGATACGAACCGCGGACGTCGTTGTTCGTCACCGTCACCGTGCCGACGTTGCCCGCCGCTACCGCATCTTCAAATTTCGAGAAGGAGATTTCCTGTTCCTTTACCCCGGCGGTGCTCCGTTGCACCAGCATCCAGAGCAGGAACACGCTGCCCAGGATGGCCATCCACAGGACGATCGTTTTTACTGTCGAATTCACTGATCCCTCATTTTCTGCACTTCTGATACCACTCAGAACGACAAGTACGCTCGGTCAGATGCTGTCGTTCCATTCACATCTGTCTATATATCGGTTGATCTATATCTGATTAGACGCCGCAAAAAGGCAAAAGCTCCAGCCTCCCCCAAAACGCCCCCGGGGAGCTTTCGCTGGCTTCTCCTCATTTTACTCCGCGGTACCGAATCCAGTTGTCTTTCTCGGCAGATTTGCGTAACCCGAACAGGTCAGCGCCACTATTCTTCCAGCTTCGAGTCCCCAAATGGCTTTTGATCACCGATTGCGAGCCAGAATCCCAATGCGGTAATCGCCAGAATGGCCCCGACGGACCACAAAGTCTGCGGCAACAGCCAGCTGGACCAATCCCGACCCCAGGCCGAGCAGTCCGCCAGGTTGGAAACAAGAGCAACCGTCATCACCGCCACCAAACCTACCCGCACAAATAAGTAGGCCTAGGTCACCGCATAGCCAATCGTCACCAGCACCGCCGGCAGCAGCGCGCCCCGCGCGTCCTCCTGCACAACGTCGGCCAGCACCAGCAAAACAAAGCCCACCCATTTTTTCCGGAAGACCACCAGGAATAGCGTGAACAGCACCGTCATCAGCGCCGCCGCTGTCAGAGCGTCCGCGACGCGAATCAGGGTAAATGTCACGAAGTCTCGAAATCCCGCCAGCGTCTGTCCGGGGAAAACGTCCAGCGTCGCGCCCTGCATCCGCCCCCATTCCAACGCATGGCCGGTTTGCCACCAGATGCCGCAAAACACTCCGAACGCAGCGCCGACCAGAATCTCTTTGCGAACTGCAGGACTGCGCCAACGCCCCTGCAGGATCAACGACGACGCCACCAGCAGTTGTGGCACCCGTCAGCACCGTCCCCGGCGCCATCTGCTGACCGTCAGAATTTGTAACTCCGCTGGAACTTTTTGGCCCGCTGGAGCCGACCCGCGCCCCGCCCGCGCCATTGCCATGCGGCGACTGCACGACAGTGTCTGCGCTCGACTCATAACCCGACACAGCAGCCGGCGCTCCAACCATCGTCGGCTCGCTCCCCGAAGAGGCACAAACCGGACACCGTTCCTCGACCGTCTCTCGCCACAGCCTGGACAACGTGCCATCCGTCGAGTGCCCTTTCAAATCCTGCAAATTTGAGGCGCCGCAACCCTACCCTTTCTGCCCGGCAGAACAAACCCTCGACCACCCGGCCATCCGCAATACTCACAGCCGCTGTTGCAAACCATTCATCGCCCGTTCAACGAAACGTAACCTTCGCCCCCTAACCTCCGAGTCACTTCCCATGTCGGAGGACATATTTTTCATGGAACTTCTGCGTAAATCACTAGCCCTCACTGCCTGCGCGTCCCTGTTTCTTTCCGGATGCGGACAATCTTCACCGAGCGGCCCGCTGCCAGTTACAACGCAACAGCTCGCCATCAAGCACGTCGTCGTCATCTTCGACGAGAACATTTCCTTCGACCACTATTTCGCGACCTATCCGACGGCGCAGAACAACTCCGGCGAGCCACCGTTTACTGCGGCCACGGGCACGCCAACGGTGAACGGCCTGAGTGGCGCGTTGCTGACCGCGAATCCGAACTCGACCAACCCGGCCAATGGCGCGGGCGCGGTCAATCCCTTCCGCCTGTCTCCGGCGCAAGCTTCAACCTCCGATCAAGACCACGACTACACTCCAGAGCAGATGGCCTACGACGGCGGCGCGATGGATCTTTTCCCCGAATCCGTCGGTACTCCGGACACGACGATGTCTGGCCCCGGCGCAACCACTGGCATGACCATGGGCTACTTTGACGGCAACACTGTCACCGGCCTCTGGAATTACGCGCAGAACTTCTCCATGAGCGACAACTCTTTCGGCACCACGTTTGGCCCGTCGACAACCGGCGCGATCAACCTCGTCTCCGGCCAGACCAACGGCGTCTCCCACACCCTGAACGGCACCTCGGCAATCGTTGCTGACGGCTACGGCGGTTACACCGTTAACGGCGACCCCGATCCGTACAACGACATCTGCGCTGGTCCGACCAAGAACCAGGTCCAGATGTCCGGCAAGAGCGTTGGCGATCTGCTGACCGCTGCCAACATCACATGGGGCGCGTTCATGGGCGGCTTCGACCTGACGGCGACCAACACTAACGGGACTACCGGTTGCAATCGCTCCACAACGTCAGCTGTCACCGGCGTTACGGAGACCGATTACATTCCCCACCACGCCTGGTTCCAGTTCTACGGCACCACGCAGAACGCGAACCACGTTCGTCCGGCGTCGGTGAAGGCGATTGGCACCAACGCAGATGGCGGTGCCAACCACCAGTACGACATCAACGATTTCTACGCTGCTGTCGCCGCTGGCAACCTGCCTTCGGTCAACTTCCTCAAGGCTCCGGGCTATCAGGATGGTCATGCCGGCTACTCTGACCCGCTCGACGAGCAGGCTTTCATCGTCAACGTCGTCAACACCATCGAGCAGAGCAGCTTCTGGAACTCGACGGCCATCATCATCGCCTACGACGACTCCGACGGCTGGTATGACCACGTCAACAACGCCACCGTCAACGGCTCCGCCACCGCGGCAGACGTTCTCAACGGCAACGGCATCTGCGGCAGCCCCGACACCGCCCTCGCCGGCACCAGCGCAACCACGCTGCACCCGGGCGGCCGCTGCGGTTACGGTCCCCGTCTGCCGCTGCTGGTCATCTCTCCCTGGGCCAAGCCGAATTTCGTCGACCACACCGTTACCGACCAGAGCTCGATCCTGCGCTTCATCGAGGACACCTTCCTCAGCAGCGCTCGCATCACTGGCTCGTTTGACTCCGTCGCCGGCCCACTCACCAACATGTTCAACTTCAGCCAGCCCGAGCCGCAGAACACGAACAAGCCGATTCTTGACCCCACCACCGGCGAGCCGGGCAGCTAACCAACTCGCATTTACACAACCGCAACACTTCGTCACTATCCTGAAAAGCGCGGGACTCGTTCCCGCGCTTTTCTGCGTGCATAGATGTCCGTGAGATCCATTCGTGAAAATTCCCCGCCGCAAATTCCTGACCATCTCCTCCGCCGCTGCAGCAGCCGCGCTGTCGCGCCGCGCCGCCAGCCAGCACACCAGCATGGCCATGCCGCATCCCGACTCAGAAAAAGCCGTCCCCAACCGCCCCCTGCTCGACCTCTCGCACGTCGCGAAGTACGTCGACCCGTTGCCCGTCCCGCCAGTCTTGCAAATGCAGGGCACGCACCCCGACCCCGAACATCCGCGCCGCCGCCTGCCTTACGCCGAAGTCGTGATGCGCGAAAATTACGTCCATATCCATCGCGACCTTCCCGCCACCCGCGCCTGGACCTACAACGGCTCCGTCCCCGGCCCCACCATCCACGCGCACACCGGCCAGCCGCTCCTCATCCGCTGGACCAACTCGCTCCCCTACAAACATTTCCTTCCCGTCGACCACAATATTTGTGGCGCCGAAGTTACCAATCCCGAAGTTCGCTCCGTCGTCCACCTCCACGGCGGCAAGACTCCGCACGACAGCGACGGCTACCCCGAAGCCTGGTACACCCCCGGCAAATCCGCGCTCAATCGCTACCCCAACCAGCAGAACGCCGCCACCCTCTGGTATCACGACCACGCCATGGGCATCAATCGCCTCAACACCTATGCCGGCATGTTCGGCTTCTACCTGCTTGACGACCCCGCCGAGGCTCATCTCAATCTGCCGAGCGGAAATTACGACGTCCCCATCGTCATCGCCGACCGTCTCATCGACCGCGACGGCCAGTTCTTCTACCCCACCTCCGGAGTTCCCGGCGCGCCCTGGGTGCCGGAAGTTTTTGGCAACGCCATCCTGCTCAATGGCAAGCTCTTCCCCTTCCTCGCCGCCGAGCCGCGCGCTTATCGCTTTCGCCTGCTGAACGCAGCCAACGGTCGCTTCTTCAACCTAACGCTCTCGAACGGTTACAAATTTCAGCAGGTCGGCTCCGACCAGGGATTGCTCGCCGCTCCCGTTCCGCTGGACACGCTGACCGTCTCTCCAGCCGAACGCATCGAATTCGTAATCGATTTTGCACAAATGCCCGGCCAGACTTTAGAGCTCCGCAATGACAACCAGCCCATCATGCAGATAAAGGTCGCCGCCCAGCCCCCAGCCCAAACGTACTCGCTGCCAGCTGCACTCCGCACCATCACTCGCATCCCGGAATCGGCCGCCATCCAGACCCGCCCCGTCACCCTGCACGAAATCGTCACCCTCAAGGGCGAGACCATGCGCATGCTCCTCAACCGCAAGGCCTGGCGCGATCCCGTCACCGAAACGCCGCGACTGGGTACAACGGAAATTTGGGAGCTCATCAACCTCACCGAGGACTCCCACCCCGTTCACCTGCACCTCGTCCGCTTTCAGATCCTCGATCGCCGCAAGTACGACATCTTCACCTACCAGAACCACAAGCGCTTCCTCTGGACAGGCCCCGTCGTGCTGCCTGAGCCCGGCGAAACCGGCTGGAAGGACACCGTCCGTGCCCATCCCGGCATGGTGACGCGCATTATCATCCCGTTTGACGGCTACGCCGGCCGCTACGCCTGGCACTGCCACCTCCTGGAGCACGAGGCGAATGAAATGATGCGTCCGCTCGAAGTTCTGCCCGCCTGACGTCTACCTGCTCAAAAGATAGTCGCGCCTCTGGCGGCAACCTTTCGCCTTTCTCGCATCCCACGATAACCAGAAGGCAGACCCTCTGCCTCACTTCAAAAGGAGCCTCCCCCATGTCGTATCAGAAGCCACGCACCAGACTTTTCGCACTCCTTGCCGCCGCAGCCCTGCTGCCGCTCGCAGCCATTCCGTCCAACGCGCAGTCTGCCAGGCAACTCCTCAGCGGTTCCACGACCCTCGCTCTGGATAGCGGCCTCGTCACCGGCCTCACTGACTCCGGCGTCGTCGTCAGCAGCAATGCCCCTGCCACGCTGAACGGCACCACCGCCGTCTTCCCCGTCGTCAGCGGCGGCGTTGACCAGGACACGCTGACCGGCGTCGTCTACCACTCCGGCGGTATCACCTTCACTGCTTCTGCAGAGAACATCGTTGTCACTGTCAGCCAACTGGCTCTCGTCAACGCGCTCTCCGGGCAGCCCGCGCAACTCTACGGCCTCGTTACCGTGAATGGAAAAGTTGCCGGCCTTTACCCGCTCTTCAACATCACCACGCGTGCCTCACTGCCGCTCTCCGGTTCGACCGTGACGCTACCTGCGATCCACGTCACGCTCTCCTCCCAGGGTGCCAGCCTGCTCAACAATGCCTTCGGCTTCAACGGCTTCTCCTCCGGACAGGTCATCGGCGTCGCCAGCCTGCAGGCCGCAGCCACCACTTACATCGTTCCCAAAACCCAGCCCGTGCAGTAACGTTTCCACAGCAAATAAAAAGAGGCAGTGCCAACTTGGCCTGCCTCTTTATTTGTCGCCAATTTGTAACTGAAACAGTTTCTAATTAGTTCAAGGCTGCCCGCTGCATCGGCTTCCCCGGCTCCAGCTTCTTCAGCCGCTGCTGCGCCAGCACATACGTATCTTCTGCAGCGGAAATATCATCCGGCTGCTTCTCCACCTTGCGATATGCCGCCGTCGCTGCGTCCGGCAGCCCGTACTGCTCATAAATCATCCCGAAGGCAAACCACACCGCGCTGTCCGGCGTATCAATCGCATCCGCCTTCATCCCCTGCAGCAGCAGCTGCCGCGCATCTTCCGTCTTCCCCATGTCCGCGTACAGGCAGGCCAGCGTGTGCATAATGGAAAAATTATTGCTCTTCGTCAGCAGGTTGGCCTGCTGTGCCGCATGCAGCGCGTCCTGGTCCACCGGCCCGTCAAACAAGCTCAGCCACGCCAGGCTGTTGTAATCGGTCGCTGTCGCCTTGCCCTCATCCTGCAACGTCTTCAGATAGGTCTTCGCCTGCCCATACTGGTAAGCAAACGCGTTCGCCTGCGACAGCGTCCGCAGCGTAACCGCATCATTCGGCTTCAACGCCAGCGCCGCGTCGCCCGCCTGCTTCAATCCCGCAACATCGCCAAGCTGCCCCGCCGCATTCACGTAGTAAAACAGCGCCGTCTCCGATCGCGGATGCTCCGCCAGCAGCGACTTCGCCAGCGCCTCTGACTTCTTCCACTCGTGCATGCCATACCACGACTGCAGCATCAGCATGTCGTAATCCAGCTTCTGCGTCGCCGGAGCCGCGGCCCGCGCCTTTTCCATCGCCGGCAGCACAGCCTCGGCTGAATCCGAGCCCGCGATCAGCGCGTAGGCTGCCACCCGCATCCTGGCTGCATTTGCGGCCGCATCCGGCGGCGCAGTCGTTGCTCCAGACTCATCCCAGAACCGCGGCAGCAGCGGCCCCGCCAGTGGATCATCCGCATCTCCGCGCTTTACTTTCTCCCGCGCCCAATCCAGCCACTGCTTCGCCGCCTCAAGATTTCCCGCGTCGAGAAAGGCCAGCACCTGGTTGCCGTTGTCACGGTTCGGCGGATCATTCGTCAGCAGCCGATATCCTTGCGGCGTCTTCACCACGTACGACACCGCCGAATCTTCTCCCAGCGTAGTCGCAGTAATCCGGTAGCCGAGCGCGTCCGAGCCCTCCACTGAATACCGCGCCGACCCGATCGTCACGTCCGCCAGATTGTCCGGAGTCAGTCCTTCCCCCTGCGACGCGCTTCGGATCTGCGCCTCCACCTGCCGGTAATACGTCAGCATCTGCCTGGTCTGCGCCTTGGACTGCATCGTCACCGGCGAAAAAATCTGCGGCAGCATCGCCTCCGTAATCTCCGGCCGGAAGCCGAGCAGTTTAAATTCCTGCACCGCGCGTCGCGGATCGCTCACCGGAAACAGCGCATCCTCATACGGCTGCAGCGACCGGAAAATATCCACCTGCCGCTGCCGCAACGGCGCATCCTGCGCGTCATTCACGCCAGCTTCGAATAAATCCGCAGCCAGCGCATACTTCCGTTGCCGCACCAGCATCTGTCCCGCTTCGCCCAGCGCCTCGCTGCGTCCCTGGCTGTCTTCGGCGTCGCGCTCGGCCTCTTTCACGCCATCTTTCGATCCGGAAATTGCAGCCGCCGACGCAATCGCCACCGAATTCCGGCTCCGCGAAGAATTCAATTTATGTGCCGCTGTCAGCGCCTGCTCGTAGTGCCCGGCGTAAAACAAATCGAACAGCGCGTTCTCGTCATACTCATGGCCAAGATTTTTATCCTGGCTGGTCGCCGCGCGATACTGCGCTACTGCCGCGTCCAGGTCCGCGCCCTTGCCAAAGCGCTCCGCCTGCGGATTGAACTCATACAACACGGCCAGCGAGAAGCGCGTCGGCGCGTCATCCGGCTCCAGCTTCACGGACTTCTTATATGCCTCGATCGCCCCGGCGCGATCAAATCCCGGCGCAAACTTCCGCCCCACCATGTCATAGCTCAGCACTTCGCCCTGGTTGCGAAACGCCAGCGCCGATGCGGGTTCCAGCTTCACCGCAATCGCGGCTTCCTCCCGCGCCTGCTCGCCTGCGCCCGCCTGCACCAGCGCCATCGCCAACTGTATATGGTGTAGCGCCTCCTTCGGATGCCGCGCAATCAGCATCCGGTACAGCGCCAGCGCTTCCTTCACGTGCCCGCCAGCCAGCTCCAGGGATCCACCCTCAGCGAAGCGCACCATCACCGGCTCCGCAGAGCGCCGCTCATAGATTGCCTGCCGCAGCGCCATCGCCTCTTTCGGCGAATACCGCCCGCGCACCGTGTCGAACTTCAACTGCACCACCACCGCGCCGTCCGGATCGATCTTGTAGTTGGTCTCCAGCACCGCCGGACCCATCTGCTCCTTCTTGTCCGACGGCAGCTCCCGAGGCTTGAATCCCAACGGCGGCACAATCTTGTACTTCCACTCCGTCACAAACGGATCGAACAGATAATCATCCGTTCGCGCATTCTCCTCGCGCTCGGATTCTTCCTCCGTCGCCGACTTGTGCTTGTTCGACTCCGGCGGTGTCGAGAAAAACCATTGCGGCAGCCGGTTATACAGCCCGCCAAGCGGCAGCGCGACATCCGCATCCTGCAGACTCGAGTAGCCGCGCTTCGCCTTCTCCATCATCAAGCTCAACTGGAACTGCTGGCTCAAGTCGCTGCCATCCGTGTGCTCGACCTTGTTCAAATTCTCTGCCGAGTACACCGCCTTGACGTAATTCTCCAGCTCCTCACGCTCGCGCTTGGACTCCGCGCCGCCATACCGCGCGCGATAAAACTCGTCGATCAGCCCATGCGTCTCGGAAACTTCCTCCACCTGCGCCGGCCCGTTCTCCGCCATCGTAAACGTCCGCTTCTCCACCAGCAGATTGTTCTCCGGCTTGGCCAGCGGCGTCGTCGTCAGCTGAATCGTGCCCTCGCGAATGATCAGCGCATGCCGTCCGCGGTCCGGCGGCGGAATGTCTCCGACCTGCGCAAACTCCGCCGTCGCATCAATCCAAAGCTCGCTGTCGTTCGGCCCGTCTCCGGCCGGCACATACACAATCGCGTGATCAAACAGCCGCATCCCCGGCAGCAGCGGATCCACATCCTGCCCCGAGCCCGCATTCAGCAGCACCAGGTACGCCGGAATTTTCGCCGCCCGCAACATCGACACCAGCAGCGTCGCCTTGTCCTTGCAATCGCCGTAATGCCGCTTCATCGTCTCCGCCGGAGGCTGCGGCGTCAGCTTGGCCTCGCCAAATTCGACGCCGGTATAGCGCACCTGGCGATGCAGCTCGCGCACAATCGCCGTAATCGTCTGCTGCCGGTCAGCATTCTTCGGCAGCTTCGGCAACATCGCCGCCGCTTCTTCGGGATGGATGTTCGGCTCCGACATCGCGCGATACCGCTCCGCCACTTCCTTCCACGAAGCCGCAGTAGCAATCTCAATCTCAGGAACCGGTGCCACATCCGGCGGCAGATTCGGCGCAATCTGCTCGATCGCCTCCAGGTTGTCGCGCTCAAAAGTGAGGCGCACGACCCCGTCCTTCTCTTCTTTCTGCGCCATCACGTCGCCCAGCTTGCGCACTTTGTACCGCAGTGACAGCGCCACCGGCGCCTCCGCAGTTACACGCGTCTTGTAAACAGGAAATGGCCGGTTCAGATATTCGCGATACACCGAGCCGGTAGAAAAAAACGGCGCCGTATCTTCCACTACCGTCAGCTCTTCGACGATCGCGCCCGGCGTCAGCCCCGGCAGCGGCCCTTGATACTCTCGGTCGTCGTCGTACATGTCATCTTCCCCGGCATGCACCGGCGCGTCGCTCAGCGTCTTCTCATCCAGCGTGTAGACCTTCGCATCCGGCGCAATCACGCGCGCACGAATCACCGGCCGCTTCTGAAACCAGGGGCTCCAGCCCGACCCAACCGACGCCCACGCCTCAACACCAGCCGGCGTCTCCACGCGATAAACAACGTGGTCCGTCAAAACAGCGCGCTGCTCTTTGTCGAGAACAATCCGCCGGTCGTCCAGCAGCACAGTTATGTTGGTCTGCGGAGTCGCAGGAATCGCCGCGGCCGCCTTCAACACCGCAGCTGGATCCGCCGCCAGCGGATTGCCATCCCAGGGCGCCGCCTCATTCACCACAACATTCGGAGCTGGACTACTGCTGGCCGCATCTCCAGCCGTCGGCGGCGGAGCAAGACGCGCCTGCGCCAGCAGCCCAGCGGGCGAAACCACCGCCGCCGCCAGCACGAAAATGCGCGCGAAAACACTCAAAGAAAGCATCTGGGAAGTCTGTCCAACGGTGACACAGCCGGTGCCCTCAAGACAAGCCAATTCCCCTCACCGATACTCCGCAAAGGTGTCATGCCTCGCCCCTATGGGTCCAAGCCCCATTACCGGCTGGTTTCGAACCCGGCGGTCACTCGATCACTGATATTTCGTCAGACAAAAATCCGGGCCCTCGGCCGCCAATCCCCAGCAGGCCTTCTGCGTCGCCTTGCGAATCTCATCGCAGGAATTTTCCTGCGGATTGCACGCCGCCTGGCTTCCCTTCACCACTTTCTGGCACTCCTCCACGAGCTGCGCCGTCTCGCCTCCGCCCGTCGTCATGCAGGAGTTGGACTCCATCTTCGCCGCCCGCGCTTGGTCGCCGCCCTTCTCATTCCCCGAGTAGCGATGCCCATTCACTTCCTCCGGCTCAATCACCTTCCCGCTCGCGTCGGTAGTAATACAGTTCGGCCCCGTCCAGTGATAGTCCACCAGGTGCGTATCTGAATCCGTCGACTTGCAAGGCTTCGGCTTGTCCGATTGATAACTCGCCGGCCGGTAACCCGCCGGATCCGGATTCCCGCCATTCTGCTTCGCCTGCTGATACTGCGAATTCGCCACCAGCTTGTTCCACAAGCTGGCTTTCTTTTTCTTCGGAGCCGGAGTGCTAGCCGCGCCAGTATTCGTCGCGTCCGTAGTCGTTTCGGCCGCGGACGAAGTATCCGCCGGATCAGCAGCGCCGACCGACACCGACCCACTCGACGAACTCGAGCTCGACGACGACGAGCTCGCCCCCGAGGTCTGCGTGTGGGATTCGTAAGTCCCCGCCTGTGCCCGCGCGGGCATCGAAGCCCATCCAATAAAACACGCGCACAAGGTGATCACGGTCCAAGACTGCTTCATAGTTCTCCTCTTTCAAGTTGGAAAACCAACTGGCAAATCTGTAA
>Ga0302326_10023870_pt1 | contig 12444 bp, 14 predicted proteins | sample Palsa_T0_3_FD_202264 | JGI IMG/M metagenome (GOLD analysis project Ga0302326, IMG submission 202264) | Peat permafrost microbial communities from Stordalen Mire near Abisko, Sweden - Palsa_T0_3 | ecosystem: Environmental > Terrestrial > Soil > Palsa > Peat permafrost | place: Sweden: Abisko...
CCTTGTGGTTCCCGGCATATTTGCGGCGCGTGACCACTTCGCCTCGGCCTCGGGCGCAAGCGCCGCTGAGCTGTACTGTTGCCGCACCTTGCGGACAATCTCCCTGCACGACACCCTCAGCGGCCAGGTGCGGCCGCTGCAGCCGCGTCGGCCCGGCTACGCCGGCATCTACGCCTGTGGCCCCACGGTCTACGCCCGCATCCATGTCGGTAACGCTCGCCCCTTCGTGGTCTTCTCGCTGCTCAAGCGATTTCTCGTCCATGAGGCATACAACGTGACTTTCGTCGCGAACATAACAGACGTCAACGACAAGATTTATGACGCGGCCGCCGCCGCCGGTGTCCCGAGCGCACAGCTCGCCGCCGAGATGGCTGCGAACTACATCGCCGACACCGGCGGCCTCGGCCTCGGCCGGCCTGATCACGAGCCGCTGGCGAGCCAGACGATCGGCGAGATCGTCGATCTGATCGCTCGGCTGATCGAGCGTGGGCACGCGTACGCGGCTGACGGCGATGTCTACTTCGCGGTTCGCTCCTACCCCGCCTATGGGGAGCTGTCGCATAGAAACGTCGACGCGATGGACCAGGGCGAGGAGGTTGAAGGTGCGGCGCGCAAGCGCGATCCGCTCGATTTCGCGCTGTGGAAGGCGCACAAGCCCGGCGAGGACACCGCGTGGGATGCCCCGTGGGGACGTGGCCGCCCCGGTTGGCATATCGAGTGCTCGGCGATGGCGCAGTCGCTGCTGGGCGTCGACTTCGAGATCCACGGCGGCGGGTCCGATCTGATCTTCCCCCACCACGAGAACGAGGCCGCCCAGACTCACGCCGCGTGCGGCGCTCCGCTCGCGCGCCTATGGGTCCACAACGGCATGGTGCGCAAGGACGACGAGAAGATGGCGAAGTCGGTGGGCAACGTCTTCCTGCTGCACGAGGCGCTGGCCGCGCACGGCCGTGACGCGCTGGTGATGTACTTCTGCGGCGGCCACTACCGCCAGCCGGTGGCCTATGACGATGAGCGACTCGCCGAGGCCACCGCTCGCGTTGCGCGGGTTCGCGAGGCGGCAAGGGGTCTGCGGGACGGGCCGAGCCCGACGTGGTCCGCGCCGCTGCGTGAGCGGTTCTTCGACGCGCTCGCGACGGACTTCAATACTCCCCGCGCTCTCGCGGCGGCGTTCGACTGGGTGCGCGAGGCCAACCGCGCCGACGAACCCGCCGGCGACGCCGACCTCCGCGAGATGCTCGATGTGCTCGGTCTGGCGAACCTCGTGCAACGGCAGACAACAGAGACCCCGCCGGAGCTCGCGGAGCTGCTCGACGCGCGCGAGCGGGCGCGCGCGGCGGGGGACTACGCAGAAGCCGACCGGCTGCGGGCAGAGATCCGTGCGTCCGGGTGGGAGCTCAGGGACGGCCCCGCCGGGCCGGAATTACTACCGCCGAGTTGATCGTCTACGGCCGCAACCCGGTGCGCGAGGCGATCCGTGGGCCGCGGACCGTCTCGCGGGTGTGGGCGACCAAGAACGCTGCACGTGAAGGCTGGGTGGAGGCGGCCCGACCGCTGGTGGTGGCGGCCGAGGAGATCGAGGCGCGGTGTGGGTCGCCGGCGCATCAGGGCGTGTGCGCGGAGGTGTCCGAGTACGTCTACGCGTCCGCCGACGATCTGCTCGCCGGCCCGGATCCGTTCCTGGTCGCGCTCGACCAGGTCCAGGATCCGCAGAACCTCGGTTCGATCTGCCGCACCGCTGAATGCGCCGGGGCCTCCGGGGTCGTGATCCCGGAGCGCCGCTCAGCCGACGTCACGCCCGCGGTCTGCAAGGCCTCGGCGGGCGCGGTCGAGCACATTCCTATCGTCCGGGTTCGGAACCTCGCCGACTTCTTGACCGCGGCCAAGGCGGCCGGCTGCTGGTGCTACGGCGCCGACGGGGCCGGCAGGACGAGCTACACCGACGTCGACTATGGCGGCGGCGTCGTGCTCGTGCTCGGCTCCGAGGGTCAGGGCATTCGCCCGCGGGTCGCGGCGGGCTGCGATGCGCTCGTCGCGCTGCCGCTGCGTGGGCGGACCGAGTCGCTCGGCGTCAGTGCAGCAGCCGCAGTGCTGCTTTACGAGGTGGCGCGCGGGCGGGGCGATCGCAAGATCAGTGCCATTCCTTGACATGGGTGCGTTGCTATGTCAAGCTCGCGCCGAAGATAAGGATAAACCTGAGCTTTAGGTTCGGGAAGGTGCGGCTCGCCTAGGCGGACCGAATCCAATCAAATAAGGTGCGGCGCCAGGGGAGGTAGCCCGCCACGAACTCGAACGACCCGCGTGACCGCGGGCCGCCGAAGGGACTTATCGTGGCCAGACTTTCAGCCTCCTCTCAGGCTCAACCTCAGCTCGAGGATGGGTACCTGATCGCGCTCGCGAAGCAGGGGCATGCAGATGCGTACGATCGCATCGTTCGCCGTTATTACGGCTTCGTCCGACTCAAGGCGTCGTCCTACTTCCTCGCCGGCGGCGACTCCGATGACCTGATCCAGGAGGGCCTGGTGGGGCTCTACAAGGCCGTTCGGGACTACCGAACCGATCGTGAGTCGAGCTTCCGGAACTTCGCCGAGCTGTGCATCACTCGTCAAATCATCACGGCGGTCAAGACCGCGACTCGCAACAAGCACGCACCGCTGAACCAGTACATCTCGTTCTCATCCTCGCCGGCGGCCGCTTCGGGTGACGGCGAGCCAACGCTGGATGAGGTCATTCCCGGCTCGCCCGTGCACGACCCGGTCAACCAGGTGATCTCCTCGGAGGAACTGCGGGCGCTCGTCACCTGCATCTCGACGGCGCTGTCGGAACTCGAGTCGCGCGTCCTCGCGCTCTACCTCGACGGCCGTTCCTACGAAGAGGTCGGTCGCCGCATCGGGTGCGACTGCAAGACAGTCGACAACGCGCTGCAACGAGTCAAGCGCAAGGTCGGCGCGCACCTGAGCGAGCGCAACGTCGCGGCGTAAAGCGGCGTCGCCTGCACGCTCGCGCGGCCTGTCGGTGTCTCCAGCACCACGGTAGTCATAACGATGTCCGGTTGCGGACTTCTACGGATGACTTCCGCGGTTCTCTTGCCGATCCTAGACGAAGGGGTAGGTCAGGGCCGAGCAAACGAAACTGGAGAGCAGAACCAGATGGGTGTGCATGAGGTGGTTGTCGCCACTCGCAACGAACTGACTCGGCGCGGGTGGTCTCAAAACGATTGGATTACCACGGATGGGCGCGTCTGCATGTTCGGTGCTTATCTGTGCGGACAGCAGCTCGACGTCGACTACGCGACGACCCGCGCCGTCTCGTTGACCGACAAGGGCGCACGCGAGCTCGCTTGCGCTCTCGGATTCCGCTCGGTCCAGGACACAATGCTCTGGAACGACGCGCCTGGTCGCAAGATCGAGGACCTGCTCGCGCGGTTGGACGCGGCGGTCAGGAAGACCGCTCCACTCCCAATCGATCCGCTGATCGGCGTACCCGGATATGAGATGCTCGGGTCGGCGATGGTGGTGCCGCGGGGAGTATGGACTCGCGCCTGGCGCACAGCCGTGGCGTGGATCGGCTTCGGTCGAACCGGCCGTCGCGTTCCACTCCTTGCGAGGATCTTCAACCGACTGCGCAGCCGCCGCGAGCGCGCCGCGCTCGGTGACCAGCTTCTGGCCACCGCGACGGCAGAGCCCACCGGAGAGCTCGTCCTCGAAGGCGCCGGCACCGCCTGATCTGGGTGCGCCGCGCCCTATGGGTGCGCCGCCGCCAGGATCCGCCCGAGCGTGGGCGAGCGGCCAAAAGTCGAGAACGCACGGAAGCGGTAGAAGGCGCGGTGGTCCGGGCCGTGGAAGTCCGATGAGCCCGTGCACAGCAGCCCGAGCTCGGCGCATCGGTCCGCGACCAGGTTCGTCTGGATCCGCGTGTGGGTCGTGTAGAAGCCCTCGACGCCGTCGATTCCCAACGCGCGGAAGCGGTCGATCGTCTCTAGTACATCGGGCGCCGCGTTGATGTCCCAGAACGGGTGCGCCCAGACGGCGAATCCGCCGGCGTCGTGGATCGACTCGATCGCATCGGCCACGCTCGGTAGCTCGCGGGGCCGGAACGCGGGGCGACCCTCGATCAGGTAGCCCTTCAGAAACGAGGACATGTCGCTCCGCCCCTGGTTCGCCAGGCGCGCCCGGTTGCCTGGATGCGCGACGACGGCCTCGGCGATATGAGGCCTGCCGATCGACTCGTCCTCGGCCTGGCGGCGGCGAAGCCCTTCGTCGTCGAGCGCGAAGCCCAGCCCGCGTAGTGCGTCGACCATCGCCCATGCGCGGCGATCGCGGTCGGCGCGGTAGCCATGAAGCCGGTCCCCGAAGTCGCGATCGAGGTGATCGATGCCGTAACCGAGGATGTGGAGGTCTTTCCCGCCGCGATCGACGGCGGAGATCTCGACGGCGGGGACGACGTGGATCCCGTGCTCGCCCGCTGCCTGAACCGCCTCCTCGACTCCGGCCACGGTGTCGTGGTCGGTGAGCGCGAGTAGCTCCACCCCTCTCGCTGCGGCCATTGCGACCACCTCTGACGGCGCGAGCGCGCCGTCAGAGTGATGCGAATGGCTCTGGAGGTCGAAGGTGGGAGGTTCCCCGGGCAAGAGGCGAGAGGGTAACGGTGGCGCAGGCCGGATTCAGCTCGGTTGCAGCGCGCGGGCGAGTAGGAACAGCATCGCCACGAGGAGTGCGGGCGCGAGCGTGAGGCTGGGAATCACGTCGTCGTGCCCGATCCCAGACGCGGCGATCGCGACGATCATGGTGATCGCGAGGGCAAGCGCCACGGGCGCGACGACCAGGCGCATCGCGAGCAGCACGCCCCCGGCGGTCTCGAGCACCCCGGCGAAGATCTCCAGGGCGGACGGCCAGGGGAGCCCGAACGTGCGGAAGGCGTGCAGCTCCCAGGCGTGGAAAACGAACTTGACCAAGCCCGCGAAGACGAAGATCACTCCGGTGAGGATGGCCACCTTGGTGGCGACCGGATCGCGACGCACTTCCGTATCAGGCCCGACGACCACCAGCTGGACGATGCCGGCGCCCGTCAAGGCAGGGGCCGGCGCGGCATGTGCGGTATCGGGATTCACGCTCAGGAGACTGCCAGACCGGAAGGCCGAGCGTCAACCGCGACTCGCTTCGCAGACCGTAAGCACCGGGGGACCGCCGCCATCAGTGCTACCGTTGAGTTGCGGGCGGCGCCGTCGTTCGTGAGGTTCTGCTTTCAGGCGCGCTCGCGATCTCGGCGGTCGAATCTCCTCAGATGACGCGTCGCCGTCAACGGCGGCGCCAAAGGAGACAGATGCGCGCTGAGGGATTAGCCGGCTTCGCTTGCAGTGGCCGCACCGCTGCCCCGCCGGTTGGTGCGTCCCGTGCTGCCGGCGTCCCTCGCGACCCACGAGAGATCGGAGCAACACCATGAAAACGACGCGTGAGCGTGCGGAGGAGCGTCGGCTGGCCAAGCTCGAGGCCGTACGCGAGCAGGTGGCCAGCGGATCGCTGGTGATCCGCGACATGACCGACGAGGAACGTCGCCGCTACCCACCGCGCCCGGTCAAGCCGCGGCGGGGTTCATAGGTGCCAGGTATGCGCCAGCGCGAAGGTCTGATCGCCAGGGTCCGACAGATCCGCCTCGCGACTGCGGCAACCGATGTGCGCTCGTCGGGGGAGCCAGAGACGCCGCCGACGCTCCGAGGGCTGGAGGTCCGGATAGCCCATCTGGAGGAGCAGCTGAGAGGGCTACAGGACTCGGTGCACCGCGAGAATGTGCGCCACGCTGCGCGGCTCGCCGAGCTGGAAGCACGGACGGAGCCGGCTGCGCTCGCCGTCGCGCTGAGCAAGGACGCCCGCGAGCGCGGGTTGTGAGCCCGTGACGACGTTCTTCATCCCGGGGATGAACGGCGTCAGGCAGGCGACCGAGGACGCCTATGCCGAGATGCGAAGAGGCGTCGAAGCGGAGACGGGCCTGCGCCTGTGCGACCGCAGGATCCTGCAGCTGTGGTCACGCCGCGGTGGTGTCGACTGTCGTACCGAGGTGGGCCGGCCCGACCCGGTCAACGGCGGGACGGTGCTTGCGATCTTCGATGTAGGCCCGCGTCAGCCGTTCGTGGTGCAACTCGACGCGGGTCAGGGCAGGATCTGCGAGGTCCTGAGCTCGCACGCGTACTCGGTCACCGAGTTCGAGGCCTAGCCGGGGTCAAGGACCGCCCCGGTCACCGAGTTCGAGGCCTAGCCGGGGTCGGCCCCGGCCCCAAACCTCATCGCGCCGTCCTCAATCGCGCCGAACCTCAGGTTGAGGATGTCCCTCGGATAGTTCTGGTAAAGCCGCCACGGCGCTTTCGTCCCCTGCTTGGGGAGCTCGTCGATCGAACGGAGCACGTAGCCGGAGGTGAAGTCGATGAACGGGCGCTCGGCGACCGACGGATCTCGCACTGGCATGCACTGCCTGTATCCGTGCGCGTCCATGTGACGCAGCAGCCGGCAGACGTAACCGCAGGTCAGGTCACACTTGAGCGTCCACGAGGCGTTCGTGTATCCCAGCGCGAGTGCCAGGTTGGGTACGCCGCTGAGCATCATCCCCTTGTAGGCCATCGTCTCGGAGAGCTTGACGTCCCGGCCGTCGACGGCGACCTGCATGCCGCCCAGCGCCAGCATGTTCAGCCCGGTGGCGGTGACGACCAGATCGGCTTCCAGCTCGGCACCGGACGTCAGAGCGAGGCCGCTCTCAGTGAACGTGTCGATGTGATCGGTGACAACCGAAGCGCGGCCGTGGCGGATCGCCTTGAAAAGGTCGCCATCGGGTACCAGGCACAGGCGTTGATCCCAGGGGTCGTAGCTTGGCCTGAAATGCGTGTCGACGTCAAATTCAGGCGGCAGCTGTCGCGCGACGGCCTTTCTGACCAGGGCTTTCATCAGCGCGGGCCGCCGCCGGCTGAGCTGGAAGCTCAGCATCGTCACGAGCACGCTCTTCCAGCGCATGATCGGATAGGCGACGCGGGCTGGGAGGACGCGGCGCAGGCGACCCGCGACGGGGTCCTCGGCCGGCAGGGAGACGACGTAGCTGGGAGAGCGCTGCAGCATCGTGACGTGCTCGGCGCTCCGGGCGATCGCGGGGACGAGCGTCACGGCCGTCGCGCCGCTGCCGATCACGACAACGCGCTTGCCCTGGTAGTCGATGTCGGGGGTCCAATGCTGGGGGTGCACGATGGTGCCGGTGAAGCGCTCGGTGCCTTCGAAGTCAGGCGTGTAACCCGCGTCGTAGCGGTAGTAGCCGCTGCACATGAGCAGGAAGCCGCAGGTGAGATGCACGGTCTCGTGCGAGTCGCCGACGCCGCCGCCGCCGCGCTCCACCTCCACTGTCCACTGCGCTTCCGCCGTCGACCACTCGGCGCGCACGACGCGATGGTGGTAGCGGACATGGCCGTCGATTCCGTACTCACTCGCAGTCTCACGGACGTAGCTGAGGATCGAGGCCCCGTCGGCGATCGCCTTGGCTTCCGTCCACGGCCGAAAGCTGTACCCGAGCGTGTACATGTCCGAGTCCGACCGGATGCCGGGGTATCTGAACAGGTCCCACGTCCCGCCGATGCCGTCCCGCGCCTCGAGGATCGCGTAGGTCCTCTCGGGACAGCCCGACTGCAAGTGGCAGGCGGCGCCTACGCCGGAAAGGCCGGCCCCGACGATCAGCACGTCGAAGTGTTCGAGCGACATCATTCAATTAAACTCTGATGGCCGTCGCGCCCGGCTTGCGCTACGCGAACGGCCCGCTTGGCAGAAACGGCCGCAGCCGCCCGGGCCGGCCGCGAACGCACAGCGCTCCGGCGGCGCCGTCGTCGCAGGCCGCCAGGAGCCACACTCCGTGACCGGGTGTGGCCACCGCGAACCCGCGGTCGGCCAGGCGCAGGAGCCTCCCGCCGAGGCGAAGCGCGAACTCGATCTCGGTTGTGTGCGGCGCGCCGCGGATGTCGCGCGAGATCGCCTCCAGCGCCTCGAGGTCCGCGGCGCCTCCTTCGCGTACCTCGGGGTCGGACGGCGGCAGCTTGCGCCGGTCGAGCGGGCCGGCAGCTTCGAACGTCGGCAGCAACGAGAATCCGGCCAGCGCGTAGAGCCTCAGCGCGCGCGGATCGCTCAAGCTGGGAATCAGGCTGGCATCAGTGCCGGCGTCATAAGTCAGCGCGCGTTCGAGCAATGCGCGACCAGCGCCGGTGGTCTGTGCCGCCGGCTCCACCGCGAGCAGCGACAGCCTCGAGCGCGCCGATCAGGGAAGACGACACCACGCCCACGCAGGCCCGTAGCTCCGGGCTTGGTGCAGAGCGCGCTCAGGCCACGGCACATCCCATGCCCATTGCCAGCTCGGGTGGACGCTCGCAACGGGCATGGGGGTGGCCGCACTCAACGGCGCGGCGGCGCGGATCGGCTAGGACCGCACCGTGTCAGCGGGCTGCGGAACGATCCGGATGTAGGGCCGCGGCGACTCCCAGCCGTCGGGATAGATCTCCCTGGCGGCGTCATCGGAGACCGAGCCGGCGATGATCACGTCGTCGCCCTGCTGCCAGTTCGCCGGCGTCGCGACCTTGTGCTTCGCGGTGAGCTGGAGAGAGTCGATGACGCGCAGCACCTCGTCGAAGTTCCGGCCCGTCGTCATCGGATAGATGAGGATGAGCTTGAGCTTCTTGTCCGGGCCGATCACGAAGACGTTTCGCACCGTCTGGTTGTCTGCCGGCGTGCGCGTCGTCGGGTCGCCCTCGACCTCGGCCGGCAGCATGCCGTACAGCTTCGACACCTTGAAGTCGGCGTCGCTGATGATCGGGTAGTTCGGCGCCGTTCCCTGCGTCTCCTCGATGTCGTTCGCCCACTGCTCGTGCCTGTCGAGCGGGTCGACCGAAAGGCCGATTACCTTGACGCCCCTGGCCTCGAACTCCGGATTGATCCTGGCCATGTAGCCGAGCTCAGTGGTGCAGACCGGGGTGAAGTCCTTCGGGTGCGAGAACAGGACTGCCCACGAATCGCCGATCCAGTCATGGAAGCTGATCGGGCCTTCGGTGGTCACGGCCTCGAAATCCGGTGCCGTGTCTCCAAGCTTAAGAGCCATTCTTTCCCTCCTGCGGTGGTCATGACATTGTGGTCCGGTAGTGCCACTAGATCGGCACACTAGCTACCTGAAGACCTGGGGCGTTCGGCCCCCTTAATCAAAGCACATGATCTCGATCATGATTATCGGTTTTTCGTGGGCGCTTCCGGGCTCGCGGGCCACCTTCGCAGGCGCTCGATCGCGCGGTGAGCGCCCTCGAGGCGAAGTCGTCGGGGCCGGCGCGTAACCTCCGGTCCTGCGCCGTGCCGTGACACGAGAGGAGGAGCAGTGGTCGCGACGATGCGCCAGTTCGAGAACCAGCGATCGGCTGCGCGCCATGGCGCGGCGGCGATGTCGGCTGCCGCGAGGCCGTGACTCCGCTCGAGATCGTTACCTGGGGTGCCGGCGACGCCGTGTTGCTCGTTCACGGCTCGCAGGCCGACGGACCGGCGACGTGGGCTCATCAGCGCCCGCTGTCGGAGCGCTGGTGCCTGAATGTCGTGCAGAGGCGAGGGTTCGGTTCGAGCCCGGCCGCCGACGGTGAGGATTTCGAGCGCGACGCCGACGATCTCTGCCGGCTGCTCGAGGAGCCGACACACGTCGTTGCCCACTCCTACGGAGCGATCGGCGCGCTGCTCGCAACGACCCGCCGGCCCGGCACCGTGCGCTCGCTGACGGTGATCGAGCCAACGTGCGTAACCGCGGCGATGGACGACCCTGAGATCGCCAAGGCGGTCTCTTACCTAGCCGACTGGTGGCTAAACGCGCCCGCTGATCCCCGCGAGTTCCTCACGGAGTACGGTGCTCTACTCGGCGTGCGAGCAGCCGGTCTCGACGACGGCTCGCGTGGACTGCGTGAAGCCGCACGCCGCCTCCGCAGCTGTCGACCGCCGTGGACGGCGGAGGTGCCGTGGGAGCGCCTGGAGGCGGCACGGGTTCCGACGCTGGTGGTCTCTGGCGGCCATTCGCCCGCGCTGGATGCCGTCGCAGCCGCGATCGCCAGGATGACCGGCGGCGGGCACACGGTCATCGCCGGCGCCGGGCACTCCGTGCAGCGGGCCGCCGAGACATTCAATCCGGCGTTGGAGCGCCACATGCGCGCCGCGCGGCGTCAGGCGATGTCTGGTCAGATCGCGTAGGCGGGGCGTCGTGGACGGCACCGCCGCCTCGGTTGAGCTCTTGGCCGGAGCCGAGACCGTTCGGATCACGAGCCCCGACCGCGTGTACTTCCCGGCCCGAGGTGAGACGAAGCTCGATCTGGCCCGCTACTACCTCAGTGTCGGCGACGGAATCGTGCGCGCCCTGGCCGAGCGGCCCTGCATGCTGCACCGCTTCCCGCGAGGTGTCGAGGGCGACAAGGTGCACCAGAAGCGGATCCCGAGCGGCGCTCCGCCCTGGGTCGAGACTGTCCGGGTCGACTTCCCGTCGGGCAGACATGCTTACGAGCTGTGCGTGACCAGGCTGGCAAGCGTGATCTGGGCCGTGCAGATGTCCACCGTCGAGTTTCATCCGTGGAACTCACGGCGGGCGGACATCGAGCGGCCCGATGAGTGGCGGATCGATCTCGATCCGATGCCGGCGTGCAGCTTCGAGACAGTGCGCCGCGTGGCGCGCGTCGTCCACGAGGTGCTCGATGAGCTCGGCGCGGTCGGCTGGCCGAAGACCTCAGGGGGATCGGGACTCCACATCTACGTGCGAATCGAGCCGCGATGGGGGTTTGCCGATGTGCGACGGGCGGCGCTCGCATTTGCGCGCGAGGTGGAACGCCGTGTCCCGCAGCACGTCACGACGACCTGGTGGCGCAAGGACCGCGAGCTCGACAAGGTGTTCCTCGACTACAACCAGAACGCTCGCGACCACACGATCGCGAGCGCCTACTCGGTGCGCGGGGTTCCCGATGCGACCGTTTCCACCCCGATCGCGTGGGATGAGATTGACGACGTCGTGCCGCAGGAGTGCACGATCGCGACCGTACCGGGCCGCTTCGCGAAGCTAGGTGATCTGCATGCCGGAATCGATGCCGCAGCGTTCTCACTCGAGCGTCTGCTGGAGTGGGGGGGCCGCTAACGGCGTCAATCCCCCATGAACTCGGCGTCTCGGCGTTCCTCGAAGGCCTTGAATCCGCGGCGGACGTCCTTGCTGATCAGGAGGCGAGCGAGCTGTCGATGGATTCGCCCAAGCGCGGCGGCGCTGCCGTGCTCCTGAGAGTGGCGCACGCTCGACATGACCGCTTGGACGCCGAGTGGGGCCTGTGCGGCGATTCGCTCTGCGAGCTCCATCGCCGCCGGCCGGCACTGGTCGGTCGGCACCACCTGCTGGACCAGGCCGATCCGCATCGCTTCGGCGGCGTCGAACTCGTCCCCGGTAAGCAGATAGCGGAAGGCATTGTGCGTGCCAACTGCGAGCGGCCAGCGCACCGTTCCGCCGCCGAACGGGAACATCCCGCGGCTGACCTCTGCCTGGACGAACGTCGCCTCCTCGCCGGCGACGTTTACCTGTGCGCACAGCATCAGCTCGATTCCGAGCGTGAAACAGCGTCCGTGCACGGCGGTCACGATCGGCTTGGGACATGGCGACGTCGAGACTCCCCATGGGTCCACGTTGCCCTTAGGGATCATCCCGCGGACGATCTCGAACGGAAGCGGCAGCGGCCTGAGGACGGTGGAGAGGACCTCGGCCGGCAGGCTCCGGGCGAGCGAGCCGAGATCGAGGCCGCTCGTGAAGTACCGACCCTCTGCCCACAGCACCCCGCAGCGCAGCGCTCGGTCCGTGGCGAGCTCGGTATAGGCGGCCGACAGCTGCCGGATCACGTCGACATCGACGGCGTTGAGCTTGTCTGGGCGGTTTAGCCCGATCATCAGAACGTGCCCGCGGCGCTCGGTGACGACTACATCGGACATAGCGATACACAGTACCGCATTTACTACGCCCCTGTAGCTTCGGCGCTCTGGTGTGGTCAGGGGGTCGCCCGGCGCGGCGGCGTCTGGTACACGACCCGCCGTCCGTGCTTACCTAACACGTCAGAGCGTTCGTGCGTCACGCCCAACACAGCCAGATGCCCAACCGCCGAGCCCGTCGGCGATGAGTGCGACCCCCGCATTGCTCGCGGCCTCCGCCGGCGTTGGGTTCGGCCACGCAATCCTCCCCGATCACTGGGTACCCCTGGCCGTGATTGGGCGCACACGCCGGTACCCGCTGTCCAAGGTCGCCCGGCTCTCCGGGCTCGCCGGCGTCGCACACGTCCTCATCTCGATCATCCTCGGCGCGGTGATCATCGCGGTCGGGCTCCAGTTCCGGTCCACGGTCCAAAGCGCGCAGGACACGATCATCGGCTGCCTGCTGATCGCAACCGGC
>Ga0302326_10023872_pt1 | contig 12444 bp, 7 predicted proteins | sample Palsa_T0_3_FD_202264 | JGI IMG/M metagenome (GOLD analysis project Ga0302326, IMG submission 202264) | Peat permafrost microbial communities from Stordalen Mire near Abisko, Sweden - Palsa_T0_3 | ecosystem: Environmental > Terrestrial > Soil > Palsa > Peat permafrost | place: Sweden: Abisko...
ATTAATGCTCCGGTTCGTATAGGACGAGCCGTCGTGCTGCCAGGCGACTTAGTCCTGGCCAAGACGGACGGGGTTATCTTTATCCCGGCAATCATGGCCGAAGCTGCCGTGAGCCACGCGGAGTTTACCAATCTCATGGATGCGTACAACTTCGAACTCAACAAAGAGGGCAAGAACGGCGCTGAGTTCGAAGGTGGGTGGACGCCGGCTAAGTTTCAAGGCCTTTCCAAGTGGATCGATGCCCACCCTGAGATGCTTAAGATGCCGCGCTCTGAATTCGATCAGATGTTGGCCGATGCGCTGAACCCCCGTCAACCACGGCCGCCGGCTGGCGCGCCCGAACCCTAGTCCGCAGACACTTCAACTCAAGAGCTGCGATAGCGCAGTGGAGAGCCTGCCCTGAGCGAAGTCGAACGGTGACTGTTGTTCCTCTTCCAGTTCCCCCGCGAACTAATTTAGCCCCGCACTCTAACTGCAACCCTCTCTTCCGGCGTTCGTCCGAATCTCCTTAACTACTTACAGCAACCGATCCCAGATAGTGAGACTTCCTTGACATGCTTGTCATCACGGGAATAAAGTTCGTCCGTTTCTAAGTTGAGAGAGGTGTTTCACACCAAACAAAATAGCGTTAAAAAAAGCCTGGTTGAAGGCAGAAGCCAGTCATTTCCTGGAGGGGAAAGACATGCGACTAACAGCCAAAACGCAAAATAGGGTAAGTAACCGTTTTCATCTCTGTGTGCTCGCACTGCTCTTGTCGGCGCTCGGCGCATATGGCCAGAATGTCAACGGCTCAATCGTAGGAACTGTTTCAGACTCCACCAGTGCTTCAGTCCCCGCTGCGACCGTCACCATCACTGACATGAATACCAATGTCAGTCATAGCGCTCAAACCGACGCCAGCGGGTACTATTCGGTTCCCGACCTTGCTCCCGGGACTTACAAAGTCACGGCGCAGAAAGACGGCTTTAGCACGGCCGTGAACACCGGGATCAGCCTATTCGCGGATCGCACGGCTCGCGTTGATATGACCCTTAACCCCGGTGCGGTCACGCAGACCGTAAATGTCAGTAGTGCCATCACTCCCGAACTCCAGACGGACACCGCGGACACAGGGCGCGATATCGACACCACGGCGGTCGCGGAACTACCGCTTTCCACCGGCCGCAATTTTCAAAGCCTGCTGAATACCCTTCCCGGCGCAGGCGTCGCCGTGAAAGACCACTCCACGTTTTACAATCAGCAGCTCAGTATGGCGAGTGCTGTAAACGGCCAATCCAGCATGTACAACACCTTCAATATTGAAGGTGTGAGCGACAACCAGCGCAGCCAGTTGTTGCAGATCTACATCCCCCCGATTGAGGCCATTCAAGAGGTGCAGATCACCACCAGCAACTACGACCCGCAACAGGGAACGGCCCTGGGCGCAGTCACCAACGTCATTCTCAAATCCGGCGGCAACCAGTTTCACGGAGAAGGTTATTACTTCTACCAGGGCAACCGCCTCTCGGCGAAGCAATACTTCCAGACCACCCCGAACAATCATGCCGTATACAACTACTTTGGCGGTAACATCGGCGGCCCGATCCAAAAGGGCAAGACGTTCTTCTTTGCCAGCTTCCTTGAATACCGGCAGCACCTGGGAGAGTTTTATTCGATAAGCGTACCTACCGCAGCAATACGGACAGGCGATTTCAGCGACCCCGCCCTGACCCCGATCTACGACCCGCTCACCGGTGACACCGCCGATTGTCTGCCCGGCGGTAATGCCAAACTATGCGGGACCGGGCGCACGCAGTTCAGTTATAACGGGGTCCTCAATGTGATTCCACCCAGTCGCCTTGATCCTGTCGCGCAGGCACTGCTGTCCCATGTCACTATGCCCAATAACAACCAGAACGCTTCCGGCGTGCTCAAGTATCAGAACAACCTGCTGACCGGCAGCGGCTTCACCCAGGACACGCCGGATGTCGACGTCACGGTCGATCGGTTTTTTCATACCGATGACCATCTTTTCGGACGCTTTAGCTTTGAAGAGCCAACCCTCAACCAGGACGGTCTTTTCGGCGAATTCGGCGGCCCGCTCTCCGGTGGTGGCATCGCAGGAGAGGAGGGTTACGGCCACGAAAAGACCTATTCGACGGGCGTGAACTGGATCCATCCCTTTGCATCCAAACTGCTCTCGGAAGCGCGCATCGGTTTGAGCCGGTACGATAACTTGGCATATCCCACCGGTTACGGAAAAGACCTCGCACAGGGTGTTGGTATCCCGGGCGCGAACTTGGATGCCTTCACCAGCGGTATCAGCATCATCTCAGGTGAGGGTTTTTCCGATCCCATGATTGGGGGCTGCTCGAACTGCCCCTGGACCCGTGCCGGCACGCTGATCCAGGCCGTGGAAAATATGACCAAGGTCACCGGCAACCACACGCTTGAGTGGGGCGTTGACTATCGCCGTTGGCGCGACGACTTGCTTCTGGTTGGCGATCCTCCGGGCGCCTTCACCTTCGCCTCAGGGACGACTGCGCTGAATGCAAAGACCGCTCCGGCAAGCGGCTTCGCCAACCAATTTGCAAGTTTCCTGCTGGGCGATCCCAACTCAGTCGCGCGCGGGTATGCCAACGTCTTTCCCGCGCTCCGGCAAAACCAGCTCTTCTTCTACTTTGGCGATAAGTGGCAGGCCGGTCCCAAGCTCACCATCGATGCAGGTTTGCGCTGGGAGTACTACGGTCCACCGACGCCGCACTTTGCCGGCGGTTTCTCTAACTACATTTCCAGCACCAACTCTCTCGAGTTAGCGGGCATCGGCGTGGTTCCAAGAAATATGGGTTTGCAGCCCGATTATCACAACTGGGGGCCGCGTCTCGGCGTGGACTATCGCATTTCCTCCAACAGTGTGGTGCGCGCTGGTTTTGGCATGAGCACGCTGCCCTGGAACATCGACCTCTTTGCCTACAACTACCCCATCGAGCCTACTCAGTCGTACAGCAGCCTGAGCAGTTTCGGTCCCGCGATCCTTTCCAACAACGCCGCCGCAACCTTCGAGCAGGGAATCCCGGCGTTGCCGCCGTATGTCCCGCCGGCGAACGGGATCCTTCCCGCCAACACGCCTGCTCTGCTCAACCAGAGCTACTACGCCATCAACCTGAACTGGAAGAACCCGTATCTCGAATCATGGAATTTCGCCTACGAGCGGACTCTTCCCGGAAGCTGGGTTGTGGACGTTGCCTACGTGGGCAATCACGGCGTGCACACTCCCATCGAGTACAACCAGAATGCCGCTACGGTGTATGGACAAGGTGCAGCGGGTCAGCCGGAATACGGGCCTTGCGCCGCGTGCGGTAGCCCCAATGCAAATGTTGGCCGTACGGCTTCCACAACCGAGTTCTTTGCCGGGTACAACTCGAACTACAATGCCCTCCAGGTCAAGCTCGATCACAAGTTCGCTCGTGGCTTCGCCCTGACAAATTCCTATACCTATGGAAAGGCCCTCGGGTTTGCCAGCGAAGCCAGCGACTACCCGAACGGCCTGCTGGACTATGTCAATCAAAGGCGCAATTACGCGGCGACTGACTTCAACCAAACGAACATCTTCAACGAAAGCTTCATCTGGCACCTCCCCATCGGGGAAGGATCGCACCTGGCGAGCTCCGGCGTGGCCGGCCAGATTCTCGGGAACTGGGAGCTTAGCGGAATGTGGGAGGCGACCAGTGGCTTTCCTTTGGCCTTCACCTGCTCCTGCACCGCGTCCTTCAACACCCCAGGCAATACCGCCTTTCCTGATATGAGTGGTCCGGTTCAGAAGTTGCACGGCATTAAAACGACACCCTGGTTTAACACCACGCTGTTCTCGGCCCCGCCCGCGGGAACCCAGGGAAATGTGAGCAACTACATATCCTCGGGACCAAGATTCTTCAACCTCGACGCCTCGATCTTCCGCAGGGTGCGCCTCAGCGAACGATTCAATCTGGAATTGCGCAGTGAATGGCTGCACGCAACCAATACACCGCAGTTCTCAGCTCCCTCTGCGATCAACACCGAGTATGGCAGTTCATCCTTTGGACTCATCAACGGTTCCAGTACCGGCAACCGTCTCATCAACGTCGCGGGGAAGATCGTCTTTTGAAGGTCTTCCCGCAATCTCTCCATATTGGCCATGAGGCTCAGTATGGTGCGTAAGCATGTAAAGTGGATTCGTCGTCCTATTGCCCTCCTGGTTGTTCTTCAAGCAGGGCGGCCAGGACAGATCGAACGGCCGATGCAATACCGATCAAAGAGGAGAATCTTTCTATGAGTTCTGATTTTTCGCGAAGAACCCTGATGAAGGGAATCTGTTCGACTGCTGCGCTGTCGGCGGCTTTACCGGCCGCTGCCGTGTTGCCTGCTGCCGCCGCGGACGGTACCGGGTACAAGGGTCCGCATGGTCCGGGGATGCCCCAAGAGGGGCCCGACACCCCGAAGATCTGCGCTCCCATCGGCGGCCGCGAGATCACCGATCAAGCGATGCGCCAAGTCAAGCAGATCGGAGTGAACAACGTGCTCATGGGTGGTCCCAAGATGCCGTGGCAAGAGGCCGATCTGCAGGCTACTGTTGACAAGCTCAAGACCGGCGGCTTGACCGTGGGCAACATGATGATCGCCGGCTTTAACAACTGCATTTACGGCCGCGCCGGCGCGGCTCGCGACAAGGAAATCGAAGACTTCAAGACTTCCGTGCGCGCTGCAGGCAAAGTAGGTCTGCCGGTCGTCGAGTACAACTGGTACGCACATCGCGCAATCGAAGGTTATTACCTGGAGGAAGGGCGCGGCGGAGCTGGATACACCGCGTTCAACATCAATAAGGTAGAAAACCTGCCCACAGTGCCCGACGAGGGCGTCCATTCCAACGAAGAACTGTGGAAGAACATCACCTACTTTCTGCAAGCAGTCATTCCCACCTGCGAGCAGTCAAACGTACGTTTGGCCCTGCATCCCAACGATCCTCCCATTGCCGTCACCCGGGGATCGGGGCAGATCATGGCTTCCCTCGAAGGTTGGAAAAAGTTGATCACGGTGGTAAACAGCCCGGCGAACGGAATTACCTACGAATGCGGCGTATCACGCGAGATGGAAGTCGATCCAGTCGAGGTCTGCAAGTACTTTGGCACGCGGGATCGTATTAATCATGTGCATTACCGGAATCCGGTCGTCAGAGTCCCTCACGACGACTACACCGAGACCTTCATCGACATGGGCGAAAACAATATGCTGGCCGTGATGCGCGAGCTGATTAAGGTGAAGTACACCCGCCTGATCTATCCCGAGCACGAGCGCGCATTGGATTACGACAAGGCGGTCGGCATCCGCAATCAATATCCGGGTGGTGGTGGATATACCGGTATGGTGTATGACATCGCCTATGCGCGGGCGATGTTCCAGGCCTCCATAATGCTGGAGCGGGGCACCGAGTGGAAGGAATTCTAATCCTGTCGCGGCTCTTGCCTGGCGAGAGCCGCGCTTAGTTTTTGACCTGCGCAAATATTTTCGCTCTCCTTGGTGTGCCTGCGGTCGCGCATCTGATAATCCCTCAGCATCCTGTAAAATCAGGCGGTCGCGGGTGAAGGCCCGATTTCGCAGCTGAAAGTGCCAGCCTGGCTAAGTAGGCATCTCTGGGTACGATAATTCGGGGTCGAGGTTGACGAGCAGATGGGGAAGTTCAGTGCGGCGGCAGTAGCCTTGGGATTGGGCCTTCTCACCTCCACTTCAGTCATCGCATATGGTGCCGCGGCTGCGGAACAGCAGGACTGGCCGGGCTATGGGGGCTACGACGGCACTCACTACTCCAGCCTTTCGCAGATCAATCGTGGCAACGTGAAAAATCTGGTAGTCGCGTGGAAGTACGACACTGGAGAAAAGGGTGGAATCGAGGCCAGCCCCATTATTGTCGGCAAGGTCCTCTATGCCACCACACCGCGCCGCAGCGTCATCGCGCTCGATGCAGCATCGGGCAAGCTGATTTGGCGCTTCGAGTTTGACCTTCAGGGCCAGGTTCTGACTCGAGGTGTCTCATATTGGAGCGACGGCCAACAAAGCCGTATCCTCGCCGGTGCCCGCAACTATCTTTATGCGCTCGATGCGGCCACAGGCAAGGTGATTCCCAGCTTCGGCGAAAACGGCAGAATCGACCTGCGCAAAGGACTGCGCGAACCTTACCAGCAACAGTCGGTCGAGCTGACTACGCCGGGCAGCATCTATAAGGATCTGATTATCGTTGGCGGGGCCAATCCTGAAACCCATCCCGCGCCCCCGGGCGATATTCGTGCCTTCGATGTCCGCACCGGAGCCTTGCGCTGGACCTTCCACACCATTTCGCGGCCGGGAGAATTTGGCTACGACACCTGGCCCAAGGACGCCTGGAAAAATGCTGGAGCCGCCAACAACTGGGCCGGTATGACCGTCGATGCCAAGCGTGGCATCGTCTATGTGCCCACTGGCTCGGCCGTCTTCGACTTTTATGGTGGAGATCGCGTGGGCAACGATCTCTTTGCTGATTCACTGATTGCGCTGGATGCCGCAACAGGCAAACGCATTTGGCATTTCCAGGGTGTCCACCACGATCTTTGGGACCGCGACTTTCCCGCGCCGCCGGCGATGGTGACGGTGACCCGTGACGGCAAGCGAATCGATGCCGTAGCACAGACAACCAAGTCCGGCCTTCTTTTCGTTTTCGATCGTTCGACGGGAAAATCGCTATTTCCGATCCAGGAATTGCCCTTCCCTCCCAGCAATGTCCCTGGCGAAGTCACCTCGCCCACCCAGCCACTGCCCGCCGCGCCTGCGCCCTATACCCAGCAGAGCACAACGATAGATACGTTAACCAACCGCACGCCTGAGGCCCACGCCTGGGCGGTCAAGCAGTTCAATAGCATGATCGGCGGTGGCCAGTTCGTTCCCCCCAGCGTGGACAAGCTCACCATCGATATGCCGGGATTTGCCGGGGGCGGGGAGTGGGGCGGCACCGCAGTGGATCCCTCTACGGGAGTGCTATACGTCAACGCCAACGACACCGCCTGGCTGGTCGGCCTGACGGTTCCGCCGCCACCGGGAAGCTTGGGCGAGCGGGTTTACCAAAACCAATGCAGCGGTTGCCACGGCATCAATCGCGCCGGCTCGCCACCGGCGATACCTGCCTTGTGGGGTATCGAGGGAATCCTCACCGAACAGGAGATCGCGGGCGTCATCCGTCAGGGAAGAGGCCGTATGCCGCCCTTCAACAGCCTTTCTGACGACCAGGTGCAAGCCGTGGTGCGTTACCTAACCAAGGCTCCGCAACAACAACAGCGCCCGCCGAAGCCGAGTGCTCGCGCCGCCGCTTCTTCCGCTGACAAGGTGGCTGCCGAGGGTGCGGCCGGCGGGCAGGCGACCGACGATATGCCGTACAAGACCATCGGCTTTCGTCGCTTCACCGATCCCGATGGTTATCCCGCAACTGCTCCGCCCTGGGGCACTCTGAGCGCGATCGACCTGAACACTGGTAAGTATTTGTGGAAGATTCCATTCGGAGAGTATCCCGAGCTGGTAGCAAAAGGCATGGCGAACACCGGATCCGATAATTACGGCGGCCCGGTAGTCACCGCGGGTGGTCTCATTTTTATCGGTGCGACCGTCTTTGACCAGAAGTTCCACGCCTACGACAAGAGCACCGGAAAGTTATTGTGGGAGACGCAGCTGCCGTTCTCCGGTCTGGCCACGCCCGCTACTTACATGGTGAACGGGAAGCAATACGTAGTGATCGCCGCCGGCGGAGGCCAATCGAGCAGAAAGCCCTCCGGCGGCGTCTACCTAGCCTTCGCATTGCCGTAGCTAAGAGCGTGGGAGAGAGTGTCGGTACGAACAGACCAAATTAGTCCCTTCGGAGTCTGTGTCATAGCAAAGTCCGAAGGAATAGGACGGGTGCCCCAGGTTCGCCAAGGCGTACCTGGGCCGAAAACGATGGGGCGAGCCCCCACGATCGAACTTGCTGAATCCCGCAAATCGGGCTTTGGACAGCGAAGGCATTCAACCGGATCCATCCGTTCCTGCTATGACACAGGCCCCGCAGGCGTGGCTGAGAATTACCCTGGGTTGCTGGATCCCCTTCGCGCCGGCCAGGAAAAAACTTGAACATCAGTCGTACCGTTCGAAGATGATCTGCTTTCTCTCCCAACCCAGGCCCTTGAGGCAATCCCGGTTAGCCGCGACCATTTCATTCAATCCGCAAATGTACGCGTGAATGTTATAAATAGACCCGCCCACTGGCCGCGGATCCTGCGCGCTTTCGCGCGCATGCTCCTCAGCGATCCGCTGTACTAATTCCTGCACGTAGCCACGCTCGCCTTCCCACCCGTTGTCGGCACGGCTTAGCGTTTTCAAGTAAAAGAAATTTGGCCGCCTGGCAGCGACCCGCTCGAAGTACTCCTGGTAATAAATCTCCGACTCGTAACGCGTGCCATAAACCAGCCAGATTTTTTGCCCCTGGCTGCGGTCCTCGCCATTTTCGGGGAAGAGGTGTTCAACAAACCCCCGCATGGGCGCGATCCCCGTCCCCGTGGCGATGAAAATGCTATCGGTCAACGGTGCGCGCAGCAGAAACAAGCCGTGCGGCCCATGAACCTGCAGCGTCTGTCCCACCTCGAGATCGCAAAGCAGATTGGAGAAGAACCCGCCCTCTACCCGATTGACACACACATCAAACTGGTTGCCGCGGGGCGCCGACGCAATGGAATAGGCCCGCGTCTGTTGCTTTCCTGCAGAGTCCACGGCCACAGCCGAGACAAACTGGCCCGGCTGGAAATCGAACTTCTCCAGCTCTTCGATGGTGAATTCAAGATGGAAGCAATCCGCGCGTTCCGAAAGCAGAAGTCTGCGCGTAAGCCGCGCAGTATAGAGTGGTCGTCCCAATATCCCTCACCTCGGATGGAATACAACTTTGCCGTGCCTACTACTACTTATTCGACGGTCACCGACTTGGCCAGGTTTCTCGGTTGATCCACGTCGCAGCCGCGCCGCACCGCGATGTGATATGCCAGCAACTGCAACGGGACCACCTCGATCAACGGCGCCAGCAATTCCGGCGCCTGAGGCACGAAAATCACATGCTCCACCAGCTCGCGAATCTGCTTGTTGCCCTCGGTAGCTACCGCAATCACGCGCCCCGAGCGCGCCGACACTTCCTGGATGTTCGAAAGCGTCTTCTCATAGCGCAACATCGACTCCGGGCTGTAAGCATCGCTGGTTGCCAGCACCACAACCGGCAATGCTTCATCGATCAGCGCATTCGGTCCGTGCTTCATCTCCCCCGCCGGATAGCCTTCGGCGTGAATGTAGGAGATCTCTTTGAGCTTGAGCGCTCCCTCGAGCGCGATCGGGAAGTGAATACCGCGGCCCAGGAAAAGAAAATTCGACGCCGAGGCAAAGACTTTAGCCAGTTGCCGGCACTCACCGTCGCGCTGCCGCAACACCTCTTCGATCTTTCCCGGAATACGGCTCAACTCGTCGACCAGAGCCGCGCTTTCGGCGCCCGCAATCGTCCCTCGCTTCTGCGCCAGATGCAGCGCAAACAGGAACAGCGCCGTCAACTGGGCGGTGAATGCCTTGGTCGAGGCCACGCCGATCTCAGGTCCGGCGTGGGTATAGATCGTGCCATGTGCTTCCCGCGCCACCATGGAGCCCACAACATTGCAGATGGCGATGGTCATCGATCCCTTGGCAATCATCTCCCGCTGCGCAGCCAGCGTGTCCGCGGTCTCGCCCGACTGTGTAATCAGCATGCCCAGCGCGTGTGGGTCGGCAATCGGGTCGCGATACCGGTATTCGCTGGCGTAGTCAACCTCTACCGGAATTCGCGCCAGCCGCTCGATCATGTATTTGCCCGCCAGGGCGGAATGCCAACTGGTTCCACAGGCGGCGATGTTCACCTGCGTCGCCGCCCGAAAGTGATCGTCCGTGATCTTCATCTCGCCCAGGAATACGTCGCCTGTTTCCAGCGAAATCCGCCCCAGCGTAGTGTCGCGAACAGCCCGCGGCTGCTCCCAGATCTCCTTCAGCATGAAGTGCTTGTAGCCGCCCTTTTCCGCCTGGATAGGGTCCCACAGAATCTTCTCTATCTTGCGCTCGACGGCAGCGCCCTCAAGATTGGTGAACTTCACGCCCTGCGGGGTCAGCACGGCCACATCGCCATCGGCCAGAAAATACATCATGCGCGTGTGGTGCAGGATTCCCGGCACGTCCGAGGCGACGAACGATTCCCCCTCACCAACACCAATCACTGCCGGGGGTCCATTGCGTGCGGTCACGATTGTGTCCGGCGCATCGGCGGAGATTACGCTAATGGCGTAAGCCCCAGTCAACCTGCGCGCCGCCCGGCGCACGGCCTCCTCCAGCAACATCGTCTTGCCCGAGCTCTCGGCCGAACGCATTTCCTCTTCAATGAGGTGGGCAATGACCTCGGTATCGGTTTCGGTGACGAAGGTGTGGCCCTCCGCCGCCAGTTCGCGTTTCAATTCCAGGTAGTTTTCGACGATGCCGTTATGCACCACCACGATGCGCCCCGTGCAGTCGCGATGGGGATGGGCGTTCTCTTCGGTCGGCCTGCCATGGGTGGCCCAGCGAGTGTGCCCAATGCCATAAGTACCCTTGAGCGGGTGCTGCCGGATCACTTCTTCCAGGTTGCGCAATTTGCCCGAGGCCCGCCGCAGTTCCAGCCCATGTCCCGCACTCCCTACAGCGATACCTGCGGAATCGTATCCACGGTACTCCAGCCGCCTCAAGCCTTCCAGAATGACCGAAACTACATCCTTAGGGCCCACATATCCCACGATTCCACACATAGACTCTTATTGTACGGTCGGTGATCGGTGGCGCTTATTCTTCGAGGCGGTAGGTATACTCTTCGATCACCGGGTTGGTCAGCACATCGCGGGCGATACGTTCCACTTCCGCCCGCGCATCGGCGGTCTCCATCGCGCGCAGGGTGAGCTGGAAGTACTTTCCCTGCCGTACGTCTTCGACCGCGGTGTATTGCATTCGTTTCAGCGCGCCGTGGATGGTTTGCCCTTGCGGATCGAGGACGGTGCGTTTCAGGGTGACGTAAACATGCGCCTTCATAGTGGCCGATTATAAATGGCCACCCAGACCCCGCCGGCCTTCTCGCAGGTAAGCAGCTGAAAGTAGATGGGATGAGCCCCATCATGCCCGCATAGGCGTTCTTGTCAATTGCCTTTTCCGTGCCGATTTCATCACTTGCTCGATTCGACGGCCTGCCTCTTCGCCTCGATGGTCTTTTTCAAGGATTCTTCTGCAAAAGACTGCAGGATCGGATCGATCAACGCTCCCAACCCAAAGGGCACGCTTCTGCTGAGCGTAACGGCGTCGCACTCCATATACACCCCGCCATCCCGCTCTTCCATGCGCCAATATGAGTTCATGGCCCACAAAAATCCTGACCCCTCGCCCTCGGGCAAGTCATGCTCTGTAGGTTTGCCCGCATCCTCTACCTGCCGTATCGATTGACTTTGGGATTGGATAGCCATCCTGGCTGGCCCCAACGGCACGTAGTCGATTGCATGTACCGTATCCAGCACGGCGGTCAGGACCTTCGTCTTGGTGATTCGATAGGCAACGACAAAGCGGTTTCCCTCGTGAGAGAGCACTTTTGCGCGGCTAACGTCGGGCCCGTATATCTTCCCGTAATCTGCGTAGTCCTGATCCACTCGCTCGACCCGGGCTAGCGTCGCCCCAGGGAGAAAAACTCCCCCAATCCAGTGCTGAATCATGCCATCGGGTAGGGACAGTGATTTCACCTGCTGGGTGACGATATCCCCCCGTCGCACTGCCTGTTGACGGCCCGCATCGCGGTCGATCCACAGGAAACCGCTCTGCGAATGATTCTGCGCCGCCATCTGTGTATCGAGCGCTGTAATGTACTTTTGGTAGGCCGCTGTTGTCTCAGGCTTCAACTCCGCCTGTGCAGCCAGGGCTGCAAACAGGAAGAAAAAGAGCGCGCAAACCTGCTTCCTGCTGACCCGTGTCCCTTTGCTATCGGCGGCTATCATGGTTTTCCCGTGACGAAGGAAAATATTCCCCGGGGAGGGGACTTTCCTCTCGCCAATTCGAGTCTAATTCAGCAGCCGCAGTGCATTTTCCCGGTACAGCTTCCGCAAAATATCATCCGGCAGATGGATCCCATGGATCTGCCATCTGCCTTGACGCGAAGCATGGGAAGGATAGTCGAAGTACTCGTCCGCCGTTTCCAAAAACCGGAAGTAAAGGCGATACATGGACGGCTCCGGTACCAGGTCGGAGCCAAAGAGGATGCGGTCAGGAAAATCTAGAAAAAGAGCACGCGAGGAATAGGGTTGCCGCCCCAGCTCCGAGACACGTGCGCTGATGTCAATCACAACGTTGGGATAGGTCTCCAGCAACTGCCTC
>Ga0302326_10023874_pt1 | contig 12444 bp, 14 predicted proteins | sample Palsa_T0_3_FD_202264 | JGI IMG/M metagenome (GOLD analysis project Ga0302326, IMG submission 202264) | Peat permafrost microbial communities from Stordalen Mire near Abisko, Sweden - Palsa_T0_3 | ecosystem: Environmental > Terrestrial > Soil > Palsa > Peat permafrost | place: Sweden: Abisko...
AGGCGTTCACCACCCATGTGAGGTTGCCCTGCGTGAAGTGGAGGTCACGCTGAATTGCGGGTGGCGCCACGTTCACGATCGTTGTGTCGAGGACGATCATCAGCTGCGCGAGGCAGACGACGGCGAGTGCCATCCAGCGACGGTTGTCGGTGGCGGCGGGCAGCGAAGGGGGGCTCATCTCTGGATTCCAAACTGTCGAGTCGGTCAGGGCAGTGCTAAAGTGGAGGCGTCCTCCAGAACTAAGTGGAGGTTCCCTCCGGAACCATACGGAGCCGTCCTCCAGTTTGTCAAGGCCCGATTCCTGACTCGGGCGCAACCGAATCGAGACTCTGCGTGGCCGTTATGAAGTGGTGGGGCTGGGGGTTGGAGGGCGTCGAGTTCACGAATGAGGACAAGCCCGAGCTCGGACCGTTCATCAAGCAGGCAGTCGGTGTGGACGTCCGGCGGGCGACCGTGCCCCGGGTCCGATGGGAGGACTTGGAGATACCCGCGCCGGCGCTGCCCGATGATCTGCGCGGCGCACTCGAGCAGGCGGTCACGGCCGGCTTCGTCTCGCTCGACCCGCTCGATCGTGTCGTCCACGCGCGGGGCAAGTCACTACGCGACCTGATCCGACAGCGCCGCGGCGACCTATCGCGGGTGCCTGACGTCGTCGTGCGTCCCGGCAGCGAGGACGAGGTCACCGCCGTCCTGCAGGCGGCCCTCACCGCCGATGCCATCGTTATCGCGTTCGGTGGTGGCTCGTCGATCTCCGGCTCGCTGGAGGCTCCCGCCGACGAGCTGCGCCCGGTGATCTCGGTCGATCTCGCGCGCCTCGACAAGGTGCTCTCGATCGACGGCGCGTCGCGCCTGGCGCGCGTGCAGGCCGGCGTCTTCGGCCCGCATCTGGAGGAGCAGCTAAGGGCGCAGGGTTATACCTTTGGGCACTTCCCCGACTCGTTCACCCACTCGACGCTCGGCGGCTGGATCGCGACGCGGTCCTCGGGCATGCAGTCGGACCGCTATGGCGACATCGCGGACCTGACGCGGGGGCTACGCGTCGTCACCCCGTCGGGGACGCTGGTGACGCGTCCGGTCCCCGCGACGTCCACCGGCCCGAGCGTCCGCGAGATGGTGCTCGGCAGCGAGGGTCGCCTGGGCTTGATCACCGAGGCGACCGTTCACGTGCGGAGGATCCCCGCGCGCCGGGAGATCCTCGGCTACCTGTTTCCGACCTTCGCCGATGGCCTGGCCGCGATGCGCGACATCGCCGCCGCCGAGTGCTCGGTCTCGGTCACGCGGATATCCGACGCGCTCGAGACGGGGTTCTCGTTCGCCATGCGCACGCGCCCCACGCTCCTCGACAAGCTGAAGTCCAAGGCGCTGAGCATCTACCTGCAACGCCGCCTGGGCTTTGACCTGAGCCTGATGAGCCTCGCTTTCCTCGGCTACGAAGGCACCCACGGCCACGTCGACGAGCAGCGTAAAGCGGCCGGAAGGATCGTCAAGCGCCATCGCGGACTGTGCATCGGCTCGAGCCCGGGGGCGCTTTATGACCAGAAGAAGTTCGACACGCCCCACATCCGCGACTTCCTGCTCGAGCGCGGGGTCGCCGCCGACGTATCCGAGACCTCGATGCCGTGGAGCAGGCTGTCGCCCGTCTACGACGCAGTGAGCACCGCCGCGCACACGGCGTTTGCCGAGCTCGGCGTGCAGGGATACCTCATGTGCCACCTCTCGCACAGCTACCACGCTGGTGCCTGCCTCTACTTCACGTTCGCCTTCGAGCCCACCCTGGGCGCTGACATGATCGTTGAGTACGACGTCGTGAAGTCAGCGATCCAGCAGGCCTTCGTCGACAACGGCGCCACGTTGTCGCACCACCACGCCGTCGGGACCGAGCATGCGCAGTGGCTCGAGCAGGACATCTCCACGCCGGGTGTCGCGATGCTGAGGGCGCTGTTCGACGGAACCGACCCGGGGAGGCACCTGAACCCCGGGAAGATCATCTGAACCCAGGGAAACCTTCCCCCGCAATGGGAGTACAGGTTGCGTGCCAATCGACGAGCCCGGGAGCCGGGACGAGCCATGGTCGCGAGCAGCCCCGGCGCGCGTGGTGCGCGAGCTCCTGGTCTGCGGTCTGTTTGGCGCGATCATCAGGACTTACTCGCGGGTGCGGATCGCCGGTCGCGAGCACCTCGAACCACTCGATGGTCCGGTCATCTTCGTCGCGAACCACTGCAGCCACGTCGATACGCCGGCCCTGTTGGGGTCGCTGCCCGCGCGGTGGCGCCGGCGCACGGTGGTGGCGGCGGCGGCCGACTACTTCTACACGAACCGCGCGCTGGCATGCGCGGTGTCGCTGGCGTTCGGCACGATCCCGGTCGAACGTCGCCGTTACGGCATGGCCGCCGACCCGACGGCGCCGATAACACACCTGCTCGGCAGCGGGTGGAGCGTCGTCATCTTCGCCGAGGGGACGCGCTCACGTGACGGCGGTCTAGGCCCGATGCGCTCGGGCGCTGCGGTGCTGGCCGCCGAGCGTGGCGCTCCGATCATCCCCGTCCACATATCGGGGACCCACGAGGCGATGCCCGTCGGTAGCAACTGGATGGTCCGTCCCCGCGATCGCGGCCCCTGGGCTCGGCACGTCATCTCCGTCGCTTTCGGCCCCCCGATCCACGTCGACCCCCACGACGACCGGTTCGAGGTGATGGCCCGCGCTCGCCGTTTCATCGACTCCGGTGTAGCGTCCTCCACGCTCGACGCGACCCCCCGCGGCGATCTGATCGCGACGTAGTGGCGCGCGACGCGGGCCTGCTGGCGCGAGCGCCGTCCGGTGCTCTGGTGCTCGGTGCGATCGGCTCGGTCCAGTTCGGCTCGGCGCTGGCTGCGACGCTGTTCGCGCGGGTAGGGACGAGCGGTGCCGTGGTGCTGCGGCTGGTCTCGGCCAGCGTTGTCCTGCTCGCGGTGTGGCGGCCGCGGCTGCGGAGACGGGCGAGAAGGGAGCTTCTCCTCGTTGCCACGTTCGGGCTGGTGCTCGCCGGGATGAACCTGAGCTTCTACAACGCGCTCGATCGGATCCCGCTGGGGATCGCCGTCAGCATCGAGTTCCTGGGCCCATTGGCGGTCGCAGTGGGGTGGTCGCGCCGGCGGATCGACCTGCTCTGGGTGGCGCTGGCGGTCGCCGGGATCCTCGCTCTCACGCGTGCTGGGGCACACGGCTTGAGTGCCATCGGGGTCGCGTTCGCGCTGGCCGCCGGGTGTTTTTGGGCGGCCTACATCGTTCTCAACGCCCGCGTCGGGCGACGGTTCGAGGGCGGCGCGGGACTCGCGCTGGCTATGTGCGTCGCGTCGGCGGCTGTGGTGCCGGCCGGCGTGATCGACGGCGGTGGCCACCTGCTGGAACCTCGGTCGCTTGCGCTTGGGGCGGCGGTCGGGATGCTCTCTTCCGCGATCCCCTATTCGTTCGAGCTCGAGGCGCTGCGGCGGATCGCCGTCAACGTGTTCGGGGTCCTGATGAGCCTCGAGCCGGCGATGGCGGCGCTCGCAGGACTGATCGTCTTGGGCCAGGGACTCACGGCCCGGGCGGTCGCCGGGATTGCGCTGGTCGTGGCAGCCTCAGCCGGAGCCTCGATCGGCGCGGCCCAGCCACCGGTCGCTGTGTAGACGGTCCCGCGCGCCGTCCGATCGACCCCTACATTGCGGCAATCCGCGCCGCGAGCCACTCGGACGCCGCTGCCGAAACGGCCGCCGAATTCCTCAGCGCGTGATCGCCGGGGACGCGGAGGACCGTGCGGCCCGCGCCTTCCGGCGGCATCCCAAACGGGTCGCTCAGCCCTTGGAGCACCAACGTCGGGACCGGTACGGCGTCGAGTTCGTAGAGCCGGCTCTTCGTGGGGTCGTCGCCCCGCCCAGGAGGGTGCAGCGGGAACGCGAGGCACACCACCGCGATCGCTCCGGTCACAGCTGCGGTGCGACACGCCACGCGCCCGCCTGAGGAGCGCCCGCCCGACATCAGCGCGAGCCCGCTCAACGCGTCCTCGCGGAGCTGCGCGAGGACGGCAGTCCACGCCGCGTCGAGCTGGCGCGCCGGCGCCGGCGAGCGGCGGCCCGCGACGCGGTAGGGCTGCTCCACGAGCGCGACGCTGATCTCGAGCGCCTGGGCAGCCTTCGTCGCCGCGACCAGGTCCGGCGCAGCGACGCCGCCACCGGCGCCGTGCCCGAGCACGAGCGCCGCCACCGGGCGATCGACCCGATGCAAGTGCACGCGCGCGCTGCCGTGCGGCGTGTCAAGTTCGAGAACAAGGGCAGCCGCGCCGCCCCGCGGGCCGACCGATCCCGGCATCGACTCAGCCGAGTTTGAGGGGGACGGTCCCGTAGGGATCGATGCGGTAGACGAGCGACACTCGGTGATAGCCGTCGGCGATGTCCGCGCCGCCCGCGTCCCTGACAACGAGCACGGGGCTGAGCCGGGTGCCCTCGATGACCTTGACCAGGTCCTTGATCACGCCGGGATCATCGAGCGGCGCTGCCGTCAGTCCGGCGGCGCGGAGGATGTCATTCGCGCGCCGCGTGGTCAGGGGAGCTTTGCGCAGGCGCGCGACCAGTCCGGCGACGGCGGCCCGCTCCAGCTTGATCGAGAGGTAAGCCTCGGCGGAGTCATAGTCGTGGTCGGCAACTTCGTCGCGCCATTTGATCTTCCCTACGGGGGTGGCGAGCGACGGTGCCTTGTGTTTGTCCTTGGGCATGCCGTAGATGATGGCAGCCGGCGCGCGCCACCCTCAGGAGCGGGCCACTCCGGCGAGCTCGTCTTACGACGCCGTCGACCGGGCGGCGCTACCACCTCGGTCCACCCCGTCATTCGTCGCCGGCTCCAGCGCGCGCACGTGCTCGAGGGCGCTGTCGATGAGCGCGCCGATGTGCTCGTCGCGAAGGGCGTACTGGCGCCTGCGCCCGAGCCGGCGCATGCTGACGACCGAGTGATCGCGCAGTACGCGCAGCTGATGTGACACGGCAGACTGCTCCATTCCGACCGCCTCCACGATCTCCGAGACGGTTCGCGGCGCCGAGCGCAGGCACACCAGGATCTGCAGCCGGCTGGGAGTCGACAGCGCGAACATCGTGTCGGCGATCCGCTCGGCGACGGCGTCAGCGAGTGGATCGCTCGGATTGGCAGGGCCGGCCACGGCGGAGCGCTCAGCGTCGCTCCCGGCTGCCGGCGGAGCGCCGCGAACCTGCGGCGGTGGTGTGACTCATCGGCACACCCTCATATCATATGTACAACGCTCCATCTTTTCATGCGCCGAGTCCCTGCGAACATGCGAGGCGTGCTCGCGCGCTGTTACCTGGCGAGCCCGCTCGGGTTTACCGAGGGCGGGCGTTACTACTACGAGCATGTGATGCTTCCCGCGCTCGCGGCGGTCGTCGAGGTCGTGGATCCATGGCAGCTCACGAGCGGGCAGGAAGTGCGAGATGCCTTCGCGGCGGGCCGCCACCGCGAGGTCGCGCTGGAGATCGGCCGGCGTAACATCGAGGCGATCAAGTCGTGCGAGCTCCTACTCGCCTACCTCGAGGGGCAGGAGCCGGACTGCGGGACCGCGACCGAGGTCGGCTACGCCGCGGGAATCGGCCTCACCTGCTTTGGCCTGCGCACCGACCTACGCCAATCGGGCGAACCCGGCGTGGCCGTGAACCTCCAGCTCGAGACCTGCATCGTCGCCTCCGGGGGAGTGATCTGCGCATCTCTGGGCGAACTCGTTGACCTGTTGGGCGCAGCCGAGCGGCCGGATCAAACCTCGCCGCCAGTCGACGGGCCCTGACCGGCGGTTTCAATCGCGCGCCGGCCACGAGCTTCAGGCCGGCGGGCTTGACAAAGTCATACCGCCGGTACTAGCCTACCAACGGTATGGACCGCGTCACCGGAGGCAGCACCGCCCTGGCGACCAAGCCGAAGGTCAAGCTGTACATGTTTCCGGGGTCGAATTCGGCGCTGTCGGGCCGGCTGATGCTCGAACACAAGGGCATCGACTACCAGCAGGTCAAGCTCCCACCCGGCATCCATGCGTTCATCATGCTTGCCCTCGGGTTCGAGACGATGGGCGTCCCCGCGATCAAGTGGGGCGGACGCCGCGTGCAAGGCACGCGCTCGATATCTCGGGCCCTCGACGAGCTCGTGCCCGAGCCGCCGCTGTTCCCGCCGGACCCCGCAGGCCGCAAGGCCGTCGAGGACGCCGAGCGCTGGGGCGAGGAGCTCCAGAATGCAACGCGGCGAATCATCTACGCCGCGGCGCGGCGCGACCGCGACGGTTACCTGAGCCTGATTCTCGCCGAGCGCCGGCTGCCGATGCGGGTCATGCTCCGCGCCGGCGCGGGACCACTGATTCGGCTGGCCAGCGGCGCGCACCGCGCCACCGAGGACGCGGCCCGCGAGGACGTCTCGCTGCTACCGGAGCGCCTCGACCAGATCGACGCATGGATCGCGGAGGGGCGCATCGGCGGTGCGGAGCCCAACGCGGCCGATTTCCAGATCGCCGTGAACGTCGCCGCTCTGCTGGCGCTCGACGACCTCGCGCCGATGATCGACCAACGTCCCGCGGCGGCGCTGGCGCGGCGCGTGGTCGGCGACTATGGCGGGCGCATCGGGCCGGTGCTGCCACGCGAGTGGCTGCCCGGCTGATGTCGCGAACGCGCTTGACGCGATCCGAGGGCGCGGCGCTGACACGTAGGGAGCTGCTGGACGCCGCCGAGCGACGCTTCTTCTGCGACGGTTATCACGGCACGACGCTCGAGGCGATCGCAGAGGAAGCGGGGTACAGCAAGGGCGCCGTCTACTCGGCGTTCGAGAGCAAGGCCGACCTCTTTCTCGCCCTTCTCGACACGATCATCGACCGGCGCCTGGAAGAGACAACCAGGCTGTTCGCCGACCACCCGCTCGGACCATCCAGGCTTGCAACCCTTGCCGCGCGACCGATCGACGAACGCAGCCAGCAATGGTTCCTGCTCGCGATGGAGTTCTGGCTACACGCCCGACGCTACCCCGAGCTCCTCGAGCAGTTCGCCGACCGCTATCGCCGTCTGCGCGTCGGATTCGCCGAGCTGGCGTCAGAGACCTCGACGCCGCTCGGTGCCGACGGCTGGGCGATCGTCACGCTCGCGCTGGCCAACGGTCTCGCGCTCGAACGACTGATCGACGCCGACGTCGTCCCGGAGAACCTGTTCGCCGGCGCGCAACGCCTGCTCTACCCGCCCCGAGCGGGATGAACGTCAGCTGGTCCCTCAGAGCTCAATCCGCTCGCCGATCGTCACGGTGCGATCGTCCGGGAGCCGGAAGTACACGGCCGGGTTCGCGGCGTTGTGCGCCATGAACAAGAACAGCTGCTTGCGCCACCGGCGCATACCGGGGTTAGCCGTGGCGACGATCGTCATCTGCGAGAGGAAGTAGGAGGCATGCGCTACGTCGGCATCGCGTTCGAGCAGGTCCTGCTCGGCCGCGAGCCGGAGCGTGGCGGGAACGTTCGGGTTGTCCTGGAATCCGAAGCGGGCGGTCAGCCCGGTGATGCCGTCGCGGGGATTCCCGAGCGGATCGGCCTCGAGTCGGTCGGGCGCAGCGATATGAGGAACGCGCTCGACGTCGATCCGGATGATGATCATGTGTTCGTGCACTACATGGTTGTGCTCGACGTTCGCCCGCAGCGCGAGCGGCGTCGTCTTCGGGTTGGCATTGAGGAAGACGGCGGTGCCGGGAACGCGCCGCGCGGGACAGTCGCGACTGTCGAGGTAGTCGATGAAGTCGCGCAGTGGCCCTTCCTCTCTGATCCGGTTGGCGGTGACGATCTGCCGCCCCTTGCGCCAGGTCGTAAGGATCGTGAAGACGATGACCGCGATCCCCAGCGGCAACCAGCCTCCGTGCGTGACCTTGCTGAGGTTGGCCGCGAAGAACGTGATCTCGATCGTGAGGAAGCCCACGGCGCCGAGAGCGATCAGCCGCTTTGGCTTATGCCAGAGCAGCCGGGCGACCGCGAGGAACAGGATCGTGTTCAGGACGAACGTGCCCGTGACCGCGACGCCGTAGGCGGAGGCGAGGGCGTTCGAGGATCCGAACCCGACGACGATCGCGACCACCGTTACCAGCAGGATCATGTTTACCGCCGGCGCGTAGACCTGGCCGATCTCGCGCTCGGAGGTCTGGCGGATGGTCATCCGGGGAAGAAAGCCGAGCTGCATCGCTTGGCGCGTCACGCTGAACGCGCCCGAGATCACCGCCTGCGACGCGATCACCGTGGCCACGGTGGCCAGGATCACCATCGGGACCTGAGCCCACGCCGGCAACAGAATGAAGAACGGATTCGATATCGCCTTGGGGTCCCGGATGATCAGGGAGCCCTGTGCCAGATAGTCGAGCGTGAGCGCGGGAAACACGAGCAGGAACCAGGCACGGCGGATCGGGGCGCGGCCGAAGTGGCCCATGTCGGCGTACAGCGCCTCCGCGCCCGTTACGGCCAGCACCACCGCCCCGAGCGCGACGAACGCAACGCTGGGCCGGTCGATCAGGAACCGCGCCGCGTAGGTCGGAGAAAGGGCCCGGATGATCCCCGGATGCTGCGCGACCTCGACCACACCGATCAGCGCGAGCACGCCAAACCACACTGCCATCACCGGCCCGAAGAGGTGCCCGACCAGATTCGTGCCGAAGCGCTGAATCGCGAATAGAGCGAGCAGAACCGCCACCGTGATCGGCAGTACCAGCGAGCCAAGGCTGGGGGCAGCAACCTGGAGTCCCTGGACCGCCGAGAGCACCGAGATCGCAGGGGTGATCGCCCCGTCCCCGTAGAACAGCGACGCGCCGATGATGCCAAGCATGACCAGCGTCAGCTTCAGCTTGGTGCCCCTGAGTCTCGCCCCGTCCAGCAGGGCGGTGAGCGCCATGATCCCGCCTTCGCCATGGTTGTCCGCCCGCATGATGAAGCTGACGTACTTGACCGAGACGATCATCGTGATCGACCAGAACACGAGCGAGATCACGCCGTACACGTCCAATGGGTTGACGTGCACGGCGCTGCTGTCGATGTTGAAGACGGCCTGAAGCGCGTACAGCGGGCTCGTCCCGATATCGCCGAAGACAACGCCGAGAGCGCCCAGCGTGAGCGCCGCCATGCCCGACTTGGCGGTCGTCCCGTGTACCGCGCTCGGCCCATCCTTGTCTCGCTCGGGGCTCGGACGGGCGGCCATGGGCACGAGCAGACGTTAGCCGGGTCCGGTCGTGAGAGCACCTGCGAGGGCGAAGACATGTGTAAGACGTCGGTCGAATGACAGCGAAGGATCGGCGTTCGTCCACGGCCGCTGTCGCCCTGTGATCCCCCGGTACGACTGGTGGTACGATTGGATCGTGGCGAGCGATTACGCCAAGGTCTCGGTGAGTCTGCCCGTTGGTCTCCTCGAGCGGGCGCGCGAACGCGTTGGGAGCCGGGGTCTCTCGCGCTACGTCGCCCAAGCCATGGAGGCGCAGGAACGCAGCGACGCTCTGCGGGACTGGCTCGCCGGTCAGGATGCCGAGCACGGCCCGATCCCCGAGGGGATTTTGCAAGAGGTGCGCGACCAGTGGCTAGGCAACGCCGACGGCTGAAGCCGCCGCGCGCCCCGACGGCCGTGGTGCTTGACGCTGGTGCGCTCAGCGCGGGAGCGCACGGCGATCCGCGAGTACGAGCCGAGCTCACGCTTGCCGCGCAAGTCGGCGCGGGCGTCCACGTCAGCAGCGCAACGCTGGCGGAGGTGCTCCGGGGTCACCGTCGCGACGCCCGACTGCGCGCCCTTCTCGCTGCCGTCGAGCAGCATCCGGTCAACCCGCACCACGGGCGGGCCGCTGGGGAGCTGCTCGGGCGGACAGGCCGAGACGACACCATCGACGCGATCGTGGCGGTCACTGCAGAGGCCCTCGCCATGCCGACTCGGCTGCTGACGGGTGATGCGGACGATCTGCGGCCGTTGACCTCCGGGATGGCAGCGGTCACCGTCGTTACCGTCTGAAGCGCCGAAGCCCCCGGGCTACCCCACGTACGACTCGGCGGTGGCCGCGGTGCGCGCCGCACCGCACGTATCTACCTCGACAAGTACGAACGGGACGGGGCTGCTCCCGTGGCAGGGTCGGCCCGGCGACGACGACGGCGCCCGTCCGCCGGCGCGGGTGTAGAACCCGAAAGGCGGGTGGCTAGTCAGAGGTTGACTAGCCGGGGAGGCGTGAGTAGGGTACCGCGGTCCAGTGGTTGCGGCGGCGTGCGATCAGAACCGACCCGGAATGGGCAGGCGAAGTGTCCGACGATGAGGGCGGCGCCACCGCGGCGCTGCGGCTGGGCGGTCCGGCAGTGAGGTGCCCGCGCTGCGCGCTGGTGCTGTCGCCACGGATGCCCGTTCTCACGCCCCGGCACTGCCCGCGCTGCCTGGTTCGCCGCCGCCTCGTAGTAGCGCTCGAGGCGCTGCCGCCGCCGCCTTGATCGGACGTCCGCGCGGCGCTGTGTCGGCCTACGATGTGGCAGCAGAGCTGCGGGGATCAGGCTTGGGTCAGCCACCCAGGCGATGACCGGATCGGCCGCCGGCCAGGACGTCGGAGGCGACGAACCCGAGGGATGCGCCGACAACGGCAGATACCTAGGTACCGACCATTGTCTACCTAGGTAGCACGGCTTGCTATCCTATGCACGTGCGCTCGACTACTATGCAGGCGAGGCTTGGCCCGAGGGCCGTGCAACCGAAGGAGGTAACCGATGGATGACGCCGATACCAACGGCGCTCTGCATTCGATGCTGATGGACCGGTCGCTGAGCGACCCCGAGCTTCTGGATGCGAGCGGTACTGCGCCGGACTACGCGATTCTGCCCGATGTCAGCGTGCTGAAGATCGGCGGGCAGAGCCTGATCGATCGCGGCCGCGCGGCGGTGTATCCGATCGTCGAGGAACTGGCGGAGATCAAGCGGAGCCATCCGATCCTGATCGGAACGGGCGCCGGAACGCGCGCGCGTCACGCGTACGCGCTCGCGATGGAGCTCGGCCTGCCGACGGGGGTGCTGACGGATGTCGGGGCCGCGGTTTCGGGCCAGAACGCTTCGATGCTCGGCCACTTGATGGCGCGCTACGGCGTTCCGGTCGTCACTGGCGGCGCCTTCAACGCGCTGGCGCTGTACATCGCCGAGTGCGGCGCGGCGATCTTCGCGGGCATGCCACCGTATGACATGTGGCAGCACGTGCCGGCGGAAGGCGTGATCCCGCCGTACCGCACCGACGCGGGGTGCTTTCTCGTCGCCGAGGTCTACGGCGCGCGCCAGATGATCTACGTCAAGGACGAGGACGGGCTGTACACGGCGAATCCCAAGACCGATATGAGCGCGACGATGATCCCGGAGATCACCGTCGACGAGCTGATCGACCTCGACCTTCCGGACCTCGTGCTCGAGCGCCCGGTGCTCGAGCTGATGCGCAATGCTCGCCATGTCAAGTCCGTGCAGGTGATCAACGGCCTCCGTCCTGGCCTGATCTCCCGCGCGCTGCGCGGTGAGCACGTCGGCACGATTATCAGGGCGACATGAGCACTTTCACCCGACTCAGGAGCACACGATGACCTCGAAACCCACATTTGCCACCAAGGACGTGGCGTCGGTATTCGCACGCCAGACGCTCCTCGACCGCGACCTCGTCCGGCAGCCCGACCGGCCTGTCGTGCGGCTGCTGCCGTGGCTGAACGTCGTCACGCTGGGAGGCCGCTCGATCATCGACCGTGGCGTCGAGACGATCAGGCCGGTCGTCGACGAGCTGCGCGCGGCGATGCCGGAGCACCGGATGTTGATCCTCACCGGCCCGGGGATCCGTGCCCGGCACGTGCTCGGAGTCGGACTGGATCTGGGCCTGCCGACTGGCGTCCTCGCTTCCCTGATGGCGACGGAGGCCGAGCAGAACGGACATCTCATCGCCGCGCTACTCGCCGAGGAGGGCGTCTCGTATCTCGCGCATGGGACCGTCGCGCTTCAGCTCGCGATTCACCTGTCGGCCAGCCGCGCGGCGGTGTCGAACGGCTTCCCGCCCTATGGGATCTACGAGTTCCCGCCCGCGGTCGGGAAGATCCCGCCGCATCGCACTGACGCAGGGGCGTTCCTCCTTGCCGACGCCTACGGAGCGGCGAGGACGATCTACGTCAAGGACGTCGACGGCGTGTACACCGGAGACCCGGCGACGGGGAACGGCGAGCAACCCAAGCTGCTCCCGCGCGTGGGCGCGGCCGAGCTCCTCGCGATGGATATCGAGACGCTGCCGATCGACCGGATCGTGCTCGACCTGATGGCCACCGCCAAGCACGTCAAAGAGATTCAGGTCGTCAACGGCCGCAAGCCCGGCAACATCACCAAGGCTCTCGCCGGCGAGCACGTCGGCACGATCATCCACACAACCGGGTAGCGCGACCGGCGGCCGGTCTCAGTC